>Ga0364860_10044_pt1 | contig 95083 bp, 91 predicted proteins | sample ExccelAu500001D4_FD_206916 | JGI IMG/M metagenome (GOLD analysis project Ga0364860, IMG submission 206916) | Enriched cells from Trout Bog Lake Hypolimnion, Wisconsin, USA - BchlTB.Aug20.5000.01 .D4 | ecosystem: Environmental > Aquatic > Freshwater > Lake > Hypolimnion/Profundal zone | place: USA...
TTCAGTAATTCATGTGGTTTTGAGTGGTTGGAGATCAGCGGAGACTAAAACGCATAATCGAGTTGTGGGTATGCCGGAATATGGTTCCTTAGATGACAGAGAGTTGGCTGGGATCATTACGTTTATTCGTTCTTCCTGGGGAAATTCTGCTCCTCCAGTAACGCCTGATCAGGTGCAGTTGGTGCGTAATCAAATCAATCTTTCAGTACAAGCTCCAGCGAAATTCATAACCCCTAAATTTTCTGCAATGTTGGATAAATCTAACTCAAGTCAATTAACTTATGGAATGCGACTGATGTCGGAAACTGGCACTCTGTTACCAGAAAATGTAGGTAACAGTCTTAGTTGTAGTAGCTGCCATACCAATGCAGGAACAGTTGCTCAAGCATCGCCATTTGTTGGAGTGGCCGCACAATTTCCAACTTATGCTCCTCGCGCGGGAAAAATTATAGATTTGGAAGATAGGATCAATGGTTGCTTTAAGCGCTCCATGAATGGCAAACCATTGGCCAAAGATTCCAATGAAATGAAGGCTATGGTTGCCTATATGAAGTGGGTGAATGGCCCATATAAAAAGGATCAGGAAGTGCCTGGTCGAGGAGTTGGAAAGATTGATAAAACCTTGATGCCCAGTATCGATAATGGAAAGGATATTTACCAAGCTCAGTGCGCTGTATGTCATGGCTCTAATGGTGAAGGTGTTAAACAATCAGACGGTCGGTATGTGTTTCCTATGGTTTGGGGGGAAGAATCTTTTAATCTCGGTGCTGGAATGGCGCGCACTTATACAGCCGCCGCCTTCATTAAGCAAAACATGCCTATGGGACACAGCACGAAGTTTCCTTTGGGTCAGGGTGGAGGTTTAAGTGACCAAGAGGCAGTGGATGTTGCCGAGTACTTTTCCCATATGGGGCGCCCAGACTTTACCGAGAAGACGAAAGATTGGCCTAATGGCGGTAAGCCAAAAGATGCCAGGTATTGATCAACCATTGTTTTAATGAAAGGGTTACCCCTAAAGACTTGGCATCCCTCTTGGAGCCCCCATTTTACTTATGATGAGGGTCCTTGGCGCATATACTCATGCAATCATGAATAACATCTACTTAGAAAATACCCTGGCTTCTTAGAATCCATGAAAACGATTGAGATAAAAAGCGCATGGCAGGGCAGTAGTGACTGTGAGTCTTGCGCCATTCGCAGTTCGGCATTATTTGCGGAGCTAAATGAGGAAGATTTTTCAAAGATACATACCCCTATTGACGATTTTAGATATGAATCCAATGCACCAATTTATGGTCAAGGGAATGATAGTCAGCATGTTTATACCCTACGTGAGGGCTATGTAAAGTTAATTCACCTTAATCCCGATGGCACTGCTCGTATTGTGCGTCTTGTACGTCCTGGTGATTTATTTGGCATGGAAGCTTTGCTGGAGAATCAGTACAAACATTCTGCTGCGGCTTTAACGAATATACATATATGCAAAATTCCCAAAAATATTATTTCCACCTTGGGCGAGGAGTCTCCAAGGTTACATCGTCAAATCGTCAAAAAATGGGGCGAAGCGCTATCTCAATCTGAGTCTTGGTTTTCAGAAATCAATACTGGAAGAATTGAAATAAGGCTTGCAAGATTCTTTATACAGTTGGCTAAGCAATCTAGTACGCATACTATTGCTCCGATCTTCAGGCGAGAGGATATGGGTTTGATGATGGATGTCAAATTTGAGACCATTAGTAGAGCCCTGGCGTCCATGGATGAGCAGGGATTAATCTCTAACGTAACAAAGCTTTCCGTACAAATTCCGGATTTAGAGGTTCTTAAGTCATTTGCTAAACGCGGTTTATAAAGTTGCATTCAAGGATTTCTTCTGGCTGAGCCTGTTGAAGAGCTCCGTACTCATTTAGTAAATAAGTCTTAAACTGACGCAGTGTCTAAATCTCCTCTAAAAATCCTTTCAGAACCTGAAATATCCCGCTTAATTGAAATGGCGTGGGAGGATCGCACTCCATTTGATGCCATTGAAAAAACCTTTGGACTCCCGGAACCTCAGGTTATTGCGATTATGCGTAGGGAGTTAAAGCGTCGGTCATTTGAGATTTGGCGAAAACGTGTGACAGGGCGTGCGACAAAGCATGCAGCTTTACGAAGCAAGCTCGTAACTCGAGCCTATTGCTCAACTCAATATAAGCAAAAATGAAGCGTCGAGAATGAATCCAAAAAAAAGGTTAATTCTGATTCTGGGCGATCAGTTAGATTTGCAGGGTGCCGCTCTAAGGGATTTTGATTTTAAGACCGATGAAGTCATCATGATTGAGTCGGTTAATGAGGCCCAGTACGTTTGGTCTCATAAAGCGAAGATTGCTTTATTTTTATCTGCAATGCGACACTTTTCTCAGTCACTTAAAAATCTCGAATATCCGCTAACCTATATTAAAGAATCTGCTCTCTCAATTGTTGAGGCTTTAAAAGAAGAGCTTCTTAAAAAGAAAATCACTAGTCTAGTTTGCGTGGAGCCTGGAGAGTGGCGTCTTAAAAAGGCCATAGAATCTTTGGCTCAAGAGTTAAATCTTGAATTAGATATGCGTGAGGATGATCATTTTTATTGTTCGCACGAAGAGTTTGTAGATTGGGCATCTAATAAAAAAGAACTCAGGCTCGAATATTTTTATCGCCTGATGCGAAAGACTCATGGAATCTTGGTAGATGCCGATGGGAACCCAGAGGGTGGGCAGTGGAATTTTGATCAAGATAACCGCAAGCCTTATCCAAAAAAAGGCCCTGGGCTGATTGATGCTCCCGCTGCTTTTGAGTCCGATAAAATTACCCAAGAAGTTCTGGAGTATGTAGGCGTAACTTACAAAGATCATCCTGGATCTTTAGACACTTTCAATTGGCCGGTTACTCGGGAACAGGCTTTAGTAGCTCTGAATTATTTTGTTGAATATCGCTTAAGAAATTTTGGGATTTTTCAAGATGCGATGTGGACAGGCACTCCATTTGGATGGCATTCAATTCTGTCGAGCTCTCTAAATCTGAAGCTCCTAAACCCTAGGGAAGTGATTGAAGCTGTACTAATAGCATGGAAAAAATACTCTTTAGATCTGTCTGATGTCGAGGGCTTTGTACGGCAGATTTTGGGTTGGAGAGAGTTTGTCCGGGGTATGTATTACTTAGATATGCCAAAGATGGCGCAGGATAACTTTTACAGTCACGATCGCGCATTGCCAGAATGGTATTGGACTGGTCAAACCCATATGGCTTGCATGAAGGACGCCATTGGGCAAACCCTTAAATATGGCTATGCTCACCATATACAGCGCTTAATGGTTACTGGAAATTTCGCGCTATTAGCGGAAATGCTTCCAAGCGAAGTATGCGATTGGTACCTAGCTATTTATGTAGATGCTATTGAGTGGGTGGAGTTACCAAATACTGCGGGTATGGCTCTATTTGCGAATGGCGGACGCTTTACGAGCAAGCCCTATATTGCTAGTGGGGCTTATATTAAGCGGATGAGTAATTATTGTGGCTCATGTAAATACAAGCCAGATGTTCGTTTTGGTGAAACAGCTTGCCCAATCACAACTTTATATTGGAACTTTCTGATTAAGCATCGAGCTCAATTTGAAGCAAGTCCGCGCACCAGACTAATGACCGCCAATCTAAATAGAATTAGTGCAGAGGACCAAAAAGAAATACAGCTTCATGCTCAAGTACTACTCAACCACTTGGATGCTCTTTAGGTCGCGGCAATGAAGGAATCATTTAAAGGTAATAAAAGTTTCTTACCGACCAAAATTTGCGTCACATGTAAAAAAGAAATGACCTGGAGAAAATCCTGGGCCAAAAATTGGGAGTCTGTAAAGTATTGTTCCGATGCTTGCAGGAACAAAAAGAGTGCAGAAGGTTAGGCACATCAAGGTCCGCGAGTCTGTGAATTTTAGAATGGGCAATTCAGATTCAATGCCCTATTCTGATATCAATAGTCTCAATGCAGTGCAATATTAATGGTGTAAATTATTTCCTAATCACCGATGTCAATGACTTTCTTTCGGTTTATTCTAAGTTTTTTGAGCTTTCTATTTTGGGCCTACTGCCTATTGATATATTCTTATAAGGCTACAATCTTTTGAGCTATTACCGAATGATTTTATTAAATATCACATTACTAGAAAGAGACAAAAAATGAGTGAAAAATTAAAATTAGGATTTATTGGGCTTGGTATCATGGGCGCCCCAATGGCCGGCCATTTAGTCAATGCAGGTCATGATGTTTTTGTAGCAACTCGCAGCAAAATTCCTCAGAATATTTTAGATTCAGGCGCAGTCAAGTGTGCAAGTCCATTAGAGGTTGCCCAAAAAGCAGACGTTATCTTTTTAATGCTTCCCGATACTCCTGATGTAGATCATGTGTTATTTAGCGATAACGGAGTGGCTTTAGGCTTATCCAAAGGGAAAGTTGTAGTTGATATGAGTTCAATTTCGCCCTTAGCAACTAAAGAGTTTGCTAAAAAAATTAATGCATTGGGATGCGATTATTTGGATGCTCCAGTTTCAGGTGGGCAGGTTGGGGCTCAAAATGCCACGCTTTCCATTATGGTTGGCGGTGAAGAAAAAGTTTTCGAAAAAATTAAACCAATTTTTGAATTAATGGGTAAAAATATTAACTTAGTTGGTGGCAATGGTGATGGACAGACCGCTAAAGTTGCCAATCAAATTATTGTTGCGCTCAATATTGAAGCAGTGGCAGAGGCGCTTTTGTTTGCCGCAAAAGCTGGAGCTGATCCCGCTAAGGTGCGCCAAGCATTAATGGGTGGCTTTGCTAGTTCTAAGATATTAGAGGTTCACGGAGAGCGAATGGTGAAGCGAACTTTTGACCCAGGTTTCCGAATTGAACTTCATCAGAAGGACTTAAATCTTGCTTTAGATAGCGCAAGATTACTCGGAGTTTCTCTACCTAATACAGCAACTGCTCAAGCACTTTTTAACTCATGCGCAGCTCATGGTGGTAAGTCTTGGGACCATTCTGCAATGGTAAAGGCGTTGGAGAAGTTGGCTAACTTTGAAATCGGGCAGAAGGCTTGATATGCGTAGCTGATTTATTGCATTGCAATAAATAAATTTAGAATCAATCTTAAAACCCCATAATTTATTTATGGGGTTTTTTGCATTAATTACTAGGTGTTTTCTCTAGGATTTATAGAAAACGATAGCTTTTTTATTTCATCCTGATCTAATGATCAGAGCTTCAAAGTAGCAAAAATATTAAAAATAAAATATTAAAAATAATGTGGCATTACTTGCCATTGAGACAAAGCAGTGAATCTACTGCTTAAGAAAGGTAAACATGAAGATATATCAAGCTATTAATAAGGTGCCTGGTGGTTTAATGGTTGTCCCTTTATTTCTGGGGATGTTGCTCAATACTTTTGCGCCTAATGCTTTAAAAATCGGTGGTTTTACTCAAGCGTTAACCAATCAAGGCTATCCGACGTTCTTGGCGATGTATTTATTTACTGTTGGAACAAAGATGACGCTCACTGCAGCGCCAACAATGTTGAAGCGTGGATTTGGTATTTTATTTGCAAAAGTTGGTATCGCTATTGGAATTGCATTAGCAATAGCACATTACTTTAATGGTGAAGTAATGAGCCTTACTACTTTGGCGATTTTGGCCGCAATGAATGATACAAATGGCGGCATGTTCCTGGCCTTAACGAGTACGTTTGGTAGCAAGGAGGATGCTGGAACTTATGTACCTCAAAGCATAGAGACGGGACCATTTCTAACGATGTTGGTACTTGTTGGTGCGGGTTTGGCTGTAATTCCATGGATGACGATGTTTTCAGTAATAGCGCCAATTATTGCAGGCGCCATTCTTGGTAACTTGGATAAAGATTTGCGAGATTTCTTTGGTAAACACGAGCCAATAATTATTCCATTTATGGCCTTTACACTAGGGCAAGGCATCAACTTACAGGCGGTGACAACAGCTGGCTTGCCGGGCATATTGTTGGGATTCTCTGTTTTGGTTATTACTGGATTTGTTTGCATCTTGGCAGATCGTTTGTTGGGAGGTTCTGGTGTCGCTGGAGCAGCAGCATCCAGCACGGCCGGAAATGCGACAGGCACTCCTCAAGCGGTTGCGTTAGCTGATCCTTCTTTTGCAGCAATTGCTCCACTGGCCACAGTTCAAGTGGCTGCTTCCGTGATTGTTACGGCAGTATTAACCCCTGTTTTAACTGCTTATATTTATCGTCGCAATAAAAGGAAGATGGAAGCTAATTAGTAGAAAACAAATTGCAATTTAATTTAGTGAATTAGAGTTCAAATACTGTGTAGGGTCATGTGGCCCTACACTTTTTATTTTTTGGAGTAATGCTATGGCTAAGGCCAATATTTATGTAACACGAATGATTCCTGAGCAGACTATCAATGAGTTGCGTCAGTTCGCTGACGTTGAAGTGAACCCTCATGATCGCGCCTTGACAAGGTCGGAATTAATTGAAGCTGTTCGTGGCCGTGATGCAGTAATCACCCTTTTAACTGATTCAGTAGATGGCGAGGTATTGGATGCAGCAGGCCCCCAGTGCAAGATTTTTGCCAACTACGCTGTTGGGTTTAATAATTTTGATTTAAAGGCTGCCACAGAGCGCGGAGTCATTTTAACGAATACTCCTGGTGTACTAGATGATGCAACAGCTACTGAAGCTTGGGCCTTGCTGTTGGCTGCTGCAAGGAGAATACCTGAATCAGAGCGTTATGTAAGAGCTAAAAAATGGCAAGGCTGGTCGCCAATGGCCTTCCTTGGTCAGGATGTCGATGGAAAAACCTTGGGTGTGGCAGGTTTAGGGCGCATTGGAAAGAAATTTGCTAGGAAAGCAGCCGCTTTTGATATGCGGATCATTTACACAAATGCGCAACGTGATCTGGATTTTGAAAATATATATGACGCTACCTTTGTGGATAAAGAAACATTGCTCAAGGAATCTGATTATTTGTCGCTTCACTTACCGTTATTGCCCGAAACAAAACACTATATTGGCGAAAAAGAATTAACTCTAATGAAGCCGACTGCAATTTTAATCAATGCTGCACGCGGGCCATTGATAGATGAAAAGGCCCTTGTTGAAGCATTGCGCAATAAAGTGATCTTTGCTGCTGGTCTAGATGTATTTGAAGATGAGCCAGAATTAGCGCCTGGCTTAATGGAGCTAGAAAATGTAGTGATAGTCCCCCATATCGCCTCGGCCACAATTGAGACGCGTTTAGCAATGGGAAAGATTGCTGTCGATAATGTTATTCACGTTCTCAAGGGTGAATCGCCAATAACATGTATCAATCCTGAGGTCCTGAAGTAAATATTTTTTGGAAAGCTTTTGCTAGTGTTAATTGCAATAAGCTGACTATATTTAAGGATCTGTAGCTAAAGTCAAGCAGGAAAAGTAAATACACTAGTAAGGCTGCTTTAAATATAAGCTCTTGAATCAAAAGTTCAAGAGCTTATTTATTTCGGGCAGGATAGCTTTTAATGCGATCGAGTTTTAGATCAAAAAACTCATTGCCTGATATGCGATGTTTTCAGGGTTTGATTACTATCGCGCCAGTGAAAATATTGGCGATACAGAAATACGCTCAAGACCATCCCCCAGACCATACCGGTAAACATGCCTGCTAGCATGAGGCTTAAGCTTAAAAATGAGATGCTGCTTTGCTGTAGGAGTTGGGTAAACACAGTGGCTCCAAGAGTCATGCCTATAAGCATCCACCCGGAACATAGGAGGTTCTGAGCCAACATTGAACATAATTTCCGGCATTGCGGCATTAAGTATCTCAAGCTAGGAATAGCAGCTATACCCCCTACCAACATTCCTATATGCATATAGGGCATTAATTTGATATGGAAAATCAAAGAGTCAAACAGTGAGAGATTGTGACTTTTTGAGCATATCGCGGCGATTGTAAATAGGGGGGTAATTCTGGTGTCTATGAATAAGCCAATGAGCATTCCGCCAAAGCCTAGGGAGAGCATTACGTGAGGTGGAGATAGTCCAAGACCTTGAGGTCTTAACTTGGCAAGCGCAAAACAGCCCAAGGCAATTCCTATCAACGAGAGCCACTGCAAGGACCAAAGAGTCTCGTCGGAGTCTATGCTAACAAGCATCAAGGTAAAGCCAACCAAAGCTATCAGACCCAATGCAACTAAGGTATTGATATTTCTTTTTAGGACGCTATTGTTCAAGATCTGTCTCGGTATTAATTTTATTTATGGAATTGATTATGTGGCAATTGGATAAATTTTGCTCAGTGCCAGAATTTTTCATGATTCGGGTAAATACTATGTTTCTAATGAGGATCTTCATACTGCAACGCATCAAATACGCGAGTCATATTTTTGGGTTATAACAATAGTCAGAATTAAAGTCGCACCATTAAATAACAAGAACTTTAAGGAGACAAAATGATTCCTCCAGAATTTGATTACCATGCGCCAACTACCCTGAGCGATGCGATTGCATTGTTAGATAAGTTGGGCGACGATGCCAAAATTTTGGCCGGCGGACATAGTCTGTTGCCAATGATGAAGTTGCGTTTTGCAGAGCCTGCACATTTGGTGGATCTAAATCTGATTCCACAATTGAGAGGCATTCGAGAAGAGGGCGGCCTCATCAAAATTGGCGCGATGACGGTCGAGAACGATATCTTGGATTCAGCTCTGCTCAAAGAAAAAGCCTCATTACTTCCCAAGGCTGTTAAATGGATTGCTGATCCACAGGTTCGCAATCGTGGAACCATTGGTGGAGATATTGCCCATGGCGATCCTGCTAATGATCATCCAGCCATAGCGATGGCCTTAGATGCAACCTTTGTATTGCATGGTCCAAATGGCGAAAGAAAAGTAAAGGCAGTAGATTTTTTCCATGGCACTTATATGACAGATATGGCTGCCAATGAAATTATGACGGAGATTCAGTTTGCTCCATTGGCTAGTAATACAGGGTGTGCTTATGTCAAGCTTAAGCGTAAGACTGGTGACTGGGCTACGGCTGCAGCGGCTGTAGTACTGCAAATGGCCAATGGAAAAGTCAGTATGGTACGTATTGGCTTAACGAATGTAGCTGATACGGCTATTAGGGCTACGAAAGCTGAGGAGCTGCTATTAGGTAAAGAGCTCAATGAAGAAACATTGCGAGAGGTAGTGAGCGCTGTGGCTGAGGCCTGCAACCCCGCCGAGGATCTTCGTGGTGATGTTGAGTACAAGACCGCAATGGCTGGTGAGATGACCAAGCGCGCATTGCTTGATGCTGCTTCACAAATCAGTTAATTCAAGACCTAATACGGAGCAATAAACCATGAGCAAAAAATTAGTAAGCATGACCATCAATGGTAAAAAAGTTGAAGAGGCCGTTGAGCCGAGAACACTTTTAATTCACTTCCTACGTGAGAATCTTAATCTTACTGGCGCGCATATTGGTTGTGAAACCAGTCATTGCGGTGCGTGTACGGTTGATATCGACGGCAAGTCAGTTAAGTCCTGTACTCATCTTGCGGTTCAATGTGAAGGTGCTGACATTTTGACTGTTGAAGGCTTGGCAAAAAATGGCGTACTGAGTGCGGTTCAGGAAGGCTTTCATCAGGAGCACGGTCTTCAATGTGGCTTTTGTACTCCAGGAATGTTGGTAAGGTCTTATCGCTTATTGCAAGAAAACCCTAATCCTACTGAAGCAGAAATTCGTGCAGGAATATCCGGAAATTTATGTCGTTGCACTGGATACCAAAACATTGTCAAAGCAGTGCAATACGCTGCCAAAAAGTTACAAGAAACTGCTCAAGTATAAAAACCCAATTTTAAAGTTATGGGCTTTTTGAAGCCATATAACTCAACAGGAGATAAAGATGAATGCACCGTTGAAAGATCGTGAAGCAGCGTTAATGGGTATGGGTGATTCCCGTCTTCGTAAAGAAGATGCGCGATTTATCCAGGGTAAAGGGAATTATGTTGACGATATCAAGTTGCCAAATATGGTTTACATGGATATTGTTCGTTCACCACTGGCACATGCCCGCATTAAAAAAATCAACAAAGAAGAAGCCTTAAAAATTCCAGGCGTCTTAGCTGTCCTTACTGCTGAGGATTTAAAGCCTCTCAAATTGCACTGGATGCCAACCTTAGCTGGCGATGTGGCGGCGGTTTTAGCCGATGAGAAGGTGCATTTTCAGATGCAAGAAGTAGCAGTCGTATTAGCTGAAACGCGCTATGCCGCTGCAGATGGCAAGGAAGCTGTACAAGTAGAGTACGAAGAATTGCCAGTAGTCATAAATCCTTTTGATGCCTTGAAGGATGACGCTCCTATTTTGCGTGAAGACCTCATTGAAAAAATGGAAGGTGCACACGGTAAGCGCCATCACCCTAATGACATCTTTACTTGGGAGGCTGGTGATGCGGCAGCAGCAGATGCTGCTTTTGTAAACGCAGAGGTAGTCGTTAAGGAAGATTTGCTGTATCCGCGCGTTCACCCATGCCCGCTTGAAACCTGCGGTTGCGTAGCTTCATTTGATCCAATTCGTGGTGATTTAACTACCTACATTACAAGTCAAGCTCCGCACGTTGTTCGTACTGTTGTTTCAATGCTTTCTGGTATTCCAGAATCAAAAGTGCGAATCATTTCTCCGGATATTGGCGGTGGTTTTGGTAATAAAGTAGGCATCTATCCTGGTTATGTTTGCGCCATTGTGTCTTCTATTGTTTTAGGCCGTCCGGTTAAGTGGATTGAAGATCGCATTGAAAATCTTTCCTCCACTGCTTTTGCGCGTGACTATCACATGACTGGTGAGCTTGCGGCGACAAAAGATGGAAAAATTCAAGGCTTGCGTGTAAATGTGTTGGCTGACCACGGTGCGTTTGATGCCTGTGCTGATCCATCAAAATTCCCAGCAGGGATGTTTCATATCTGCTCCGGTTCCTACGATATTCCAGCTGCGCATTGCACGGTAAGAGGGGTTTATACAAACAAAGCCCCTGGTGGTGTGGCGTATCGTTGTTCCTTCCGGGTTACTGAAGCTGTTTATTTGATTGAGCGCATGGTTGATATCTTGGCCCAAAAGCTCAATATGGACAAATCGGAAATTCGTAAGAAGAATTTCATTCGCAAAGATCAGTTCCCTTATAAATCTGCATTCGGTTTTGAATACGACTCCGGCGACTATCTGACTGCTTTAGATCAGGTATTAGATGCGGTGGACTACAAGGGTCTTAGAGCGGAGCAGGCTGCTAAGCGTGCCGACCCTAATAGTAAGAGTTTGATGGGTATTGGTTTAGTGACCTTTACTGAGATTGTGGGCGCAGGCCCAAGCAAAATTTGCGACATTCTGGGTATTGGCATGTTTGACTCTTGCGAAATTCGTGTTGACCCAACTGGTAGCGCGATCGCCAGAATGGGAACGATCTCACAAGGTCAGGGCCATCAAACAACTTATGCGCAAATTATCGCAACCGAGTTAGGCATCGCTTCGGATTTGATTAAGGTTGAAGAGGGGGATACTGATACCGCTCCTTATGGACTAGGTACTTACGGCTCACGTTCCACCCCTGTTGCTGGCGCTGCTATTGCAATGGCTGCTCGCAAGATTCATGCTAAAGCTAAAAAGATCGCAGCATCACTGCTTGAAGTCAGTGAAAACGACTTGGAGTGGGAGGTTGATCGCTTTAAGGTACGCGGCAACGATGATAAGTTCAAGACAATGAAGGATATTTCTTGGGCTGCATATCATCAACCACCTGATGGCTTAGAGCCAGGATTGGAAGCTGTTCACTATTACGATCCACCAAACTTCACTTTCCCGTTCGGAATTTATTTAGCTGTAGTGGATATTGATCGCGCAACTGGTGAAACCAAGGTAAGACGCTTTTACGCATTGGACGATTGCGGTACTCGAATTAATCCGATGATCATCGATGGTCAGATTCATGGCGGCTTGACTGAGGGATTTGCCGTAGCAATGGGCCAGCTTTTATCATTTGATGCCCAGGGCAATATTCAAGGCAATTCTTTGATGGATTATTTCTTGCCAACTGCCGTTGAGACACCGCATTGGGAAACCGATTACACAGTTACTCCATCTCCACATCATCCACTTGGAGCCAAGGGAGTTGCCGAATCACCACACGTTGGTAGTATTCCAACATTTACCTCTGCCATAGTCGATGCATTTGCACATACAGGCGTTACGCATATTGACATGCCACACACCTCGTTTCGCATCTGGAAAGAGCTGAAAAAACACGGACTAAACCTCAATTAATTAAAGTTAGGATTTTTGGAATGGAAGTAATAATTGATAAGCAGTATCCAATTCCTGCCAGCGTAGAAAGTTGCTGGCAGGTTTTATCTAACGTCAATGATTTGGCTACCTGTATGCCTGGCGCATCTATTACTGAGCAACTTGACGATACCCACTACAAGGGGAGCGTCAAGCTCAAAGTAGGTCCTGCCACCGCTGCATTTGCTGGGGATATTGAGCTGCAAGGTATCGATCCCGCATTAAAAGAAATTCGCATGCTGGGCAAAGGCGCTGATCGTGGCGGTTCTTCAGCTTCAATGCAGTTGACGGCGAGTTTGCTGGCTCAAGCTGATGGGACAACCAATTTAGTGGGTAAGGCCGAAGTGATTGTGAACGGTAAGTTTGCTCAATTTGGTGGTCGCATGATGACGTCTGTTTCAGATATGATCTTGCAGCAGTTTGCGGATAATTTTTCTGTAAAGGCGCAAGCTGTAGGCGGCACTGTGTCACCAACTCAAACTGGCAGTTCAGATGCTACATCTTCAGCTTCTGCCCCTGCTGCGGCGGCAACGCCTGCAGCTAAAGCCCCCCATACTGAATTAAATGGTTTGGCCATTGCTTGGATGTTGATTAAGAATTTCTTCAAAGGCCTGGTAGGTATTAAAAGCTAATGAATGTTAAAGAGATATCGAGTCTCCTCTCCAAGGCATCTTATGTAGCTGACGATAGTCTCTCAGAGATGGTTTGGATGGGTCTTACGATTGATCGGCCGCTATTATTAGAAGGTGAAGCTGGAGTCGGAAAAACGGCTATTGCCCATGCTTGTTCTGTCGGTTTGGGTAGGCCCTTGTTTCGACTTCAGTGTCATGAAAGCCTTGATCTTAATCAGGCGGTTTATGAGTGGAACTATAGCCGTCAGTTATTAGAAATCCGCCTTAGGGAGGCTGAGGGTGGCGATAAATCACATCTAAGAGATGATTTATTTAGTGAGCAGTTTTTGCTCCAGCGCCCCTTAATGCAGGCAATCACTTCACCCAAGCCTTCAGTATTATTGATAGATGAAATAGATCGTGCTGATGAGGCGTTTGAAGCTTATCTACTAGAAGTGCTTGGTGAGTTTCAGATTACAGTACCTGAGCTAGGAACTATTAAGGCTGTTAGCCGCCCATTGGTAATTCTGACGAGCAATGGCACGCGTGATTTATCCGATGCTCTGCGGCGTCGATGTTTATATCACTATGTTGATTACCCATCTATTCCTCGTGAGCTCACGATTGTTCAAACGCTAATACCTGAAGCGAATTTAGAGCTTTTACAGCAAGCCGTGATGTTTGTTCATCAATTGCGTAAAGAAGATTTAGATAAGACGCCTGGTATTGCTGAAACTTTGGATTGGATTCGCATTCTATGTGCCAAGAACTTGCAGAAGTTGCCCGATGATCCTGTTGAATTCATGGGTACGCTTTCAGCTTTGCTCAAGACTCGTAATGATCAATGGCAAATATCCAACCAGGTATTAACTAAATTGATGGGCACAGGGCAGCGTGTCGGGATTGATGCTGGGGTTGTGGAATCCCGCAAGTAAGCAGAATCCTTGCCTGATTGATATGCTAGATTCGCCCACCCCAACCGAAGAGATCCGTCATTTTGTAGCGTATCTTAGGGAAAGCGGTTTCGTTATTGGCTTATCTGAATTTAAGGCGATGGTGCACATCGCACTTTCAGCAGGAATTCAAGATAACGCTCGTATCGAAAAGTGCTGGCGTGGGATTGCTTCTTCATCTCATCAGCAGTGGGATCAATTTCCTGCTTTGTTTGAGGCTTTTTGGTATCCCAAGAAGGTTAAGGGCAAAACTAAATCTTCAGGACAAAAGAAGCAGGGGAAATCCCTGCCCCAACTGATTCAAGAATTACAAAGCGAATCTGGATCAACTAAACCCTCAAATAATGGCCGTTCAGTAGGTTTAGGCTCGAGTGAATCTGAAGCAGAACAGGCCGTACAAGAAAAAGGTCAGGGCGGTGCGAGTAAGGTTGAGCCGTTAGCTGAAAAGCCTTTAGGTGATTGGTTACCGCAAGATAGTCAACAACTCGATGCATTGATTGCTCCCTTGCAGGCCAGATTAAAGCGCAAGCTAGTGCGTCACTATCGACGTCATCCCCAAGCAAGAAGATTGGATTTAAGGGCCTCTATTCGGAAGGCGATGGGTACTGGTGGGGAGTTAATTCGTTTGAGTATGAAAGAGCCAAAAACTACCCCTCCCAAAATCTTTATTTTGGTAGATGTCAGTAAGTCTATGGAATCTCATGCCCAATTCTTTTTAAGAATGGCTAGATCATTTTGCCAAATCCTTAATGCGCGTGTATTTGTTTTTCATACAAGCCTCATCGAGGTTAGCGCATTAATGCGACGCAATAGTGGGCGAGTTCAAGAAAAGATTAATGCTGTTGCATTTGGTTTTGGAGGGGGGACTCGGATTGCCACTAACTTACAGGCATTTTTAGCGCAAAGCAAATTAGGACCTTCGGGGAGTCAAATAAAAGGTCTGGGTAAGCGTGATATTGTTTACGTATTAAGTGATGGATATGACACTGATCCTCCGCAGCAAACCTTAGAAGCTATTTCGGCAATTCGTAATAAAGGGGCAGATATCTTCTGGCTCCATCCAACTGTTGATCGCCCGCAGTCAGAGGCGATACTCTTAAGTCAAGATGCTATTTCTGGATTTATGGCGGTAAGTCATTTAGGCAGTCTTGAGGGCTTGGTAGACTTAACTCTAAAGCGTAAAAAAATTAGCAATGAAACTCACATGAGATTGGGGTTGTAATGGGATGCATTATGAAGCAGGGTGGTGGCCTTTACTCTAGAGTTAGAGTCGGGGCTATCTTATTAGCTGCTGGTGAAGGAAAGCGAATGGGGGGCGTTCCTAAGGCCCTCATAGAGCTTCAAGGAGTTCCTTTAATCAATCGCCAAATGATTGCATTAAGCGGTGCTGGTGTTGATGAGGTTGTAGTTGTTACTGGCCATTACCATGAGCTCGTTGAGCCAATGGTTGAGCAATTTCCAGTGCGAGTTGTTCGCAATCTTCATCCTGCTGATGGACAGGCGTCATCTGTGAGAATGGGGCTTGAAGCATTGGGTGGCAATTTCGATGCCGTCATTATGGCTCTATGCGATCAGCCTTTAATTAACGCCGAAGATATCACCCAGCTTATTGCGGCATTTAAAAAACGCCAGTCTGGAGAAATTCTGATGCCAATGGTTGATGGACAGCGAGGTAATCCTATTGTTCTCAGTGGAACGGCTATTAATCAAATATTGGCATCCGGTCAAAATATGGTTTGTCGAAAATTTATGGATGAAAATCCAGAAGTTGTAAATGTCTTTCATACTGATAATGAGCATTTCATCCTTGATGTAGATTCCCTAGAAGATCTGGATGCTTTTCAAGCTAAAACGGGCTGGAGCTTAACTGTGCCCAAGGCGTCTAATAAGGCCGCCATAATTGAGCCAGAATCAGAGCCCGCATATTTGTCCTTGCAAAAATTGAGACCCTAATGCTTACCTCTAACTGGCCTGTGCCTATTGCCATAAATGTGTGCCCGAGTGCATCGGAAATTAATCCGGTACTATCACGGGTTTTTCAGGCAATGAGGGCGGCAGCATTTCTAGAAAAAGATCCTACCGATACCACTCTTCATAAAAAGTTTTACGCCAGCGATGATCAACTTTTGCAACGTATTGATCTTCCTGAATTTACACAATTGATTCAGTTTTTTGCCGATGCCATTCAAAAAACCGTTGGCGCTGCAAACGCAGGGATTTGGCCTCAAGGCAAAATGTCTTTGCAGTTAGAGATCATGGGCTGCTGGTTCCAAATTCAAAATGGCATGGCGTTTCATGATGTGCATACGCATGGTAATTGCTCTTGGTCTGGCGTATATTACGTTCAAATTGATGATGTGAAAAAACGAATAGATCATCCAGAAATGGCTGAGGTTAATGGAGTTACCCGTTTCTATGGCCCATATAGTCAATGGCAAGGCGGTGCTCATATGGATATTGGTAATGCTTATTTACAAAAAAATAGCTTAGACATCCAACCCGAGGAAGGGAAATTGGTGTTATTTCCTTCCTATCTTCCTCATATGGCGATGCCTTATGAGGGCGAGAAGGATCGAATTATTATTTCTTTTAATGTGCAAATACATTCAACACAGGGTGATCAAATCTTTGGTTTTGATTCTAAATAAATCGCTCAATATTGAAAACTTAGTTCTATGGAAAATTTAGATCTCGTAGTGTTAAGAGCCTTGTTAGATTGGAGAAAATCTGGCAAAAAAGCCCTGCTAGCCACCGTGGTGAGAACCTGGGGTTCTTCGCCTCGGCCTATTGGCTCAATCATGGGTCTTTGTGAGGATGGCAGTGTGATTGGCAGTGTTTCAGGTGGATGTATTGAAGATGATCTCATTCGAACACATAGCACTGCAAAAGAATTTCCATCGGGCCCGCCTAAGCTGATTAAATATGGCGTCAGTGCCGATGAGGCGCATCGCTTTGGTCTTCCTTGTGGCGGCACCTTAGAAATCTTGCTGGAATTTGAAGTAAATGAAAATGTTTTAGGTGATCTCGTAGAGCAGCTTTCTCTGGGTAAATTAGTCCAGCGCATCACTAAATTAGATGATGGCACCGTTAGTTTACTTACGGTGCAAGCTCCTGAAGAGTTGGTTCTGAGTGATCTGGAATTGATCAATACTTTTGGCCCTGAATACCGCATGCTCATCATTGGAGCAGGGCAGTTATCGGAATATTTGGCAATTATGGCCTTATTTAATGGGTTTAATGTCACGGTCTGTGATCCGCGTGAAGAGTACCGAGCTAACTGGAAGGTGGGTGGCGTTACATTGACCCATGACATGCCTGATGACGTAGTGATGAATATGAAGTTGGATAGCCGGAGTTGTGTAGTGGCGCTGACTCATGACCCTAAATTGGATGATCTCGCATTATTAGATGCGTTGCAAACAAATGCTTTTTATATAGGGGCTATCGGATCCCGTAGAAATAGTGAGGCACGTCGCCAAAGGCTTATTGAGTATTTTGAATACACAGAAGAATCGCTCTCTGATCTAAGGGGTCCGATTGGAATCTATATCGGCAGTAAAACACCTTCAGAAATTGCTGTGAGTGTGATGGCAGAGATCCTTGCGGTGAAAAATGGAGTGGCTTTACCTAGAGATATGCAGGTAGGATTTGCTAAAAATGAATCCTTAAGTACTCACAATGATTCGGGAAGTATTGTTTGTGGAATTTAGTCTTTTGCTAGAGATATATATTATTGGCATCTTTGAGCATTAAGACAATATGACTATTAGACCTTCATTTAGATTTCGGATTTATGCTGGGGATACTCCTGCCATTGGTCCTGGCAAGATTGCTCTGCTTGAAGCCATTATTGAGCACGGTAGTATTCGTTCTGCTGCTAAGGGCATGGGCATGTCTTATAACCGTGCATGGTTATTAATAGAAGATATGAATAAATCTTTTAAAAAGCCTGTTGTAGAAGCTATTGCTGGCGGGTCTAGAGGTGGTGGTTCTCATATCACCGAAGTCGGGCATTTGCTAATTAAGGAATACCGCGCCATCGAGAGTGATGCCTTACAAGCTACCAATAAGAGAATCAAGGTACTCACCTCTTTACTGAAATGAAGTATGCAAGCATAAAGAGCGCGGTGTCAGTTTTTTTTCCACTATCGTTATACTTAAGAAAATATCACGTAATAGCATCGAAAGACTGAGTATGAAAAAAATAAGTGTTTCATTGTTATTAAATTTACTTTTGCCAATTCAGGTATTTTCTGCCGATTTGACTGTTTCCGCGGCTGCCAGTCTCACTAATGCATTTAAAGAGATGGCCCCTATATTTGAAAAACAAAATCCGGGCACTAAGGTGCGCTTAAATTTTGCCGCGTCTGGCCCTTTATTGCAGCAAATCATTAGGGGTGCGCCTGTGGATGTCTTTGCTAGCGCAGACCAAGAGACAATGACCCAGGCTCAGCAAGCTGGTTTTGTTAAAGCAGATGACCAAAAGATATTTGCATCCAATACCTTAGTGGTTATTGTCCCTAAGGGTGGAAAGCAAAACCCTACCGAGCTAAGTGATTTAACAAAATCACAATTTCAAAAAATTGCTATTGGCTTGCCCGCAATTGTGCCTGTTGGGCGTTACACCAAATCGGCTTTGGAAAAGCAAAACTTGTGGACCACATTGGAGCCAAAAATGATTGGTACTCAAAGCGTACGTCAGGCACTCGACTATGTAGCAAGAGGAGAAGTGGATGCTGGTTTTGTATATTCAACAGATGCGGCTATCACGCCCAATGAAGTCAAAAGAGCATTTATAGTGCCAACAGAAATGCCTATTTTGTATCCAATAGCGCCCATTAAAGGCAGTCAAAATGACGTCATTGCCAGCAAATTTATTGCATTTGTTGGTTCAACTCAAGGCAGTGGGATATTGAAGTCATACGGATTTGGAAAGCCTTAAGCATATGGATGAGGCTTGGATTGCATTAAGACTCACGTTAAAAGTAGCGGGAGTAGCAACTGTTATCAATATGCTATTGGGAGTGGGCATTGCCTATCTCTTTGCTCGTAAGCAGTTTGTTGGAAAAAATGTAGGCGATGCCATCTTAACTTTACCCATGGTATTGCCGCCAACAGTATTGGGTTATTACTTATTAGTTCTTCTTGGTAAGCATGGACCAATAGGATATTTTCTTAAAAAGTACTTTGATATCAATTTAATTTTTACTTGGCAAGGTGCAGTAATTGCGGCTTCAATGGTTTCTTTTCCACTTGTTTTTAAGGCTGCTCGCGCCGCGTTTGAATCCTTGGAGCCTCAATATGAGCAAGCAGCTCGAGTGTTGGGGGTAAGTGATGCTGCCATCTTCTTTAGGGTAACCTTGCCTCTGGCTTGGCGCGGAATTTTGGCTGGCGTACTTTTATCATTTGCGAGATCAGCTGGTGAGTTTGGGGCAACACTTATGGTTGCCGGAAGTATCCCGGGGAAGACGCAAACTTTATCTATAGCGGTATATGAGGCTGTTCAAGCCGGGCAAGATGAGATGGCAAACTTTTTGGTCCTTCTGATCTCAGTTGTCTGTATGACTGTCTTATTGGTGTCTGGAAAGCTTGTCCCTGGTAGGGTGGCTAGTGGAGTGCATGATCATGGCTAACCTTTGGAATATTGCTGTCAGCAAGGAATACGCTGGCAAAAATCGAACTTTTAATCTGGATGTCAAGATTCAGAGCAGTGCAGAACGTTTAGTGCTATTTGGAGTATCGGGCTCAGGAAAAACCCAATTACTTAGAATGCTCTCTGGGTTGGTAAAGCCCGATCAGGGAAGTATTGAATTTGAAGGTAAGACCTTATTTAATCGAAATTCAGCGGTGAATCTGAGTCCTCAAGAGCGCTCATTGGGCTACGTATTTCAAGAATATGCACTTTTTCCGCACTTAACTGTCATACAAAACATTGCCTTTTCTTCTAATAAAGGTTGGCTTAATAAAGGCCAAAGTTTTACAGATGAAAATGTTGAAAACTGGTTAGAGAAGTTTGAATTAAAAAATCTTGCATATCAATATCCACATCAATTATCTGGCGGTCAATCTCAAAGGGTGGCGCTAGCTAGAGCATTAGTTTGTCAGCCCAAGGCATTGCTACTTGATGAGCCTTTTTCTGCCTTGGATGACGGCTTAAGAAAAGCCTTGCGCATGGAACTCTATGAATTGCAAAAACAACTATCAATCCCCATGATTCTGATCAGTCATAACCTGGATGACGTGCGCAGTTTTAGTGACGAGGTGATTCAAATTCGGGAAGGTCGCACTATTTGAGAGTAGTTGGGTAATACATTAGATCTACGAGCAATTAAATCCGTCTAGGTGTTCTCTGGGCATCTTTGTTGGAATGGATAAATCCACCCCAATATTCTTCGTCGTCATATTCGGAAACAACCAAAGCTATAGCAATGGCTTGAGTTGCTGCTTTAAGCCAATTGGAGTCGGTAAAGTATTTTGCTGCTTCTAATTCTTTGGTTTCCCAAGATGCAACTACACCATATTCGGCAATTAAATATTTTTCAGCTTCAAGAATCAAAGAGCGCGTGGCTTCTTGATGACCTTCATAACCGCGGCTGAGTTTAAGATCAAGCTTTTCAAGCTTTCCTAATAGTTCATTAAACATAGTTACTTTCATGGTGAGTTTTTAGGGCAATATTCCTAACGCATTCTAATTGAATCATCTTAAAATTAGAGAAACCAGCGTGGGTGATGTAGCTTTGCCTTATAGAACCATTAAGTGGAGATTGGCACCGTAGGGGTGCGCAAATTATTTATACATGATTGAATTACGCGAAACCGCTCTTGAAATACTTCTGATTAAAGATGCGGAGGTTAAGGTTGGTCGTCTTTATGGGTTACACGACGAATATCACCATCAAAAGGTTTCGTTAGATCTTTCTCGAAATTTCGACTCTCAAAATCTTGAGCTTCCGGGCCGTCCGGATAAGCCTGAGCTAGTACCTCCTTTAAATGTTCCTAGAAGAAAAATGGATACGGCACAGGGGAGAGTGTCTTTGCTGCATTCGCTAGCTCATATTGAATTTAATGCCATGAATCTTGCATTAGATGCGATCTGGCGTTTCCCGGACATGCCTCAGCAATACTATGGGGACTGGTTGCAGGTTGCCAAAGAAGAGGCTTATCACTTCAGCCTAGTTCAAGGACATATTCAGTCTCTTGGGTTCTCCTATGGGGATTTTCCTGCGCACAATAGCTTGTGGGAGATGGTTGAGCGAACGACTGATGCTGTGATTGCGAGAATGGCTCTCGTTCCTCGAACGATGGAAGCAAGGGGTTTAGATGCAGTACCTATGATTCGTGATCGATTTAAGCAAATCAAGGATGTCAAAGCGGTTGAAATACTAGAGATCATTCTCAGGGATGAAATAGGACATGTCTTGATTGGTAATCGCTGGTTTAATTTCTTATGCGCTAAAGAGAATTTATCTCCTATTGCTACCTACAGGGAATTGGCTAAAAAGTACTGTGCTCCCGCATTAAAGGGGCCATTTAATATGGAGGCCCGTAAACAAGCAGGTTTTACTGAGGAAGAATTAAGTCTTCTTGAGGGTGGGCGGGCTTGATTAAGGAAAAGTTTCTGAACTTTTGTGGGTCAGGCGAGATCTCCCATTCAATAAAAAGCCTGATTTGACTAGATCTGGGTCCCATTTAATGCCTAAATTGTTAATTAAGAGCTTTACGCTTAATACATATGGGCTAAATTGATATCGATCAAATTGGATCTGTCTTTACTGGGCATAATTTATTCAGAAACTTTTTGAGAGCGAATATGTTGAAGAATTTAATGGTTCATTTAGATGGTGGTGTGCGTTCTGGAGTAAGGCTGAAGATTGCAATTGATTTAGCCAAGTCCAGTAATGCGCGACTAGTGGGTGTATTTAGTCAGCGCGCGCTTGCTAAGCAAGTGGGTCCGAATTCTAGTTGGCCTCCTGAGGGCTATGCCTTAGCTGCCCAAGCCAGTAAAGAGGCTTTCGATTTAGCTACTGCGGGCCTAACTTCTGAATGGGTTGATATTAACCGGGGTAGCGATTCAGCAATTCTGGCCTTGGTATCTGAAAAGGCTCGATATTTTGATTTGGTAGTAATGGGTCAGCATAATAAAGATGCAGAAGAAGAGATTGTTTCTGAATTGGTGGAGGAGGTGCTCTCTAATTCAGGGCGTCCTGTTTTAATCATCCCTTATGTAGGTGAGTATTCCGCTAAATTTAAGCGACCACTATTGGCTTGGAATTCATCGCGTGAATCAGCCCATGCTTTGAATGATGCTATTCCGCTGATTCAAGGTTGTGATGAGGCGATTGTTCTTTCGTTTGATTCCACGATTGCTAGAGCCCAAGAATCCTGTCGTCAGGTTGCAACGCAGTTGTCCTGTCACGGCATTCCTTCAAAGTCTGAAGTCATGGTGATTGAAGATGTCGGTGTGATGGATATGTTACTCAACAATGCTTGTGATCAAGGCGCTGATCTTTTAGTCATGGGTGCACATAGTCACTTTGGATTCCCGTTCCTGAGCGGAGGCGCTGGTACCCGCCATATTTTGCGAACAATGGTGTTGCCGGTATTAATGTCTAGCTAATTTACTTGCGCCCAATGTGTAAAGAGAAGGCCCTTTAACGTAAGTTCAAGGGCTTTTATATTGCTGGTGGGTCGAGTAAGATTCGAACTCGCGACCAACGGTGTAACTCCTCCTTAATAAACCTCTATAACTTAGCTTTAAAATTGCTATGGCCTTGTTGAGCTAGTATAAAAATAAACCTAATTTGCGAATCCGCTAGAAGGTCATATCAAAATTGTAAAGCGCTGTAAATTTACAAAGTCGGCTCCAATGTTTCTTGAGGTCCTTGAGCACGGCGAGAAACGACCGGTCTAACTGCAACTAGAGCTTCATTTTGCGCGCTTTGATTTGACAACTTTTGTCGTTTTGATAATTTATGTTTTGGAGATTTAGTAATGAATATGACTCACTATATGCAGTTATTGGCAGACAACCAGCCGTGGAACCTGCTCATCTTTATGGCTATACCCATAGTGCTTGCTGAAACATTGGCAATTACCGAACTGTATATCCTATTTACTCGTAAGTTTGATGGCTTTGTCTATCACCTTAACCGCTTTTCAGGAACGACTGTAGGCCTTTACTTCATCGGCATCATCATCTATTTAATGACAACTGCAGTTGTTCCAATTACCAAAGGTGGCGAATGGAGAACTGCAATTGATGTGATAGCCGTTGGTAGTTATCTGATTGGGGGCTTGCCTTTGATTTGGATTGCCCTGCAAGAGTTTGGCTTTGTAAATAACACACTAGACCAAATGGGTAAGCTGAGGGTGCATGCGACCTGTGTCGCATTGTTCCTGATATTTGGACATATTGCCATGATTTCAGGAATGCTTGACCCATCTTTGCTTGGTTATAAAGGTGTCGATATGCATCAAATGGGTAGTAACGCTGGGTACGAGCAATGTGACCCAGCAACACACTCGCAAATGATGAAAATGCACCAGCAGATGATGGGTAATATGGCACCCCAGCAAATACAACAAAATATGCCGATGGGTATGGCAGGGCATCAGCACTAAGAAATCAAGCTTTAAATTAGCCTTTGAGTGGTTTTTTTGTCAAATGGCTACTAGCCCAAAGCAATCCCCTTGATGCTCTATTGAAATCGAATCAATTTAACAAAGGCAGGGCAGCTCTTAAGGGGGAAGGTCATAGAGCAAAATCCCATGGTCGATATCATTTTGTCAATGAACTGAAATTTCTCAGGTGTAGAATGAATCGATGCATCTTTTGAGATCAAAGCCTCTTCTTGTTGCTGCGTTGTTCCTGGCTATTATTTTGCAGGTATTGACGCCATTTCTACATGCGCATACTGGGGCTTCAAGCCAGTTTGGCCTGCATCTGCACGTTGTTAATACTGGATTTGAGTCTGCCAATGCCTCTGAAACGGGGAAAGTATTTTTAACAAGTAGTACTGAAGAGTCACCAGAGGTTGGGGTGCCTGCCTCACGTCAAAGTGACGAATTTGATCTACTCATCTTAAATTTTTATGTCTTGGCTTTATACGCCTTGGTCTATTTAGCGGGTGGCGTAGGTAAAGTTAGCTCTTTTTATAGTGTTGATCGGTTTGCTTATCAAAGATATGCTCAAAGTTCGCCCCCTCTCTCCTTAGCTCCGCCTCAATACCTCTAAATTATTCTTGCGTGATTTATTCACGTCTCCTGAATTTATTTTGAAGTATTTTTAGAGGTTGTTATGTTTCGATTTCATCTGGTTGGTCCATTACTTTTATCGCTCGCATTAAGTGGAACCCTCCATGCTCAGGAATTTACACCTAAGCCATTAAAGCTGACCACAAATCAACAGGCGGCCATGGGTGTGAATTTTTCACAGGCAATTTCTGTTGATGCGGGTTCGGTATTAATTACTGCATCGGTCACCGTTCCTCCAGAAAAGCAGGCGATCTTATCGGCACCTTACCCTGGTCAACTCAGTCAGATGGTTCTTGGGATTGGTGACCCTGTAAAAGTAGGTTCACCACTGGCTTACTTCACAAGCCCCCAGATGGGTGACTCTAGAAGGATGTTGCTCGAAGCAACTTCTGACGCTCGCCTGGCTAAAGAGGCTTTAGCGCGGGATAACGAATTATTTAAGGAGGGGATCATTCCTCAATCTCGACTCAATATCACTAAAGCAAAAGCGGAGAACGCTAATGCCATGTTGATGGCAAGGCAATCAGAATTAAAGGCGGCCGGTATTAATTTCGATGACCCTAAAAATGCAGAAGCATTTAATTCTTACGCTACCGGCGCATTAAAGTCACCTATCCAAGGAACGGTAGTTGAGGCTCACAATTTAATCGGTCAGCGTGTTGAAACGGGAACGTTGCTTTTCCGAATTGCCGATATCTCCACTTTAAATTTAGAAATCAATACCTCTGGATTTAAGGCTCTTGGTATTCAGTCTGGTGATGAGATTGTGATTGCTTCACGCAATGCAAAAGCAAAAGTTACTGGAGTATCTCAAGCTGTGAGCGCCTCACAGTCCGCAAGAATAAGGGCTGTTGTCCAAGAGCGTGGCACCTTACAGATGGGTGAGGTTGTTACTGCAACCATTAGGGCCAAGATGAAGTCTAAGGGACAGGACAATACCTTGTGGCAAGTTCCCTCAAGAGCACTTACCAGCTGGAAAGGGCAAAGTGCCATATTTATCCTATCAACCACCGGGGTTGTTCTGCAGCCGGTATCGGTGATCTCTAGCGATGATGACTTAGCCTCAATTCAGGCACCACTGTCTAGTGGAGCCAAAGTCGCAATAACTGGCATTGCCTCTCTGAAGGCCCTAGCGCAGAAGGACGAGTAATGTTTGCTAAATTAATCGATACCAGTTTGCATTTTCGCAAGCTCGTATTAGCAATGGCAATTGCTTTAGTGCTCTTTGGCTTTCATGCCTGGATGACCTTACCAATTGATGCCTTTCCCGATATTTCGCCTACTCAAGTCAAGATTATTCTGAAGATTCCCGGAATGACTCCTGAAGAGGTTGAGCAGAGGGTGGTGCGCCCAATTGAAATTGAAATGCTTAGCATTCCCAAAAAGAGGATTGTGAGATCAGTGTCCAAATACGGCATTGCTGATATCACATTGGATTTTGACGATGGCACAGATATTTATTGGGCTCGCCAACAAATCTCTGAAAGATTGAATGCCTTTACTAAAGACCTTCCACCCGGTGCAACTGGTGGGTTGGCCCCTATCACCACTCCTTTAAGTGAAGTCTATATGTTCACGCTTGAGGGTGAAGGTTTTAGCTTAAGGGATAAGCGTACGGTATTGGATTGGACTATTCGACCTGAGCTGAGAACCATTCCTGGGGTGGCGGAAGTTAATGTCTTGGGCGGTGAAATTTTGACCTATGAAGTTATTCCTGATCCATCTCGATTGGCTGCGCGCGGTATCACAATGGCTGACCTTCGAAAAGCGGTGATGACTAATAACAGTAATGATGGCGCTGGACGTATTGACCAGGGTGAAGAGACTTTGGTTGTTCGTATTGAAGGAGCAGTAAAAAAACTTGATGACGTGAAAAAGATCCAAGTTCCCAAAGCAAATGGTGGCTCAGTCATGCTTGATGAGGTAGCTACAGTGCATCTAGGATCGGCTACCCGGTATGGAGCGGTTACTAAGGATGGTGAAGGGGAGGCAGTCGAAGGATTGGTTCTTGCACTCCGCGGTGCTAATGCCCGTCTACTAGTTGATTCCATTGAGCAGAAGCTCGTGGAGATAGCTCCAAGACTACCTAAGGGAATGACTGTAAGCACTTTTTATAACCGAGGTGAGTTAGTGTCCCGTGCGGCTGGAACGGTTACTAAGGCTTTGCTTGAGGCAACGGTACTGGTTTGTATTACCTTGTACTTATTTTTGGGCGGCTATCGCGCAGCTTTGGTTGTAGCCTCTGTACTACCATTATCCATTCTTTCTACTTTTATCTTAATGAAGATGTTTGGGTTAACGGCCAATCTGATGAGCTTGGGTGGATTGGCCATTGCGATCGGTATGCTAGTGGATGCGGCAGTGGTAGTTGTAGAAAATGTGGAAACTGCTTTTGCGGATCCAAATACATCTAAGGCATTAAGCAAGACGGAAATCATTTCTATTGCTACGCATGAGGTAGTTAAGCCAGTGGTTGCCGGTGTATTGATTATTGCAGTGGTGTTTCTGCCTTTATTAAGCCTAGAGGGCTTAGAGGGAAAGCTCTTTTCTCCAGTGGCGCTCACAATTGTGATGGCGTTAGCGACATCACTGTTAATTGCCTTTACAGTAATTCCAGCTTTAGCTTCTTTTGTACTTGAGCGTAAGGCTGATGAAGAAACAAAGTTTATGCGCAAGATATCAAGGAAATATATCGAGTGGCGCAATCAAGTTTGGCAGAACACTAGGTGGCTATACAGAGGTTCCCTCATTGGCCTTGCTGTGATGGTGGTACTTTATATGATCGTAGGCAAGACCTTTATGCCCACCTTGGATGAGGGCGATATTCTGGTGCAACTCCAAAAACTCCCATCGATCTCTTTGCAAGAATCCCTCATCATTGACTCGCGGGTAGAGCAGTTATTACTCAAGGATGTGTCCGAGATCAAATCCATTGTTGCCAGAGCTGGATCGGATGATTTGGGATTGGATCCGATGGGCTTAAATGAATCGGATATGTTCTTGGTGCTCAAGCCCAAAAGCGAATGGTCTGGAAATAAGGAAGATATTACCAATAAGCTCAGAGTTGCATTAGATAATTTCCCGGGTTTGGTATACGGCTTTACGCAGCCTATTGAAATGCGCGTTTCAGAGATGCTAACTGGAACCCGTGGCGACGTTGCAATCAAGATATTTGGCGGAGATTTGGCGGAAATGAATAAGGCGGCTCAAGCTATTGCTGGAGCAGTGCGGAACGTTAAAGGCGCTGCTGAAGTCATTGCACCGCGTGCTGAAGGTATGCAATACCTGAGTTTGAAGATCAATCGAACTGTTGCTGGTCAAGCCGGGTTCTCGGTTGAGGATTTGCAGCAACGCTTACGCAATCAAATTGAGGGCGAGAATCTTGGAGTGGTTCTAGACGGCATCATTAGGACGCCACTAGTTTTGCGAGGCAATGACTATATTCGGACAAGTCCTGAAGCCTTTAATGACCTATTAATTTCGGCTCCCGATGGCAAAGCATGGCCACTTTCTGCTTTGGCTGAGATCAAGCAAATAGATGGTCCTATTCGGATCGACCATGAGCAATCCAATCGTTTTTCCAGCATTCAAGTATCGGTTGATGGTAGAGATTTGGCGGGATTTGTGCAAGATGCTCAAGCCGCGGTCAGCTCATTAAATCTACCTAAGTCATTGAATATTGTTTGGGGTGGTCAATTTGAGAATCAACAAAGGGCTGCCGCTAGATTGGCCATCGTGATTCCAATAGCATTGGGCCTTATTTTCGCCATCCTCATGGTGACTTTTGGTTCTGCGATCCAAGCAGGAATCATTTTTCTCAATATTCCTTTTGCCTTGGTTGGTGGTGTAGTAGCCCTCACTATTACTGGTCAATATCTCTCTGTTCCCGCTTCCGTAGGCTTTATTGCATTACTGGGAATTGCTGTGCTCAATGGCGTGGTGATGGTGACGCACTTTAATGAACGCTTAGCTAAAGGCGACTCTATGTCTGATGTCATTCACTTTGGTACTGAAAGACGATTGCGTCCGGTTCTGATGACAGCAGTGATAACTGCTCTTGGGATGATTCCGCTTCTCTTTGCAACCGGCCCTGGATCAGAGATACAGAGACCGCTGGCAATTGTGGTTATTGGCGGGTTGATTACCTCCACACTATTGACCTTACTACTTTTACCTAAGCTCTATGAGAGATTTGGCGCTTTAAAAAATTGGAGTGGGCTAAAGCAAGAAATTCACTTTGACCGATTAATCGATTTCATTAAAAGGATCAAAAAATGAAAAAATTGATTCTACCCATCATATTTTTTGGAGTCTGCTCTTCAGTTTTTGCTACTAACCTGCTACCGACTGATGACCAGGTAAAAAATGCTTTATATGCCAGCCCAAGGATTGGTGCTGCAGATGCTAGAAAAAGCTCTTTAAACTACAAAGCAGATGCGATTGCCGCAGGATCCCAAGAGTTTGTAGTCAGAGGAACTCGTCAGAATCGAAATGTTACTAATATTCCTGTTGCAACCAATTATCAGGAATATTGGGCGGGAATTGAGCGACCCATTCGATTCTGGGGCAAAGGCGGAGTGGATGAGAAGATTTCCGATGCAACTAAAACCTTTGCAGGCATCGAATTTTCTGATGCGATGCACGAGACCAGCAAGGATTTATTGGCTACCTGGTTTGCTTATCTCAAAGCGCTTCAGTCAAGAATTGTTGCTGAAAAAAATAGTCAACTAGGCGATCAAATCGGACGCATTGCTCAAGTGCGTTACAAGGTTGGGGATGTTGCTAGGTTAGATGCTCAATTAGCAACGGCTGAGCAGGGCAGGTTAAAGGCATTTTTAGAACTTGCTAAAGCCAATGAAAGCGCCAGCGGCGAATCTGTTACGCAAAGATACTCTGGCATTGCGCTGATTAAGAATTTTAAGTGGGATGCTATTCCCAATCTGCAAACGCGGAAGGAATTGCTACGTCAGCAATTTTTAGAGCGAAGCCATGAATTAAAGTTAGTCAAATCAGATGCCGACCGATTTGATTTGCAAGCCAAACGCAGCGGCTTGGATAGATTTCCGGATCCAACGGTGGGTTTGTATACCGCCAATGAGTTTGGTGGGGCCGAACGAATTAATGGGGTCAGTTTATCCTTTCCAATATCAGGTAGCGCCCGTTTTTCTAATGCATCAGCAGCCGCCTCTGAAGCAGAGATGGCTCGTCAAAGAATTATTGAGACTGAGCAACGTATAAGTGTTGAATTTGAGCGCTTATGGTCACAAATGATGAGCAGAAAAGTGGCGGCAGAAACATTACTCGATTCAGCAAAAAGCCAAAATGATGCCGCTCAAGCCGCAGAAAAAGCCTATGTACTGGGCGAAGGGACTATCTCAGATTTGATCGCCGCAAGAAAGGCGGCTAATGAGAATCAGCTATCGGCTGACTTGATGCGCCTAGACGCCTTGGAGTCATACTATCGCATGCGCCTAGATCTTCATGAGATCTGGGACTTTGATTAATATGCACAGGCTAGCTATCTTTTTAGCAGTCTTTGCGCTTTCTTTTGCTGCTAAGGCTGAATTAATCATGGTTGATGAGATTGGTGATTTAGCGCTTTCATCGGATTCTATTGAAATCAAGTCCAAAGATGGGCGCAAAGTCGTTCAAGGGGTGGTTTATGGTTTTAGCAATGGGGTTAAAAAAAGCATGGTTCAGTTCGTGACTACCTGTGGTGAGCTCGGTGGTTCATTGCAAATACAGGGGTATGCGCATGAAAGTATTTGGGTAGTAGGTGGGAATACAAGGGAGGACATGATTGCTAGGGTAGCTTGCAGCCTGCCAAAGCCAGAGCTTGTTAAGATTCCTAAGTAGAATCTCAATTTAACTTTTGAATAATCACCCAAACTACCCACTGATGAAATCTTTTAGGCAGCGAGCAGCACTCAGGATTATTGTGGTGGCATTTGGCCTGGCTACATTATTTGGCATTACCACTTATTGGATTACTCAGATTGCATTTGAGAAGGCCATTGTCAAGCAAGTTGTAGAGACTTCAAATTCGCTAAAGTGGGCCTTAAGTTCCAGCGCAATAAAGGGCTTTAGAAAAGACAACTCAGAGCTTATTTCTCAACTAAACAATATTATCAAGTTTGGTTCTTTCGATGCAGTTGAGCTGTATGACGCCGACTGGAATAAGCTTGCAGAGGCTGATAACGATGTCGTTGAAGAGCATGCTGAACTTGCTCGGACAGACCATTTTATTCAATACACTCAGCCAATCTATAGGGCAAAAAAAATTAAAGATGGAAGATTGGCCATCAATGTATTTGTGCCTTATTTAGAGGTTCCCGATGATCTCAGTAGTAAGCCTCTAGGGTATTTTGAGGGGCTGTACATCACGCCTGAATGGCGGGTTGAGCAAATGCGAAATCTCTCATATGGAAGCGTTTTATTTGTCATGCTTGCTGTATTGATCAGCGGGGTGGCGCTCTACCCAATAATGCTGGATCTATACAGGGAAAGGGAGAGGAAGGCAGAAAATCTCTTTCAATCAAATGTACTAGTGATGAAGTCTTTGGGCGAGGCCATTGCCAGGCGAGATAGCGAGACTGGTGCTCACAACACTCGTGTAACGTTGCTCGCAATTGCTATTGCAGAGGCTATGAAGTTTCCTTCTCAAAGTATGGAATCTTTAATCGTTGGCGCTCTTTTGCACGATATTGGAAAGATTGCAATTTCCGATAATATTTTGCTAAAACCAGGACGGTTAACGGATGCAGAATTTGAGATTATGAAAGACCATGTCAAATATGGCGAAGATATTATTGAAGATAAGGGATGGCTGCATGATGCATTTGATGTGATCAGCGGACACCATGAGCGGTGGGATGGTAGCGGTTATCCAAGGGGTTTAAAGGGTGAATCTATTCCATTAGCGGCACGAATTTTTACCGTAGCAGATGTTTTTGATGCCTTAATTTCTAAAAGACCATACAAAGAGCCTTTTGATTATCAAATATCACTAGCAGTCATTGATGATGGCACTGGTACTCATTTTGACCCGCAGGTTGTGGAAGCGTTCAAGCCAATTTCTAAAGCCTTGTATGAGGATTTAATGGCCCTTAACGAAGTGGATTTAGAAAAGCGCTTAGATGAAGCGATAGATCATTATTTGAAAATAAGTTTGAGTTAACTTATCTGCCTTAGCACTTCATGCCGGCAAGATATTAATTGGGGTGACTTGAATGCCAAATTTATATTTTCGTCAACTTGATGAACAAGCCATCTTCGGGTGGTTTTTTATTGCTGTTGGGTCGGGCGAGATTTGAACTCATAACAAGCTATTGACTCAAATGGGGTCGGAAAGAAGTGGACATCAACACCTTCTCTGGCGGATTTCATGGCCAATCAGTTTTGCCGATTCTGATAATGCTATTAGATGGTTTATTGGGTGGGTAGTTTTAAAGCGGCCCAAGAGAGTCTCTGTTAACGCCCGCATGAATTCTTTCGGAATTTAACGCTCGGCAAAAGTAATCGTTGTTCAAAAAGTCCATTCCAATATTAAATAAGATTTCACTGGTAGGGTATTTAATAATGTGTATTTCTACAACATGGTGAATTATTTTCATTTATTCATGATCCAGGTGCGTTATATTTTTGGGATAATTGTCGCTACACACGCTTAAAGAGTCTGGTTTGGTGAATTCCATGAATAAATTGAAGACTCTCCCCTTATCCCTATTGGGATTACTGCTCTTTTTCATTAGCTTTAATTATGCAGAGGCATTGCCGCTATTTTCTCGGCAAACCGGACAAAATTGTGTTGCTTGCCATGCGGGCGGGCAATACCCAGAGCTAACGCCATATGGCCGCTACTTTAAATTAATGGCCTATACGATCGGGGAGCGAACCGATCTTCCGATTTCCGTGCAGTTTGTTGGTGGTGTCGCTACTAGTACTAATGGGAATAATGGTACTGGGCAAGTACATCAAAGTGGTCAGTTAGAACCAAATTATCTTTTCTTGGATGTGGGCGGCAAGATTACAGATAACTTTGGTGCTTTTAGCCAATGGTATTACGCGATTGACGAGCAGGTGAGTGGTAAAGGGAGTATTCCCAATCAAAATCAGTTTGCGGCAGATATACAAGATTGGCGTTATGCAGATCACTTTGTTGGCAATAGCGCAGATACGGTAAAAGACTTTATTTGGGGCGCATCCTTAAATAACTATGCTGGAGCTACCGATGTATGGAACTCATCTCCCATGTGGATGTATCCTTATATGGGCTCCACCAGAAATTACTCAACCTATGGGCTGCCTTACAACACAAGATTGTCTGCATATTCTGTGCACAACCCTGGGTATGGTGTCTATGGCTACGTGAATCAAAATTTTTATGGTGAAGTAAATTTATACCAGTCGGGCGGATCAGGCCCCCTCTCTTGGATGACTTATCCAGCATCTAATAGCAATCCCAATAGTGCACCAGTCTACTTGCAAGGACTAAATCCCTACTTCCGGTTTGCATACCAAAGCGACGAACATGACGGCCATAATTGGATGCTTGGTTTCTTGGGTGCAAATATCAATCAATACTCTAGCTGTAATACGGTCGCAGATAGTAGTTCTTATAAAGGAACCGCGCCGACTTGTGGTGGGCCAGTAAATTCACCTGCCTTGAGTGCTGGGACGATTAAGTATCAAGATAGAGCGATAGATGGGCAGTATCAATATTTGGCTGATCCCCATACAGTAACCGCACAAGCTCGCTATACCAAAGAAAATATCTCCGATCCAACTGGTATTTTTTACAGCAATCCGAATAACAAGACCAACTCTTTCATGTCTAAGGTCAGCTATGTCTATAACGCTACCTATGGAGCCGCAGTGGCGTTTCAGAATATTACTGGTACAGGTGATGGGCACTACGGCGTCAACGCATTAACGGGCGCCAATTTAAACCCAAATTCCACAGCTTGGATTCCATCTATTTGGTATCAGCCACTACAAAATCTACGTATTACTTATCAATACACCGCCTTTACTAAATACAACGGCGGCACTATTAATTACAACGGTTTGGGTACCAATGCCAGTGCAAATAACGCAAGCTGGCTCTATTTATGGTTGGCAATGTGATGAAATTATTCCCGAATATAATTCTCTCAAGAACACTCTCTGCTGTGACTCTGCTTTTTATGGGTATTTTGGCTGGCTGTACTTATTTCAACAATATTCCACCAGTAACTACTTTAGAAAATCCTGCAAGAAGTAGAACGCTAGGAGATTATGAAGTTGCAGGTAATGTTCTTGCTGTGCAAGTCTGCGCCTCCTGTCATGGTGTCAATGGTCAATCTAATTCACCCATGATTCCCAATCTAGCTGGACAGCAAAAAGACTACTTGGTAAATCAATTGCAGGATTATCGAGACCGCAGTAGAAGCAATGAGTATGGTGTGCAGTATATGTGGGGCATGGCAGCTTCATTAACCAATAGGCAGATACAAGAGCTGGCAGAATATTTTTCTAAACAAGCGCCCGTTAAACCAAGTAAAAGCAATGGTAGCGATCCTAAATTAGTGCGCGGCAAAGAAATTTTTGAAAAAGGCATCCCGGAGCAGGGTGTAGTTCAGTGCAACTCTTGCCATGGTCCCGGTGGGGAGGGTATGGCAACCTTCCCAATGGTAGCTGGCCAAAAAACTTATTACTTAACCCAGCAACTTAATCTATGGCAGCATCCAGACCAGAAACGTTTTATGGAGGTGGGCGGCAACACTTGGGCACCCAGAACCATCACGTTTGCACGTCCACGCGGTGTATTAATGCAGGGCATTGTTAAGAATCTATCTGATGAAGATGCCAAGGCTGTAGCAATGTACTTAAGCACCCTTCAATAACCCACTGCCCTCTATTTGTATTTACTTGGTTGAGGTAGGGTGGCTTTTTATAACTGGTGGGTCGGGCGAGATTCGAACTCGCGACCAACGGATTAAAAGAGCTGTCTAGGCAGAGACAGGCTCCAATCTACATTTAATTCAAAACCATCAAGCTCTATGCGGCATTGAGTGGATTGAAAATTTGCCGGCCCCGAATGACCAGTTAAGTCCAAGGTCAAGAGGCGCTACTTAAGATATTGGGTAAAACTTATTTGTGTGTTGAAAGCATCACTTTGAAACACAATTTGTAGCCATGATTGCGTAGCGACTGAATTGCAGGACTCTCAATGCCTGCGCTCGTAATTTTTCTGCGAAGTCTACCTACTTTAACTTCAAGGTTGTCCTTACTGATGTCTGTGTCGCCACTTAAGTGCTGCGCCACCTGCCAATGCTCAAGCGTATTTGAAGGTGCCCGTGCAAATGCGCTAAGTAGAGTAACTTCTGGCTCTGTTAATCGAATGATATTGTCTGGCCCCTGAAATTCTGAGGTAGAAAGGTGTAGATGTCCTGAAGACTTGGAGATTTGGCTGTTATGTTTTATACGATTTGCAAAGCTACCAACTAAGGCAATTAATTCAGGCAATGATAGTGGCTTTGGTAAGTAGACATTGGCACCGCTTTCATAGCCTACAACTCTGTCATTAATGTCAGTGCGAGCTGAGGTGATAATAATGCCAACATCGGAATGACTTTTTCGAATGCGAGAGACTAAGCTAAGACCATCCTCTCCGGGTAGATTTAAATCAATCACATAAAGATCGGGCGGACTCCCTAAACATTCTGCATCGATATCTTCAGCCATTACAAAGCCTTTGACACTATGCCCTTCATTTTGGAGTATCTCAGTAATGGCATCTCTGAGGATATCGTAATCCTCAATAACAACGATGCTTAGGGTAGGTTTTATTGTGGAATCCATAGATTAAATTCAATATAGCTTTGGCCACTTTGATCTTTGTGATGATGATAAGTAATGCTCCCCTCGATGGCTTGGGCCCACTGCGATACAAGATATAAACCTAGACCAGAGCCAATCTGGCGATGCGCTCCGGGACTTCGATAGTACTTCTTAAATAATTGAGCTTCATCGGGAAGGCCGGCATCTCCAATACTATTTTTAACATTGAAATTCAAGCCCGTTCTATCGCTATTAGTGTCGGTTGAAATGCTTAGCTCTATGGGTGAATTTTCGGCGCTATATTTAATCGCGTTATCTAATAAATTATTAATAATTGCGGTGATCAAATGATGATCTGAGTTAAAGGAAGAGGGTGCTAGTAGGGTTGTTTTAATTCGGTCAATTTTAGGCTGGCGGGCCAAGAGATCGGATAGTAAATGATCGACTTCAATTCTAGAGTGAAGCGTCTTTAGTGATTGATGAGAAATCTTCTCACTTTCAACCACCCGGTCAATGATATTTTGCATGTCCGTTGCAGCGCGCTGAATACTTTTGGAATGATGGTTCGATCCAGCCAAGAGTCTAATTACCGAAAGGGGATTGCGCAGCTCGTGAGCAATCATGGCAAGGTAGCTTTCTTTCTCGGTCCGTTGCTTGGTCTCTTGAGCCAGCATTGATTTGGCCACTTGTCCATCAATTAGCATCCGCTGAAGATTAAATTCTCTTTGTTTTGATGTGATGTAAAGCAGCAACATGAGTTGAATTGTGGAAATGCCCGCATGCGCAGTAATGAGATGTAGAGAAGCATTTCCATGATCAAATCCAAGAAGTGCTAAAACTGGTGTAAAACCAATTAAAACCGTCAAAGTAAAGCCGCCCCGTATTAACCAGAGCGCTAAATTGCTTAGCGGTTCTTTGGGATTTGATTTGGCGGCAAAGGCTGGTAAAAGCAGGCTAACCATTGCAAGTAAGCTAATTACAGTGCTCAGCTTGAGCGCTTGTGTTGTACGACCATCTATTAATAGCGCTATTCCTATAAGCGTTACGCTCGCTAATGCAAGAGGTATGAAGCGATAGAGACGACGAACGTTAAATTCTTTCAGTAGTTGAGCATCAAATAATATGACGGGAAAAATAATGGCTACTAGTACAAAGTTATATATTCCGTCATTAAATGCAACCCCTAGATTCTCTGGTGATATATATCGGTAAAGGCCAGTGAAAAGTATGACATGGGCAGTAGAGAAAATTTGACGCAAGGCAAACAATCCATATAGACCCCTACGGGACACAAAAAAATTAAATACACCCCAAATAACTGCTGCCAGAAGCGCGCTAGCATAAAACATTAATAGCAATGTCCGATACTTCGCTTCATATAAAGCTTCTTTAAGCGGCAAAATTTGGATATCTACAATGACGCTTGTTGGAGTATCTATGCGTAAATAGATGTAGCGAGTTGTTGGTAAAGCCGTGATTACAAATCCCAAGTCAATTGTTTGAAAGTTGCTGGAATCAAGCGGTGTTGAGCGCCCACTTTGTTGTGGAATAAGGCGACCATCTTTCTGGGAATCTGGATCAAAGAGGGTGACTTTGCTTAAAAATGAAGGGCGAACCCGAAGTACTAAAGGCTGAATGCTCTGAGTGCCAGCTATCTCGAGCTTGATCCAGATCGGATGCCCCAAATACCCCTTATGCAAAGTGTTTTCGTAAGATTCGTATTCTTCCCTGGCTGCCTTCTGGATATTGGCTTCTCCAGTTACATCTACCCAATAAGCACTATTTAAGTGCGTGGGAGATGATGAGGCACCAGCAAACTGGCTCAGCGATACCAATAGGATAAGTAGAAGGTGACGCAATGAAAACATGGGCCAATGTTAGCAGTCTTCTAGGTGTTGGCTAATGTTGGCTACGCCACAGGCAATACTAGAAAATGCCAATTTACTGGAATTACCTGTGTATGTTTATTGCCCCTTAAGCACCTATTAACTTAGCCACATTAAAGCCTCATGAAAAATAAATTATGTAATGCAATATTTACAGGGTGCGCATTATTCGCATTATCGAGCTCAGTCTATGCGGATGAAGAGGTAACACCAATTCCTAAAGTTTCTGAAGAATGGCGTTTTGCAGTTGCTCCATACGGTTGGGCGCCTGCTGCGTCTGCCACCATTAGTAATGATGGCAAGCTCATCAAAAATGCAAGCATGTCTACTAACAATGTGATTAGTAATTTGAAATCAGCTGCGATGATCGCCGGAGAAGGACATTACGGTAAATGGGGTTTCTTGGCTGACTTTGCTACCGCGACCGTTCAGCAATCAGGTTCATTTAGCTACACGCCACCTGATAGCAAGAGTAATTACAGGGCGGGTGATAAAGGAACGGTGCAGGCGACATTGGCAACTGGCGCAGCTACATACACTGTATTAAATAACAATGATGTATACGTAGATGCTTTGCTTGGTGCGCGTTGGATGAGTCTCACTACTACTCTTGAGCTTGTACAAGAGGGTGGACCAGATAAGCTCGGCTATGCAGTACCACTGCATACAGTTGATGCGGTTGCCGGCTTTAAGGGTCGCTATCGCATCATGGATTCGGCTTGGTATATCCCTTTTTACGCTGATGCTGGAACTGGTGGTGGCGCTCATAATCTCACGTGGCAGGGAGCTCTAGGCATTGGGATGGCCATCTCCAAGTCTATGGATATAGCATTGTCTTACCGTGCCCTTGGTTTTGATCTTAATGGGGGTAGTGGTAGTTCGACATTGGTTAAGGGCACCTTCAAAGGTCCGCAAATAACGGGATCAATGAATTTCTAAGCCGATATGAAACATACTTTAGCTATTGCAGTAATTTCATTTCTAATTTTGTCCTTTGCAACCCCAGGATTTGCACAGGAAGTTCCAGCCCGTGTAGGAACGAGTGAGCTGGTAAAACAAGGAGCAGTGTCCTTACCTGAAAAGGATGTCGATAAAGTCGATATTGCTAAAAAATTAGCAAACCCTATCGCTAATATGATTTCTGTACCGCTTCAGTATGAATTTAGTCGTGGTGTGGGTAAGGGCCAGGGCGGCTCAGAGCAGACGCTCTTATTTCAACCAGTAGCGCCATTTAACTTGGGTGGTGGGGATACATTTATTTTGCGTCCTATTATTGCTGGCGCCAGAGAGACGAGTGTTCAGGGTCCTTCAGGTACCCCATTTTCAGGTTATGGCATCGCTAGCGTGACCCTCGAATCTTTTTATGCGCCCAATACTAATTCTTCATGGATTTGGGGTATTGGTCCTTATGCTCAATCGCCTTCTGGTAATAGCGGTAAATTTGGCTCACAACAAACGGGTGCTGGTGTAACTGCTGTTGTTCTGAATCGTGATGGTCCTTGGACTTACGGGCTGCTCGGCTTTCAATCATGGAACGTTGGCGGTAATCCAAGCTATGGAACCCAAAACAATTTATTTGGCGAACCTTTTCTTACCTATACAACTAAAGAGGCATGGTCAATTGCTGCCAATATGGAGGCGCAATATAACTACGATACTCACCGGACAGGTAATCCACTGTATTTAGGTGTATCCAAGGTAAATGTATTTGACGGGGTGCCAATCTCATTCGGCGCTGGTCCAATCTATTACGTAAGCAATGTTCCCGGAGGCCCATCTGGCTGGGGTGGACGTGCGACCATCACCATGGTAATTTTGAAATAGTGTCGCATTAAATTTGGAGGGAATTTCAATTGTTAATACGTCGTCTGGAAATATTTTAAAACATGTCTAGTTTGTCCCATTGCTGTTTATTTTTTAAACTTTAAATTTTTATATACGAGATCTTATGAAAAAACTACTTCCCATTTTGATGTTCGGTGCTTGCCTCGGTGCCATATCAACGACTGTGCTTGCCGATCCTCCAGTTCCACAGTTCTATGCAGAAGCTCAGAAAATTGCTCCTACTGGGAAACTGGGTGAGGTAGTCAAGAAAGAGAAAATTAAAACTTCCGTTAAGGGCGCTCAAGCTTGGAAGATTGCGTACATCTCTTCAGATGTTGCTGGAAATAAGACAATTGCTACTGGCTTAATTGTTGCTCCTGTTGGACCAGCCCCTAAAGAAGGGCGTCCAATCATGGGGTGGGCGCATGGCACAACTGGTACTGCGCAAAATTGCGGCCCGTCACAAATCTTAGATCCGGTTGTTCCACTTAATGAGTACTTCTTAATTGGGGGCAATTCTTGGACTGATTACGGTATCCCTAGTGTTGAAGAGTTTATTGCACAAGGTTATGTGATTGCTGCAACTGATTATCAAGGCCTAGGCGGTGGCGGTAGACACCAATACTCTTTGGCAAATACCAATGGTAAGGATGCTTTAAATTCTGTTCGAGCCGCTAGTTCAATGAAGGAAACGGGCGCTGGTAAAAAAGCCGCTCTCTACGGTTGGTCTCAGGGTGGTGGTGCTGTTTTAGCTGTAACAAGCATGCCAGAGTATGTTGCCCAAAAGGGTACTGCTGCGGATGGAATTGAATTGGTGGGTGCGATTGGCTTAGCTCCCTATGATAATGCTGCCATGGTGTCTAGCCCTCCTACCAATGAGGCTGAAGCACAAAAAGTCATGGATGGTTTTATTAACATGTTTTCTAAAACCGTATTTGATTTTGCCCACCTGAGTATGGCGTTGTGGGGTCTTGAACCAGGTAATCCGAAACTGAAACTCACCGATCTATTTACGGATGATGGAGTTAAGGCAATGAATGAGATATACGACAATAAGTGTATGCATACTGGTGCTGATACTTTGAGCTACAACTTCGGGGATAGCTATAAGAGCTTATTGAAAGTGAATCGTACCAATACGCTGGAGTGGGTTAATGCAATCATAAAAGGTAGCAACCCTCCTGCCAAACCAATTGCCCCGGTAGTTATTTACTGGGGAACGGCTGATGTAACTAATCCGCCAATCATGGGTAAGCTCTATCAAGAGCAGATGTGCAAATTGGGTGCAAGCGTGGATCGAGTACAGCTTCCAGGAAAGCAAACTCACTTTACAACCCCAGGCACATCCGCCCCTTTTTATAGGGAGTGGGTCAAGGATCGTTTCGCTGGCAAACCTGCTACCGATAATTGCGCGCTTGCAGCGCAATTGCCGATTTAATTTTGCGGATGTTTTTACGCCTTACTCTCAATCTTTAAAGGAATCGTAATGAAGCAAAAGTTAATGAAAAAAGTAGTTGCAGCCTCGGTATCTTCAGCGCTAGCTTTCATTCCCTTATCGAGCAATGCTTGTACTAGTTTTATGCTTAAGGGTAGCGATGGAGGTGTTGTTTATGGAAGAAGCATGGAGATGGGTTTCCCGCTCCATTCTGAGCTGACCCTGATACCAAGAAATTTTGTAAAGCAAGGTATTGGCCCTGATGGCAAAGTAGGTAGCGGCCTTTCTTGGACGACCAAGTACGCAGTTGCTGGTATGAATGCTGTATCCATGCCTGAGTATTCCGATGGTATGAATGAGAAAGGCCTCATCGGCGGCATGCAAAATGCGCCAAATACCGCCAAGTATCAAGTGGTAACACCTGCAGAGGCTGGCAATAGCATCAGCTCTGCTCAAGTGGTTACCTATGTACTGACAAACTTTGCATCCGTAGATGAAATTAAAGCGGGTTTGCAGAAAATTAAGGTAAGTGGCGTACCAGTTCCTTCTTTTGGCAATCAAGTCCCTACACAACATTACGGTTTTCATGATGCTGCTGGCAAAAGCGTTGTAGTTGAGTACCTAAAAGGAGAGTTAGTTGTGACTGATAATCCCACTGGTGCCATGACCAATGATCCTTCATTTAAGGATCAGCTGAATAACATTGGCAATTACGCCAATCTTTCCAAAGTGGAAAAGCCTGCATTGGTAATCAATGGGGCTTCTTTTGTTCCTCCTAGTTCAGGTAGTGGAATGCACGGTTTACCTGGCGACTATCTAAGTCCAAGTCGCTTTATCCGCGCAGTATTTTTAACGGATTCAGTTCCAAAGTCTTATACAACCGCACAAATGCATAACGCTGCATGGCATGTCCTAGGAAGCTTTGACATTCCTCCTGGCGCTGTTACATTACCAGCATCTAATCCTTATGGTGGTGGTGTTGGGGGTGTTGAAGTTACCGAGTGGAGTGTTGTAGCAGACACCAAGAGCATGACCTATAGTGTCAAAATGTTTGAAAATATGAATGTCTATCAGTTCGACTTGAAAAAGATGGATGTGAACGCTAAAGACATTAAATACATTAAGCTAGATAAGTCATCTAGTCCAATACTTGTTAATTAAAATATTTTCTTGTTAAGCCCAAAACCACCTATAGGTGGTTTTGGGTACGCGGTTCATTGACGTGATGCTCTTTGGGTCGCCCTTGTATCTGGAATGCCCTATATGCATAGCAGTTTTGATTACGGTAAAACGGTTGTGAATAACCACCTTGATTTACGCTCGTTATAGAGTCCCGAATCAGTAAATCACTTTTTTTGTAAAAAATGTATAGCGACGACATTTAATATCAGTCAATTAGAATCATTACTTAGAGAGACCTTTTTTGGTCTCAGTGTAATGAGGGCCTTAGCTATTTGTAATATATATAGCTTCGCTTGGGTTACGCTTACCTATCGAAATTGAGGATTTTTTCGTGTGCCAAGAGTTTCTTATGGGTCTTGCAGTCCCTCGCTAACGTCATCTTTAATGTCGGTTAAACCGATAACTATTGCGTATAGAGATACTCACAGTCACCTAGCGTAGGTCATCCCGACCTATTACGGCCCAATAGATCTCTTATTGTTTCCGAGTAGTCACTACATTTCCCGAAACCAAAAGAAAAGGGACCACATTTCTGTGATCCCTTTGTATTACTGGTGGGTCGGGCGAGATTCGAACTCGCGACCAACGGATTAAAAGTAAAGAAAGAAGTTTTTTTTCTATATAAAACAATACTTTAATTTTGGTGTGTACTTAAGTGTGTTTTTAATACCTTCTTTTATTTGGTTTCTATGGGAGGGTTACGCAACGTTTTCTTTGTACAAATACTGTTGAAAATCAACAAAAACCTTTTGTATGTCTTCAACATTACCCAACGCTTGCTGTGCCGCATGTACACCACCGTACTTGGATGTAAGCATTGTGCTTAGCTTACCCATATCCAACTCATCAACTCCATCTTGTACGTAGTTACGCAATACAAAACCAATAAAGTCCCTCTGCTTCTCATTTAAGAAGGTGTAGATATTAGATTCAGCGTTAGCTACACGTTCTATACGTGTAATGGGTTTGCGTGAGTAGCTGATGTATTCAAGCACATCAAATAAGTCACAATTCTCAGCATCAATCATTTCTTGTAGCTTTACCAAGTCAGATTTAGCGCATCCATGACGTTCAAGCTTTTTAAGTAATTCACTACGTGTAACTGGGTTTGCCCATTCCTTGCGTAAAGCATCCTCAGTACCAAAGACTTCAGGTAACTTTAGGGTATTAAACAGTCTCTGTATAAACTCCTCAGCACTGATAGGTTTTCCATCTACATAAAACATAGTGCTACGCATACTCTGTATCTCACGAACCTTACCGTCACTTAGCTTAATTCTTAGCTTTTGTTTCTTGTCCTCTGGAAACCCACCATCATCATCACCGTCTTTGGGTTCTTTTGGTTCTCTTGATGTTCTAGGTTCTTTTGGTTCAGGTTCAATAGGTTCACCATCCCACTCAGCATCATTAAATAGGTGATATGCGTTAACAAAATCAATGATTGTGAAGTAATGTTTACCTTCAAATAGACGAGTACCGCGTCCAATAATTTGCTTAAATTCAATCATGCTATTAACTGGACGCATTAGAACAACGTTTCTTACGTTACGTGCGTCTACACCAGTAGTTAGCTTTTGACTGGTTGTGATGATTGTTGGAATAGTCTTTTCATTGTCTTGAAACTGCTTTAGATAGGTATCTCCAATAGCACCATCATTAGCTGTAACGCGGACACAGTAGTCAGTCTTTTTAATGGGAGATTCTTGATTAATTAAGTCTCTTACCATTGCCGCATGTGCTTGATTAGCACAAAAAACAAGCGTTTTCTCTTGTGGATTGATGTTCGCTAATATTTCTTGAACACGTTTACGTTCACGCTGTTCAATAACAATCTTATTATTAAAGTCTTTTTCTTTATAGACGTATCCCTCTTCAACCTCTCCATCCAACACTTCATCATCAGAGGTGTAAACGTACTCATCCATTGTTGTTTGAATGCGTTTAACTTTGAAAGGGGTGAGGTAACCGTCTTGTATACCTTCCTTTAAGCTGTACTTGTAGACTGGTTCTCCAAAGTACCTATATGTATCAGCGTTCTCCTCCTTTTTAGGAGTTGCTGTAAGTCCAAGCTGTACTGCTGAACTGAAATAATCAAGAATGTCTCTCCAATTGCTTTCATCGTTAGCGCCACCGCGATGACACTCATCAATAATGACAAAGTCAAAGAAGTCTGGTTCATAGTCACCAAAGTAGGGTTTACCGTCAGCACCACTCATAAAGGTTTGGAAGATGGTGAAGAACACGCTTCCATTCTTAGGAACTTCTCCGCGCTTAGCAATTTGATTGGGAGAGATGCGTACTAACGCATCCTCTCCAAATGGACTGAATGCTAGATAAGCTTGATTAGCAAGAATGTTTCTATCTGCTAAGAAAAGGATTCGTGGAGTTCGTTTCCCATCCTTTTGTGCGTTCCAACGACTCTTAAACAGCTTCCAAGCTATTTGAAATGCTACGTATGTCTTTCCAGTACCAGTAGCTAGGGTAAGTAATATTCGTTGCTTATTGTGCGCTACCGCATCCATTACCTTATTAACCGCAATCTCTTGATAGTAGCGTTGCTGACTATCACTATAGACATTTTCAAATGGAACAGCATTGAACTTAGCTTCCCACTCGTTACTATCACCAAAGACTTTATTCCAAAGTTCATCAGGTGTTGGGAATTGACTTATTAAACCTTCTTTTTCACTACCGTTAGCTAGGCAGATTTCATATATTTCTTTACCATTAGCGGAGTAGGTATATGTCAAGTTAAGCTTAGTAGCGTATTGTTTTGCTTGTGCTACACCTTCACCTACAACTTGTTCATCACTCTTTGCTTCAATAACAGCAAGTTTTCTATTTTTATAGATGAGTATGTAATCCGCTTTCAATTTTCCAGCGCGGATACCACCAGCACGAATTTCACCAGCATTAATGTTGTACTCACGCTGTACACGTGATTCAGCTACATCACCCCAACCAGCAAGCTTTAACTGAGGATCAATTAGTTCAGCACGGGTATCAGCTTCGTTCATTATTACTCCTTAACTAACTCACCATTGAAGGCTTGTTTTAGGATTGATTCTTTTAATTTAACAAGGGAAATCAATTTCTCTACACAATTTTTTTCTATCACCTTACATAAGGTTGAAATGTTATTGTGGTTTTCTACTACTTTCTCTTGAATTTCTTTAGATGGAAGTGGGATAGGAAATTTCCTTAATGCTGTTAATCCAATAAATTCCTGGGCTCCACCGTTTGAAAATAACTTAATATATTTTTGCGCTTGAACCGACTTAAAAAAACAAAGTAGATAATTTTGATCCACTTCGTTTCCTTGCTTAACAAGGCAAACATTTTTAATACTAAAGAGTCTGTCATCATCCACTATTGCTGACATACCTCTGTTAGCACCAATCATTGAAATTAGGATATCACCATATGACACATTAGATCTTTTATAAAATTTATTGTGATCTTCAAGTGTTATGAACTTTACATCATTAAGATCCAATCCTTCTTTGCGTATATTTTTTTGAGTTACAAATGGAATACCTTGTTCCACATATTTTGGTGAATCATGCGTCCCATCCCTTACATCACATATTTCTCCAAGCAACTTCTCACTCCAAGTTGTCTTTATTTCCTCAAAAACATTATATGAATAGCTAAGAAGTAGTGACTCAACATTCTTAATATTTGCTTTAACTGCGATAGTAGCATTATCAATTTCAATAAAAACTGCCTCAAGATTTGAGACTATTTTTTGCTGAATTGGTAATGATGGGATGGGGACTAAAAACTCTTTATACAAACTTAATTGAAGATTCCTAATTCCAGTTGAGTTGGTTTGTATCTTCTCAGTTTCACCGCTAATGTATTGGTATTGAAGAAAATAATGAAGATACTTGTAATCTAATTCTTTAGGATTTTTAATCCTAATAGCTGATGTGAAATTGCTTAGTGAAAAAAGTCCTTCATCTTTTTCAAAAACACAAACACGTCCAACTGGTTGCTTAGGACCCCCACCAGACTTTTCTAAAACAATATCACCAAATTTTAATTGTCGTTTACTAAATTGTTTAGCTTCAACATCAAGTTGCGCTATATCAGAAAAATCTAATCTTCCATTTTTATGAAAGTTAGTATTTCTAATGACACCTACGTTTATATAAGGAGGGTTTTTCCCCGTCCATAATCCACTTATAAAGTCACAAACTTCTTCAAGCTTTTTAGCTATCACAACAACTCCCTTATTGCTGAGATCGCTACAGAAGCCTCTATATCTAATTCCTCAATTTCAGATAGTATTTCTTTTGGTGTACGCTTATCTGTTGTGTCTTTGCGGTTTGGGTTAGATGCTGTCAAGTCCCATGTTGTCTTATTAATATCTTCAACATTAACGCACCATGAGTTTTCACTTTCTGCTTGTGTTTTAGAAAGTGTTATAAATTCTTCTAAGTCACGTTCATTTAAGCTATTTGTCTTACCTAAGTTACGTGCTAAGTTAAGCTGGTAGTACCAAACTTTTTTTGTAGCATTTCCTTTTTCAAAGAAAAGCACAACCGTCTTAACTCCAGTACCTGTAAAGGCGCCGCCTGGTAATTCAAGTACAGCTTGTAAGTCACATTCCTCCAATAACTGTTTTCTTAGCGCAATACTTGCGTTGTCTGTATTGCTGAGAAACGTATTTTTAATAACAACACCACAGCGTCCCCCCACCTTAAGAATTTTTATAAAGTGCTGTAAAAATAGATAAGCGGTTTCACTTGTGCGTATTGGGAAGTTTTCCTGTACTTCCACCCGTTCACTACCACCAAACGGCGGATTTGCTAGAACAACATCAACTCTATCTTTTTCTTGTATGTCTGCTATGTTCTCACCTAGCGTATTGGTATGGACGATATTGGGTGCTTCAATACCATGTAGCACCATGTTCATCACTCCAATAATGTAAGCAAGTGATTTTTTTTCTTTACCGTAAAAGGTTTTCTTCTGTAGCTGTTCATATTCTTTAGCTGTCAGTTCTTTTAAGTTGCGCATGTATTCATACGCTTCACACAAAAACCCAGCACTACCTACAGCACCGTCATAAACCTTGTCACCAATCTTAGGGTTGACTACTTTAACTATTGTTTTAATGAGTGGACGAGGGGTGTAGTACTCACCACCGTTGCGTCCAGCATTTCCCATGTTCTTAATCTTGTCTTCATACAAGCTAGACATTTCATGCTTTTCTTCATTGCTTCTGAAGCGTAATTCATCCACCTTGTTGAGTACTTCACGTAAGCTGTAACCACTTTGTAGCTTGTTCTTAAGTTCGTGAAATATTTCACCTATTTTGTATTCCAAAGTATTAGCATGTTCAGCATCAGCACGGAATTGTTTTAGGTAGGGGAATAGCTTGTTATCAACAAACTCTTTTAAGTCATCACCTGTGAGTCCCTTGTTGTAATCCAGCTTACCATCTGCTGTTTTAGGACATGCCCATGAAGTCCAGCTGTACTCAGGTTTAAGGATACGTTGATATGTTTTTCCATCCAGCTTAGCAATAGCTTCTCTATCAGCTTCAAAGTCATCTAAGTACTTTAAGAACAATACCCAACTTGTTTGTTCAATGTAATCAAGTTCACTGCTACAACCAGCATCTTTGCGTAGCGTGTCATCTAAATTGCGGAAGGTTGTTTCAAACATCATTATTCCTTATTATTTTTATTAATTTTAGCGTTTTTGACGTTGCTGTAGGGGAATGCTTTGGAGGGTGCTGATTCTATGAATGTCAGCGCACGTTTCAAGTGTCTGTTGGTTAATACTGTCAAAGTAGCACGTATGTCTACTGTCTCATCCGTTACCTTACCCTCAACAGCCTTTTCTCTTCTTGCGTAGGGAATTCCAGCACGAATTCCAATATCTGCTAACGCTACCTTTTTACCTTCATTGGGTGCGTGTTTAAGTGCGTAAACTTTGTAAGCAAATTTCAACGCTTCAATACTCCACTTTCCACTTAAGCGGTAATGCGCTTCACTTGCTTCCACGCTAACCCCGCGTTTACCTTTCTCTACCAATTTGAGTACAAGCTGTGAGAATGCTTTTTTAAGACTGCGTTGACTCCAAGTCAACGGAACCACTAGATTAAGTACTTCAGAGTCATTAAAGGGTGCTATCTCAGTTATATCTGTAGCTACCTTCATCCTGTAACCCCTTTTAGGTTCTGAGAATAAGTAAGCTTTGTCCGTCCACCATTGCTTGAAGTTCACGCTATACACGTCACCTAAGTCTTTATATAAGTCTGCGTACTTACCAACTCCATTTGATTGACAGGTTGCTTTGTAGTCAGCGTTCAATCTCAAAAACATAAACCACCAGTAGTAGGGACTCTCTGTAACCGTGTCTGGTGGATTTTGTTCATCAAATACCTTCCTGCCTCTACCAAAAGTAGGGTAGCTACGGGTTGAGAAGATAAGAACGCTTCTTTTGGGTTTTTCAGGTGTATTTTCCATATCAGAATACTAACACTTTAATAGCTTTAAGAAAGTGGAAAGGTAAGAAAGTGTGCTTTTTTGTTTTAATAGAAACATAGCAATTTCGCTATGTTTCTAAGCAAAGGGTGGGAAAAATGAAGGTTTATCACTACACAAAATGTAATAGATTGAATAGCATTTTTGAAGATGGTTTTATTGCTACAGAGTTAAAGCGTACGCTTGGTAATGGGGACAGCGCAACTGACTACGTTTGGTTGACTGAAAAGTTGTCATATCCCAAAACAGCTTTACCTTTACTCAGCAATCATCTTGAAACTTCTCTAGTAGTTCACTTACAGCATAAGGGTGTGTATGTTGATTTAGATAAGCTAGGTTCTGAGTTTGGAAGATTCTATAGATTTGGATTTGACAGTACTGATGTCCGCGTTAAAAAATGGTTCTATTGTGATGAACGCAAGCAATTGACAAGCAATGCCGCTTGGATGCGGATGGAAAGTGTAGCTAATAAGGTTGATGATGACGTGCGTTCATTTTGGATATCAACACAAGATTTAGCGTTAGAAAACTTTAGCTTGGAAGTTTTTGATGGGGGGTGGCAGACAGTTTTAGAAAATACTTCGCTATCTAATCTTAACGGAGAGTCCCTTAGAGTTATTGATGAATTAAAAGAAATTAGTATTGAAAAGTGTGAGGAGTTTAATATTCCTTCCTCACACGCTTCAAATATTTCAAGTACTTCATCTTCATACAGCACACCTGCTGAAATGGTTATTTCTAAGCTAACTCAACAGCTTTTCGCTTCATGTCATCATTAACATCAATGTAAGCTTGCGTTGTGCTAATGTTTCTGTGTCCAGCTAGAGACATTAGTACACGTACACCAACTCCTTTGCTTGCTAAGTTGGTAATGAATGTTCTTCTACCACTATGTGATGAAGCACCAAATACACCAGCATGTTTATATAGATAGTGAAAGAACTGTGTAAGCGTATTAGCGTTATATCCATCACTCTTACGCTTTTGACTGTAAAAGAATTTAAGCTGTGTATTGGCTGGTTTATATGTAATTGCGTATTGCTGTAATTCTTTCTTCAACTTAGCATTTACAAATACAACCCTTGCTTCTTTAGTTTTGGTGTTTTCAGCTTTAAGTCTTATCTCGTTTCGCACTTCACCTTCATCATCTACAACGTCTGTATAAGTTAAGCTACTTAACTCACCAACTCTACATCCGCTATAGAAAGAACAAAGCACTAAAGCGCGATTCCGTGCGCTGTGCTTGCGTGTAGCTACATAATCTAATACTCTACGTAGTTCTTCTGCTGTTAGTGTTTTTGCTTGCTTTGACATACTTTCATCCTCATATGTAATGTTTTGTATGTCATTAGTATGTTTTCTTGTTTGTACTTTTCCTACCTCTTTTTGCGTTTGCGCTGTCATTAGTTTTTTATTCCAAGAATCAAGTGGTTACGCTATCTAAGTGCGTATATGTAAGCTTTTCTATATTTCCTTACATATAGCTATTTAAGTAATCTGTAGTCAATCTGCCACAGTCTTGTATGACTTGCGTAAACGCTGTGCGTGCTGTTTTTACTATGTATCAGCTATGTTGATATTCAGCTTCAGCTTTTAAGTGCTTGTAGCGTTGATTTGATTGGTTGTACTTGCTGTACAACCAAAACTACAGACTATTGCTGATTAAACATGGTGGGTGGGGATAGGGGTGATTTGGGAGTGAGTGGTGCTGTAGGTTGCGTTGGAACACTCATAGATTGCGCTTGTCCTACAGGCATCCCGTTTGGATTTGAGTAGTAAGTTGTATTTCCAACTTGCTGTGCTTGTCCAATTGGTATTCCGTTTGGATTTGAGTAGTAAGTTGTATTTCCAACTTGCTGTGCTTGTCCTACAGGCATCCCGTTAGGATTAGTGTAATAAGTAGTTTGAGAAAATGCTTGGAATGATGTGAGTATCAAAGTTAAAGCTAATGATGTATTTCTCATATGTTTCTCCAAAGTTCTTACTTTTAGCTATGTTTCTCTAAATATGTACTCTACCAGTGTTTGATTTGATTGTTTACGGTTTTTAGATATAGCTTCGCTAATTAAAGCTTCATACAGCTTTAAGTGCTTTCAGCAAGAGACAACTTAAGTCAGTAGTGCTGTATTACGCTAAATCCCACAGAATATTGTCTGTGTCTTTCATTCCTAGTTCTTTAGTTAAGTATTCCATCCAACCGCTGTCAACAATGTCTATCTTGTGTTGTTCATCTAATTCTTCCACCTTTAATTTTGCGTTACGTACTAATCTATCCAGTTCACTCCACTTTACAAATTCAGGTATGTTTCCAATAGCTAGGTGTAGGTGGAGATTTTTAGTGGTGCGTTCACCTTCAACTACCACTAAGTATTTGAGTGCTTTTCCATAGCGTTTTGCGCTACTACCAAATACTTGCTGGTTTAGCTTGTGAGTGAAGTGTGTAGCTATCCGTCTACATTCATCTCTATCTAGCTTCTTTGCGTATATTCCTTTAATGCTTTTATAGCTGTTCACTTGTTTTAGCGTAAGCGTTAAAGCTACTGGATATTGCTTATGTAAGCTGTTTAACCAGTTGCGTGTAGCTTGTTTCTGCGTAGGTATAGCTTTAGCGCAATAAGCTGTTTTCTGTCTAATTTGCTGTAAGTTCATACTTTTATTTATCAATACCAAATAAAAGCAGAATATTTCTAATATATCCTTATATTTCAATCACTTATGATGCCTAAAAATTAAGCAAATAGGTAGGAATTTAGCTAATCTGAAACTAACTTAGTAACTTCATTAACTAAATGGAGTGAGAAATGACTGTTTTATCCAACTTTAAGCTTGTAGTAGGTAAGAAGCACTTAACCGTAAGTCCAGTTGTACACAGACGCAATAAGCTTGTAGCTAAGCTACATGAACAGATTGAATTATGTGAAGCAAAGAAAGCTGGTAATACATACGCACCTAAACACTTAAAAACTTATACAAATAAGCAGACGGGTGAACGTATGACTGTTGAAGCTGTTAAGCGTGTAAAGGAATGGTTTTGGATTAGTGATAGCGGAAAAATCAACTTAGCTATTAAGTACGGTGCTAAAACGCTTACGCTGAATAAGAAAACTAAAGCTAACTGTATTGAACTTGCTAATGGTGATGAACTGATTAGCACATTAAAAGCATTAAAGACTGAAGTATTGAATGGTGCGCTTGATGAAGCTATAGATGAGGTTAGTACAGCTACAAGGGAAGGGTTTGGTAGATGAAGCAATACAGACTATGGGTACGTATAAATGCTTTACAAACAGCTAATACTCTTATCTATGCTGAGAATGCTTTGTTAGCTAAACAGTTGGGTGAAGCGCAGTACGGTGTTGGTAATGTTCTGAACTACACAGAAGTAAGTGAGTAAAAGGAGGGTTGGGTTAAATACTTGTATGCGCTTTTATGAATTTAACTCAACCCCCACTATCAAACCCATCAAACCAATGAACCCTAAGCAGTACCGTCTCTTCAGTCTTAAGCGTAATAAAGATAATGCTAAGCAAGCGTATAAAGCTGAGAAGGATAGACAGAAGATTGCTAACGCACAGCAACAAATTTTCAAAGCTACCCACTAAAAAATTACCGCGCAATTTTCAAAGGGTGCGGAGAACCTAACCCCCACCAGTTTTAATCTAACGCCCCCACCAGTTACTTAAAAAATGAAATATGTGATTTGACGCAGAATCGTGGGGTTTTTGGTGGTTTTTATATGTATTTTTATTTTTTTGATTGAGGGGATGAGAGGTATAGCGCAAATGGTTTATTCACTCTTTGCTTTATTTCTACGAGTCTCACCTGATTTCTTCCCACCCAAGCTACGCTTAGCTTTTAGTTCTGCTTTTACTTCCGCATCTGATTTAGGGTTGTATGTAGGGTTACTTCTTGCTTTCTTGTTTAGCAACCCTCTTGTTGTTTCTCCTTTTAATTGAGGTAACGCTTCTTTCACTTTTAAGTGTCCGTAGTGCTTCTCAATCATAGATACGCTTGTACCCATATGTTCAGCAAGCGTATAAACAGGAGTTTTGTCATACGTTAACTTAAAGGTAGCGTAGGTATGACGCAAGCTATAAAAGACACGCTTCTGTTCTGTGTTTGGATCTATGAGTAGATTGTGCTGTCTAAGGAATGTTTCAAATAGCTTTTGAAATGACTGAGGTTCTTTTCCGTCTTTCATTCTAAATACATAACCATTGTGATTGCTTTCAGTCACAGCTTCTAGTCCACCTAAACCTTGTACCTTAAGCAATCTTTTAAGTACGTCAATAGTGTCATCCCAACCAATGATTTTTCGCTTACCAGTCTTACCATTCACATTCATCTCAACGTGACTGCCATTATCATCCGTATGTGTATAGCGTACTTGTTTCCAGCGAAGATTTAGTAACTCTTTACCAGGACGTGCGCCTGTATCAAGCAATACATATACATACTCTCTCAGTAGTATTCTTAAGTTCTTGCTTACTTTATTCTCAGCACGTTCAATCCAATTGTTAAAGTGTTCCTTAAGCGCACGTATCTCATCTAATTCAAATGCGGGACGGCGTTCACTTACTTTTCCTTTAGCAATCAGCTTGGGACGATCCAGTTCTGTCATAAAACGCTGAAGTACAGCTTCATCAAATATCAAATTCAGTACAGCGTTATGAGTTAGCTGGGTGCTGTAAGTTGCTGGTTTTCCCATCTTCTTTGTGCGCTTAGTCTCATACTCATCCAATGCTTCACGCTTAATGTTGTTGACATTGAACTTACCCAGTATTGGAATGACATAAGTCTTAAGGATGGAGACATAGTCTTTGTAGACAGGTTTTGCTGTTTTTTCCTCAATATCAGCTTCAAGTTGCTTAAGGACTGTATTAGCTACATCCTTTAACTTACGTGTGACAGGGGAGATATTCAGTTCTTTTTTGACATTTGCTTTGATTAGGATGTCATGCGCGGCTTTTTTAGCTTTTGCTAAATCCCGTTCATTAGTGCTTGCGCGGTTCCAGCGTCCGTCTACATTGAACGCAACCTGATACACGGCACTACGTTCGCGCTGGTAAATGCGTAGTTCCCGTTCAATCAGAATGTGCGTTGTAGCGTTCTTTTCTCTCATACCCAATCACCAGCAAGTCCATACAGCATAAGCGTTTGCTGGGAATAGGACAAGTAGCAATTTTTGGTGTGTATTTGGTGTGTACCAAAAGAAAAAGCGCACTTTCGTGCGCTTCGCCTTATGCTATGGTGGGTCGGGCGAGATTCGAACTCGCGACCAACGGATTAAAAGTCCGCTGCTCTACCGACTGAGCTACCGACCCAGTAAGACAGAAATTATAGCAAGAACTTTGAGACAACTCCTCATGTCTGCCAAGGTCGACCTGTGAGCCTTGTATTTACAAGTACGTTAGGTATTAGCGCGTCTTGAGACGGGTGGATTTTTCGAGAAATAATCCTGAATCCCGTTCAAAATGGCCTGGGCAATTCGATCTTGATAGGCATCATCATTCAGCCTAGCTTCTTCCTGAGGATTGCTAATAAAAGCCGTTTCCACAAGGATGGATGGAATATCAGGTGCTTTGAGGACTGCAAAGCTTGCTTGTTCCACTTTTCCCTTGTGTAGGGCGGCAAACCCACCAATTTGTCGCAGGATTGAGTTGCCTACTTGGAGGGAGTCTTTAATTTGAGCGGTTGTCGACATATCAAGCAAAAGATTGGCAATTTGCCTGTCTTGCGTTTTGATATTAATTCCCCCGATTAAATCCGAAGCGTTTTCTTTGTTAGCCATCCAGCGGGCCATCGTGCTACTGGCGCCCATTTGGGATAGCGCAAATACAGAAGCCCCTTTGGCATGGGTTTCAATAAAAGCATCCGCATGAATCGATACAAATAAATCTGCTTGTACGCTACGTGCTTTTTGTACGCGCATATTAAGGGGTACGAAGTAGTCGCCATCCCTGGTAAGGAAGGGGCGCATATAAGACTCAGCTTCAATTTTGTCTCGTAAGCGCTTGGCAATTGATAGCACTACATGTTTTTCTTTAGATCCCATAGACCCAATGGCCCCTGGATCCTCTCCCCCATGTCCAGCATCAATCGCGATAGTAATAAGGCGTTTGTATTTGACCGAGGGAATGGGTATCTTTGTATCTGGAATGGCTTGTGCTACCGGAGCTTTGGGAGCCTCTTTTTCTTTTTGTGTGGCAAATTGCGCAATGAGATCAATTTCCTCATTGGATTTCACTAAGGCGGTTTCTTTACGGGCGCTATTTTTGACCAACTCCATGAGTGGGTCGGGCGGAGTGGTCGGGTAAAGGTCAAAGACCATGCGATATTGATATTCCGCAATCGGGTCTAGCGTAAATAACTGAGGCTTAATGGGTTCTTTCAGATCAAAAACTAAACGTACAACCCCCGGCTGAAATTGGCCTACACGAATTTGTGAGACATAAGGATCGTTCGGCTTAACCTTGGCCACTAAATCCTTGAGGGTGGAATTGAGCTCCAGCCCTTGGACATCGACAACGAGACGATCAGGGTTGGTAAGGATTTGTTGGGTAATTGGTAGCGCGGTATCAGACTCTAGTGTGACGCGTGTGTAGTCCTCCGATGGCCAGATGCGAACTCCTAATATCTTGGCACCCCAGGCAATATCTACCTCGCTTAAGAGCAATACAAAGCCCAGCAACTTCGCTGAAGTCTTTAAATACTTTCTTCTGGAGAGGTTTGGTTTTTGAGGGCGCTTACTCATGAGGCTAATTATCTAGCTTATTGATGATCGCATTGCCTAGCTTTGAAAGGCTCTCGATGTTGACTGTGCGTTCAGTTTCTTCTTTACCAGCAGCTAGATGGATTGCTAAATCAAAAGTAGGGAGTGTTCCTTCCGCTTTTTCAGGCCACTCAACCAAGCAAAAACCTGGCGCATCAAAGTGCTCGGCAAACCCTGCTTCTTGCCATTCCGATGGATCACGCATTCGATACAAATCAAAATGATGAGCCGTTAGATGAATAGATTGATCTTGGCTGTCAACGACAAAGGGGTAGGGCTCGCACAATGTATAGGTTGGACTCTTTACTCTTCCGGCATAGCCCATGCCTTGAATTAAATGGCGCGCGAAGGTCGTTTTACCGGCGCCCAAGTCACCTACTAAGGATAGGTTCAGATGTGCTTGTGGGTTAACTGCAAAATAAGCCTCTAAACTTCGCCCAATATTTCTAGCAAGTGCAGCGGTTTCTGCTTCCTGCCTACAATATCGAGTAACGGATGGATATTGAGTTTGAGATTGTGTGGGTTCCAATGATCTGCGCTTTAGCTTGTAGCTCTTTTTAAGTTACCCCTAGTTTATTCAATTATTGCGGTACATTCTGTATTCCTATGCCTATTGCCTCAAATCTTCCTGCATTAGACCCGTCTGATCTTCGAGATTGGCTGGGAAAGCAGGCGCGAAATTTTGGATTTGACGGCCTGCGTGTAACCGATACCGATTTGGGCAGGGCTCCAGAGCGGCTGCAAGAGTGGCTGGCAGCAGGCCTACATGGCCAAATGGAATATATGAGTCGGCATGCAAAATTACGCTCAGACCCTCAATTGCTTTTGCCTGGCACCCTGAGGGTAATTTGCGTAAAGATGAATTACTTGCCGCCAGAAATCGAATTTGACCGTGAATGGCAACGTTTGGCTCAGCCATCACAAGCGGTGGTCTCTATGTATGCCAGAGGGCGTGACTATCACAAGGTATTGCGCAATCGTATGCAAGATTTTGCAAAAGCGATTGAAGAAAAAATTGGTACTTTTGGTTATCGCGTTTTTACAGACTCCGCACCCTTGATGGAGGTGGAGTTAGCTCGAAAGGCTGGTCTTGGTTGGCGTGGCAAGCATACGCTCTTACTCAATCGCGAAGCTGGCTCGACTTTCTTCTTGGGGGAGGTTTTGGTTGATGTGCCTTTAATGGTTGACCAAGAAGAAGAGGGACATTGCGGAACGTGCCAATCTTGTATTGATATTTGTCCAACTCAGGCCATTACTGCGCCCTATCAATTAGACGCGCGCCGTTGTATTTCTTATTTGACGATTGAAAATACCGAAGAGATTCCTGTAGAGTTTCGAAGGGCAATAGGCAATCGTGTTTATGGCTGCGATGACTGTCAGCTCATCTGTCCCTGGAATAAATTTGCTAAACGGTCCGAGTTGCCAGATTTTGTAGAGCGTCATGGTTTAGGTAAGGCCACACTTTTACAACTTTGGTCCTGGACTGAAAGTGAATTTGATCAGCGACATGCGGGGAGTGCCATTCGTCGCATTGGATATGTAAGATGGCGCCGTAATTTGGCTGTAGCTCTTGGTAACGCGCTAGTGTCGGCTGAAGTAACTCATGAAGATAAAGATCTGATGCGCATTGCATTAAGCGCTGCCTTATCTGAAGCGGATGCTTTAGTTGCTGAGCATATTCTCTGGGCTTTAGGGCTGGAGTCTGCTTAAGCAAAAATCCCTTCTTGCTTCTACAATCCACCCATGTCATTACCCAAGAGCGCTCATTCAGAGGTAGATAACCATCCCATGCAGGGGATGGCAGGTCAACGCTTCCATGATCGTAAAGATGCCTTTTGGTCTGGTATTCGTGACGGCGCTGGCGCACCGGCAATTGTGCTTTTTGCTGGTATGGTCGGTTTTGGGGCGATGGGCAGAACCAATGGTTTGGATATTTGGTTTACAAGCTTCACCAGCATTTTTATGTTTGCCTTACCTGGACAGGTAGTCTTATTAGAAATGGCAGTTTCTGGCTCCTCATTTGTAGCGATTGCTTTGGCTGTAACGCTGACAGCCACTCGATTTGTGACGATGACCGTTACGCTATTTCCCCAATTTCATAAAGACGATCGCAATCGTCGTCTTTATGCTTCCGTCCATCTATTAGCCATGACCGCGTGGGCGATTTCCATGCGAGAGTTTCATACTATTGAAGCGAAGCATCGCTGGAGTTATTTTGTAGGCTTGGGTTTGTTGTGTTGGTTAATCTCGATTCCGGGAACCATTTTGGGATTCTTTTTGGCCGGATCGGTGCCGACCTACATCACGCTAGGATTGATTTTAATTAACCCTCTTTTCTTCTTGCTCACCTTTACAGAGGTAAAGCCTTGGGCAAACCGCATCGCGATTATGTTGGGATGTGCATTCGGACCGATGTTTTACTTATTGCATCGGGAGAGCAGTTTGCTTAGCACTGGATTGGTAGCGGGAACAATTGCTTATTTCATCGACCGAAAGTTCTTCCGTAAAAAGCCAGGGGTGATTGGCTAATGCATACCGTTCTTCAAGGTTGGGGTTTATGGCTGGCATTAATTGGTGCCTGCATTGGTACTTATATCTGTCGCGCCATTGGTGTAATGCTTTCTGGTCGCATCAACCAAGAAAGTGAAATCTTTCGTTGGGTAGCAGCTGTGACCTATGCGATGGTCGCAGCCTTAACAGTGCGAATGATTTTGTTGCCTATTGGCCTACTAGCAACCGTTCCATTGTGGATACGTCTTCTCATTTGTATTCTGAGCGTAGGGGTGATGATGTCTAGACCAACGCGTCGCCTTGTACCAGCCTTATTGACGGGGACCTTGCTCATGGTCACCTATGGCGTGATCCACTAAAAGCATCAAAAACCTTCAAAAGCGGTGAATGAGCTCTTCTAGATCTAGATTGGCTGGTGTTTAGCGGAAGGGCTAAGGCTGAGTTTGCGCCTCATGCTCGGGCCTGTAAGCCTATATACTTCCTACCTCCAAGTGGAATTTGGGCAATATTGGTAGCAAAACGGGCATTTAAGCTTATTAAGAGCCCAAGACACTTTAAAATGAGCGGTATTAAGATTATTTCTGGTTTATTCGATAAATAGACCATTTTTCATAAAATTTGAGACGAAAAGAATAAATATGTTGGCTACTAAACCTTACTTAACTCAAGCTGATGTTCAAAAGATTTTGGATGCGGCTGATAAACACGCTACTGAAAATAATTGGGCAGTCACAATCGCCGTTTGTGATGATGGTGGGCATGTACTGGGTTTAATTCGTCGCGATGGTTGCGCTCCTGTGTCTTCTTATATCGCACAAGAAAAAGCACGCACTGCTGCTATGGGTAAACGTGAAAGTCGCGTTTACGAAGAGATTATTAATAATGGCCGTATTTCCTTCCTATCAGCCCCACATATTTCTGGGATGTTAGAGGGTGGGGTCAATATCGAGGTAAACGGGTTTACCATCGGCGCAGTCGGCGTTTCCGGCGTTAAATCGACCGAGGATGCTGCCATTGCTAAGGCTGGCATTGCGGCCATTCTGTAAGTTACCTTGACAAATACCGTACCTGAAATAAATACCCCTGCAGAGTCAGTAGACTCTAAGGCAACGATTACTTTTGCTGACTTTGGCCTAGATCCGCTTATTCAAAAAGCGGTATCTGAGCAGGGTTACACCATACCCACACCTATTCAAGAACAATCTATCCCGCATGTTTTAGCGGGTAGTGATTTGATGGGTGCTGCGCAAACGGGGACTGGCAAAACAGCGGCCTTTGTTTTGCCAATTATTCAAAAGATTTTGCGTCACGCTAGCAGTAGCGCTTCACCTGCTCGCCATCCTATTCGTGCTTTGGTGCTGACGCCAACCCGCGAGCTGGCTGTGCAAGTGGCTGAGAATGCGGCGAGCTATTCAAAATACACCGATATCCGCACAGCCGTTGTTTACGGTGGCGTTGATATGAAGGAGCAGGTAGCCCTGCTGCGTAATGGGGTGGAGATTTTGATTGCAACCCCGGGGCGATTGCTCGATCACATCGGCTCTAAAGTCGCCAATCTTTCTCAAGTGGAGTTATTGGTTCTGGATGAGGCTGATCGCATGCTCGACATGGGTTTCTTGCCTGACTTGCAGCGCATCATCGATTTAATTCCCGCACAACGTCAAACACTTTTATTTTCGGCAACTTTCTCGCCTGAGATTAAGAAATTAGCGCAAAGCTATTTGCGTACTCCTGTTACCGTTGAGGTGGCTAGGCAAAATGCTGCTGCTGATACGGTTAAGCAAGTTATTCACATGGTGGCATCTGCGGATAAACAGCGTGCGATTGTGAAAGTCTTAGAGTCCCGTACCCGTCAAGGTTTATCACGTCAGTGCATTATTTTTACCAATAGCCGTTTAGGTTGCGCCAAATTGGCAAGGGCTCTTGAGCGTGATGGTATTAAGGCTGGCGCGATTCATGGAGATAAGAGTCAAGGTGAGCGCACTTTAACTTTGGATGCTTTTAAATCTGGCGCTATTGAAGCTCTAGTAGCGACAGATGTGGCAGCCCGTGGTCTTGATATTCCGGATATGCCTTGCGTCATTAATCATGAACTTCCTTATAACGCTGAAGACTTTATTCACCGCATTGGTCGTACAGGTCGCGCCGGTAATAAAGGTGATGCGATCGCTTTGGTTGATAGTAGCGAAAAACGTCTGCTTGATGACATTGAAAAATTAATGAAGCGCAAGTTACAAGTGATGCCTTTGCCAGAAGTGAAAACTTCTCCTGGACAAACTTCTGACCCCTTCTTCTATATGCCTTATCAATCGGGTTCAGCACCTAAAACTGATGCATCTACAGAAGGTGCTGCAGGATCTTCTGAAGTAAAGCGAGTAGGAATTGTCCCGGCTAAGCCTGCTGTTGGTGCTTTATTGGGCGGTTTTAAGAAAAAGTAAACACTGGCCGCAGAAGAGAATCTCTGCGGAGTATTTCTTTTTTCCGTGCTTGCTTTATTGCGGTGACGACTGATGTTTGATCCGCGTTCCCCAAGCCTGGGTGGCTGCTAATAGCCACTCGGCAATGGAAATACTCTCCCCCATTGGTAAATCTACCAAACCTAAATGCCCTCCCGCTTTACGCAACTGAGCAAGAGCCTGCTTTTCATCTTGAGTATTAATTTTGCTCGCTAAGGTCTGTTTGCTGAGTTTTTCACCATGCCTATCTAGTACTAGTGGCAGATGAAGATATTGAGGTCTTGAATAACCTAAAACCTCTTGAAGATGAATTTGTCGACCAGTATTGCTGAGTAAATCTTGGCCCCGTACGATATGGCTGATGTGTTGTTCTGCGTCATCAACTACAACAGCTAATTGATAAGAAAACAGACCGTCATTCCTGCGTAAAACAAAGTCACCGACCTGCTCACAGATGTCCTGAGTTTGAGGTCCCAGGACTAAATCTACAAAATTGATCTTGCAAGTACTTGGAAGGGCTAGGCGCCAGGACTGTTTAAGATCCAGATTTTGCAGATCAGAATATGAGCTAAGGACTTGGGGTCGGCAGGTGCTTGGATAAGCCAGTTCCTGGTTACGGACAGGTTCGATTCCAAGGGCTGCCAGATCATTTGCGATCTTCTGACGAGAGCAGGTGCAGGGGTAGAGGCAAAAAAGCCCATTTAAGCGCTCTAAGGCGCTTTCGTAGCGTTCTTGACGTTGGGATTGCCAAGCAATCGTTTCATCCCACTGCAGGCCGCAGGCAAGCAATTGCTGGAGAATTTCCTGATCTGCCCCTGGTATGCAGCGTGGAGTATCTAAATCCTCAATTCTCAGGAGCCATTTGCCTCTGTTGTATTTGGCATCTAACCAACTTCCGAGGGCAGCAACCAGCGATCCGGCATGCAGAGGCCCGGTAGGTGAAGGTGCAAATCGCCCGCGATAGCCGCCGGCTGGGAATGAGGGGTTTTGAAGATCGGACACAGCTAAAATCATCTCATGGCTTCACCCCGTTTTGTTCATCTACGCCTTCATTCCGAGTTTTCGATTACGGATGGAGTGGTGCGCATTGATGATGCGGTTGAGGCTGCTGAAAAAGATGGCATGGGCGCTCTGGCGCTGACCGATCTCAGTAATTTATTTGGTTTAGTGCGTTTTTATACGGCCGCCCGCTCTGGGGGGGTCAAGCCTATCGCTGGTGCGGATGTATGGGTCAGTAACCCCCAAGATCCAGATCAGCCCTATCGTTTATTGCTGTTGGTACAAAACCACTCGGGTTACCTAAACCTTTGTCAGTTGCTCAGTAAAGCCTCTCTTGAGAACCAGTCACGTGGTCGCGCTGAAGTCGATCCAGCATGGTTTGCGTTGCCCGCGTCTAGGGAAGAGGATAAGGCCGCCAACAAAACTCTGGCATATGGCCTGATCGCGCTTTCTTCCGGTCGTTGGGGGGATGTAGGTACCGCTCTCTTGGCTGGCCAAGATGATGTTGCTAAAACTTGCGCTTTGCGCTGGAAAGGAATCTTTCCTAACGCTTTTTTCATCGAAGTTCAGCGTGGCGGTCACCCTCAAGATGAGAAGCAGCTCCAGCTAGCCTGCCATTTGGCAAGCGAACTGGAATTGCCCGTCGTCGCAACCCACCCTGTGCAGTTTATGAAGAGGGATGATTTCACGGCGCATGAGGCACGGGTGTGTATTGCTGAAGGCGAGCTCTTGGGTAATCCCCGTCGTCAAAAGAAATTTAATGAAGAGCAATATTTTTTATCTCAAGAAGAGATGGAAAAGCGCTTCGCAGATTTACCAGTCGCCTTAGCAAACTCTGTAGAAATTGCTAAGCGTTGCAATCTCTCTCTTGTGCTTGGTCAGCCACGCCTACCGGATTTCCCAACACCTCCAGGCATTGGTCTGGATGACTTTTTATTGCAAGAATCCGAGATTGGCTTAAAGCGCCATATGGAGCGCAATTTTCCAGATGCGCAAGAGCGTGCCAATGAAGAGGCTCGCTACCATGAGCGCCTAGTCTTTGAAGTCAAGACCATTTCTCAAATGGGTTTCCCAGGTTACTTTTTAATTGTGGCGGACTTCATTAATTGGGCGAAAAACAATGGCGTGCCGGTTGGTCCGGGACGGGGATCTGGAGCAGGATCTTTGGTGGCCTACTCATTGGGTATTACCGATCTTGATCCTTTGCGCTACAACCTCCTCTTTGAGCGCTTTTTGAATCCAGAGCGGGTATCGATGCCCGACTTCGATATTGATTTTTGCCAGCATGGGCGCGATCGCGTTATTCAATACGTTAAAGATAAGTATGGCAAGGATGCGGTAAGTCAGATTGCTACCTTCGGTACGATGGCGGCCAGAGCGGCGATTCGAGATGTAGGCCGCGTACTTGAACAGGGTTACAACTTTGTCGATGGTATTGCGAAGTTGATTCCGAATAAGCCAGGTCAGTACATGACCATCGAGATTGCGAAGAAGGAAGAGAAGCAATTAGCCGAACGTGAGAAGAATGAGGATGAGGTGCGCCAGCTCCTCTCCTTAGCGCAACAGTTAGAGGGGATGACCCGTAACGTGGGTATGCATGCTGGTGGCGTGTTGATTGCCCCCGGCAAGCTCACGGATTTTTGCCCCCTTTATACCCAAGAAAGCAAAGATCAGAGCAACAGCTCAGTCATTAGTCAATTTGATAAAGATGACGTAGAAGCTATTGGTCTGGTGAAGTTTGACTTCCTGGGTTTAACAACACTGACGATTTTGGCTGCAGCAGAGCGCTGGATTAAAGCTTTGCATGCCGATCGTAAAGATTGGAATATTGGCGAGATCCCTTTAGATGATGAGGGCGCATTTGAGGTTCTAAAAAACGCCAACACTGTTGCGGTCTTCCAGCTAGAAAGTCGCGGCATGCAGGGCATGCTTCGCGAGGCTAAACCTGACCGCTTTGAGGACATTATCGCGCTTGTAGCACTCTATCGTCCAGGCCCAATGGATTTGATTCCAGACTTTATTGAGCGTAAACATGGACGTCAAAAAGTAGAGTATCCAGATCCCCGGATTGAGCCCGTTCTTCGCGAAACCTACGGCATCATGGTCTATCAAGAGCAGGTGATGCAGATGGCTCAGATGATTGGTGGCTATTCTCTTGGTGGCGCCGATATGTTACGGCGCGCGATGGGTAAGAAAAAGCCTGAAGAAATGGCGCAGCATCGCAAGATCTTTAGTGATGGCGCCAAAGCTGGCGGTATCACCGAAGGCAAAGCGAATGAAATCTATGACTTGATGGAGCGTTTTGCGGGCTATGGATTTAATAAATCGCATGCTGCTGCTTATGCACTTTTAGCGTATCAAACTGCCTGGTTAAAAGCATACTACCCAGCTGAATTTATGGCGGCCAACTTATCGCTCGCAATGGATGACACCGATAAGGTGAAGATTCTGTATGACGATTGCTTGGCTAATCAGATTCGGGTTTTCTCTCCAGATATTAATACTGGCGTTTATGAGTTCACTCCGCTCAGGGCGCCTGATGCTGCTGCTGATTCTCCAGTTAGCCATGTTCGTTATGGGTTGGGTGCGGTTAGAGGCACGGGTGAGGCGGCTATTGAGTCGATCGTTAAAGAGCGAGAGGCAAATGGACCCTTTAAGGACCTGTTTAATTTCTGCGCACGTGTAGATCGTCGTCAAGTGAATCGTCGCGCTATTGAAGCCTTGATGCGCGCAGGCGCTTTTGATAGTTTGTATCGTGATAGCGTTCCAGCAGGTGGCAACTTATACGATATTCGTTCTACATTATTAGCTTCATTGGCTCGCGCTATTGAAGCGGCTGAACAGGCTGAGGCATCCATTCATCAAGTGAGTTTATTTGAGGCTGCTGGTGAAGAAGATCGCCACTTGCCAGAGTTAGTCCGTGAACCTGTTTGGTCAGAGAAAAAACGTCTTCAAGAAGAAAAAACCTCTTTAGGACTGTGTTTAACGGGACACATGTTTGATGCTTATCGCGACGAGGTAGCGCACTTTATTCGTCAATCCTTGTCCAAGGTGGTTGAGGGAAAAGATCAGTTGATCGCCGGAATTATTACTTCAGCACGGATGCTTACAGGCCAACGTGGCCGTATGATGATTGCTACGGTTGATGATGGTACTGCCGCAATGGAGGTAACCCTTTATAGCGAGGTATACGAGCCCAACCGCTCCTGGTTAAAAGAAGATGAGCTACTGATTGCCAAGGTGAACATCACTCCTGATAAATTTTCTGGAGGAGTGCGAGTGGTCTCCGAGGCAGTGATGAATATTACTGGCGCTCGTATGCGATTTGCTCGCAACCTTCATGTCAATATGCATGCTGGCATTGATCTGAAAATGTTACGAAGCCAGATTAATCCTTACTTGATGTCTAGTCGAGTAAGGGATCCAAAGTTAGGGCCCGGTGCTCCAGGAGTTCCTCTGGTGCCTAGCGCCGATGGAACGAAAGGGTTGGCCCTGACTGCGGCGGTGACTACTAGCGGCGGCACTTGTTTAATGCAATTTCCTGATGAGCTACGCATTTATCCTGACGATGCCTGTTTGCAAAGTCTCAACCAAATCTTAGCTTCTAAACAAGCGAGCCCTGCACAATCAAATGTAGTTCAGGTTCAGTACCTCTAGGTTCAGTATTTCTCATTACTGATTTGCTGTGCGTTTAGCGCTGATGGATTTTCTGAACCGTGTTTTGGACTGCTTGAATTACTTGCGCGGGTTCTAAAAGATCCAAGCATTCGCTTCGGCTATTAGCTTTATCTTCACATCCCGCTTTGCGACAAGGAACACATTCCCCGGGTCCCTGAAGAATAGTGACATTGCCAACGGTTTGCGTGCGCGCTCTTAATTGATAGGGTTGCTCACCAGTAAATCCATTAGGCCAAGGCCCAAAGTTCGTTGGAGGAGTGGCGCCAAATAAAGCGATCGTGGGGGTATTGCAAGCCGCAGCCAAGTGAGTAATTGAAGTATCCACTCCGATATAAAACAGGGCGTTTCGAATAAGAGTTCCTGCCTGAGGAATCGATAGCTGGCCCGCTGTATCGATGACTTGATGTCTGACTTTGTCTTCAAGCAAGGAAAGAATATCTTGATTCAGTTGCAAATCTTGTTTGGCAGGAGAGGCGCTCAGGACTACCTGCCACCCTTGCTCTGTAAGCCAAGTAATTAAGGTTTGCCAATAAGCTAACGGCCAACGTTTATAGGCGGTCAGCGGCCCTGGGTGAACCACCACATAAGGGTGATGTAATTGCTCTGCAATCACGGGCGCAAGTGCCAACCCAATAGGTGGCGTTACAGAAATGGGTTTGCTAAAAAGATCATGCGTATTTTTATAAAAAACCTCTAACAGGCGAAGCTTTTCCGTGACGACATGTTGTTTGAAATAATCCACCTCAACGGTATGTAAGCAAATGGCTTTTTTCCAGGCATTTTGTTTAGCGCTTTTATTTTTCCCTGACTTATCTTGCTCTGTTAATCCTTGGGGATGGCTACCCAATACGCCAATCCTTCTAAAGGCTGCCGCTAGACCATACAAGTAGGCGCGATCACTAGGTTGGGTAACAATTGCCAAGTCGTAGCGTTGAAACAGGCGCTTGAAAAGGGATAGGTATTCTTTAAATTTAGGGCGATCTGAGGTTTCGATAAGCTTTGCAATATCAGGATTGCCTTTGAGCATATCCATCTTCCCGCGATAACCCAGAAAGTGAAATTGCGCATCTGGCCATAACTCGCGGGCTTTGCTTATCAATGGAGTGGTAACAAGCACATCGCCAATTTGGCGTGTAGCAATAAAGAGGACCTTCTTGGGTTTTAAGGATGAAAAGCTACTCATAGTGTTTAAAGCGCTTTCGCTAGAATTTTTTCACGAACCCGTCGAGCATTTTCAGCGGCATTCGTTTGATCATGAATGGCATGAAAAAGATGAAGCACTTCTGTAGACCAAGATCCTGATTTGCGAATAATGTGGTGCTGCTGTAAGCGGAATACAAAGTCCGCATCTTCATGACCCCAGCCAGTCATACTTTCGTCAAAGCCATTGATGGCTAAGGCATCGGCTTTCCAGCAGGCCATATTGCATCCTTTAATACGGCGCCAGACAAATTTTTTATAGTCGCGCCATCCTCCATTACCCAGTTTGAACTTAAGAGGCCAATACTTATTGATACCACCTGAAAGTCGATAGCTTAGGAGGTGCGCGCTAAAGTGTTTGAAGTTCCAGTGGGGCCAAGTAAGTAGCTCACTAGTGAGTGCCGCATTAAGCAGTACGCGACTACCTGTTACTAGGTAACCTTTTTGTGCAAGCTGACGATGACGTGCAACAAAGTCTGGCTGAGTCACGCAATCGCCATCTAGAAAAACCAGGTAGTCACCATGCGCAGCTGCGATCGCTTTATTCAAAATCTGTGTTTTACGAAAGCCCAAGTCTTCTTGCCAAAGATGGATGATGGGTATTGGCAATACCTGCCTCATGGATTCAACCACTTTTTTAGTCTCAGGTGTTGAGCCATCATCAGCAATGATGATTTCAAAATGACGATCAGTTTGGGTGGCCAAAGACTCTAAACAGAGTTTTAGTGCTTGTGGCCAGTTGTAGGTAGCCAAAAGAATTGAAATCATTTACCGGTCAACCCTTTACCGGCGGATTCTTTGGCTTCTTCATGCAAAAACCATAGCTTCATGTAGCGGTAGTAGGTGCCTTGTCCATTAGAGATTGCCAAAGCCAATCCCTGTGCCCCATCAAGAAATCCTGCGCGCACGATATAGGTTCGGAAAAATGACCACATTCCATGGATGACGGCTTTTGCTGGGCTACTCTTTTTGCCTTTGGCAAATGCTTGCTCTGCGGAGGCGCTTGAGTATCGGTCGATTTTTTGTAGAACCTGGGAATAATTCATAAAACTAAAGTGCAGCATCGGGTTTTCAAGCTGAGCGACCTGACCATCTGGGATAAGGCGCTCATGCACTAAATCTTCTGAAAATCGAGCCGTACCACGTCTAAAGAGACGGTCGACATAATCGGGGTTCCACCCAGAATGGCGGATAAAGCGACCGCAATACCAAGAAAGTCTTGGGATCGCAAAGCAATTTACATGGGCAGAGTGATGAATGGCTGTCAGGATTTCAGATCTCAGGGCTGGCGTGAGTCTTTCATCGGCATCCAAGGATAGAATCCAATCGCCAGAAGCCAGATCAAGGGCGCGATTCTTTTGGGGGCCAAAGCCAGGCCAATCTGGGGGTTGGGCGATCACGGCGCCATGGTTTTTAGCGATTTCCAGAGTCTGGTCGCTGCTATTGGTATCCACCACCACAATTTGCTGGGCAATCCCCTCTAGGGAGGCTAAACAATCGCCTAAATTGGCCTCTTCATTGCGGGTGATGAGTATGACTGATAAGGTGGGCATAATTCATTATATGAATGCTCCTGACCGTACCGCTCTAAATCGCTTAATTCAGTATCTAAAACCCCATATTGGCCTGATTATTGGGTCTTTATTGGCCATGGCCCTTGTGGCTGGTGCTGAGACTTCTATTCCAGCGCTGATGAAGCCTTTGTTGGATCGCGGCTTCACAGGGCAGCTTAATAACAAGCTTTGGCAGGTTCCAGTTTTTCTGGTGGGTTTGGCTGTAGTACGCAGTTTGGCGCAATTTTTATCAAACTACCTACTGACACGTGTCATTAATGCTGTGTTGTTGAAATTGCGTGAGCAAATGTTTCAAACTCTTTTGCACGCTAAAACTGCTTTTTTTCAAAAGAACTCAGCTTCCAACCTGATTAACGCAGTGGTGTTCGAAGTAAACAATGTCCTGACCATTATGGGGGGAATGTTAATTAACTTGGTACGCGATTCGCTCACGGTTGTGGGTTTAATGGGTTACCTGATTTATCTTAACTGGCGTCTCACCTTAGTGGTGCTTGTGATACTTCCGATCATTGCGTTTGTCATGAGCAAGATCAATAGACGCTTACGATCGCTTAATCGTGAGCAGCAATCTCTCACTAGCGAATTGGCGTACATCGTTGAAGAATCCTCTGCGGGTTATAAGATCGTTAAAGTTCATGGCGCAGAAGAATATGAGATGCGTCGCTTTATGGAAAAAGCAGAACGCTTACGCCAGTTTGCCTTGAAGTCCGCAGTTGCTGGCGGTCTTAATCAACCAATCACTCAGCTCATTGCCTCAATGGCTTTATCGATTGTTTTGGTAATCGCCTTACTTCAATCTTCCACCGAGGGTACAACAGTAGGGGGTTTTGCGGCCTTTATCACCGCAATGATGTTGGTAATTTCTCCTCTCAAGCATTTGGCAGATATCAATCAACCATTGCAACGCGGCCTCACAGCGGCTGAAATGATTTTTGCACTCATGGATGAGCCTGTTGAAGAGGAGGATTCTCGCAAGCAAGATATGAAGCCTATGCAAAAAGCAAAAGGTGGAATTCGGTTTGAGGATGTAGGTTTTGCTTACGAACAAGAGGTGGGTCGCCAAGATGCTTTGCGGGGAATTAATTTAACAATTAAACCAGGTGAAGTTGTCGCTTTCGTAGGCCCCTCAGGTGGTGGTAAATCTACCTTAGTCAATTTATTGCCACGTTTCTATGCGCCTACCAGTGGCCACATTTTGTTGGACGACATTCCAATGGAAGAAATCGTTTTATCTGATGTGCGTCGGCAGATTGCCTTTGTCAGTCAAGATGTTATTTTATTTAATGACTCTATAGCTGCTAACGTTGCCTATGGTGCAGTGGAGCAAGATGTCATTGATCGTGGTCGTGTGATTGAGGCTTTAGAAGCGGCCAATCTCAGCGCATTGATGAAAGAGCTTCCAGAAGGCATTGATACCTTAATTGGTGATAATGGCAATCGTCTTTCCGGTGGTCAAAGGCAGCGTCTAGCTATTGCAAGGGCGATTTATAAAGATGCGCCTATTTTGATTTTGGATGAAGCCACATCTGCCTTGGATTCTGAATCAGAACGTCAGGTGCAAGATGCCTTAGAAAGACTCATGGTTGGAAGAACAACCTTAGTGATCGCCCATCGTTTATCCACTATTGAACATGCCAGTCGGATCGTTGTTTTGGAGCATGGTCAGATTGTTGAGAACGGATCACATGAGGACCTAATCAAACGCGATGGCCTCTATGCGAACTTACATCGTATTCAGTTCTCAAACGCTTGAGCTTGATAAAGGCTGTTACGAATCAGGACGCTAAAAGCGTGCTTTAGCTCAGAACGATGTCGTATTGCTCTTGGCGGAAGTTGCCTTCTGCCTGGAGCTTGATAGGCTTATTAATAAAATCCCCAAGCTGGGCCAGGAATTGATTTTCTTCTTCAAGAAAGCGATCAATTACATCTGGTGCCGCCACAATCCGAAATTCACGGGGATTAAATTGACGATGTTCACGTACTATTTCACGCAGAATTTCATAGCAAATGGTTTGTGCCGTTTTGACCTCGCCTTTACCGGCGCAGGCAGGGCAGGGTTCGCAGGTAATGTGGGCTAAAGACTCGCGGGTACGCTTACGAGTCATCTCGACTAAGCCGAGTGCGGAGAAATCGCTCACAGAGGTGCGCGCATGATCGCGCTCTAGATTTCTCTTGAGCTCATGCAGTACCGCTTCTTGATGCTCTTTGCCCAGCATATCAATAAAGTCGATGATGATGATTCCACCCAAATTGCGTAAACGTAGCTGCCTGGCTATTGCTTGCGCCGCTTCGAGATTGGTCTTAAATACCGTTGCATCTAAATTTCGTGCACCGACATAGCTGCCAGTATTCACATCAACGGTAGTCATGGATTCAGTTTGATCAATCATCAGGTAGCCGCCTGATTTGAGATCTACGCGGCGTCCTAATGCTTTATTGATTTCTGCATCCACATCGAATAAATCAAAGAGCGCGCGCGCTCCTCTATGGAGTGTCAGCTTGCCCAAAAGATTGGGCATATAGGTGTTGGTAAAAGCGCTTAACTTTTCAAAATTCTCAGCAGAATCTACACGAATTACGGTCGTGTCTTCACCTGCAACATCTCTTAAGACGCGCTCCGCTAAGCTCAGGTCTTGATAAAGCAACGCAGGTGCGGCTTGATGATGGACGGCTCTGTAAATATTTTCCCAGGTAGTTCGTAGATAGTGCATATCATGCTGAAGTTCGGTATCGCTAGCATCTTGAGCACTGGTACGCACAATGATTCCACCTTTTTCATCATCAGCCAATAAACTTGTGAGTCGGGATTTGATAGCTTCACGCTCTTCGGTTTTATCGATGCGTTGTGAAACGCCAATGTATTTTGCAGAAGCTGGATCGCTACCTGCGGGCGGTAAGTAAACCAAGTTTCGACCAGCAATACTAAGTTGGGTTGTAAGGCGCGCACCTTTAGTGCCCAACGGATCCTTTAGGACTTGGACTAAAACGGTCTGACCCTCAAATAACAATTTCTCGATTTGTGCTTGGGGATTATTCTGAGTGATATCGGCAACGTGCATAAACGCAGTGCGTTCAAGCCCGATTTCTACAAAAGCCGATTGCATGCCTGGCAGAACACGTGCGACTTTAGCCAGGTAAATATTGCCTACGATTCCACGTTGACGTGTACGCTCAATTTGAAGCTCTTGAACAGCCCCTTGCTGAATCAATGCCACCCGCGTTTCTTGAGGGGTGATATTGATGAGAATTTCTTCATTCATATACGTGTCACTTTGGCTAGATCCAACAGTTGGCCGGCTTCGTAAATAGGAAGACCCATGATACCGCTATAGCTGCCTTCAATTGTGGGTATGAAAGTTCCACCCAGACCTTGAATGCCATAGGCGCCTGCTTTGCCAAAAGGCTCGCCACTATCTATGTAGGTCTGAATTTGCTCCGTTGAAAGTTCTGCAAATCTCACTTGAGAAATCTGCACTACACATTTGGGCGCGCTTTGGTGATCGATAGTCAGAGCTACCGCTGTTAAGACTTCATGTATTTTGCCGCTTAACATTGAGAGAATTCGGGCGGCATCTTGAGTATTGGAGGGTTTACCAAGAATCTCACCGTTTGGTGAATTTGGCAGACTCACCGTGGTGTCTGCGCACAAAATAGGCGCCCAAGGAAGTTTGGCTTTTTCCCAGCGTTCTAAAGCCGCTTTACTTTTTGCAAGAGTGACACGCTCTACGTAGACTCGCGCTTTTTCACTAGGAAGAGGGGTTTCTATACTTTCGCTATCTTCCTTTGGATCAGGAATGAGCATTTCAAAACGTACACCGATTTGTTTTAAAAGCTCTTGGCGGCGAGGGCTTTGTGAAGCAAGGTAAATAAAAGAGTGCATACGGCTTCGTGAGGATTGATTGAGTTACTCACGATGATACGGGTGACCTTGCAGAATGGTCCAGGCGCGATAGAGTTGTTCGACCAAAATCACTCTTGCCATGGCATGGGGTAAGGTAAGGCTAGAAAGACGCCACATTGCTTGCGCATTTTGTTTGAGGCTTGGATCGAGGCCATCGGCCCCGCCGATCAGGAAGGTGATATCAAAGCCTTCCTGACGCCAATTAGCCAGTTGAGTGGCGAGATTTTGCGTAGTTTGATCTTTCCCGCGCTCATCTAATGCAATCACGCGCGATCCCTTTGGGATGGCTGCCGCTATTTTGATCGCTTCTTTTGCGGGAGTGAGATCAGGCTTGATCTCTTTAATCTCAATACTGCAATCGGCTGGCATACGTTTGACATAGTCATGGGTGGCTACGGCAACCCAGTCGGGCATTTTATGGCCGACAGAAACGATCGTTAAACGCATGACTTAATCGGTCGATGAAATCTGGTGTCTCTTACTCTTCGTCGTCGTCAGATTCTTCACTGGCTTTTGCAAGCCCCTTGGTGCCAGCAAGTTTGACGCGCACGGGCTTAGCACCCCACATGCCTTCGAGTTGGTAATAAGCGCGCAGAGTAGGTTGCAGAATATGCACCACGGCATCACCGCAATCTACTAGAACCCATTCACCAGTTTCCAGACCTTCGACAGAAATGACTTCCCCGCCTTTAGCGTTGACTTCTTCTTTAACGGACATTGCTAAGGAACGCGTTTGGCGGTTGCTAGAACCCGTTGCAATAATGACGCGATCAAACAGATCGCTTAATTTGGTGGTGTCATAGACGCGAATATCTTGTGCTTTGACATCCTCTAAGGCATCAATAATGACGCGCTGTAATTTACGTAATTCCATATTTTCTTTGCTGTTGTTCTTTGTAAGATATAGGGGGATCTTAGCTTGATTACTGATACAAGCCTAGATTTGTGATGATTTCCAGGGTATGGGAAGGGATTTGGTCGGCATCAACAGCGCTATTTGCACCGGTTTTAAGGTGATTTCTGAGTTCTGTTGAGGAGAGATCGATACTTAGTGACTTATCTAGGTATATGCGGCCATATGGGGTTTTTTCAAGAGTAGTAGGCTCTGCCACTTGATGTTCTTTAAGTAACTCAGTAATTTCAGAGCTTATTTCCGCTTCCAGATCGTGATGCGGTCTGCTGGCGACTGCAAAATTGACATAATGCAGCAGGTCTTTCCAGGAGTTCCAGGTAGGGAGTTTGATGAAAGAATCTACCCCCATCAATAAAATCAGATTTGCCGTTGACCCAAAGCGCTCACGTAAAGCTTTAACGGTGTCAATCGTATAGCTAGGGCCGGCGCTATCAATCTCTATGTTATCAATACCAATTTTGGTGGAAATCTTGAGATAGAGAAAAGCTCTAGCCAAATCGATTCCCGCCGCTTCGATCATCTGCAGGCGAATTGGCGCAGGGGTGATGCCAGAATCTTTTTGCCAGGGTTGACCACTCGGAATCAGCAGTAGCTCATCTAGATGCAGTACTTTTGAAAAGTGGGTTGCAAGTTTGAGGTGACCTAGGTGGGGTGGGTCAAAGGTGCCACCTAAAATGCCAATTTTTTTAGGACTGTTCAAGCTAAGCCAGCCAATCGCGTGGCTTAAGGTAATAATCGTAGAGCTTAGCCTCGGGCGTGCCCGGTTCTGGATGCCAGTTGTAGCGCCATTGAACCACTGGCGGCATCGACATCAAAATAGATTCAGTACGGCCTCCAGAGTGAAGGCCAAATATTGTTCCACGATCAAAGATGAGGTTGTATTCGACATAGCGACCACGACGATATTCTTGGAAAGACTTTTCTTCTGGGGTAAAGCTATCTTTGTGACGACGCTCAACTATGGGAAGGTAGGCATTAATAAAGGCATCACCTACCGCGCGAGTCATCGCAAAACTTTCTTCAAATCCAAATTTATTGAAATCATCAAAAAATACGCCACCAATACCCCGAGGCTCTTCGCGATGTTTTAGATAAAAATAGTCATCGCACCATTTTTTAAAGTGAGGATAGAGATCATCACCAAAGGGATCTAGTGCATCTTTAGCTGTTTGATGAAAGTGTTTGCAATCTTCATCAACGCCATAGTAGGGAGTTAAGTCAAAGCCACCGCCAAACCACCAAACCGGCTCCTTGTCGGGGGCTTGTGCAATAAAACAGCGCACATTCATGTGGGTAGTTGGAATCTTGGGGTTATGAGGGTGAAAGACTAAAGAGACTCCCATTGCCTCAAAACTACGGCCCGCAACTTCTGGACGATGATGTGAGGCCGATGGTGGCATCTGATCGCCGCGTACATGGGAAAAACCGACCCCACCTTTTTCTAGAATATTGCCCTGATCTAAAATACAGGTGCGTCCATAACCCTTGAGCTTGCTGTCTTCAGGCTTATGCCATTCATCTGCCACAAAAGCTTTCCCATCGAGAGCACTCATGGCGAGGGTAATGCGATCTTGTAGCCCTAAAAAATAATCTTTTAGAGCTTGTATATCGATCTGAGTATGTACGTTAGATGGCAAGAATGAAGGATCCTGTTATTTGACGGCGCGATAGCCAATATCTTTGCGATATTGCATGCCATCAAAATGAATTTGTTCAATCACTTCATACGCTTTTTGTTGGGCACCTCGTACGGTGTCGGATAAACCAACAACGCACAAAACACGTCCACCTGAAGTCACTACCTTGCCATCTTGCAATTTAGTTCACGCATGAAAAGTAAGTTGATCTTCAGTATCCGCTGGAATGCCTGTGATGACATCGCCGTTGCGCGGACTATCTGGATAATTATGCGCGGCAAGTACAACCCCTAAAGCAGTGCGGCGATCCCAATCCAATTCCACTTCATTTAATGTTCCATCGATGGCATGATCAAGGACATCAACCAAGTCACTACGCAAGCGCGCCATGATTGGTTGTGTTTCTGGGTCGCCCATACGGCAATTAAACTCCAAGGTTTTAATCTTTCCGTCTAGAGAAATCATGAGGCCTGCATACAGGAAGCCTGTGTAGGGCAAGCCATCTGCCTCCATGCCCTTTACCGTTGGAATAATCACTTCACGTAATGCACGCGCATGAATGTCTGGTGTTACTACAGGGGCAGGGGAGTAAGCACCCATACCGCCAGTATTCGGGCCTTGATCAGCATCGAGTAAGCGTTTGTGATCTTGGCTAGTGGCCAGTGCCAATACATTTTTTCCATCAACTAAAACAATAAAACTCGCTTCTTCGCCCGTGAGAAATTCTTCGATAACAACGCGTGCGCCTGCATTGCCCAATTTGTTATCGGCCAGCATCATATCTACAGCAGCATGTGCCTCAGCAAGATCCATGGCAACTACTACACCCTTACCAGCAGCAAGGCCATCCGCCTTAATAACAATAGGTGCACCCTTCGCATCAATATAGGCATGTGCCTCTAAAGGGTTTGAGAAGGTTTGGTAGTCAGCAGTTGGAATGCCATGACGCTTCATAAAGGCTTTTGAAAAATCTTTGGAGGATTCGAGTTGAGCAGCCAACTGTGTGGGTCCAAAAATACGCAGTCCGTTCGCACGAAATACGTCCACAATCCCAGCGGCTAGCGGAGCTTCAGGGCCCACAACGGTCAGATGAATTTTTTCACGTTTAGCAAAATCTGCAAGATCTTGTAAATCTGAGATCGGTAAATTTTGTATACCTGCTGTTATTTGCTTTGCAGTAGCAGTGCCACCATTTCCCGGGGCAACAAAGACAGTTTGGACTTGTGGAGATTGAGCTAATTTCCAGGCCAGAGCATGTTCACGACCACCGGATCCGATTAAAAGAATTTTCATAGCGAGCTGTTATTTGGATTAATAAAGGAGTAAATGGGTCTGCAACACGGAAGTTTATAAAGCTGCATTAGTGAACACTTCTTGCACATCATCGAGGTTTTCAAGTGCATCCAATAACTTTTGCATACTTTCAGCTTGATCACCTTCGAGAGCGATTTCAGTTTCAGGCCTCATGGTGACCGCAGCAAACTCCGCTTTAAGACCGGCCTTGGCGATAGCATCTTGTACTTTTGTGAAATCCGGTACTGGGCTTAACACTTCAAATGAGCCATCGTCATGAGTAATGACATCTTCAGCTCCAGCATCTAATGCCGCTTCCATGAGTTGATCTTCACTAGGGCCTGGTGCAAAAAGCATCTGACCGCAATGTTTGAACAAAAAGGCTACCGAACCTTCTGCCCCCATATTGCCGCCATTTTTAGTAAAGGCATGACGGACTTCCGCAACGGTGCGGGTGCGGTTATCGGTCAAGCAGTCGACGATGACTGCAGCGCCATTGATGCCATAGCCCTCATAACGAATCTCTTCGTAGTTCACGCCTTCTAATGAGCCTGTACCGCGCTGAATCGCTCTTTGTACGTTGTCATTCGGCATATTGGCGTCTTTAGCTTTATCAATAGCTAAGCGCAAACGTGGGTTAGTAGCAATATCTCCGCCGCCCATCTTCGCAGCAACAGTGATTTCTTTAATAAGTTTGGTCCAAATCTTCCCGCGTTTTTCGTCTTGACGACCTTTGCGGTGCTGAATATTGGCCCATTTTGAGTGGCCGGCCATACTGGTAAGTCCTTTTGAATAATTTGGCTTGAAGTTGTGATTTTAAGGGGTTCTAGAGCAAAGAATGGCAGTAACCCAGCTTTTTTTGTTACACTCTCACCTCTTAGTTGTTTCAAAGAGCAGTTTTTCCACTGCAAACACCTGCCCCGGTGATGGAATTGGTAGACGTGCCGGACTCAAAATCCGGTGCCGCAAGGCGTGGCGGTTCGAGTCCGCCCCGGGGCACCAGCATCTTCATGACTCTGGCTAATTAAATCCCTCAAGTTTTTTTAGAGTACCTCCGTAATTCCTATTTTTATATCTCGTAAGTTTCCGCTTTGCTAGACATTGCCTGCTCAACAATTTTTCGTGTGAGTGTGGGTGAGAAGAGTTCAATAAAGGTGTAAACAAACGACCTGAGATAGGCCCCTTGTTTGACGCCCAAATGGGTTACATTGTTTCCAAAAAGATGTCCCACAGGAATGACTTTGAGATTTCGATCCCTATCGGCATCGTAGGCGACCCCAGCCACTATCCCTATGCCCATACCTGTTTCCACATACGTTTTAATCACATCAGCATCAATCGCTTCCAGAATAATGTCTGGGCTTAGGTTGCGCTGAGCAAAAGCAGCATCAATTTTGCTGCGTCCAGCAAACGCTTTATCGTAGGTGATGATGGGGTATTTAGCAATCTCTTCTAAAGAGATGGCCGCTTGATTTAGCAAAGGGTGGCTTAGTGGAACCATGATGACGTGTTGCCATTGATAGCCTGGCAATGCCAGAACACCTGCTGTATTAGCAATCCCCTCGGTAGCAATGGCAATATCAGCGCGATCATGAATCAGCAATTCAGCGATTTGACCAGGGCTACCTTGTTGAATACTGACGCGTACCTTGGGAAAGCGCTTCGTAAATTCAGTAAGAACTTTTGGCAGCGCATAACGCGCTTGCGTATGGGTGGTGGCAATGACAAAGTTGCCTTGATCTTGGCTGGCGAAATCTTTACCCACCCGTTTGAGGGTTTCCACTTCATCCAAAATTCTTTCAATCGAAATCAAAATCCGTTTACCTGGCTCTGTGAGGGAGCGGATACGCTTGCCATGGCGACGGAAGATCTCTACACCCAACTCGTCTTCAAGTTCAATAATGGCCTTGGATACGCCCGGTTGGGACGTAAAAAGAGCTTTAGCTGCCGTTGTGAGATTGAAGTTTTGCCTGACGGCTTCACGAACAAAGCGAAATTGGTGCAGATTCATATTGATTCCAGTCTATATATCAACAAAGATATAGGAATCTAATTCTATATGAATATAGGGTATTAAGCCTTAGATACCCAGCGCAATCCAGCCAGAGCCAAAATGAAATAAAGCAAGGGCGGCGTCGCTGCGGTAACGATTGCAGGCCAAGAACCCAGCAGGCCAACATTGGAGAAGAGGGAGTTAAAGAGTTGGAAGCTCATGCCAAGCATGATTCCACCGAATACCTTAATACCCACGCCACCAGCGCGAACCTTGAGGTAGGCAAAGGGTAGTGCTAGGCTTAGCATCACAAAAATCGTGAATGGGTAAATCACCTTTTTCCAAAAGGCAATTGCATGGCGATGCGTATCTTGTCTGTTTTCGCTTAAATGATTAATGAAGCGACCCAGGCTGACAATAGACATCTTTTCTGGGCTGATTAAAAGAACGCTTAGGATTTGGGGGGTTACTTCAGACTCTAGCGTGAGAATGGGGTGAGTTAAGGTTTGTGCGGTATATACGGGCGCTAAGGGGTCAGACTGCTTTGTTTCTTTAAAGCGCGTTTCGGTAACATCATCCAGAATCCAGGTGCCCGAGTGATCGAAACGCCCTGATACAGCGGTACGTATAGAGAGTAGTCGATAAGCATCATCAAATTCATACATGCGGACATTGAGAATTTCATTATCTTTTTCGATTTTTCCTACATTGACGTAGCGCACGCCAGGCCTGATGGGGCCACTACCATCTTCATCACGAAGTCGATCTTTGACCCAGACGCCCGTCCTAAATTGAGATTCATATGCTGATCCCAAGGCTTTCATGCGGATTTGATCGGACAGTCTTTCTGCATAAGGACCCGCCCACTCGCTCATTACCAAGGTAAGGACAATTAAAGGTATGGAGATTTTGGCCAAAGTAATCAGGCCACGCTTAATATCCAAGCCAGCAATGCGCAGGATCGTGAATTCTGATTGACTGGCTAGCATTGCAAAGACGTAAATACTGCCAATCAAACCAGCAATCGGAATGATCTCTGAAATACGGCTAGGAGCCTTAAGTAGTACGTGTAAGAGTGCTAAAGGTAAAGTGTATTGTCCTTTGACGGAGCCTAATTCACTCAAGATATCAAAGAACAAAAAGAGCGCAACCAAAGCAAACAAAATAAAACCAAAGGCAGCATAGATCTGCTTGGCTAAATAGCGCTCATAGATGTAAGGAAAGAGCAGCTTCATTTGCCGACTATCCGAGCTGGCAGTTGACGGCGCCACCACTTCAATGAAGGATTAATGCGATTACGAATCAAAATGGTCGCAGCTAAAAGCGCAATGATATGGATGGGCCAAATACCCATATAGACATTAATTTTCCCTTGAGATACAAAATTCTGGCTGAGATTTAAGAGGTTGCTATAAATCAAATAGATCAAGATAGCGTAGAACATCGCTGTGTAGTTGCCCAGCCGAGGATTAACGTAGGCCAGCGGAATCGCAATTAAAACCAAGCCCAAAGCCATTAGCGGCAGGCCAATACGCCACAGTAACTCCGCGCGGTTAGCATTAATTTGCGCGGGGTCTGCGGTACTGAGTAATTCAGTGACGCTTTTTTCTCGATCGCGTGGTGGCGGAGCTAGCGCCTCTTTATTTCTGATTTTTGTGGTGTACTCATTAAACTCAAGAATCCGAAAATCCGGTTGATTGGGCAATCCTTCATAGCGGCGCCCATTATTTAAAACAATTGATTTTTCCCCGCCTTCAGAATTCTGAATAAAGCCGGTAGAGGCCACTGCAATACTGAGTCGTCCATTTTTGGAGTCTGCCGCAAATATATTCTTTACCTCGCTTTTGTCGGGATCCAATTCCTCAATAAAGAACACACGATCAGCTTTGGCGGATTCTTTAAATTGGCCTGCGGTCACCATGGAAACGTCATCGCGTTGCTGGAAGCGCTGACTAATAAGGGTAGATTCACGGTTAGACCAAGGCCAAACAAACAGTGCCAATAGGGCAATAATGACGATCAGGGGGATGGCAAATTGTAGGATGGGGCGAATCAGATTGGTCACGCTCAGGCCACTCGCAAACCAGACAATCATTTCAGAATCTTTGTACCAGCGTACCAACACAATGAGGACTGCGACAAAAAGCGATACAGTTAATAAAACCGCCATATAGCCCAAGGTTGCCAGGGCAATCAAAACAAAAGCATCTTTAGGATTTACCGTACCGTTTGCCGCAAAACCCAAAATTCGGATAACCAGGGTCGTAATCATGATGGTTACTAAGACCAAAAACACTCCGCCAGTCGTAAAACTGAGTTCTTTGCGTAGGGCTTGTTTAAAGATCATGGGTTACTGGGAGTTGGGTGGATAGTGTTTGGTTAAAGTTTTACTGTGAAATGGGCTTTATCTTTTAATGAGGGGTAAGTATCCTCATGTCGGAGGATAATGGATAAAAATCAATTTACCCCCTTGAAGCGACCTAAAGATAGCTAATAAATTATGACAATTCAATTTAGTGCCAAGATTTTCTCTCAAGCTGATCTCCACAGCCCAAAACACCTTAAAACCAGCCTCACAACATTGCTTTCCCAGGCTACCGACTGCCTGGTTTTGGCTTATTCCAAGGCGGATCTGGATGGCCTTGCGGCTACAAAGGCAAAAAGTGGGCTTTTAGTGGAGTTGGATCGCTTATTGGGTGGTTCGGTGAGTCATGCCAACCTTGTGGGGGATTTGGATGCGAACCCAGCTGATGTCTGCACTTTAAGGGCTGAAAAGTCTTGGCTTGCCAATGGGGTTAAGGCAAAGCGCGTACTGTTGGTATCTTTGGGCGATTTGGTATCTGAGAAGACTAGAAGCCTGAATGCCTATTCTAAAATTGCGCGTGCAGCTTTAAAAAGCCTTAGTGGCGGGTCCATTACCAATGCGCTTTGGTTCGTTCCAGGCTTTGCTTTAGTCAATACAACCGATTTTATTGCCGAAGAAGTGCGTCTTACGATTCAATATGCTGGAGATCAGTCCTACCGTTTTGGTGTTCACCAGCCAGCGCTCAAATTTAAGGTCAAGGACAAGGCGGATAGTTTTGCCCACCTAACCTTTGCTGGAAATGATTTGTGCGCTAAAGAGCTCAAAGCTGCTGTTGCTGAAGGTGTCGCGATGGTTGAAGGCATGAATCTTGCTAAGGATTTAGGTAACTTACCCCCCAATATTTGCACACCAACCTATTTGGGTAAAACTGCGTTGGGTTTAAGTAAAAAAGTGGGTCTCAAGGTAGAAGTCTTGGGTAGAAAGCAAATCGAAGCTTTGGGCATGGGCTCTTTTTTGTCGGTAGCTAAGGGTTCTGATACTCCGCCGCAATTCATCATCATGCGTCATCTAGGTGGCAAGGCTGGTGAAGCGCCTATTGTGTTGGTTGGTAAGGGAATTACCTTTGATACAGGCGGCATCTCCCTAAAGCCAGGTGAGGCCATGGACGAAATGAAGTACGACATGTGCGGCGCAGCTTCTGTCATCGGCACAATGTATGCGGCAGGCTTGATGAAGTTAAAGAAGAATGTGATCGGCGTTATTCCTACTTGTGAGAACATGCCCTCTGGTCAAGCCACTCGTCCTGGCGATATTGTGAAAAGTATGTCGGGTCAAACAATCGAGGTTCTCAATACCGATGCTGAAGGCCGTTTAATTCTGTGTGATGCGTTAACTTATGTTGAGCGCTTTAAACCTAAGGCCGTGATTGATATTGCAACTCTGACTGGTGCTTGCATTATTGCTTTGGGGCATGTGCATAGTGGCCTATTTTCAGAGGATGAAGCTTTGGTTGATGCTTTAACGAAGGCTGGTCATGCATCCTTGGATACAGTATGGCGTCTGCCTCTCGATGCTGCATATCAAGAGCAGTTGAAATCAAATTTTGCCGATATTGCTAATATTGGTGGTCGTCCTGCTGGTAGCGTTACAGCGGCGTGTTTCTTGGCTCGCTTTACTGAGAAATACAAATGGGCTCATTTAGATATCGCTGGCACTGCATGGAAGAGCGGGGCTGCCAAAGGGTCTACTGGAAGACCTGTCCCTTTGCTATTGAACTTCTTGCTTGAGCAGAAGTAATTCTTGTTCATTCATCATTTAGTGAAATAAGCTCATGGCAAGAATTGATTTTCATAGCAATGTGGCCGATAAGCTTGAATACGCTTGTCGATTAACTCGCAAGATTTGGAGTGCCACACCGGCAGGTCATCCTGTCAGAAATATTGTGATGGTAGGTGAAAAGACAGATCTGAAAAAATTGGATGAATTGCTTTGGACTTTTAGTGCAACCGATTTTTTGCCGCATTGTTTTATTGATGATGAGAGTGCATCTGAAACACCTATAGTATTAACAGATGATTTTGCTTCTCCCGCATTAAATGGAGTTCCTCATGCAGATGTCATGATTCATTTAGGTATGCGTATGCCTAAAGATGTGGCAGCCCTTGTTGCCCGCTTTCCTCGCATTGTTGAAGTGGTGACGGTCAATGATGCGGAGCGCCTAGCCGGACGTGAACGTTACAAGGCATATCGAGATTTAGGTCACGAATTGCATAATTTTGACCAATCTAAAAGTTAAGACTTTTTAATTCCTATTGCCACCATGTTGATCCATCCTCAGTTTGATCCTGTGGCCATTCATATTGGCTCTTTTGCAATACATTGGTATGGCGTGATGTACCTTTTAGCATTTGCGCAATTTTTGTTACTAGGGCGCTTGCGCATTCGCACTCCACTTTACCAAGCTATGGGGTGGACCTATAAAGATCTTGAGGATTTGTTATTCGCTGGAGTTCTTGGGGTGGTTCTTGGTGGGCGTCTCGGCTATACCCTGTTTTATATGCCTGGCTTTTACCTGACGCACCCATTAAGCATTTTAAAGATCTGGGAAGGTGGCATGTCCTTTCATGGTGGCTTGCTAGGCGTATTAGTCGCGTTACTTTGGTTTGCTCATCAACGTAAAACAACCTTCTTTGTAGTGAGCGATCTTGTAGCCCCTTTGGTTCCCTTTGGCTTGGCTTTTGGTCGATTGGGTAATTTCATTAATGGTGAGTTATGGGGAAGACCTACTGATCTTCCTTGGGCAATGGTGTTTCCCTTGGTGGATTCTGTGCCGCGCCATCCTTCACAAATTTACCAACTGTTTGGTGAGGGTGTATTGCTGGGAATTATTTTATGGATTTATGCCAGCAAGCCTCGCAGGGTAGGGCAAGTTTCTGGTCTATTTTTATTGGGCTATGGACTTTGCCGATTCTTAGCTGAGTTTGCCCGTGAGCCCGATGCGTTCTTGGGTCTGCTGGGATTAGGTTTGTCTATGGGGCAATGGCTTTGTGTCCCCATGATCTTTTTTGGTCTTTATTTATTAATCTTCTTTAAGCCTAAGAAGAGCTAATACTCATGCTCAATGAGGAAGTCACACTCCGCAAGCTGCAAATTCTTTGCTCTTTCGTGAGAACTGGTAACTTATCTCGCACTGCGGATGAGATGGGCCTGAGTTCTGTGAGTATTCATAAAGCCTTACACTCTCTTGAGGACGGCATTGGTTGCCCTCTATTTATTCGAGATGGCCGCTTATTAAAGCCTTTACCAACAGCCTTATATCTTGCCGAGTCTTCCCTAGACTTGCTGGCCGATGCTGAGCGCATTATCAAGAGAACTCGCGATAAGGCCGGAATAGAGAGTGGCCAAATTCGTCTTGGCGCAATGTACTCCCTTACTGCCAATGTCATCCCAAAACTTATCATGGGCACCAAAATTCGTAGATCCGAGTTGGATATCGATTTATTTTTGGGTTCGAATGAAGATTTAATGAAAAAGCTCGTAGAAGGGAGAATCGATGCAATTCTCATTGCCATCCCCTTAACTCAATTGCCTGATGAAATGCAGGTAGTGTCTTTATTTGAAGATCGGCTCTATTTGGCCTCTTCGAAGAATCAAAAGCCAAAGCAACTGACGGTAGACATAGCGGACTATCAAGAGGAAAAGTTTTTGACCTTATTAGATGGCTTTGCTACAACATCGGGCTTTTACGATACTTTTAAGCTGGCTGGCTTTGAACCCAATATTGTCATGAAGGTGGGAGACATCTTTTCATTAATGAATATGGTGGCAAGTGGCATGGGAAGAACCCTTTTACCGGGCAGAGTTAAGGAAATGATGGGTGATGCCATTGAATTTACCCCTCTATTAGAAAAATATGAGGTGATTCAGCATATATCCCTTATCTATCTGAAGGTTAATGAATCTAATCCCAATATTTTGGCTTTAGCGGCTGAGGCCCGTATGCTGCATCGCAATATCTCTTAATGCCATTTCTTATATACCTCATTACAATTAACCTAAAGTTAACAAATAGCGTATTAACTTAATTGATTTCCTGTTGCCGCCTCTTTAAATTGTGTGCAGATGTCTAAATTGTTTAGTCATCCCAATTTGAGAGAAAACCATGCTGGAAAAGCTAGCAAAAGCTCGGAACCTATCTAAGGCAAATAAGGCGATTAATCGCTTGATTTCCGAGCGCGGCGAATCTAATGCGGTGAGTATGGCCAATGATGTGGTGAATAATTACCGCAAGCTCAGCAAAGATCAGCATGTGCAGTTTTTTACTTTCTTGTTTGAAAAATTAAACCCTCAAGCTGAAGTAGTCATGAAGGCCGCTCAAAATTATGCAGCCGAAGCAAGTGCGCGTAATTACATTCAACTGCAAAAGGTAATTGAGTCTCCTCGCCAAGAGGAGAGCAAATGCGCAGAGACTTATTGCAGATCTTGGATAAAAAACCAGAGCTTGCTGCGGTGGATTTTGATATGCGACATTTGCTCTCCTCTTGGTTTAATCCAGGATTTTTAAAGATGCATCGCGTTGATTGGAAATCTCCGGCTGAGGTTCTTGAAAAATTAATTCAACATGAGGCTGTACACGCGATTGATGGCTGGGATGATTTGCGTCGTCGCCTGCAGCCAGATCGTCGGTGTTTTGCATTCTTTCATCCTCAGCTTCCTAGTGAGCCTTTGATTTTTGTCGAGGTAGCATTACTTCCTGAGATTCCAACAGTAATCACCCCATTGGTTGATAAGAAGGCTGAAACTGTTGAGCAGGTCTCTCAATATAAAGTGGCAGTGTTTTACTCCATCAGCAACTGTGAACCTGGTTTGCGAGGAGTTTCCATGGGAAATTTCCTCATCAAACGAGTGGCAGAACAATTGCATGCCGAGTTCCCTGGCATTAAAACCTTTGTCACCTTATCGCCTATCCCTGGGTTTATGGATTGGGTCGCTGCGGGGGCAAATTTAGGTGATGGTGTTCCTGAGGATCGTTTGAAGCCTAATCTTAAGCTGGCGCGTGATCAATCTTTAGCAATCCTCAAATTAGAAGCTCAATCGTGGAGTGAGAGACTGAGCGGCGGATGGCATCCAGATCAGGCTACAGAAAAAGAAAAAGAAGCTTTATTAAATCTTGCTGGTATTTATTTAGGTTTGGCATCTACAGGCCGCTCTGGCAACCCTGTTGCTAAGTTCCACTTAGGTAACGGTGCTAAATTGCATCTTATTAACTGGGCTGGAGATCTTTCACGTAAGGGTTTAAGGCAATCAGCTGGCCTGATGGTGAACTACCTTTATGACTTGGGTAATGTTGAGGATAACCATGAGCGTTTTGCAAATGGTGAAATTGTGTACTCAAGAGCAGTAGGGCGCTTAATGCAGCCATAAGGGATATAAAGCATTAAAAGAATTTGTAGGTGCAGGAGACGAGAGTGAGCAACGTGAATTGTTCGCCTTTACTAAGAAGCAGTGAAAAGTTGTGAAGTGCAGTAGTAAAAAAGTAGCAATCAAGAAGTTCAATGTAATTCCAGGATATTAATGAGGAGAGTGGCATGAGTAATGAATTCGATACTGGTTTTGATGCATCTAAACCCAATGAGTTACGTCGTCAGCTTTTGGCTGGTTCAGCTGCGTTGCCGTTGATGGGTCTAGGGTCAAGCGTTTGGGCTGCAGAAAGTTCAAAAACTCTCAACATCTCCCATCAGTTTCCTGGAGGCACTATTGAATCTGGCGATTTCCGTGATCGTCTGTGCAGAAGGTTTGGCGTAGAAGTAGAAAAGCGTACTAAGGGTGCTTTGAAGTTTCAGGTATACCCAGGCTCATCCCTAATGAAAACCAATGCGCAATTTAGCGCTATGCGTAAAGGGGCCTTGGACCTCAGTTTGTTCCCACTGCCATATGCTGGCGGTGAGGTTCCAGAAGTGAATATTAGCCTTATGCCAGCCTTGGTAACAAGTTATGAGCAGGCTGCAAAATGGAAAACCGCTGAAGTGGGTCGCTTATTAACCAAATTCCTCGAAAGCAAGGGAATTGTGATTTTGAGTTGGGTTTGGCAGGCTGGTGGTGTTGCCAGTAGATTAAAGCCTGTCATCGTTCCTGATGATGTTAAGGGTATGAAGATTCGTGGTGGTAGTCGAGAGTTTGACTTGATGCTCAAGGCTGCAGGCGCTTCTGTGATCTCCTTGCCTTCTAACGAGATCTACGCAGCCATGCAAACAGGTGCTATGGATGCTGCTTATACGTCTTCAACTAGCTTTATGTCGTTCAAGCTAGAAGAGTTGGCCAAAGCATTTACTAGCGCTAGAAATAAATCTTATTGGTTCATGCTTGAGCCATTGTTGATGTCAAAACAAATTTTTGATGCCCTGCCTAAAGACCAGCGCGACACTTTGATGGCTGTAGGTGCAGATATGGAAAAATTTGCTACGGACGCCGCAAAGGAGGATGACAAATCCGCTGCTTTAGCTTATGCGCGTGCTGGTAGCAAAGTAACGGATTTGGACGCCGCTATTGTGAACAAGTGGCAAGTTGTAGCACGTGAGAGCGCATGGAAGGATTTTTCAGATAAAAATGAAAACTGTGCCGCTTTAATCCAAGCAGCTCAAAAGTTGATCTAAGAATGATGCAAATTGTTCAAGCTGCTGACCGCTTAGTGTCAGCCATCAATAAGTTGATGTTGTTCTTGGGGTCGCTTGCTCTAGTGGCTGCTGCGATTATCTTAAGTTATAGCGTTGTATCTCGTGGTTTATTTCAAGCAACTACCGATTGGCAGGATGAGGCTTCAGTATTTTGCCTGGTGGGCGCCACTTTTCTCTGTGGTGCTTATGTTCAGGAGATTCGTGGACATGTTGGAATATCCGCAATTTCTACAATGCTGCCAAAAGCCCTCAATCAATTCAGAGTCATCCTTGTGGATGTGATTTCTTGTGCTTTCTGCGCCTTTTTCGCTTGGAAGTCCTGGAACCTATTCGACGAAGCTTGGGTTGAAGGTCAGGTGACATCTTCATCGTGGGCGCCTTCTTTGTGGATTCCTTACGGCATGATGGCCTTGGGTATGTCGCTACTTGCGGTGCAAATTTTGCTCCAAGTATTTGGGGATTTTTCTAAGTCAGAGAAGGTTAATTAATTATGTCAATTCTGATGCTTGGGATTTTATTTACGGCAGTTACCTTATTGGTGATGTTTTCGGGAATGCCGATTTCATTTGCATTAGGCAGTGTTGCAGTCATCTTCATGATTTTCTTTATGCCCGCATCCTCATTGGATACGGTAACGCAGAACGTGTATGAGGAGATGGCTAGCATCACCTTGCTTTCTATTCCTTTATTTATTATGAAGGGGGCCGCTATAGGCCGCTCAAGGGCTGGTCAGGATCTTTATGAGGCTTTGCATGTGTGGCTTGGGAAGATTCCTGGTGGCTTGGGTGTGGCTAACGTTTTAGCGTGCGCTTTATTCGCGGCGATGGCAGGCTCTAGTCCTGCAACCTGTTCTGCTATCGGTAGTGCTGGTATTCCTGAAATGCGTAAACGTGGCTATTCACCAGGTTTAGCTGCTGGGATTATTGCTGCTGGTGGTACTTTGGGCATTTTATTGCCACCATCGATCACCATGATTTTGTATTCGGTAGCTGCCGAGCAATCATTAGGCCGCTTATTTCTAGCAGGCATTGGCCCGGGCTTGATGTTGGTAGTATTTTTCTCAATCTATACCGTTTATCGATTCCGTAAGGAATATCGCATGGCTCAAGTAGCTTTTGATAACGGCATAAAGCATCAGCCTATTCTTGAGCGTCAAACTTACACGATGCAGCAAAAAATGAGCTCGCTCCCACGGGTAGCTCCATTTTTGATCTTGCTAATTGGTGTGATGATCGCGCTTTATGGCGGCTACGCAACACCTTCAGAGACTGCTGGTTTGGGCGCGATTCTGGCCTTTGTATTGATTGCCGTGATTTATAAGATGTGGCGTATTAAAGATTTATCGCCACTCTTAAAGGCCACCATTAAAGAATCCACAATGTTGATGTTCATCATTGGCATGTCTTTATTGTTCTCCAATGTCATGAGTCATTTGCATCTCAGTCAGTCTGCTGCACAGGCGATCGTAGAGCTAGGTCTTGGTAGATGGGGTTTATTGGCAGCGATCTTAGTCCTGGTCATTATCTTGGGATTCTTCTTGCCACCAGTTTCTATTATTTTGATGACCGCGCCTATTTTCTTGCCACCATTACGTGCCGCTGGATTTGATCTGGTTTGGTTTGGTGTCGTCATGACCATCGTGATGGAGACGGGATTAATTCATCCGCCTGTTGGACTCAATATTTTCGTTATTAAGAATATCGCTCCCGATATCTCCCTTAATGAAATTATTTCCGGTGTTTTCCCATTCGTAGTGATCATGATTTTGTCAGTTGTTCTGTTGTGTTTTGTGCCTGAGATTGCCACTGGATTTTCAAATCTAGTGATGGGATCCCCGCAAATTAACTGATCTTGTCACCACTTAAAAATTAATCAATAGGAATGTTTTCATGAATTTATATTCTTTACTGGAAAAAGGCTTTCCTAAGGATAAAAATGCCTGCGCTATAGAGACCCACGACGGTCTGTATTACTCATGGAGTGATTTGGAGCGCGCTACTGCCAAGATGGCAAATTTTTTAAAGAGCCTTAAGTTGCCTGCTGGCTCGCGTATTGCTGTGCAAGTTGAAAAATCTCCCGAAGCCTTATTTCTCTATTTGGCTACTATTAGAGCGGGATATGTGTACTTGCCTTTAAACACAGCATATCAATCTGCAGAGATTCAATATTTTATTGAGAATGCAGAACCCGCGGTAATGGTTTGCAGTAGCAAGAATTTCTCATGGGTATCTAAAGTAGCGTTCAAGGCTGGCACAAAATTTGTCTTTACCTTAGACGAAGACCGCAAGGGCACTTTGCTTGAGCGTTCCGGTGGTCTGAGTGATAAGTTCAAAACAGTTTCAGTGAAAGACGATGACCTGGCGGCAATTTTGTATACCTCTGGCACTACAGGGCGTAGTAAAGGGGCTATGCTGACTCATAAAAACTTGGGCAGTAACGCGAAGGTATTGCAAAAATTCTGGGGCTGGAAAAAAGGAGATGTATTGCTTCATGCATTGCCGATCTTCCATGTCCATGGTTTATTTGTAGCAGCTCATGGAGCGCTGATTAATGGCAGCAAGATGATTTGGTTGCCACGCTTAGATACTGCTCAATTAATTAGCTACATGCCAAGGTCTACGGTGATGATGGGCGTGCCGACTTTCTATGTTCGTCTGTTGGCCGATAAAGGGTTTACTAAAGAAGTGACTCGTAATATGCGCTTATTTGTTTCTGGATCAGCGCCTTTGCTTACCGAAACCTTTAACGCATTTAAAGACCTCATTGGTGAGCCAATCCTAGAGCGCTATGGCATGAGTGAGACAGTGATGCTTGTTTCAAATCCATACAAGGGTGCTCGTGTGGGCGGCTCAGTGGGTTTACCTTTGCCAGGCGTGAAGGTGCGCGTTGTTGATGAAAATAATAAGCCTTGCGGTGTCAATGAAATCGGCAGTATTCAGGTTAAAGGCCCGAATATATTTAAAGGTTACTGGCGCATGCCAGAAAAGACCGCTGAAGAATTTACCAAAGACGGTTGGTTTAAGACTGGCGATGTAGGTCGCTGGGGTGGGGCGGCCAATGGTGCCAATGCACCTAAAGATTACTTGTGTATCGTTGGTCGCAGTAAAGACTTGATTATTTCAGGTGGCTATAACGTCTATCCAAAAGAAATCGAAAGCTTTATTGATGATATGGATGGTGTTGACGAGAGTGCAGTCATTGGTATACCTCATCCAGATTTTGGTGAGGCAGTGATGGCGGTGGTAGTGCCAAAAGCTGGTGCTAAATTGGATGCACAAGCGATGATTAATACGCTGAAAACCCAAATTGCCAACTTCAAAATACCAAAACGTTTAGAAATTGTTGCTGACTTACCTCGCAATACCATGGGAAAAGTTCAGAAGAATATTTTGCGTCAACAGTACGGTAGTTAAATCCCGAATGCTTTGCGGCTTTCATTAAACATGAAGGCCGCAATGAAAAACAGTAGCACACCAAAGACACGCTTTAAATGGGCGATCGGTAATTTTCTAGACATCTTCGCACCTAATGGAGCCGTGAAGATGCTCACGATGACGATGCAAATAACTGCTGGGAGGTAAACATAACCTAGCGACCCAGAAGGTAGGGTAGTGTTACCCCAACTGCCATACATATAGCCAATGGTCGCAGCTAATGCCACCGGAAATCCAAGCCCTGAAGAAGTAGCCATTGCGGTATGAGGCTTCACATTGCACCAAAGCATAAAGGGTACGGTAATAAAAGCTCCACCCGCACCTACGAGGCTAGCCAAACAGCCTGCGAAGGTACCAAAACAGGTTAGACCCAAAGCGCCTGGTAAGTTACGCTCTGGCTTGGGTTGCTTGTTAAGAAACATGCGAACCGAGGCATACAAAATAAAAACGCCAAAGCAAAGCGAGAGCCAGGAGGTATTGAGCGCATCAAATATTTCACTACCACCAATCAGGCTACCAAGCACAATTCCAGGTCCCAAAGAGGCAATCAACTTCCAGTCAACGTAGTTGTGTTTGTGATGAGCCCAGATTGCTGATGATGTAGTGAAGATAATAGTTGCCATGCTCGAGGCAATCGCCATATGCACAATCACCGCTTGATTAAAGCCGATGTGATTAAACACGATGATCATGATGGGTACCAAAATCATCCCACCACCAATACCTAAAAGACCTGCTAAAAACCCGGATACTCCTCCCGAGAAAATGAGTAGGACTATGTCATTTATTGGCATGAATTCCCCGCCTTAGCCGCTAGGCCGTCATCCTGAACCCTAAGGTTCAAGGTGGAACGGCTACTATGCTTTGGGTGCATCAAGAACTTCAGGGAGTGAACAGCGCGAAGCTGCCACTATGAATTTTCAAGACGCTCACGCCCGCAAGGTAAAGATCGTTCCTGATGCTTGCGCATCGGTTCAAGGAACTATTGGCCTTGGCGAACCAGGCAGGGAAAGGGTTTGCATCAAAGTATCGACTTGCTCCTCCAAGGAGCGAATCTCTTCTTTGAGTTGCGCAACTTCTTGGGTATTCACGCCAGAGGTTTCGCTGGATGCTTTAGCGTGCTGACTATCTGTTTGCAGACTGATGAGGTCGCCTGCTATCTTCAGTGCCGCCATCATGCTAGCGCGTTCTATGCTGCGATTACCGCCATTAATGGCTAATTTAATTTGCTCATCCACCAAAGTGCAGGCAGCACGAAGTAAGGGCTCATGCTCGGCGCTCGTGGCCAAGGTAATTTTTTGACTAGCAAGAGTAACTTCAATGCGTCGTTGGTTCATTGCTTTCCTCTGGGTTGCTTGGAGATACTGCTTCACCAAGTAAATTCATTTGACGCCCGTCAGTTTGCTCTGGCAAACGACTTAATATATGTTGAATGCGTTTTTGAGCATCTTCAATTTTGCCTTCCAACTGAACGCGATCTTGAATGATTTTCTTCACGGTTTCATTGCCCACTCGTTTAATGGATGCGCTTAAATCACCTAGGTCATTGGTGGGGCCATTGGAGGAGAGAGGGCTTTTCTCATTCATATTGGCATTGTAGCCGCAGGAAAAGCTCTGGGGTGAAGGGTCTTGCTTAAAATCCTAGTTTGGTAGGGCTACCCAGTCATTTCCAGCTTTTTCGAGGCGAATACGGCCGTCAAATAAATCTATAAGGGCTTGATGGGTCTGTGGATCTTGGCTGGAGCCCTGAAAATGCATGCCGCCATGATTGAGCATGATGATGTGATCTGCCCTGAGGGCAAAGTGAATTTCATGGAGAACGGTGACTAGGGTTTTGCCTTGGACAAGCAGATTTTTCTGTTGTTTTAACCAATCCGCTTGATGTGGGGGGTCTAAATTGGCCAAAGGTTCATCCATCAGCAGTACGTGGGCATCAACAGTGAGTAGTCGAGCCATGAGTACTCGCTGACGCTCACCCCCAGAAAGTTGATGCAAAAGACGCCCTCGCAACTCCCATGAGTGGGTTTGTTTTAATGCTTGCTCAACCTTAAGGTGATCTTTCGGAGTGGGTAAATGGATCCAGGTTTGATGAGGAAGTCGTCCCAACATCACCGTATCGTAGACATTGAGGCAATCTTCAAACTCTTGATGGGTATTAGCGTTTTGCTCTAACCATCCCAATGTCTTTGCTCGATCTTTATTGGACAAAGTTTTGAGATCCGTTCCACCTAAACTGATTGATCCTGTGTAATGCAACAAGCCAACCATGGCCTGTAAAAGCGAAGACTTACCGGCACCATTTGGCCCGACAATGCTTGTCCATTGCTTTTGGGGAATATGCAGATTGAGCTCTCGGAGGATCGCGCATGGTCCTCTATAGATCGATAACTGATGAGTGTTCATGAATGAGCGCCCATTTGACTGCGTTTAAGCAGGGTAAGCAGATAGATTCCGCCCAATACCGCCGTCACAATTCCCACGGGAATTTCTATGGGAGCAAAAAGCGTACGTGCCAATAAATCCGAACCAAGTAGCAAGATGCCCCCAGCAAAACTGGAGAAAAGTAATTGACTGCGTTGGCGACCGGCTGAAAGTTTGCGAACCAGATGCGGAGCGGCTAAGCCAACAAAAGCAATTAAGCCAGTTTGCGCTACGGCGCAGCCAGTCGCTAAAGCCAATATACCTATGAGGGTTAGCCTTAGCTGGGCGAGGGGTAGGCCCAAGGTAAGGGCCGTATTTTCTCCAAGAGCAAGGGCATCTAGGGCTGGGCTAATGAGTAAGGTAATGATGAGGCAAATGGTCAGGGTTATAGCCATTAGCTGAACCGCACTCCAGGTAAGTAGGGTTGTATTACCCAGCATGAAGGATTGAATGCTTTGATAGAGATCAGGACGTATAAAAGTAAATAATGAATTTGCTGCGCCCAGAATGACACTAATGACAACTCCAGAGAGTAGGAGTCTTAACGAGTTTCGATATCCCCCGGCGAGAAGGAGTGCCGCCAGCACACCCAGTAAGGCACCTATAAATGCTCCACCATTGATTCCAACCGTCTCCAATAATGGCGATCCGATTTGAGCAAAACACAACATGATACCCACGCCCAAGAGTGCTCCTGAGGCGCTACCTAATAGGTATGGATCAGCTAAGGGATTGCGAAACAGGCTTTGCGCAATACCTCCCGCCAGACCCAATAATGCCCCAGCAAGATAGGCACCAAGTGATCTGGGAAGGCGAATATCAAATAGGATGGTTGGACTGGCGTCTGATAAATTCCAGCTTATACCGGCACTTCCTAAAAAAGATCCAAGCATAAGCAATGCCAAACTTATTGCCAGCAAGATTATGAGCTTTGGTAGAAAGTGTTTTGGGGTCATTGTTGGGATGATGACATCTTCTTTTGAATGCATTCAGAAATAATGAAAGCCGCTTCTCCCATGCGAGGTCCTGGTCGAACTAGGATGTCATTTTCTTCAGGGGTAAATGTGCAGATTTTATTTTGGGAGATTGCTGGAATAGTTGACCATCCAGGCCGTTTTTTAAGTTGACTTACCTGAGTTTCACTAATGAGGATGACTTGGGGTCTAGCCTTCACTACAAACTCTGGATTAATTTTGGGGAAGGGTCCAAGAGATGCCGGGATGATATTCATTAAGCCCAGACTATTTAAAATCTCTCCAATAAATGAACTTCTTCCTGCGGCATATGGCGCTGGATTGACTTCAAAATAAACGGAGATATTTTTCGGTGAAGCAGGGAGTTGTTTGGCAGATCTAACAATCTGCATTTGGATTTGGTCCCAAACACGCTGACCTTGGGTGGTTGCAAAAACCAAATCTAGCTTTTGTAGGGTGCGATGTTCATCTTCCATGGATTTAATATCAAAACCTAAGGTCGCAATACCCAATGACTTTAACCGTGGAATTAAAGGGGAGGCTTTTTCAAGTAAAACCAAATCGGGTTTAAGTTGAACGATGCGCTCGATATTAAAGTCACCAATCGCCCCAAGCTTGGGAAGTAAGTCTATCGACTTGGGCCAATTGGAGTAACGGTCTGTACCAACTAGTGTGTTGCATTTTCCTAAAGCGCAGACTGACTCAGTCAAGGAGGGGAGTAGGCTAATGACGCGTTGAGGTGGGTTATTTAAGGTTAAGGTATCGCTACCATCATCAGCCACGGTAATGGGGGAGGCCAGCAACCCTAATGAAAAGAATAGTAAAAACAAAACAACCCCCACCCATACATACTGGGCTTGAGTTAGGGGTTGAGTGATTTTTTTCATCATTTACTTCCTCATTTACTTCATCCATTACTTCATTGCGTAGCGTATGCCGGCAAAGATGTTTGAACCCATTGGGTTGTAACCATATGTCAGCTGATATTGTTTATTAAGTACGTTATTCCAACGGGCAAATACCGTCCAATCTTTCTCAAGCTCATAGCTTGAATAGAGGTTGAATATCGAGTATCCACCCATCACACCGTTATAAACGGTACCCATACTTGGATCAGAGTTCGAGCCGTCTTGACGTTGACCTGAGAATGTTCCCCCAAGACCAGCTATTAATTTCTGATAGTTATACTCAACTGATGCATTGCCAAATGTACGTGCTCGCTTAAGAAGGAGTGTGTCATTGGTTACATTCTCAGGATTTTGCTGATCTACAGATCCCTTTAACTTAAAGTTGCCAAGATAAGCAGCCCCACCAAATGAAACTCCTGTAATGCGGGCTAAACCAACGTTTACTGCGCAGCTTAGTTGATTTATTGGGCATCCAGAATAACCTGATGGGCTAGTTTGAATTAAGTTAGAAATCGTATTGGTGTAAGCAACGATGTGAGCCTCATACATACTCGCATCGTAGTGAAGGCCAACCTCAGTATTTTTACTGTATTCAGCCTTTAGGTTAGGGTTGCCATACCCAGGGTAATAAAGATCAGTAAATGACGGTGCTTTAAATCCAGTGCCATAGTTAATGTTTGCACGCCACTCTTTGGTAAAGAAGTATCCGTAAGATATCGCACCCGTAGTTTGTGGACCATAACCGGTAATACTGTCATTTCGAATGGATGCGTTCGCTAAGTTGTCACCCCTTTTGAGTTGATAGGAGCCCGCTACTGAATTTGTATTGCGTGTTTGGCTAAAGCTCTCTGGCAGATAAGTGGTGTACCAGTTAATTTGATTGGAAACAATGCTTTGTGTGCGTCTCTCAGCTAGTAACTGCAATAAATCGGACCCAATTGCTATATCGTTTTGCCAGTTATAGATATTTTGCTTTGTATTGGTAACAGGGTTATAGGTAGTTGAGTTCGCATTTTCTGGTTGATATAGCTGGTTGCTATTGTTGGATATCGATGCCTGCAAATTACTCTTCCATTGGTCGGTAATTTGATTTTTTGAATACACCGAGTAAACACCCGTTTGAGAGATCGCATTCTGGGCTTGCTGAATGGATGGTGAGCCAGTCATCCAGCCAGAATCAGTTGCATTAAAGCCGGGCATTTGTGAGTTCAGGCGGCTTTGGAGCATCTGGAAGCCGACGACTTGACCCTTGGACCATTCTTGAGAGAGTTTTCCTGTAACGCCATTTTGAACATACCCTGTTTTCATGGAGGTTAATCCAAACGGGTTGTTACTAGCTATCGTATTAAATCCCGTGGATAAAGTTTCACTTACTCCGAGTGAGTAACGAATCTTTTGCTCGCCCTCAGTAGAGCCATAAATGCTGGCATCGCTGACGCTAGTACCATAGGTTCCATATCCACTTGAAACGCTGACTTTGGCTGGACCGTCACCATTTTTAGTGAAAATTTGTACTACACCGCCAATTGCATCGGCACCATATAAGCTGCTTTGAGGTCCAAAGATGATTTCAATATGATCAATGAGTGGAAGGGGAATAGATTCCCATGGAGGGCCGCCCGATATTCCTGAATCCGTTCTTACTCCGTC
>Ga0364860_10047_pt1 | contig 94096 bp, 89 predicted proteins | sample ExccelAu500001D4_FD_206916 | JGI IMG/M metagenome (GOLD analysis project Ga0364860, IMG submission 206916) | Enriched cells from Trout Bog Lake Hypolimnion, Wisconsin, USA - BchlTB.Aug20.5000.01 .D4 | ecosystem: Environmental > Aquatic > Freshwater > Lake > Hypolimnion/Profundal zone | place: USA...
GGTTCTGATTTTTCTCTGGTTGATACACGAAGAAGCAACCCCCTCCGCCCGCACCACAGATTTTTCCAGCCGTGGCCCCAAGGGAACGTGCGCGTTCAAAAGCTTGGTCGATCTCAGGAATACTGATTCCATGGGCAAGGCCCCTCCGAACGCTCCACTCGGACGCAATCGCCGTACCGACCGCTTTCCAATCTTTTTCGAGGAGTGCTTTTTCTAAGGCGTGAGTGGCTTCATTAATTCCTGTGAACTGTTCGCGAACTTTTCCTTGTTGATCAATGAAGGCTTTAAAGAGCGCCCAATTATTGATCCCTGAGTTTCGAGATTGTCCGGAATAAAAGAGGGTTAAGCGTTCTTCTAGTTCGCCTAAGAGCGAGGTTTCAAACCAGCTTCGTTCATGCGTGCCTGCGCCCCAGCGGAGGGATTGAAGGCTCCCAAACATGGCGCCGTAGTAGTCTTGCATTCCCGCAGGAACTTTGATGACGGTTGTTTCAACGTCTCGAGTGATTTCAACTAAACTCTGTCCATCGCGGAGTACATCGATATTTCCATCGCACCACACTTTGAGGGCTCCAATAATGGAAACAGATAACGTGGACGAGCCTCCTAGGCCTGCGCCGGCGGGGCTCTTTGCACGAGTCGAAAGGGTCACGCCTTGAGATGGATAGAAACGTCCCGATTTCTTCTTCAGTTCGAGAAAATATTTCAGGTACTTCCAGTGGAGTTCCAAAGTGGGAGGTGGAGAAACGGTTTCAATTTCATTCCAGGAAAAATGAAGTTCCGTTCCTTGGTCACCTGATTTTAAAACGACTGCCGCATCATCGGTTTCAAGGAGTTCTGTTTCCGCAAATAAATCAATTCCGAGATTAATCGTCGTTGCGCGATTCAGAAAAAGATAAAGGGGCCAAATATCGACGGTCCCTCCCGCGAGGTCAATTCGCGTGGGGGCTTTTGCATGGATTTTCCGAATGGTTTTCATTGAGGAAATAATAACGCCAATCGGAGGGGATTCTCAATGTCCTTGTTCGATGTATCCGACGTAAGGCAGACCACGGAATTTACCGGCATCATCGAGTCCATAGCCCACTACGAATTCACTCCCGATTTTAAAGCCGACGTAATCGACCTGAACATCAATTCGCATTTTTTCAGGTTTCATGAGGAGGGAGCAGACGCGGAGGCTCGCGGGCCTGCGAGAGCGGATCATATTGATGATGTAAGCCAGAGTCAGTCCACTATCGACGATGTCTTCAAAAATAATGACGTGTTTTCCTTCCAGAGGGTCGTTGATGTCGAGAGTGACTTTGACTTCGCCTGAGGAGACTTTTTTGTCGCCGTAGCTGGAAACACCGAGAAATTCGCAGGAAACCGGGAGATCAATTTTTCTGAGGATGTCCGAGTAGAAAATGAAGCTTCCTTTTAAAACACAAATCGCGGTGATTTCACGACCCATGTAATCGTTTGTAATCTCTTGCCCCATTTCTTCAACGCGGGCCTTGATTTTCACTTCTGGAATTAGAATCTTGGGTTCAATTGTTTTTGTGAGTTTAGACATAAGCGTTATTCATAACCTCGCCGAAGCCGCCCCCGCCGGGGACGATATAGTGTTGATCGTTCAATCCTCGCTCCTCATCCCAGTACGTACCGGGCGTGGAATTGAGGACTTTTTCACTGGATAATCCGCGGTCTAACCTTACCGCATAGATGGTCAGATCGGGATGAGTTTCTGTGAGTTTTTTCAAATATTCGGGCGTCACGATACAGTGAAGGGCCAGGTACTTACGGGCTTTGCCCATTTTCTTGTAAAGGTCGAGGGCTTCAACGAGGGTTCCCCCCGTGGCGCCCATTGGATCCGGGAAAATCACGATCGAGTCGTCGCAGGGTCCACCGATTTTATGGCCCGAAACCTGGCTTCCCGTCACCTTGTGGGAGGGGTCCGTCACGCGCGCAATCGAAATATGATCCTGGCGAACGAGCTTTGGCTTCATGAAATAGTTCAAGGCCGTGTAACAAATATGGCTCGGATACGTTCCTGCCCGTGCGAGGTTCACCGAAATCACCGAAATGCTCGAATCGATGATCGGCCCCGTGTAGACGGCTTCTCCCGGATGGTAAACGGCCATTCGTGTTTTCACTTCCGCAGGGCGAGTGGGAAATTCTTTCGCGACGACGGTATTGAGTAGGCCTGTGTAAATCGAGTGAACGAGTTCATTGATCACGGGCTGAGTGGTTTCGTCCGCGCACAATCGAGCGAGGAGGGACAGTAAATACGGATCAGACAAAATATGGACGTTTTTTCCGTATTTGTGCTCGATTTCCGAAAGTCGAAACTCAATATTTTTAAACTGCTGATCTTGAGTCATGTTCCCCTGCTCGTTGACCGGGCTGTTTCAGTCCGGGGCCTTGGTTTGAGGTCATCGGAATTTCGTTCGGCTCGTGACAAAAACGACAGCGCGCCTCGTATGATTCGGCCGCACCGACCGCCACAACCCCTTGGTCGCCGACGAGGCGCTGGGAGCGGGACGCGGGTTGTCCGCACACGACACAAATCGCTGAAAGCTTCGTCACACTCTCGGCCACGGCTAAAAGTTTCGGCATCGGTCCGAACGGGTGGCCACGAAAATCCATATCCAGGCCCGCACAAATCACGCGAATTCCCCGGTATGCGAGCTTGTTACAAACGTCCACGATAGAGTCATCAAAGAACTGAACTTCATCGACTCCGACCACGCGTGTGTTGTCATCGACGAGTTCTAAAATTTGTTTTGCGTTGTCTACCGGGATCGAAAAAATACGATTGGCATCGTGGGATTGGACATGGTCATCGCTGTAGCGATTGTCGATTCTTGGTTTGAAAACTTGGACCTTTTGGCGGCCGTATTGTGCCCGTTTTATGCGGCGGACCAACTCTTCAGTTTTTCCGCTGAACATACTTCCACAAACGACCTCGATGAACCCCGGGAGACTCTTATGCAGCATTTCTTATCGGTAACAAAAACGCAGAGTATTGGGAAGTATTGACGCAGTGTGTACGTCAAAAAACTGTTAATGACGCAACTGCTAGAAGTTGAGCATGAAAAATTTGAGAAGGAAAACAGCAACTATCAAGAAAAGAGCAAGAAAGAAGGTGACAGCTAAAATCGTGGGAAAGAGCACAATCAGGAGAGACCGACCTGAACTCACTCGGTAGATTTCCCTGACTCCAATAAAAGTAATGATGAAGGTGAACAGGCTTGCAACAATTCCTCCGACGATGGGAATTCCATTCAAAACAGCCGGCGCCATTGCAAACGATGACACGGCCACAGCCGATTCAAAAGCATAGCGTTCGTTAGCATCGCTTCTTCTGAGGTCTCCAAAAATCCGAGCGGCAACCCAAATAAAAATGCTCGTGAGGAGCACCTTGGCGACTGTGAAGAAAGGATCGACAATGACGGATCCCACGCCCCAAACCCAGGTGAGAAAGTGATCTTTCAGTTGTTTGAGTGTATCGGCTGGGAGTTCGTCTTCGATATCAGCCAGCTTATGAGCCGCCACAAAAAAATCAGCCAAGCGTCCCTCAATCATTTGTCCGAGGCAGACTTTCCAGAGGTAAGAAAGTCCTGAGCCGAGCCAGTGCGTGAGGACCGCAAATAAAAGAGGCCAAACGATGCCAGGGCGAAGCGGGAGTCCACGAAAAAAATGAGTGGGTTTACTGAGGAGGCTCCAAAGGGTCTGAACGTACTGAGATATCGGATTGGTTTCCGTCTCAGGGTGGATCGGCGATTCAGCGGTCGGGGGAGCCTCAAACGATGACATTTCGTCTACCTTGCCTTAATGAGGCGCCTTTTGTCTACTTTCATGAGTCGTCAAAAACGCGGCCTCCCAAGGAATTTGAGGGAGTAGGTCACCCTTCAACTGAAAGGTTTCCTTTGTCGCAGAGTTTTCGTTTTGAGCCCAGAGTTTCCCTTCTTTTTGGAAGAGGATAAAATCATATTTTCTTTCCCCAGGCTTTGTTCCAAAGCTCATACGGACTTGGGGTTCGACGGGCGTGATGGATTTTTCAGGGTAGGCATCGATAATAGCCGTTGAAAGGCGATCGAGCAAAGTATCGAGCTTCGCATTTTCAAAATCTTTTCCATCGAGTTTCCAAATACCGTCCTTTTTAAGAATGGTTTGTTTGAATTTTTTTCCTCCGTCGACTTCAATCCACTGGAGATCGAATCGTCCCATGGTCGGAATCAACCGAGAAAAGCGAAGCTCTTTTGGGTCTTTATCGAGTCGATCTAAGTTCGTCGTATCGACTTCAAAAACGGGATCAAGGTTTGAGACGACGGCAAAGGCTTGAGAAGCTTCCTTTTTTCCATCCTTAAATTTACGCTCAAAAAGAGTGAGAGTCTGTTCATCCTTTTCAGTTTTGAGTTTGAGTTCGATTATCTTTTTCGCCCCGAGCAGCGAACTTTTTCCCAGGGGATCGTCTTTTTTGTCGGCTGCAAATCCTTTTGCATTGAGAAAGATCGCGCCCGAAATGAGCCCATCAATAGCGTCGTTATCTCCGGGAGAGGATTGACCGTTGAGGATGAGGTTCCAATTCACGCCTTCTTTTTTAAGTTGAAGCCCTTTTGGATTTTTCTTTCCCCCGCTCACGATCACTTCTTTGACGTTTGTCTGGCTGAGGGTGAGTAGTTGCTTGTTTCGGAAGTGGTTCGGAGGTTGATCCATCGCCGTCATTTGAAAAGTGGGAAGAACGTAAACTTTAGACTCGTCTGGAATTCCTTTTTTAGCGACCAGGACGAAATAACCTTCCTCAAGGGGGTGTTTTTCGCCGAAAAAAATCTGAAAAGTCTCTTTATTTTGAGTTTCAAGGGTCGCAGAAATCATTTCTTTTTTTGCTCGGGAGTCAGCGTCGAGTTTATAATCGGTCAGAAGTTTCTTTCGTTTTTCTGGAGTCTCATCCTTCAAATCAAGGGTGGTTGTGGGTCGTAAGTTATTGAGGGTTGAAACCAGTGAACTGACCATGGCGTCATCTGCTTTAAACTTCAGAGGCACCGTGAGTTCCCAGTGTGAGTTATCACCTGCCTTACACTGGTTTTGATTCAGGTCGAGGCAGTTTAAGGTGATTTTCTTCCCCCCTTTTTCTAGGGTGATCGATCCAATATTCAGTCCCTTGAGGTTGAGGGGCTTTTTCTCCTCATTCGATTTTTCCTCTTCTTTTGGCGCTTTTGAGTACTCATACCAATAAGCAGCACTACTGATCACGAGTAGAGCAGCAGCGAGGCTGAGCTGAACCTTGTACTGAGGTTGCTTTTTACTTGAAGCAGACATGTTGATCTCCTTGAGAGATAATGGTTTAAATTATAATTTTTTTCGACGAACCCATACCACGATTCCGACGACCGCGATGAGAATCGGCATCAGGATAACCGTGATGAAGAGGATCAGGCTCCCCTGAACTTGGGTGAGCTGAATGATACTGCCCTCTTCCTCTTTCTTTCGAATCGAAATCATACTTTCGTCGTCGATCAACCAACTGATCGAGTTCACAAATAAGTCGAAGTTGTTTCCGAGGCGTCCAAACTGATTGGTCGCAAAAAGCGTCGATCCAAAAACCACGAGACGAGTATTCCGCGTCGCTTTTGACCCCGGGAGTTTTCCGTCAACCGCAATCCCTGCATAGAGCGGTCCTCGCAGATCGCGAGAGGCATTGAAGGAAACAGCGCCCTTTGAAAGGGTTCCGAGGTCGGTTACCCCCCAGCTGTTGGGTGTGGTTTGAATGAGCCACTGAATTTTGAGCTCCTTCGGTGCGTCTTTTAGAATTTCTAAAGGGCGCGTGATTGGAAAGGCACAGTTTCCCTGAAAATCCTTCGTGATCGAGATGTCCTTATTATAGGTCGGAATCACAGGAATGGTCGGCTCGAGTTGAAGCATTTTCGAAACCGGATCGATGATCAGCGCCAGATCGGCTTTAACCCCATAGTCTTTTATCAGAGAAGAAAATTCAGGCGAAGCCTCTGGGTTTCCTTTAAATGCGAGATCAAAAGTGACAAGCGCGCGTCCCCCTTGAAGGAGGTATTCACGGATCAGTTTAGTCTCCTGTTCAAAGAGTCCTTTATTGGGGCCGATGACAACAAGAAGTGAACAGCGTTCTGGGATTTTTCCTTCTTGAATCAGGTTTAGGTCTTGAACTTCGTAGGACTGATTCGTGAGCAATTTTTTTACAGCATCGAATCCATCGGGACTATTACTCGAGAAAGATTTTTCTCCGTGCTGAGTGAGTGCACACACAACGGGGCTCTTATCTCTTGAGAGCTTGATGATCGCGTTGGTGAGTTTTTCCTCATCCGGAGAATCGATTTTAGCTTCTCTTGAGCCGACCAGAAGCTGTAGCGTCGTGCCGTTCACTTTAATTCCGGCTTGCTTGACCCTTTGAATCTCGCGATCCGTGTCGACGTACTCGATTTCAAATTTTGAGTTAAGGGCTTTGTAGTTTTCTAAGAGAGGGCGATATTTCTCGCGTTCGTTAGGATCCGATTTTGAGAAAAGAATCGCTTTCACTGGAGTGGAAAGATTTTTAACTGTCTTTTCGGTCTGATCCGAAAGGGTGTTTGATTTCCCGCGGGTGAGGTCAAATTTCTTGACATGTTTTTCTGCGAGAAAATTAACCACTCCAACGAGTGCAATCACTAAAAGAACGGTGATTCCAGAATTGAGTCCGAATGCCGCGGTCCTTTTACTGACGTGTGAACGGGCTTGCATCGCAACAAAGCCGAAAGAGGCGATGAAGAGAATGCTTGTTCCGTAAACGGCCCATTTATTTTCAGGAAAAATAATGATGGAAGCCAGAGCAGCAAGAGCGAGAATGACGGTCGCGATCCAAAGATTTCGAGTTTTGTTTTCGTTCATGATGAAATTACCTCCAGCGGTAAGAGTCTAATACGCGATGAGTAAGAAAGAGGGAGACAAAAATAAAGGAGACATAATAAACGACATCTCCGGATTGAATCACTCCGCGCATGAAGTTCATGTAGTGAGAAATAATGGAAAGGTTTTGAAAAAAATCGGCTGCGGCAGGGCTAGCCGACGAGGCAAACCAATTCACCATCCAAAGTAGTAAGTTTCCAAAGAAAGTGAGAACCACGGCTACGATTTGATTTTCTGTTACGGCAGAAAAAAGAACCCCCACCGATAATAAACTCGCCGAGAGAAGGAAAGTTCCTAGGATGGTTGCAAACAAAGAACCTTTATCCGGATTTCCCGCTAAAAACAGAATAATTGGATAAACACCCGTCAAAAGAAAGATAACTGCAACCATGAGAACAGCACTGAGCCATTTTCCGATCACAATTTCCCAAAGCTTTACCGGAGACGTCATCAGGAGCTGAAAAGTCTGGTTTTTCTTTTCCTCCGCAAAAAGCCGCATAGTGAACGCGGGAGAGAGAAAAAGAAAAATCGTGCACATCATTCCGTAGAGGGGGTTTACGATTCCTTCCGCAATACTCATGGTCTTTCCCATATTGTATTGTTGGTATTGCATGTTCATTTCGTTGAACTTTAAAACGGAAGAAGAGAAGGTGGCTCCCATAATTCCCAAAAAAAGCGCGAGAACAATATAAGCGATGGGGGTGGTAAAATTACTTCTGAACTCTCGGCGCGTAATCGTCCAAATGGTTGAAAAGTTCATGTGTTATGCGCTCCTTTCATCTGTAGTGAGTTGAAGAAAGATTTCTTCGAGACTGACTTTTTCCGAGCCAAATTCTAAAACGCCCATTCCCGACTCGACGGCGACTTTCGCGATGAGGTCACGCACTTCTCCCTGATGGGGTTCAAGCTGGATGACGAGTTTCGAGCCGGTTCCGTTGACATGGCTTACCCCCGGAATTCCGCGAAGGGCATGTAATCCCGAATCATTGATCTGTTTGACCTCTAAAGAAAGGAGAAGTCCTTTTTTCAGGCGCAGCGTGAGACTCTCCATGGTGTCTTCTGCGACGATTTTTCCTTTATTGATCACGATAATGCGAGAGCAGGTCGCGGTGACTTCGGGAAGAATGTGAGAAGAGAGAACGATCGTGTGTTCTTTTGCGAGCTCTTTAATGAGCTCTCGAATTTCAATAATTTGAACGGGGTCGAGACCCACGGTCGGTTCATCGAGAATCAGAACGGCAGGATTGTGGACCAGTGCTTGAGCTAGCCCGACCCGTTGACGATAGCCTTTTGAGAGGTTGCCGATGATTCTCTTTCGAACGTCTTTGATATTTGTTTTTTCAATGGACCAGTCGACGCGTTTTTTAATTTGAGAAGGATCGACTTGTTTAATTCTAGCCGCGAATTCGAGATAGTCCTCAACAGTCATTTCAAGATAGACCGGTGGGTTTTCAGGAAGATAACCGATTTTCTTTTTTGCCTCTTCGGGTTCGTCAAAAATATCGTGACCCGCAACACTGACTTCTCCGTCAGTGGCAGGCATGAAACCCGTTAAGATTTTCATGGTGGTGCTTTTTCCAGCGCCGTTCGGCCCGAGAAAGCCCACGATTTCTCCTTTTTGAACCGAGAAGCTGAGGTCTTGAACCGCAGCTCGTGGGCCATACATTTTCGTAAGGTGTGAAACACGAATCATACTGTTTTTCCTCTTTGGGTAAATTCAATTGAGTTAACCATCAGTGTAGCTATGAAGTGGCTGTTTTCAAGGGGATAATTAAGTTTTAATGTATAAAAAGGTATGACGCACGCTTGTGCGATTCGGCTGAGCGTAACGTTAAATGCTTTTTCCGAATTTTTCATAGGAATGGACCAAGCTTTTGAGTCGCTCAATAACCGCCTCGACGGTTTTACTCATCGGAGCTGAGAGGGCTAATCCCGCTGCGTACTCGTGGCCACCTCCCCCTAACTCCATAGCCACTTTATTGATTGTGATTTTTCCTTTTGAGCGAATAGAGACACGAATTTGGCCATCGTCTTCTTCACGAAAGAGGCAGAAAACTTCTGCGTCTTTAAGAAGAAGAAGGAGATTCAGAAAAGACTGAGTGTCGTCTGCAGAGGCGAGGTGCTTTTTTCGAAGGTCGAGCCCCATTTCAAGCCAGGCGATTCGTCCGTTATGGGTGACTTTTGTATTTTGGAGGAGCTGTCCGAGGAGTTGTAAATGAGATAACTCTTTTGAAGAATAGATCGCTTGGTAAACCTCTTCTGGATTTACGCCATGCTCGATCATTTCTGCCGCGATTCGGTGTGCGGTCGGAGTCGTACGAGAATAACGGAAAGAATTCGTGTCAGTCATAACGGAAACGTAGAGCCCGAGGGCGACGTCCTCATTGATCGTCGCGAGCTTTAGTTCGTCGAACATATTATAAAGCATTTCGCCAATTGAGCTCGATTGAGTATCAACTAGATTAAAAGCATGAGGAGGGAGTGAGATGGTTTGACCGGTTGAAATCTCGGGATGGTGATCAATAAAAATTATTTTTTTAGCGCGTAAATTCAGTTCGCCCCAGAGTTTTCCTAACCGTCGTGGATCGTTGGTGTCGACGATAATCCAAAGATCACAGGTATCCCAGATTTCGACCTCTCCAGGTCCCAGCAAGACGGAGGCTTTTGGATCAAGGAATCGATAACGTTTAGGAAGGGGGTCGGGGTTGTAAACGCGACAAGCTTTTTTCGCCCGCTTCAGATAGTGAAAAAGGGCATGTTCTGCGCCGAGTCCATCTCCATCGGGGAGTGAGTGGGTCGAAATTAACACTCGTTTTGACTCCTGAAGGAGTTGTTTAAATCTTTGAAATTCTTTAGTTTTTGAGAGTTCAATTCCCTTTGATTTTAAGCTCAAGATGTATCCTATCTCTTCCGAATTGATTCATGTACGTGAGGTGCATGTTGAAAACGAAATCTGTTAAAAGTCCGACAAAGCTTCCAGTAAAAAAGACCGCTACAAAAACCCAATCCCCTAAAGGAATGGATCCGCTCTACGTCATTTTTGAACAGCACTTGTTCAACTTTGTTGATCCCGATTCTGACCGACAAACCTTCATTTCGAATGTCGTAGCAGAATACCTCACCTATCTCCGTAAGAGTAATGTTATCGTTCCTAAGTCATTGGAGCAACCGGTAGTCGAAGAACTTTCCACCCAAGTCCACACCATGCTCGTCAAAAAAATATATGGTTGTTTACCGGTGAACGAATTTATTGACCCTAAGATCTTTAAAAAACGCTCTCGCCGCCCCGTTCGAAAAGTAGAGAGAAAAGTAGGATAGCGAGTCGCCAAAATTTTGACACTTCAAAACGGAGGAAAAAGGATTATCTCTTTTTTCTCCGTTTTGTTTTTTTAATGATCTTCGCTCTTAATTTTCTTCGTCGAGCGGCGAGAATTTTTTTTCGGGTTTCGGTAACGACGAATTTTACGATCATGCCGGCTACATTCTTTTTCGTAGCTTTTTCAATTCCTTCAAATCCGGGCGAACTGTTGACTTCTAAAATCGTAGCGCCGTTTGGGCCTTCCATGATGTCGACTCCCGCGATCCCTAATCCAAAGACCTGAGCTGCGCGGAGGGCGAGCCTTCGGTAGGACTTAGGGAGCGTGACGAGGCTTCCTTCTCCACCTCGGTGGATATTCGAGCGAAATTCTCCGCGAGGAGCTGTTCGCATCATGGTGGCTACGATTTGATTTCCTACGACGAAGACGCGGTAGTCGCTTCCGGCGCCTTCTTTGAGAAATTGTTGAATCATGACGTCTTCATCGAGCGTATTGAGTGTATCGAGAACGCTTTCAACGCTGATTTGGGATTGAAGGAGCATGACTCCCATGCCTTGGGTTCCTCGTAATAATTTCAACACAAGAGGCATGCCTTCGACAGCCCGAAGGGCGGATTTTAGGTTCTTTGAACCGCGCGCTAACACAGTGTTTGGGACCCGAAGACCCGCTTCGGACAAAACTTGAAGAGATCTCATCTTATCTCGACTCTCCGCAATGCCTTTTGAGCCGTTCACGAGAAAAGTTCCTTGTGATTCAAATTGACGAACGAGCGTAAGCCCGTAATCGGTAATGGATGTTCCAATTCGAGGTAATATTGCATCGTAATGTTGAAGTTCTCGTCCTTGATAGACGACTTTTCGGATTTTGCCTTCGACGATAATTTGGCAGTCCAGTGGATTAATCACATGACAATCAATATTTAGTTTCTTCGCCTCTTGAAGCAAACGGCGAATGCTGTGAAGATTTTTATTCCGAGATAAAATCGCGATGCGCATACTGTAAAGAGTAGCATCGGAGGAAAAATGAACCAAGTGATCCGCACACTATCTTCTCGATCTCTGTTTTTTACCTTATTTATCCTTTCATGGGGGTGTGTGTCGTGTTCGACGTCTGAAGTCGAAACGATCGACCGAAAATTCGAAAAATCCGTAAATCCTCTGGCTTTTGAGAGAAGTTGGAAAGAGGAGTTTCCGGGTCCCATTACGGAACTTCGCTTGGCAGTTCAGACGGGTGATGTACTTGCTGCATCGATTCCGAATCCTGAGACCGGAGGGCGTCATTTTTTGACTTTGCTCTCGTCGAAAGGAAAAACGGTGTTTCAGGTCCCGCTCGATTTCCCAGTGAAAAACTTAGACATCAGTGCGGATGGTTCATGGATGGTCGTTCTCAATCACGAGGGCCAGCTTTTCTCCATCGATCGAAGCGGAAAAAAACTTTGGGAGGTTGAGGCTTCTTGTCGGCCGATTATTCTGAATGAGTTGAAAAAAATACTTTGTTACCACGACGACGATACAGTGACGTCGGATGCGTTTGAGATTTTTTCGAGTGAGGGAAAGTCCGAGAAGCATTATCCCGTGAAGAGTGATGTTTTGGCGTTGAAACTGTCAGCGGACCAAAAGTGGATAGCGCTCGGGCTTGCGGGTGGAAAACTGCAACTGATTTCGACCCAAGATTTTTCGACGGCCTCTCAGGTGAGTGTAAAGGGTGAAATTCTGGATGTTGCGGTTTCTAACGGAGAGGCCCCTCGGTATGGAGCGATTACAATAGACGCGAAGACCGGCCAAAACGTGGCCCTTTTCGAGCTGGATGATCGCCCAAGAGGCCTCCTTCATCCGCCTTACCATATCGAGCAAATTGAACTTCTTCCTTCTGGAAAAAAAGTGGCCGTGTACGGAAATAGTCCAAAAGGGCAGTATATCGCCACAGTCAGTGGTGAGGATCTTTCTGTGCTTTGGGAAAAATTAGAGCCGAGGTACGCCGACTATTCCCTGAGCATTCAAGTGGGTGAGGATTTAATCATTGCGGGGTTTGAGGCGGTCGGAAAAAAATCGCGTGAGAGTGAAATTTTAGTCCTCGATCTAGACGGTAAACTCCGTTCAAAGATTACACTTAATACGGTCGAGGGATCTTATTTGTATTCATTTAACTACAGTGCGTTAAATTCAGTTTTAGCTATTGCATCGGATGATCAGACACTTCAAATATTTAAGACGCAGTGAATCAAAGTGACGTTATTGCGCTTTTCCGATAAAAATGATCGGTGACTATTTATTCTAAAGTGGTCATTTTGAGCCCGAAATCAGCCTGAAAATAGAAAAAAACCGCCATTTTCTTTGGCACAGAATCTGCTGTAGCAAATAAACGCTGATTCCAACGTCCTGGAAAAAAGCAGAATGAATGGCCACAAATTTTTATTTTAAACGTCTCTGGAGGATTACAAAAAATGAATTCAAAATTTTTAAGTCTCTTAATCTTGGGGAGTGCAAGTCTCTTTGCGTCTGTGCCCACTCAAGCATTAGCTCAAGTCTCTGCAAGTTATTGTGCGGGTGTTTATTGTATCGGAGATCGAGTTGAAATTGTTTCAGGTGTCTATAGGGGTGGATTCGGTCGAGTGACTTCGGCTGATGCTTACTATAATTCCGTCAATATCATTTTGGATAATGGAATTTTGGTGAATGCCTATATCAATGACTTGATGTTGATTGCTAAAGGTTCTGTTTCCTATCCTGGAACTTATCCAGCGCCCTATCCCTATCCGTACCCAGCTCCCGGATATCCTTATCCAGGCCGATACCCTGCTCCTTACCCAGAACCCCGTTATCCAAATCCTGGATATCCTCGCGGCCCTGTTTATCCTGCTCCTCGCATGCCGATGCCGGGCGGAGAACGCGGTGGTGATCGTGGAGGAGATCGTGGCGGTCAACGCGGAGGCGGTCGTCGCGTGATGGATGAATCTGTTGACGGAGAGACCAGCACCAACACGGATGTCAGTGGAGTTGTAGCAGAGTAAGCTATACAGAATAATCCAATCTTTTGAAAAATTTCTCTCTTTGTCTTTAAGCGGGGACGGGGAGAGAAAAACCAGCAGCCGGGTGTGGGATGGTCCTATGCCCGGCTTTTTTTATCCTACCGATTTTTACTATAAAATCGTCATTTTCGGCAGGGTCATTCGAGCGCGGACCGGAGATTTAACAGGAGCGATCGAGGAAGACTGCGACCTGAAGACCGCCACTACTGACGTTCACTTTAAGGCTTTTATTCGTCGCGCGGCACATGAGCCCGCCGATTTCAAAATGCTGAAATTTTCCGTTTGCCCAATCGTATTCGACGAATACCCCGAGATCGGAAATTGCTTTTTTCGGGCGAGATAAGATCCCATTCACGTCAATGAGGTTGAGCTGAGTCTTTTTTTGAAGGACCCACTCGTGGCGGTGTTTGGGGCTAATTTTTCTGAGTTGTTTCTCAAGTTCAGCGTTCATAAAGACTTCAGCACCCCCACAGCCATCCGCGTGCTTTAAAACCCAGTCGCGGGCGTCTTTCAATCGGTTCTCATCCATGAGCTCTGAGAGGAGGTGAGCGGGTAAAATGGCGTCTTGAAGCGTCCGTGAACTTCCTAGTAATTTTTTTCTTAAAAGCGGATCCGCAAGTAAAACTAAAACCGTTTTTGAGGCGACCAGGCCAGTTAAAAAGGGGCCATATTGGGGAGTTTTTGAACGGATGACGTCGCGATAGAGGGCATGTCCTTCATGGTAGTCTTTCATGCCGTACGCGAAGCTCATATTTACGGCATCCGGAAACCAATTTTTTCCGACAATGGTTTTTCTGTTTTTGAGTCGCATGGATTCTTGATAAAGGCGCGGATAGTCCTTCAGGCTGAATTTTTGTTTAAAGAGAGTGGGAGAAATAAGGCGGATCTCGGTATTCATCCGTTCGGCAGTTTGAACGAGGTACTCTTCATCCCAATTGTAACTGTCGTATTGAATGCGAGCGATTTTATTTCCAAGACGTTGCATGTTTCGAATTTCAGCGGCTGCGGTATCGAGGCTTTTCAGTCGTCCGCGAAGGCTTGGCATGTGTTCAAGAAGTGTCTTTTGAAAAAAAGAAGAGCGCGCTAAACCGTCAAATCCGATTTCGTTAATTTCAAGCAGATAGGGAGGATTATGAGGAGTGGGGGGGTCGACCACGGCCATATCAAAACGATAACTCCCTGTAATGCGCCCATTTCGGTGCTTCAGAACTTCAAGTTTATCCAAGAGGTGATCACGAACTGGGCCTCTCGGTACAATGGCGCGAATTTCGCGTTCTGGAAGGGAAAGGAGTTTCATCGTAAATTTCGTAATTTCGTAGACGCTTCTTCTCAACGTCGGCCAGTAGGAAAGGGGAATAGCCCGTGGGATAATCGAAAAATCATCATCCGTGACACCGGAGAGATTGGAGTCTACGAAGGCGTTCCAAATCTCGATTTTTTGGTTTCCGTTATTATATTCACGGATAAGTTTTTCAGTTTCTTCGCGGGGTCGTTCGTAGTGGTATCCTGGGAATTTCATCGTCCTTCTATTTTCGATCGATGGAGAATAAAAGTCATTTTTTTCAATCGTGTTTTAGGCAGAGAATGCCGAGTGAGGTCAATAAGTTGACGGGAAGGGGGAGGAGTCTCTATAAACGGGAACATGGATTCAATTTCCCTCATCGAGTTATTAGATGAGATCTTTAAGAAGTCGAATGGCAGGCGCGACTCGAATTCCCTCGGGAGTGAGGTAGTCTTTTTTTCCTTTGAGGGAAATCTGCCAGGTCTCGGCGTTCTTGTTTTTTAGTTTTAAATAGGTCAACGCGGATGAAACGGGTTCGTCCGAGAGTTTACATTCAATGATTTTATGAACGGTGTTTCCTTGGGTGATGAGGAAATCAACTTCTTTGTTTTCCGTATTCCGGAAGTACTGAAGCTGATACTCTTCTCCAAAGCAGTCTTCTTGGTAATCCACCCATTTCTTGAGGTGGCAGGCAATCATGTTTTCAAATCGGGGGCCTTCCTCGGTGATTAAATTCCAATCATAGTGATAGTGTTTTTTTTCTTTTTTGACTGCACGGCTGAGTTTGTATCCATATGGGGTAATCCGAAAAAAGGTATAAAGTTTTTCAAGGATAATGCACCATTTTGTGATGGTCGCGTGTGCGACGCCGAGGTCTTCTCGTAGGCCATTGAGTGAAAGCGGAGATCCCACGCGAGAAGGAAGGAGTTTCAGCAAGAGTTCTAAAGTGACGAGGTCCTCTACTTTTTCAAGGGTGTTCACTTCTTCACGAACGGTTTTTTTCCGATATTCTAGGCTCCAACGGTTGAGTTCCGTCTTGCTTCCCAGAAAGAAGGGCTCCGGGAAGCCGTTCAGTTGAAAAAGGTCGTTTAGGTCTTGTGCATTTTCACCTCGGAGTTCTCTAAAGCTTAGGGGATTCATTCGAAGGAGATGGTAGCGCCCTTGTAATGAGTCTCCACCAAAGCTGTAGAGATCGAGTTTTGCACTTCCCGTAACCAGGATTTTTTGGACAGGATCTTTGGTGTCGTAGATTCCTTTCAGGTAATTACGCCATTTTCTATATTTATGGATTTCATCAAAAACCCAGAGGCGACTATTAGGAAATGTTCGATCCAAGATTCGATCTCGACCAGAATCACTATCCCAATTCATGTAACCTGTAGATCCGCCGGGAAGTGTTTTTGAAAAATGGGTTTTTCCTATTTGTCTGGGTCCTGCAAGGAATACCATTTTTCGCTGGAGGTCTTGAGTGACTTGGTTTTTTAGGTAACGGGATTGAACAGACATGTTCTTAGGATATGTGTTTTTTCTATAGTTGTCAAAAAAACACACGTGTTTTTTCTATAGTTATCAAAAAAACACACATCTATCTTGTTTTGGCTGATAGGCGCTTGCTATTTAAGTTTAGAGGGGGTGACGATTTTTCAAAGATTGCGATGTATGGTTTAGGTTTTTATGGGTTCGTCAGAAGGATAATTTCGATCTTCTAGTCAGCGAACTTGCGTCGAACATTCTGATCGATAAATCGACGAAGTAAGCTCTGACACATAAAACAAACAAAACGACCTAAAAACGGTTTACTTCAGGCATGGATGCCGCGAGGAAGTAAAAGGGCACGATGCCCGCTCGTTTCCAGGTCGTTTTTTAATTTTATCTGTAAGGCCGTGAACTTTAGTGGTCAGTTACAACTTCTTTGTGCTTCTTGATCTGCTTTTCTACTTTTGCAATGGCAAGATCGACGGTTGCGTAAGCTTCGTCCGCTTTCGCTTCGCCGAAGAAATCAATGTGGCTTCCTACCACATGGCAGTGAGAAATAAACTCACCGTGTTCATGGTCAAAGGTCCAGGTCACATGAATTTTACCGTCTAGGTATTTTGAGAATTTTGCACTTTTTTCAGTGGCGTATTCTCGGAGGCTGTTGCTGGTGTCTACATGTTTAAAATGAATATCGACTTGCATAGTTGAATGTACTTCCCTTCATTTCTTATTAGATCATTTTTTTTCTTTTGCTTGAAGAAAGAATGCCTAATACGTCTCGATATTTTGCGACCGTTCTGCGAGCGATGTCAATATTGTCCTTCGTGAGGAGTTCGACAATTTTTTGGTCAGACAGCGGACTTTTTGGGTCTTCTTTTGATACGAGGTGTCTAATCTTTTCTTTAACTGCTTCAGATGCCAAGGAATCTGTCCCATCCGAGGCGGAAATAGAGGAATTAAAGAAGTACTTGAGCTCAAAAATCCCGACCGGAGTGTGCACGAATTTATTCGTGGTGACCCGCGAAATGGTGGATTCGTGCATGCCGATGTCGTTCGCAATGTCCTTTAGGATCATCGGCTTTAACATCTGTACGCCCTTATCGAAGAAATCGTGTTGGCGTTTCACGATCGCTTCCGTCACTTTATAAATAGTTTTCTGGCGATTGTGAATGGAGCGAATCAACCAAACCGCAGAGCGAAGCTTATCTTGAACGTAATCTTTCGTTACTTTTCCATCCTTGTTTTCGACGCTCTTCGCACTTTGAAGGACAGACTTATAGTAAGGAGAAATTTTCAGCTTCGGAAGTCCGTCTTCGTTCAAGGAAATGACGTATTCGTCCCCCACTTTATAAACATAAATATCGGGAGTGATGTACTGCGTGTCGGTAGACTGGAAATTTCGTCCCGGTTTGGGTTCCAGTTCTTGGATAATTCGAGTCGCATCGAGAACTTGTTTTTGAGAAACTCCCAGGGCTTTTGAAATCGGCGCGTAATTTCGTTTCTCAAGATCGTGAAGGTGGTCTGAAACTATTTTTTCTACCAAGGGCTGACGAGGGGTTAGGAACTGGCATTGAAGGAGAAGGCATTCTCGAAGGTCGCGTGAACCCACGCCCACAGGATCAAAATTTTTAATGATCTTTAAAACTTCTTCTGCGTCTTCAAGCTCCATTTCGGCTTCTTTTGCGAGGTCTTCGAGCGACGCAATAAGATACCCTTCGTCATTTAAGTTTCCAATGATGAGGGCTCCGAGTTTTTTCTCGGTGTCCGTTAAGTTCACCATCGAAAGCTGCCAGTTCAGGTGCTCCTCGAGGGTCGTTGTTTTTGTAAGTACATTTTCAAACGATGGCAGATCTTCTCCGCCCATTTCCCGTGTGGAAGGAGCCGAGGATGAGTTTGAATTGAATTCTTCGATGTAGTTATCCCAGTTGATATCGTCACCGCTCGCAGTGTCGGCGTGACTCACGAGCTGTTCCTCTTGGGGTCCAGGCTTTAAAAAAGCCTCTTCGTCACGAGTCTGCTGGGCTTCAGGGTCTAGTCCGCCATCTTCCGTAAATCCTTCGGTTTCGGTCTGACTACTTTCTCCGTCGATGTTTTCTCCCGAGTCGCCCATTTCTTCGAGGATTGGATTTTCAACGAGCTCTTGATTGATGACCTCCATGAGCTCCATCCGATTCAACTGGAGGAGTTTGATGGCTTGTTGCAACTGGGGAGTCATGACCAGTTGCTGGCTGAGTCTTAAGTTTTGAGAAATTTTTAATCCCATACGAAACGCTCTTCCTAAAAGTGAAAGCCTTCTCCCAAATATTTTTCCCTCGCGATCGGACTATTCGCGATTTCTTGGGGAGTACCTTTCTCTATGATTTTACCATCACTTAGCAAATATCCAACATCACAAATTGAAAGCGTTTCTCGGACGTTGTGGTCCGTGATTAAAATGCCGATCCCACGATTTTTCAGAGTGTGAATCATCTTCTGAATATCCCCCACCGCTATGGGGTCAATTCCTGCGAAAGGCTCGTCCAGCAAGAGAAAGGAGGGATTCAACGCAAGCGCGCGCGCGACTTCCACGCGCCTTCGCTCACCCCCGGACAAAGTGTAAGCTTTTTGACGGGCGATATGACCAATATTGAATTCGCCGATCAGGGCTTGGAGTCTTTTGTTTTGTTCTTGGTCGGAGAGGTTCAAGGTCTCCAAAACCGCGATGATATTATCCTCAACGGTCATGCGTCTGAAAACAGACGCTTCTTGAGGAAGATATGCAATTCCTGTTCGAGCGCGCTCGTGCATGGGTGAGCCCGCAAGATCTTTTCCATCTAATAAAATATGTCCGTCGTCGGCTTTGACGAGTCCAACGACCATGTAAAAGGACGTTGTTTTTCCAGCCCCGTTCGGTCCTAGGAGTCCCACCACTTGGCCCGAATTGATATCGAAACTCACGCCTTTCACGACTGAGCGACCATTGTAAGATTTGTGGAGGTTGATGGCTTCGAGTCTATGTTCCATTATCTTTTCTTCCTTCGCTGTAGGCGTTTCCCTGTTCGACCTCGACTAAGTCGGTATCTCGATGCATCACCACAACTTCTCCTGTGATGGTATCACCGTCTTGGTAGACTTGAGGATATTCTTTTAAAATGATGAGGTTTTCTGCCGTTAAAAATTCGGCATAGTCGGATGTTGAGTAGCGAGCTTGGGGAGGTTTTTTTCGGGTTTTGATATCTCCGGGTTTTGGTTTTTTTGGATCCTCAAAGATTTCGACTTTTTCGAACATCTTCATTCGCTCAATTTTTCGTTCTTCACTTTTAAAATCAAATTCTGCGCGGCGTCCTTTTGCGTGCATTCCGGGTTGGGTGATTTTTACAAAAGTCATTGGAAAATTCGGGCGATCCACCATCGTGTAAATTGCCGTATTGTCCTCGCGATTTAATAAAGCCTGATCGGAAAGGACCGTCGTGATTTCGGGTTCAGCTTCGCCTGGCTTGATTTCAATTACTTTTGTGGAAACTTTTTCAGGAAGACTGACGAGTTGTTTATCTTGGTCGTAATCCATTCCCATACTGGTGAACTCGAGGTGTTCATTTTTTTTCTCTTCGGAAGTCGTGTATCCCAAGATCGGATATTTTCGAGGTACGGAAATTTTTTTAGTGGCTGTTCGGTAGAGGGCGTAGGGCGCTTTGACCACTAGGCCATCGGGAAAGGTAGCGATCACATTTCCAAAGAGTTCTAAATCTTTTGTGCCTTCAACGTATTTTGCTTCTTTCGAAGTGATGTAGGTGATGTTGTCGTCTGAGTCATAGAGCTCCGACTTTACATCGATGTTGTGGACAAATCCCTCGGGCTGATAAAAAAAAGCTTGAACGGAATTGATCTTCCATTGTTTTTTGTTTTTTTCCGTAGCGACGTATTGAAACCCATCAATGGAATATTCCGGCACGCGGTCTTTCGGTAGATCGGGTTTTACTTGGATATCTGCTTTTTCTTCGGGAACAAGCTCAGTCGGGTCCACCGTCTTCGCAGGGGGGTCTTGTTCGAGTCGGGAGGGGCTAAAAGCGGTAATTTGGAAGAAAATAAGGACCCCGAGCCCTAAGGCAAGGAAAATTCTCCAGCTCCGGCTATATGTAAAAACCTTTAAAATCAATTGGTTAAAGTTTTTAGGCTGATTCACACTTATAGAATAGCGGGTTTCTTTTGATCTCGCGAGGTGTTAAACCCCTTCCTGCCTATGAATTTTTTAGAATTCGAGAATCGTAAACAAAATCACCTCGATTTGGCCTTAGATCCGAGGGTTCAGACGCTAGACCTTTCCGGTCTGAATCGGGTCATTCTTAAACACGATGCACTACCCGATCTGGATTTGAGTGACATACGGTTGACGCTTCCTTTTCGAAAGGGAAAATTAGCGACTCCTTTTTTTATTTCAGGAATGACCGCTGGGCACGCGGCTGCACGATTAGTGAATGAGCGGTTGGCGAAAGCATGTGCCCGCCGGGGTTGGATCTTTGGAGTAGGATCCCAGAGGCGCGATTTAGAATCAAAGCTGCCTGTAGAGGATGGGCTTGAACGTTTGAAGTTCGAGAATCCTGGCCTAGTCCTTATCGGAAATATAGGAATCAGTCAGGCCATTCACGCCTCTGTCCAAGATGTAAAAAAAATAAATTCTAGGGTTTCCTCCGACGCATTGGCCATTCATTTGAATGCACTACAGGAAGCGATTCAGCCTGAAGGAACTCCTTTTTTCCGAGGCTCTTTGGAGTCGATTCGAAAATTATCAAAACTCTTTCCCCTCATCGTAAAAGAAACGGGATGTGGATTTTCAGAAAAAACCTTGAAGCGCTTGAAGCTTCTTCCTCTGGTGGCAGTTGATGTTTCCGGAGTGGGGGGAACACACTGGGGCCGAATCGAAGGTCTGCGTGCCCGATCTAAAGGCGATGAGTTGCGGGCTCAAACAGCGCTTACTTTTTCTGATTGGGGAAACTCGACGGTCGAGTCGGTGATTGCGGCTCGAAAAACTTTACCCAAAACGATCGAAGTTTGGGCGAGTGGCGGAGTTCGAAGTGGGCTTGATGCTGCGAAGCTTTTGGGTCTGGGCGCGACTCGTGTGGGATTCGCAAAACCCGCCCTTGAAGCCGCACTTGTGGGAGACTCAGAGCTTGACCAGTGGATGGAAAAAATAGAATTTGAACTGAAAACAGCGTTATTTTGTTTAGGTTATGAAAGCCCCAAGGCGCTTTCCCAAAACGGAGTGAAAAACGGAGATGTCAGATATGTCTGAGCGGGATGAGCGACGAAGCCTCACTGAAGGGTTACACCGATTAACATTAGAGGAGCGACTAGAGCGAGTAAAAGCTTTCTCGGGGCTGAGTCCTGAAGATGTAAACGTCTTGAGTGGGAAGGCTTCTCTGCCGCTTGAAGTGGCGGAACACCTTATTGAAAATGTCGTGGGATATTTCCCTGTTCCTCTTGGAGTGGCGACCAATTTTTGTATTGATGGGGAAGATATTTTAATTCCGATGGCTGTAGAGGAAACGTCGATTATTGCGGCCGCGAGCGCCACTGCAAAATGGGTTCGTCGCGAAGGGTATATTCGGACGTTTACACAAGGGGATTTAATTATCGGTCAAGTTCAGCTTCCCAATGTTCGGAATGTGGCTTATGCAAAGCGCGCTCTTCATGAAAATCGCGAAATGCTGATTCAATTGGCGAATGCTTGTATTCCAGGTCTTATTGCACGTGGAGGGGGGGTTCGGGACCTCGCGATTCGCGAAGTGCCTCGTGCCTCAGGCGATGGCATGATGCTGGTTCTTCACATTCTGTGCGATCCGTGTGATGCGATGGGGGCGAATCTCATCAATCAAGTGTGTGAGGCCCTGAAACCTCGAATCGAACAAATCACGGACGAGCGCGTGGGACTTTGTATCCTCTCTAACTTGGTGGACGGAAAACTCGCGATCGCAGAAGTTGTGATTCACAATATGGATCCTGTTGTGGCCCAAGGAATTGTAGAAGCCACCCTTTTCGCAAAGAGCGACCCTTATCGGGCGTCCACTCATAATAAAGGTGTTTTGAATGGGATTGATCCGATTTTGATCGCGACGGGGAATGATTGGCGCGCGGTGGAGGCCGGGATTCACGCTTACGCGGCACGGAGTGGAAAGTATCAACCCGTGACGGATTGGAAATTTGAAAACGGTGATTTGATTGGGCGCTTTGAGGCTCCGATTGCGGTTGGAATTGTGGGAGGCGTGACTCGCGTTCACCCGACCGCAAAAGTGGCACTCAAGATGATGAAGATTGAATCGGCCGCAGACCTCGCGCGAATCTGTGCGGCGGTGGGCTTGATTCAGAATTTGGGCGCCCTGAAGGCCCTCTCGACTGTAGGAATTGTGAAGGGACATATGGCTCTCCATGCGGCGAATCTCGCGATCGCAGCGGGTGCTCATGTGCATGAAATCGAAGTCGTGCGTGAGCAGTTGAATGAAGTTTTAAAAGTGGAAAAGAAAATTAATCTCTCCCACGCTAAAGAAATTTTAGAGAGGCTCAGATCCAATGAGTCTAACGTCCACTAAAAATTCAACGACGGTTTCAGCTCCCTCGAAAGTATTTCTCTTAGGAGAATATGCCGTTTTAGGTGGATCTCCTGCTGTTTTAGCGGCGATAGAGCCTCGGTTTCGGTTGAGGAAGGGGGCGACCTCGGGTTTCTCCACTTCGTTTCATCCGGAAAGCCCCGCAGGATTGTGGTTGAAGGGGAAGAAAACAGAGCCTTTTCAGTGGCGTGATCCTTGGCAGGGCCAGGGAGGTTTCGGGGGAAGCACGGCTGAGTTTATTTCTGTCTGCTTCGCATACGGGGTTCGCGATCCGCTTGAAGCATTTGATTCATATCGCGAGCTGACTGGGGAAAGGCCCAGTGGTGCAGATTTGATGGTTCAGTGGACAGGGGGGGCCGGGGTTTGGAGTCCTCGCGAAAAAAAATTCAACGATCTATCGTCTTCGATTTCGAGTCTCAATCTTGCGCTCGTTTCAGCCGCTCATCAAAAGGACCGAAAAGTAAAAACGCATGACGATCTTGAAAAAAACCGATCTCGGCTAGGGCCGTCCGATTTTCGTAAGCTTGAAGCGCAAGTTTTGGAGGCCATTCCGTTTTTAATTCCGGGCCAGGAAGAACAATTGGGAAGATGCTTAACCGGGTATGCAGATACGCTACAAGGTTTAGGTTTGGAAACGGAAGCTGCTTTTTCGGATCGGATAGCATTACTTTCGATTCCCGGGGTTTGGGGAGTGAAGGGCTGTGGAGCGGGCTTAAGTGATGCGTTGATAGTGGGTTATAGGGACACGGAGAGCTTAAGAGAAATTCAGGAAATACTTTTTTTGCGAGATTTGAAGTTTATCTCGTCGAGGCTCATGCTTTCAAGTGGGGTGAAGTGGGATGACTAAGGTTTGTGTGCGCGCTCCGAGTAATATTGCACTCACGAAGTACATGGGAAAAACGGACCCTTCACGGAATCTTCCTGCGAACCCTTCCGTGTCGATGACTTTAAGGTCTTTATGCACTGAGCTTGAAATTCAGACTCATGATGAGGATGAGGTGATTTCAAAAGCCATGAAACTCAGTGAAGAGGGGCGTCTTAAATTTCTTCGCCATTGGACGCGTCTGAAGCGCGAGTCAGTTCAGTTGTTTGAGAAATTCGAAATTCCATATCGGCCCCTCGAGGAGAGGGTCATGATTCATTCTCAGAATACTTTTCCCGCGGGAGCTGGAATCGCGTCGAGCGCGTCGAGTTTTGGGGCCCTGACTTTTGGGTTTTTCTTTTTTTATTCACAAGACCAAGACTTGTTTTTAAAAGTGTGGGCGGAGAATCGAGGCCTTCGCGAGGCGGTTTCGTCGCTTGCGCGGTTAGGATCGGGAAGCGCATGTCGATCGCTGATGGGGCCTTTTGTTTCCTGGGAAAATGACCGAGTGAAGGAAGTGGAGAGCGCCCTGCCACCGCTTGTGGATATCGTGATTTTAGCGGGTTCTGAGGTAAAAAAGGTGGGATCTTCGGAGGCCCACGCGCGCGTTTTAACTTCTCCACTTTGGCTTCGCGATTCGAGTGGGAGATCACGCGTGGAGCGTGCGACGGAGCGGCATAAGCTGATGCTCACTGCGATTCGAGACGGGAATTTTCAACAGCTCGCACGGACAAGTTATGAAGAGTTTCTAGACATGCATGAGCTTTTTCATACATCTGTTCCTTCGTTTAGTTATTGGAACGAAAACACAAAGCGGATTTTAGATTTTTTTCGTGCGCCTGATTTTTCGGAAGTGTGTCTGACGATGGACGCAGGCCCGAATGTGCATTGTATCGTTCCGGCTCGCGTGAACATAAAGTGGATTGAAATCTTACAAAATAAATTTCCGGATCTTCCGCTCTTAGGGGATGCCCAAGGAAAAGGTGCGGAGAGGGGTTTTCCCAATTAAGTACGAGTCCGGTGTGGGGGCCCCCACAATAGAGCGCGAACTGAGGAAGTCTTCTGTTATTTTATTTGTTTCACTTCTTGCTCATTGATATGACCCCAATGTGCCAAGCCTTTGGAAATCCTACGACACAGAAGTTCCCGGAAAATGGGTTTTAGCGGGAGAACACACCGTTCTTCGCGGAGGAGCAGCGATTGCGCTTCCTCATCCTGAGTTTTCTTTGAAACTTCGTTTTACCTCGGGAACGACGCGCCTTCAGGTGTCGCCTGATTTAGCATCCGTTGTGGTTCAAGATCTTTTACGTGTTGCGCGTGATGTATTGAAAGTTCAGTTTGAACTTCCAAGGGGAAAGCTTGAGCTTGAGAGCACGATTCCTTTTGGCGGTGGGCTGGGATCTTCAGCGGCGCTGTCCGTGGCGGTTGCACGTTGGGTTTTGCATGAGCTTGAAATCTCACGTGAAAAAGAGCGAGAGCTTGCACGTGAAATGGAAAACCGTTTTCACGGAAAAAGCTCTGGAATGGATGTGGCGGTCGTCTCGATGAATGCACCGATTCGTTTCACGATGAAAGCCGGCGCTCAGAAATTAGAGATTCCACGCTTACCGCATTTTCAATTCACCGACACAGGGATTCGTGCGGCGACGAAAGATTGTATTCAGAAAGTGGAAGCGCTTCGGGTGACGGATCCAGAGAAATCAGAAGAAGCAGATGCGAACATGGCAAAGGCCACCTCCGAAACCCTTCAGGGTCTAACGCGATTCGCTGTAGGTGACGAAGCGGGGCTCGCTTTGATCGCCCAGGGGATGACTCGTGCACAGACGGCGTTTCAGTCGTGGGGGCTTGTACCTTCAGAAGCTGATGAAATAATTCAGGAACTTCTAAAATCGGGCGCTCTTTCGGCTCGGCTCACTGGCGCCGGAGGCGGTGGGTTTATCGTCTCCCTTTGGCCTTGAGGGGATTTCAGTTTTCCGATATACCCTTAGAGTTCTAAATTTATGACCAGAGGGGAGGTGACCTATGCCTGGTATAATCATTCGTGATGGCGATTCTTTTGAAGCTGCTATCAAAAAATTCAAAAAACAATGCGAAAAAGCGGGCATTCTCTCTGAAGTTCGTAAACGTGAACACTTCGAGAAACCTTCTGTGAAGAAGAAAAAGAAAGCTATCGCTGCTCGTAAGCGCGCTGTGAAAAAATATCGCCGCTAAGTTTTGACTTAAGTTCCAGTGGGGAGGCTTTAGCGAACTTCGCTGAAGCCTCTTCGTATTTTGGCTGACTGATCCTCTGAATAAAGTTTAAAGAAAGAGAGAAAATTCAATGGCAACCTTAAAAGAACGTGTTTCTGAGACCATGAAAGCTTCGATGAAAAGCGGAGATAAAGAAACCCTGGGTTTCGTTCGAAACTTACACGCTGCCCTCAGAAAAAAAGAAATCGATGATCGGATCGATCTCGACGATGCGGGTGTTCAGAAAATCGTAAACACCCTCGTGAAACAACGCCAAGATTCCATTGAACAGTACCGCTCTGGCGGCCGCGAAGACCTTGTTCAAAAAGAAGAGGCCGAGTTGAAATTTTTGAAAACATTTCTCCCTGAACAGATGGGCGAAGCCGAGATTCGTACGCTCGTCGAATGGGCCGTAGCCGAGTCAAAAGCCGCAGGACCGAAGGAAATGGGAAAAGTGATGGCGCTCCTCATGCCGAAAACTCAAGGTCGCGCCGACGGAAAACTCGTGAACCAAATCGTTAAAGAAAAACTGGGTGGATAAGCACGGGCCTTGTTGTAAGCAGTATGCGGCCCTCTCGTATTTCTCCTGAATTTCTTCAAAAAATCAAAGACGCGGTTAATTTGATCGACGTCGTGGGCGAACACGTCGTTTTGCGGAAATCCGGCTCGAATTACACCGGACTTTGTCCCTTTCATAACGAGCGCTCGCCCTCGTTTTCTGTTTCGGAACAAAAACAACTCTACCATTGTTACGGCTGCAAAAAAGGCGGAGACCTCATTTCATTCACGCAGGAGATTCACGGACTCAGCTTTGCGGAAGCCGTCGAAGAATTAGCGGAGCGGGGTCAGGTTCCTTTGCCGAAAGACTTTAAGGGCTCTGGGGATGAGTCGGATCCTGAAGTGGCGAAAAAAAAACAGGCTGCGCGGGACCGCCTACAAACGGCGTACAAGTTGAATCGATTCGCGGCAAAATTTTTTCGAGACCAGCTCACTCCCAACGCACATATCGCTCAATATTTTAAAAAGCGTGGCGTGAGCGATGAAATCGCGCAGTCTTTTTACCTGGGGGCTTCACCCCCAAGCTGGGATGCACTCGCTCGATTTTTCGTTCAAGCGAAAGCCCCGCTTAAACTCGCAGAAGAACTCGGACTTGTGAAGCCCTCTCAGAAGGGACAGTCACCGGGCGGGCCCGGGTATTTTGATTTATTCCGAAACCGAGCCATGTTTCCGATCTTAGACCTTCGCGGAAAAGTGGTCGGCTTTGGGGGGCGAGGCCTCCCTCTTCCGCCGGGTGCGCCTGATGTGGGCGGAGAATCCCCGAAATATTTAAATTCCAGCGATTCCCTTCTTTTTCACAAATCAAAAATCGCATACGGACTGTATCAAGCGCAGAAATTTATCCGAGAAAAAGATGAAGTCATTTTAGTGGAAGGTTACTTCGATGTGCTCGCGCTTCATGGAGCGGGGTTTCGGAACGCCGTTGCGACGTGTGGAACGGCGCTGACGGTGGATCACTTAAATGTGTTTAAAAAGTTTTGCTCAAAAATTACGGTTCTCTTTGATGGAGATCGTGCAGGGATTCAGGCTACGGATCGCGCGATGGAAATCGGGCTCGCGGAGGGCTTGATTTTATTTGGAGCGGCGATGCCTCCTGATTTGGATCCTGATGAAGTTTTATTTGATCAGTCTACTGGAAAAATTCTTCCGGGTGGAGTTGAGCAGATGACCGCTATTTTGCAAGGATCAAAACCGCTGCTCGATGCTCGAATGGATGCGGCGATTGTTTACGCAAAAAAAGGGAGCGAAGAAAAAACGCAAGCTTTGAAACAAGTTGCAGAGTGGCTCGGAATCTATAACGATCCGGTCGGGCGCGAAGTTCGAATCGATGCTGCCGCCCGGGGTTTTGAGGTCACGCGCGCACTTTTAGATCGTGCTCCCCCGAAGCGCGGTGATCGTAGTACTTCTGCTCGCGTGGAACAAAACGCCCCTTCAGCGGTATCTCCAGTGAAGTTTTTGTCCCAGAGTCCGCCTAAAAATGCCACGAAGCATCAAAAAATTAGTCCGCGTGAGGCCATTTTGGTCAAGGGACTTCTGAAAGGCGGCACTCTTAGGGCCATGTTGGAAGAGGCCCTTCACTACCTTCCGCGCGAAAAAACGCTCGCGTCTGCATTTGAGAATGAAGAGGCGGGGCGGCTTGTTGAGGCGATTGTTCTCAGAAAAGAATCGCCCGAAGATTGGCTCTCACGCCTAGAAGATCCACGACTTCGCGAGGTTGTGAGTGCCTCACTCGTGGAGTCCGACGAAAAACGCGCAAGTCCCGACTCCGCTTTTTACGAGGCGGATTACCGAATTGCGGTTCAGCGAAGTTTGTCGTTTGCTTGGGCACGCTTTTCGCATGAGTTAATAGAGCGGTTGAGGATTGCAGAACTCAACAAAGACGCGGACTTACACTCACAACTTCTCCAAGAATACCTTGACGTTCAGAGGAGAATGAAGGAATTTGGCACCTTCTATGACGAAAGCTAAAGAGAACAACGAAGCGGAAGCTCCGGTAGAAATTACCGGTAGCTCCTCGGCCCTTGCAAACAATAAAGACATCAAGAAGCTCCTCGATATGGGGGTTCAGCGTGGCTATCTCACTTACGAAGAAGTGAATGAGATGCTTCCGCCTGAAATCATCACGACGGAAGCGATCGACGAGATCATGTACTTGATGGCGGAAACAGACATCGAGGTGATCGATTCAACTCGACGTGCTCGGGACGATTCTGAAGAAGGGGCCGAAGCGGGTGGTGCGGCTCGCAGCGATGATGACGAAGAAGAAGCACCTGTCGCTCCGGAAGTGGCGCGTGGTGCAGACCCCGTAAAACTTTATTTGAAAAAAATGGGCTCAGTTTCTCTCCTCACTCGTGAGGGAGAAGTTGAAATCGCAAAACGCATCGAAGAAGGAGAAATTGAAATCCTTCGTGCGCTTTTGGCTTCTAAATTGGGAACACTCGCGATCGTTGAGCTCGGCGAAAGACTCGAGAGTGGTCGCACGAAGGTGAAGGATGTCATTCGGGGTGTCGATGAAGAAATTTCTCTCGACGATGAAAAAGTCTATTTGGATAAGGTTTTGAACGCGATTTCAAAAGTGAAAGCGCTCGTCGCGTATCAAGAAAAGAACCAAGACAAACTCGTGGGTCCCGAAGCTCGAAAACTTCCGATTGAAGAGAAGAAAAAAATTCAAGTTGAGATTCAAAAACGTGAACGGCAAGTGGAAGGGGCTTTCGAAAGTATCGCTTTTAATCGTAAAACGATTAACCACCTGGCTTCAAAAATTAAAGAATACTGGGGACGGACTTCTGAATATTTGACGGATCGAAAGAAAATTTTTGATTACCTCATTATTAAAGAAGAAAAAGAATACCGCGAACTCGTGAAAGACTTCAGAAAAGGCGGAGAAGGTGTTCCTGCTCTTTGTCGTAAGTATGACGTGCTTGAAGCAAAACTCGCGCAGCTCATTCAACAAGAAGAAGATCTTCAAAAGAAAATTGATAAGCTTGAAGAAGAAGCTGGAATTGATGTCACGGAACTTCGTCGCATTGTCGACTCACTCCAAGTGGGCGAGCGCAAAGCCGACCAAGCGAAGTCCGAACTCGTGGAAGCCAACTTACGACTCGTGGTTTCGATCGCAAAGAAGTACACGAACCGCGGACTCCAGTTCTTGGACTTGATCCAAGAAGGAAACATCGGTCTCATGAAAGCGGTCGATAAATTCGAATACCGTCGGGGTTATAAATTTTCGACCTATGCGACGTGGTGGATTCGTCAGGCGATCACTCGCGCGATCGCGGATCAGGCTCGTACGATTCGTATCCCTGTGCACATGATTGAAACGATCAATAAGCTCATTCGCACTTCACGCCTTCTCGTTCAACAGCTCGGCCGCGAGCCGACGCCTGAAGAGATCGCTGTGAAAATGGAGCTTCCGGTCGACAAGGTCCGTAAAGTTCTGAAGATCGCAAAAGAGCCAATCTCTCTCGAAACCCCAATCGGTGAAGAGGAAGATTCCTACTTGGGTGATTTCATCGAAGACAAGAAGATCATCAATCCGGCTGAAGCGGTGATGAATATCAACCTCTCCGAGCAGACTCGTAAGGTGCTTGCAACTCTCACTCCGCGTGAAGAAAAAGTTCTTCGCATGCGTTTTGGGATTGGTGAGGCGTCTGACCATACTTTGGAAGAAGTGGGGCAAGATTTCTTCGTCACTCGCGAGCGGATTCGTCAGATCGAAGCGAAAGCTCTTCGCAAGCTTCGGCATCCATCGCGTGCGAAACTTCTTAAAGCGTTTGTTGATTGATCTCGCAGTCACTTGAGAAAATAGACTGAGATGAAAATCTCTGAATTTAATAAACGAATTGGGGCTCTTCTAAAAACAGAAGAGTCCCTTTTGTTTTTTCAGGCGCTTGAGCGCTTGTCCGAAAATCCGAGGCGGAGTTTAAGGATCAGTCGTCTGAAATCTTCCCAAGCGGGTGTGGACGTGTGGACTCCCGCACGACTTAGGGAAACGGGGATTTTATGTGAGGCCCCTGTACCGTGGTGTGAAGACGGGTATTTTTTTTCGATTTCCCCGGATTCGGCTTATGCTAAAAAATCGTTGGGTTTTCACCCGGCCGTGATGACCGGATCGATCTTTATTCAAGAGGCGGGTGCGATGGAACCGGTTGGGGCACTGGATCCGAAACCGGGCGAGTGGGTTTTGGACCTTTGTGCGGCACCGGGAGCGAAGTCGACTCAGATCGGAGAGCGAATCGGTGAAACGGGCTGGCTGTGTTCGAACGATCCGGTGAATGAACGCGCGAAACTTCTCGATACGCTTCTCATGAGGCATGGAATTTCCCGTTCAACGGTTGTGAGCCGAGAGCCTCATCTTTTAGTCTCTCCGTGGAGTGAGTTATTTGACAAGGTCCTCGTCGATGCTCCTTGCAGTGGAGAAAGCTTGTTTGGAAAACGGAAAGAAAAACGAGACGACATCTCAGATGAGGAAGTTCGTCGTTGTGCCGACCGACAGCTCGGTATTCTCGCGAGTGCGGTTCAGATGTTGAGACCTGGGGGGCGCCTTGTTTACTCGACCTGCACTTATTCTAGAGAAGAAAATGAAGACGTGGTGGAAGAGTTTCTAAACCGTCACCCTGAGCTCGTGTTCGAGCGCGATCAACACCGCTGGCCCCATCAAGATGGAGTTCCAGGAGGGTATTTCGCGGTGTTTTCGAAAAAAGGAGAACGCGAGGGGCGGAAGAATGATCCTCGAGCAGTCATTCAGGAGACCTTGGGAGGCGGCTTGATTCGGCATGGGACCCGTCGCTGGAAGGGGGAGCTTGATGTTTATTTGTGTGCGATGGATCGGTTGAGTGCTTCAATGGGGGATGAAAGTACGAAGTACCCCGAATTTTTGGGTACAGTCACGATCACGAGTGATCGCCTTCATCGTTTGGCGGATGATCTGAGTCATCCGGGGTTTTTGGAGAACTATCGGGATCGAAATCCCGGAGATCTTTTTTTACTTTGTGTGGATAAAGAGCCGATTGGAGCCTTGGAATGGAAGAAAAAACGATTTGAGATTTTGGTTCCGAAAAGGTTTCTTACCGGAAGTTAGTTGAAAAAATTATAGATTAATATTCGATTTCCACATCTTGAATTTTCACCCCTAAATAGGGAAGAGCCTCAAAGGGGATATAAAAATCGCCTAGCACGCCAGAACCTGTTCCGTAGCTATTCGTGACTCGTAGGCCTGTGACGACTTCGGTACCTGCCCTGAGTTCTGTCTTGAGTCCACTGATGTAAACGGCATGCCTTCCTCTCTCGTCGTTCTCTGTAAATAAATAGGCCTCGCGGTCTAAGGAATGAAGGGAACCTGCCCCTTGAGCTGCCTGGTTTACTTTTTCTGGAAAGTTAATAGACAGAATAAGAATTCGATTCTCGGTACGGGTTTTCTTAATCAGGTACGAACTTAAAAAATCCAGATTGACGACTTGAAAGGCTTCTAAAACTTTAATTTTCTGTTTTCGAATATCAGATAAATTTCTATTTTTCCCAGTGAGCTTGATGGCGGGCTTGTAGTGAGAAATGAATTCTTCCGTCTCTGTCTGTTTATTTTTTCGACCCAGAGATAGGGTAGTCACTCGGGCTCCGCGGTAGGGCTGTGAAGAGGTTGTTCGATCGATGAACGTAGGCCCAAAGTATTTTGAGAAGACTTGGTTAATTTCAGGAAGAAGCTCATTTAGATTTTTTTTCTGCGCAAGTGAGGTGAGGAGGGTCTGTTGAAGTTCATTCTTAAATTTATTCCTGATGGTACGATGAGTGATGGTCACGATTTCTCCAGAGTTAAGAATAAAATTGGGGATAGAAGAGCTTTCCATGCGAACTCCAGTCCAATGGGAGAGGAGTGCTAGGTCATCCGTGATGCTTCCGCCCTGGTCGAAAATCGCATCCAGGGCGGGTTGTAAAATCCGACCTTCGTTTAGGTATTGTTCCTTAAGGAGTCTCATGACCCGGCTGTATTGGCGCGCACCGAGCAGGTATTGAAGATCAAAAGGTGATCCTTCGATTTGTTCGGCGATAGCGACCGCCGACGCATGGAGGTGACAGCTCCCCCAACAGCCTTGATTAAGTACCGGTGTTTTCGGGGTGAGGTTGATGTTAAAATAGGCTTTAAATTTTTCGGGATCACGCAGGTCCGGGTAGGTGATCGTCTCGAAAGCATTTCGACTTTCTCTAGAGATTGATACGCTTTCGAATTCTTCGTCGGATAAAAGGTGTTCTTCGCGGGTTGGGAGTTGAACCTTAATTCGAGGTCGGATTCCACTGTTTTCGTCAATTTCAAGGATGCGTGCAGAGACCATGCTTTCTGATTGGAATGAAAAATAGGAGATGTATTGAGTAGGACCCACCCGAGAAGGAGATTCGTCGCGTAGAAGATTAATCAGGTTTTGAGTTTTTGATTCAAAAAAACTCTTACTGACAAGACTCGTTTTGATGGTCATTTCTTCTGGTGTTGGAATGAGGATCTGCTCTTGGTTGGTGAAAACAATGGGAAGGGGTTGTCTATTTTTTTCTGAACTTCCAATCACCTTTCCAAACACGGTCGCCCCATCTTGTGAAGTGAGGGAGATAAAACGGCGATCCCCGTCTAGAGACCAAGCGAGTTTAGGCTTGGGCTTCAGGGATTGAACACAACGTAGGAAAAAGGGAGTAGCCCCCCTTGTCTCTGAAATGAGACCGAAGGAGAAGGAGATAAACAAAATGGAAAAAATTTTGAGGGCACCCAATACACGTTTCACTCTATAGTCTTAACGGTATTTAGGCGCCTATTCTTTAGGAATCACCGTCAAAAAATGAACAGAATTCAGTGATTTTACCTTTTACGCATACTGTTACATTCAATTCCCGGGTATCCTAGGGTTCATGAAAACTTCCTACCCCAAAGAAAAAATTAAGATCCTTCTCCTTGAAAATATTCACTCGAACGCGAATGATTTATTTTCCGCGGAAGGTTTTCAAATTGAAGCGCTGAAATCCTCTCTTTCTGAGGCTGAGCTCATTGAGAAAGTCCGTGATGTTCACGTTCTGGGAATTCGAAGTAAGACCCTCGTTACAGAAGCCGTTCTCAAGGCGGGGAAAAAACTTCTTTCGGTCGGGTGTTTTTGTATCGGCACCAATCAGGTTGATTTAACTTCTGCGAACCGATTGGGAGTCCCCGTATTTAATGCCCCTTTTTCAAATACGCGGAGTGTGGCGGAGCTTGTGATCGCAGAAATTATTTTTTTAGCTCGCCAGCTGGGGGACCGTTCGAAAGAAGTTCATCAAGGGATTTGGAAAAAAGTGGCGAATCAGTGTTACGAGGTTCGTGGAAAAACCCTGGGAATTGTGGGGTATGGTCACATTGGCGGACAAGTGGGAGTTCTGGCCGAGTCGATGGGGATGAAAGTGGTCTATCACGATGTCGCATCGAAACTGGCGATTGGAAATGTGAGGCCTTGTGGCTCACTCGATGAACTTTTAGGAATTTCAGATTTCGTGACTTTGCATGTTCCTGAGCTTCCGACGACACAAGGATTGATCGGAGCGGAACAGGTTCGAAAGATGAAGAAAGGCGCTTACCTCCTGAACGCTTCGCGCGGAACGGTCGTTGAGATCGAGCCACTCGCTCAAGCATTGAAAGAGGGACACCTCGGGGGAGCCGCCGTCGACGTATTTCCAGTAGAGCCCGCAGGAAATAATGAAAAATTTACGAGTTCTCTTCAAGGCCTTCCCAATGTGATTCTCACTCCTCATATTGGCGGTTCCACGGAAGAGGCTCAGGCTTCGATAGGAGTTGAAGTGGCGAGTGCGTTGAATCGTTTTGTGAACGAGGGGACCACCGTGGGATCGGTTAATTTTCCAAAAATTGATGGGGGACTGGATTCCACGAGCCATCGTATTTTAAATATTCATAAAAACGTTCCCGGCGTTTTAAGGGATATTAATAAAATCGTGTCGGATCTTCAGGCGAATATTCGAAAACAAATCCTTTCGACTGATAACCAGATTGGTTACCTTGTGATGGACTTGGATCAAGATGTTTCCGAACAAGTGAAGAGCGCGATTGAAGCCTTACCGACGTCGATTAAAACTCGGATTTTATATTGACGCCTCGATTCGTTTTCGTTTTGACTCCAGGGTAAGAAAAATTCCAATGCCTGCACCAACAGCTATTAAAATTCCAGACCAAAAAATAATCGTTTTTGCGTGAAAAACACGGAATAAATAGGGCGCAAGAAGGGTCGCCAGAAGTGCACACGCCGTTTCGAAAAAAGTTCGCGCTCGGAACATTGCGGGGATTTCTTTTTGAGAAAAGCGGTGTAGAGCGAGATCGAAAAATGGAATATCGTTAAGCGGTCCGCCCAGGGCACAAAAGAGTGACGAGACCATCAGGAGCGGATACCAATGAACGGAACCAATTAAGATAAATCCAATCGCAAGTACCAAAAACCCTAAATAAACTTGAAGCTCCAGGTGTTTTCGTTCGATGCTTCCAAAAATCAGCGCAGAAATGAGATTTCCTGCGCCGTAGGCGGTCATGAGGGTTCCGTAAATCCCAAGACGATTTCCAAATTCTTCTTTGACTAAAAATGCAAACCCCAGAATGTAGGCCAGGTACCATAATCCACCAGTGAGCCCCTTCAAAATCAACGCCCGTCTAAATTCGGGCTCACGCGCTAGGAGTTTCCAGGCCGACGCTCGTGTTTCCTTTTCAGCGTGCGGGATGAACGTTAAGCTTCGTGTCACTAGAAAGATGGTCACTGCGGAAATGAGAAAACTGGAGACATCCAGCGTAAAGAAGTGAACGACAGGAATTACACCACTGAGGAGGCCGATCAAAATCGGTGCAAAAACCCGAGCGCTTCGCGTGGTCGTACTCATCAGTCCCGTTGCTCCTTGGAGGGCTCGTTTCGAGCCTGCGACGGTGGGAAGGAGGGATAAAAACACGGGATCAAAAACTCCGGTTAAGCCTGAGATAAGAACCGAAGACGTGAGCGCGATCCAGAAGTAAGATTTCAGTTTGTAGAAAGCAATCACCGGAAGAAGCACGAGAATCGCGCGAATCAGGTCCATGCTGAGGAGAACTCGAATGGGGTGGAGGCGATCGATTTGGCGTCCTCCGATAAAGGTCACTAAAACAATCGCAGCGAGTTGAGCCGCGGTGATATAGCCCGTGTTTGGACCAATGGTGTTTACGGCCATCCAGATAAACGTAATTTTAAAGAGTTCGTCGCCCACGGCGGAAGTGAGTTGACCTATCCAGAGGACGCGGATAAAGCGATTTTTTAGGGCTTGAAGAATGAGCATTTATTGAATTACTTTTCCAGGATTAAGGAGTCCTTGAGGGTCTAAAGCAGTTTTCAATGTTTTAAAAAAACCAATTTCAAAGGGTGTTCGTGAAAAGGAGAGAAAATTTTTCTTTAAGATTCCGATTCCGTGCTCCGCGGAAATACTTCCTTTATATTTTTTCACTAGAGTAAAAAGGGCCTCATCGACTTTAGAGGTTTTCGATTTGAAGTCGGAGGCGCTCAGGGCGTCTGACTTCATGATATTGATGTGGAGGTTTCCATCTCCGATGTGTCCGAAATTACAGATTTCAAACCCTGGATAATTTTTTGAGAAAAAAGCTTCAAGCTCAGAGCAGAATCCTGCAAGTTCTGAAACGGGAAGGGCGATGTCGTTTTTATGCGGAGTTCCTGTGGAAGAGAGGCTCTCTGAGATTCCTTCACGGAGCATCCAGAATTTTCGAGCATCTTCTGAGCTTTGGGCGAGAGCCCCATCGAGGACGCCAGGGAGCGAGAGGACTTCACCGAGCCAATTTTCCAGCCGAGCGGAGTTCGCGGGCTTTTCAAGATCAACGAGCACGTAATGGCTTGAGCCTTGAGTAAACGGAGACCGCAGGCCTAAGTGTTTTGAAACCCGCAAGAGGCACTTGTCGGTGAAAAATTCAAAAGCATTTAAAACTAAGCCTGAATTCCGCGCATTTTTAAAAACTTCGAGGACTGTGTCCAGGCTTTCGACGGAGAAAAGAAAAACATCGCTCTCGCCGGGAAGGGGTGAGAGTTTCAGCGTGGCCTCCGTGATGACTCCTAAAATTCCTTCGCTCCCAATAAAAAGCTGTCTCAAGTCAATTCCCGTATTATTTTTTTCAAGCGCTCCGTTGAGTTCTAATACTTCGCCACTCATGAGGACGACTCTCAGTCCAAGGACCCAGTTCCGAGTGAGGCCGTAGCGAATGACGTTCACGCCTCCGGCATTGGTTGAGATATTTCCTCCAACGGTGCTCGAACCTTTCGACGCAAAATCCACAGGCCAAGTGAGTCCGAGGGGTTTGCATTTTAAGTGCACGGCTTCGGTGATGGCTCCAGCTTGAACGTGAAGGGTTCGCGCGGAGGCGTCGACTTCGCCGATTTGGTTCATCTTCGAAAGCGAAAGAACAATTTCTTTTTTCGCGGCGACCGCTCCCCCTGCGAGCCCGGTGCGTCCGCCGGAAGGGACGACAGGATGCCCGAGTTCAGTGCAGATTTTTAGGAGTTTTGAAACTTCTTCAGTCGTTTTCGGGAAGCAAATCACAAGCGGATCGGCGGTCGTTCCCTTTGCCCAGTCTTTTCCGTAGGCCTGGAGTTCAGCAGGGTCGGTCGTGAAAAAATCGGATCGAAATTCGGATGTGAGGCGTTCGAGGGTGTTTTGCATAGGAGCTTGTTGTCTATCATAGCGAAAAGCTTCGTGATTTGCGACTCACTTTCTTTATGGAATGCAGATTGGATTTAGCATAGGCTACGCCGCATGAGAAAAGCATTATTTCCAGTTATCGCCCTGATTTTGTTTCAGTTTTACACTTCATTATCTTTCGCAGAGAGCGTGATTCATTTTACGACGTCGATGGGTGCAGATCCGGAAGTCAGTGGAAAACTGGAAAAAGGATCCACGGTGGCGGTTCAGTACGAGCGGAGACGTTTTTATGAACTCGTGGATCGCAGTTTAGCTCGCCGGTCGGGAGTCTTTTATTCTCCCGGAACAGGATATTCGATCGCGTATCACTGTTATGGCTATGGGTGTTGTTCAGAAGAGTTTCCAGAAATTTTTCTTTTTTATCGGTTTAAAGGGACGGATGTATTCCAGTCGGTTGTCATGAAAAATGCGGATTCGGATTCCGCGATTTTAGCACAGGAAAAATTTTCAGTTCCAGCAGATGCCGAAAAATTTGAAATATATTTCATGATCAATCAATGGAGCCTGACCACTTGGGTCTGTGGTGGAGAAGGGGGCCAAGCTGATCGCGCCACTCGTTCCATCACTGAGCAGTTATACGACTCAAAGTTCGGAGCGAATTTTAGTTTTTCTTTGTGAGCGATATAAATTTTCGCGTGTGTTGAGCCTAATTCCGAATCCCTGCCTGGGCGGCCTCCACCGAAAATGCAAGCGTCAGTTTTAGAAACTCCACTCCAAACGAGGGTGTGAGGCGATCGATCGTGTCTCGCGCCGAATGGATGTACGGGTTATGTGAGTCCATGCGTGCTTCGAAGGGGAAGCTTGCGGGGAAGCCTTGATGGGTCCAGCTCGCGTGGTCGCTGCAAGGGTATCCGCATTCGTCGAAGTTCCAGGGCGCTTTCACATAAAGGTCGATGAGGCGTCCGAGAAAACGATTGAGTGAGGCGTTCGTGTAATCGGAAATGAGCGCGATTTTCTGATCAGACTCTGGAAACATGGTCATATCCATTTGGATCACGCCGACCACATTTTTTCTTTCGTGGCTGTATTTTTCGGCGATGTCTTGGCTCCCAAGAAGTCCTACTTCTTCAGCAGCAAATCCCATAAACTGGATTGTGCGATTGGGGCGAAAACCACTTTGAACAAGGATTCGAAAAGTTTCTAGAACCGTCGCGGTACCTGAAGCGTTGTCGTCTGCTCCGGGGGCGCGCGCTTTTTCGATACTCGAATCGTCCTCGTGGTTGATGGAATCGATGTGGCTTCCGACGACGATGATTTCGTCTTTATCGGGTCCGCTTCCATCGAGAGTCGCTATGACCGAAGGTTGTTGAAAATCAGAATGTTTGAATAGGTCGACGTGGACATCTGAGCGTCCTTGTCCGAGCTTTAGGTACTGATCTCGTAACCATTCTGCGGCTATTTTTCCGGTATCCTCAGTGTAGTATCGGTTCTGGTAAGCAGCAAGTTGAGTGATCGTTGCGATGAGATTTCCGGCGCCCGCTTGAGCAAGAAGGGGGGCAAGTGTGGTCATCCAGGAAGGGCGAAGTCGATCGTAGTCTATCGAGTGAGAAGTGCCTCTCTCGAGTAGATCTAGGGGAGCGGAGTGGTGAGTGATATCGAGGAATCCGCCGCATCGACCGTCTGCGTGGGCTCGCTTCGAAAGAGAGTTCATCTCTTCTTCAGAGGCCCAGAAAACTTGTCCCGGGTTGGTTTCGATCAGGTGAGTTTTTAAATTTTCTGCGGAAGCAGAGAAACTGAAAACACTCGAAATCACAAGGACGAGGAGTTGTTTCAGTTTGGTGAAGTATTTAGAGTGCATAAGGAAAGATCTTTCGGTTGTGAATACTCTGTAAAGAAGTTTGAGAATAAAATAAATATTGCATAGTGTCAAATTTAAATGTAAATTATAACTATATGAATTTGTTATATATTGTTAATTTTGCTCCCCGAAAAATACATCAGTCTTTAATTCCGAAACCAAACGGGATGAACATCGTTTTGAATCGATAATCTTGAATTTCCTCGAAGCTCCGTATGCCCAATCAGGGTTCCGACGAGTTGGGGACTCTGACTGGGAAAAAAACAAAACATCGGTCCTCCCGAGTCTCCTTCTTGAGCGGAGGTGGAGAGATATTTTGTGCCGTCATGGGGGAGAATTTTGATAAGTTTCTCGGCTTCGCTATAAATAATTTCAGTATCATTTAATGGCGTGCTGTTTAGGAATCCTTCTACTGATCCAGTCGGATTATCGTTTGAAATGTTTTCAGGGTGGTAGAATTTTCCAAACCCAAAGAGGAAACATGAAACATCAGGCCGAAGGTGTCCCGCAGGATCAAAGTAGAGGGAAGAGTCTTGAGTCAACAGAGGGAAATTTTTTACGGACCTCGCGTCTTTTCTGAGTCGGAGGGTGCCGAAGTCTTCGGAGCGGATAGGGCTGTTGGCGTTCCAGAGTGCGTGATTCGTCACATCTGGGAGAGTGTAGGAATCCGAAGATTTATATCTGTGACTTCCGCATTTCATTTTTACGAAGGTTCCGCTCATTCTGAAGTCACGCCCCAGGCAGTGTCCTGCGGTGTAAACCTCATTCGGTGAAACAAGCACGCCGCTACAGCGGTACTCGGAACCATCGGGTCTTGTTTTAAGGAGTTCACAAACCGTTGGAAATTTTCTTCGTTTTTCGGGCTTTCGGTTTTTTCCATCGATCGGGTAAGCCGATTGAGGGAAGGCGAAAACCAAGTAAAAAACGAAAAAAACTAGATATCTTGAGAGCCCTCGCTTCATAGGTTTATAATTCCGTCGTTCCTGCTTGAGAAACTTCCACCGTAAAAGAAATCGCAAGCTTTAAGAATTCAACGCCATAGGAAGGTTGAATCTTATCGAGCGTGTCCTTTTCCGAGTGGAGGTGTGGATTACTGGAATGCATGGTGGTTTCATCTTTTAAACATAGATTCAGTATAAAAAAAAGGGGGGAAGTCGAATCGACCTCTCCCCTTTTTTTTTGTTTTAAATTTTAGAAATTACCAGCGAACACAGGTACGGATACGACATTGGTCCGAAGCTCCAACGCCCATAACTGTTGGGTCGTTTTCGCAATATCCGAGTGCTGACATGATCGCGTCGTCCGAGGAGTAATAAACGGTCTGGCTGACCCATTCTCCCGCGACCATTGGGTTATCGGCGTAACATCGTACGCCTTCAGGAATGTAGTAGTAGAGGCCTAGACGCCAACCGACGTAAGGACCCCAGTTCCACCAAGGAGCCCAAGGACCCCATCCCCAAACTGCGTATTCGCGACCTTCCCAAACCGTACGATTTCCTCTCCATCCGCCGGGAGGTTCGTGTCCAATATTGATCCGAGCAGGATGATCGATACGACCGTTTCCATGACCGCCGCCGCCACCAGGAGGATGACCAGGGCCAGGATTTGGATGACCGCCGCCTCCACCAGGAGGATGACCAGGTCCAGGATTTGGATGACCACCGCCTCCACCAGGAGGATGACCAGGTCCAGGATTTGGATGACCACCGCCTCCACCACCGGGAGGATGACCAGGGCCAGGATTTGGATGACCACCGCCTCCACCACCGCCGGGAGCGTGTCCGCCACCACCACTTGGGGGATGACCGCCGCCTCCACCACCGCCGGGAGCGTGTCCGCCACCGCCACTTGGGGGACGACCACCGCCTCCACCACCATGTCCTCCGCCACCGCCTCCGCCGGGAGGACGAAGGGCTTCAGTTTCATCAGAAGTGGAATTTTGAACATTGTTGGAGTTGTTCTGTTGGGACGAGATCGACTCCATATCACTATTGAACTGAGCAAGCGTAATAGTCGGAGAGCTGATTAAGGCTATCGCTCCTATTAAAGACCAGTATCGTGTTATCATTGTTTCTATTTCTCCTGTTAAATTGCGGGGACTATGTAAATACAGGATATAGAACAAATGTTAAAAATCGAATACCTAAAAAATGCCTACCCGGCATTATACATTAAAATGTATTTTTAATTTTTCCAGCTATTTTTGGCTTAATTTTATTAAAAATTAAATTTTTAATAAAATTAAAATAGAATGAAATATTTTTAATAGATGTCAAAGTTGATAAAAATCTGAGTCTGGGTTTTCTCCAAACAAGTTTTTAAAAAAACGAATCATTCGGCAATTGTTTCACGATACAAATGATCGTATTTGGCGATATGCATTATTATAGTTTTTTCAGTCGGTTTGGCGTTCAAATAATTCGAATGTGGTAGATAAATTTTTCTCAGCGGATATACTCAACACCTAAAAGAAATAACCGACTAAATAGTTTTGAGGAGAGTGCGAATGCAGATAGGCATCCCAAAGGAAACCCGCGCTGGAGAAACCCGCGTAGCGTGTACGCCTGAAACCGCTAAAAAGCTGATCAAAAAAGGATTTTCGATTTCACTCGAAAAATCTGCTGGCGTGCTCGCTGGCTTTTCTGACGCTGATTACGCGATGGAAGGACTAAATATCGTAGACAGTGCAACGGCCTGGGGCTCAGACATTGTTTTGAAAATTCAACGTCCGGCATTGAATGAGATTTCGCTTTTGAAAAAAGGAGCTACCCTCATTTGCTACATTGAGCCGTTTAGCTTAAGTCAGGACGGAACGCTCGATCAGTTTGCGGAAATGGGCGTGAACGTGTTTGGGATGGAACTCATTCCAAGAACGTCGCGAGCGCAGTCGATGGACGCGCTGTCTTCCCAGGCGAACATTGCAGGGTATCGTGCTGTGATTGAAGCCGCCGCTAATTATAAGCGATTTTTGCCGCTCATGATGACTTCAGCCGGTTCCGCAAAACCTGCGAAACTCATCGTGCTCGGCGCCGGTGTTGCAGGCCTTCAGGCGATTGCGACTGCGAAACGCCTCGGTGCTTCGGTTGAAGCGTACGATGTTCGTCCGGAAGTGAGAGAGCAGATCGAGTCGTTGGGCGCGAAGTTCATTGACCTCGATGTGGGTGAGTCCGGAACAGGTCAGGGCGGTTACGCCCGTGAACTTTCCGATGACGCAAAAAAGAAACAACAAGCGCTTCTCACTGAGAAATTGAAAAAAGCCGACATCATTGTTTCCACCGCAAATATTCCCGGACGTAAAGCTCCGGTCCTGATTACAGAAGAAGCGGTTCAAGGAATGAGAACGGGTTCAGTGATCGTGGATATGGCTGCTGCAAACGGTGGAAATTGTCCACTGAGTGAAGCAGACAAGATCGTGGTTAAGCACGGAGTGACTCTGGTGGGAATCACAAACTACCCCTCCCTCATGCCTGCCGACTCCAGTAATTTTTACGGAAACAACCTCATTCATCTCCTGGGATTGATGGTGGATGCAAAAGGCGCGTTCACGATTAATTTGGAAGACGATATTATTGCCGGTTCACTTGTTGTTCACGGCGGAACCGTTCGGTTTAAGAAAGGATAATTCATGTCACCCTTCATGATTACAGTTTACGTTTTCGTGTTGTCTTGTTTCATCGGATACCACGTGATTTGGGGTGTGACCCCAGCTCTCCATACGCCCTTGATGGCTGTAACGAATGCCGTCAGTGCGATCGTGGTCGTGGGAGCGATTTTGGTTGCAGGATCCGCTCATCAAACGAGTAGTTTGGTGGGAGTCATCGGTTTCTTCGCTGTTTTCCTAGCATCCATCAACATATTTGGTGGCTTCGTGGTGACTCAGCGAATGCTCGCGATGTTTAAGAGGAAGAAATAATCTATGGAACTTAATCAAGATATTTTTGCATTAGTGTACCTGATTGCGACCATCTTATTTATTCTCGGTCTGAAGGGGCTGAGTTCTCCGAAGACTGCGATCCGCGGAAACGTTCTCGCGATGGCGGGGATGGCGATTGCGATAGGAATTACTCTTTTAAACCCAGAAGTGAAGAACTACACGATCGTGATCGCAGGCCTTGCAGCCGGCGCCGTGGTCGGTATTTTGCTCGCGCTGAAGATCAGCATGACGGCGATGCCTCAGCTTGTGGCTGCACTTCATAGCTTCGTTGGACTTGCAGCAGTGCTCGTTGCGATTGGAACTTACTTTCATCACCAGGAAACAGGTGAGTTGAATACGGTTCTTCTCCTTGAGCTTTCGCTGGGGAGCTTGATCGGGGCGATTACGTTTACGGGTTCGCTCGTCGCGTTCGGTAAACTTCAAGAGATCCTTGGATCTGCGCCTTTGATTTTCAAAGGTCAGCACTTCGTGAATCTTTTGTTGGCAGTGGCCGCGTTTGGACTCGCGATTGATTTCACGGCGAATCAGCACATGATTTCGTTTCTCCTGATGACGGGAATCTCTCTCGTTCTCGGTTTTACTCTCGTGCTTCCGATCGGTGGAGCGGACATGCCGGTCGTCGTGTCGATGTTGAACTCGTATTCGGGTTGGGCAGCCGCAGCGACGGGTTTCACTCTGAATAATAACTTACTCGTGACCACGGGTGCGCTCGTGGGCGCGAGTGGCGCGATCCTCTCTTACATTATGTGTAAGGCCATGAACCGCTCAATTATCAGCGTGATCTTCGGTGGCTTCGGTGCCGAAGCAGCCGCAGGTGGAGTCGCTCAAACCGCAGGAAAAGGCGTGAAGTCGGCTTCTGCAGAAGATGCGGGTTTCATGCTCGAGAATTCTTCAAAGGTCATTATCGTTCCGGGGTACGGGATGGCGGTCGCTCAAGCTCAACACGCGATCAAAGAACTTTACCAAATCCTTCATGAAAAAGGCGTGGAAGTGAAGTTCGCGATTCACCCAGTGGCGGGTCGGATGCCGGGTCACATGAACGTTCTCTTAGCGGAGTCTGATATTCCTTATGACGTCGTCTTCGAAATGGATGACATCAATAATGAATTTTCGACCGCGGATGTGGTGCTTGTGATCGGCGCGAACGACGTGATCAACCCTGCAGCGAAAACCGATAAGACGAGCCCGCTTTATGGAATGCCAATCTTGGATGCTTATAAAGCAAAACAGATTTTCGTTTCCAAGCGCTCAATGAAAGCCGGTTACGCAGGCGTGGATAATGCACTTTTCTACTATCCGACTTGTTCATTGATCTTCGGAGATGCGAAAGCGACTTGTGAAAATCTCGTGAACTCGTTGAAGGATGGGCATTGAGAAGCCCCCTGAGACCGATTGGGTTTTAGTAGGGGGCTTCTTTTTTAGGTCTGCTCCACTGTCAAGTCTTTAGAGCTTTATCCACAGGATAGGGTGACTGGCGACACAGGCAAGGAGGGGGCCTGAATCCTGGTTTTTCTCTAAAAATTGATTTCGCCTTGGTTTTTGGTAGAATAAAAGGGTCATGCGATTTTCAAAGCTCAAAACTCAGCTTCAAAAAATAATGGTGATCGCACTTTTGATCGCGTTTTGTCTGCGCGTGGGAACTTTTGCTCAAAGAAATATACCCGTTTTTCACGGTTCCGGACGACTATCCAGTGCGGTGGACTATTCAAAGACAAGCGGGGTGTTTCACTCTGGCAAATCCCACCCTTCCCCGAGTTTTTCCTTAGGAAAGCGAAAAATTCCAAGGGATGAGTCGAACCACTTGAACACGATGACTAGTCCTCTTCCGATTTTTCTTCCTTATTCGGGTTGTTTTGTGCGTCTTTTATTTTTTCCTCATTCTCCGCTGTTATCAGGAGACTCCTCTGTCCTCACTCCGCCTCCGTCTCTTCACTTTTTGAGTTAAAGTCAGTCCTTTACCCATCTAAAAGATAATTTTCAAAAAATGAATTTTGAACGAGGTTCAAATGAGTAACTCTATTGTGAATTTATCCATGCGTCGTCCGATCAGCGTGATCGTGATCGTGATCAGTATGGTTTTATTTTCTTTCATGGCCATTCTAAAAATGCCGAGAGACATTCTCCCGGATCTTTCGCTCCCCGTGATTTATGTCGCGCAACCCTATGGGGGACTTGACCCCTCTCAGATGGAAAGTTACCTGAGCTATTATTATGAGTATCACTTTCTCTATATTTCAGGAATTGAGCACATTGAATCCAAAAATATCCAATCCACCGCACTGATTAAGCTTCAATTTCATCCCGGGACCGATATGGCGCAAGCGATGTCTGAAACGGTCGCCGAAGTGAATCGCTCTCGTGCATTTATGCCGGCGGGAACGGTCCCTCCCTTCGTGGTTCGCTTTGATGCAGGAAGTTCTCCCGTGGGAAAGCTCGTCTTTACGAGCGAAAAACGTACGCTTTCAGAACTTCAGAATTACGCGCTCAACTACGTCCGTCCGATATTCGCAACCCTTTCCGGAGTATCGGCCCCGCCACCGTTTGGGGCGAGTGCGAGAACGATCGTTATTGAGGTGGATCCGAAAAAATTGATGTCGCTCGATTTATCAGCGGATCAAGTGACTGCAGCGATTATTGGCTCAAACCAGATTATTCCGTCTGGAAACATCCATGATGGGGATCAGTATCCCATTGTTCCTGTGAATGGCGTCGTTCACGACATCCAAGAGCTTTTAGATATTCCGATGCATCCAGGAAAAAATAATCCACTTTTCTTACGTGACTTCGCGAAGGTTCGCGATGCCTCTGATTTACCGACGGGCTACGCCCTTGTGAATGGAAAACGTACCGTTTATATTCCAGTCACAAAACGTTCTGATGCATCTACTTTAGCGGTGGTGGATTTAGTGAGGGAAAACCTTCCTCGCTTCAGTGCCGTCGTTCCTGAAGACGTAAAAGTGAGTTATGAGTTTGACCAGTCTGGATATGTAAGGCGTTCGATTGCGTCACTTGCGACGGAAGCCTTATTGGGTGCGCTCTTGACGGGTTTGATGGTTCTTCTTTTTTTAAGGGACTTTCGAAGTGTTTTCATTGTTGTTTTAAATATACCGCTCGCGCTTTTGAGTTCACTTTTAGGACTTTGGATTTTTAATCAGACCGTGAATATCATGACGCTCGGTGGGCTTGCGCTCGCGGTCGGGATCTTGGTTGATGAAACGACAGTGACGATTGAAAACATTCATGCCCATATAGCGCGTGGCTCTTCGGTAGCTCGAGCAGCATTGGATGGGACAAACGAAATTTTGAAACCCGCCCTTTTGACGCTTCTTTGTATTCTTTCTGTTTTTCTACCTTCTTTTTTCATGGAGGGAGTCACTCACGCCCTGTTCGTGCCGCTGACTTTAAGTGTGGGTTTTGCGATGATTAGCTCTTTTTTATTATCGCGGACCCTAGTCCCCGTTTTATCGGCATGGCTCATGAAATCTATTCCGCACCAAGAGGAGGGGGAAGGAGGGGCTTTTCTTCGATTCCAACAACGCTACCAAAAAGTCATTCAAGCCCTGATGGGGCACCGAAAAAAAATCGTTCTTTTTTACTTACTCAGCACTCTGACTGTGGTCGGGGTTTCACTTGTCCACATCGGCGCAGAAATTTTTCCACAAGCCGATTCCGATCAGTTTCAGTTAAGGATTCGCGGTCCTACAGGAATTTCGATTGATACAACGGAAAAGCAGACCCTTGCAGTGATCGATCTGGTCAAAGAAATCGTAGGAAAAGAGGGCGTGGAAAGCACGGTTGCATTTGTGGGTACTCAGCCTTCCAATTACGCTGTCAACAATATTCACTTGTGGACCTCTGGGCCCCAAGAGGCGGTTTTAGAAGTTGCATTGAATCAAGATGTCTTAAATTCAAAATCGATTTTGATGCCCGAGCTTAAGGAAAAAATTCGAAATCGAGTTCGTGAAAAATTTCCAGATTTAACTTTGTCATTTGAGCCTGCGAACTTAGTCGATCGGGCCATGAGTGCTGGGGCTTCGACTCCTATCGAAATTGCAGTGACGGGTAAAGACTTGAAGCTTGATTTGAGTTTTGCAGAAAAAATCAGGAATTCATTGAAGGATTTAAATTTTCTTCGCGACATGCAATTTGGGCAACGGCTCGATTTCCCAACGATCACCGTGGACGTGGACCGAAAAAAAGCCGGGTTCCATGGAATTCTTGTAAACCAAGTAGGGGCCGCTCTCGTGCCGGCTACCTCTTCTAGTCGATTCATTGCTCAGAATTATTGGTCCGATCCGAAGAGTGGGATTAACTATCAGGTTCAGGTTGAAGTCCCCCAACCGTTGATGACTTCACAGAAGGATATTGAGAATTTACCTTTGCCTGGTTTCAATGGGGATGCGGTTCCTTTAAAGCAGGTCGCGACGGTTTCAAAGACCGTGACGGTCGGTGAGTATGACCGTTACAATATGCAACGAATGATTACGCTCACCGCAAATTTGTACGGAATGGATCTCTCGCATGCCACTCGCGAAATAGAGAAGCGCATTCAAAGTGTTATGAGCGAGAAACCACGAGGAGTTGAGGTTTTTTCGCGCGGACAGATGGAAGCTTTTTCTCAAATGTTTAAGGGGCTTTCAGCGGGGTTACTCTTAGCGATCGTGATTATTTTTCTTCTTTTGGCTGCAAATTTTGAATCCCCTTCCTTATCTCTTGCGGTCCTATCAACGGTTCCGGCCGTTTTGACAGGAGCGCTTCTGTTTTTATTGTTAACCCGCTCGACATTAAATATTGAGTCGTTCATGGGGCTCATTATGGCGATTGGCGTTTCTGTGGCGAATTCTATTTTGGTCGTGACCTTTTCTGAGAAAAATCGAATAGAGTATACTGATGCTAAACGTGCTGCGATTGAGGGGGTTGCGAGTCGGTTGAGGCCAATTTTGATGACGAGTCTTGCGATGCTTGCTGGGATGGTGCCTATGGCTTCGGGATTAGGAGAGGGTGGAGGACAGACGGCTCCGCTCGGGCGAGCAGTGATCGGAGGATTATTCGCTTCAACGCTAACGACGTTGTTTATTTTGCCACTCGTCTTTTCTTGGATTCAGGAAAAAAGAAGTACGAAAGGCCATTCGCTCGATCCAGAAGATAACGCTGAGTGTGTGTGACAAACTTTCCTGCATTTTGGGACATGTTTTCACACCGATACGTCTCTTCTCCCGTATAGCTTCGAAAAGGCTCGGCATCAAGTTTGCACTCTTTTAGTGTGGAGGTTGTGAGCAGAAGACTCACAGAGATTAAGGAGGTGCTTTATGAGCAATTTAGATCTTTGGAAAAGACCTCTGAGTCCTTTTAATGATGTAGAAAATTGGATGAACGGTTTCTTTCGAGCTGAGCCATTCGCTCAGTGGCCGAGTCAATGGTCTACGGAGATGAGAAAAACAATCGCTGCTCGATGTGAGGTGAGCGAGACTCCGCAGAGCTACTTGTTGAAGTTCGAGATACCGGGAATGAAAAAAGAAGATATTAAAATAGATTTGCACGATAATCGGCTCACTGTTTCGGGTGAGCGTCGTGAGGAAAAGAAGGAGGAGAAAGACCATAAGGTACATTACTCAGAAATGGGCTACGGTTCTTTCATGAGAAGCTACACTTTCCCAACCGCAGTGGACGCCGAGCGCGTCGAAGCACGGTATGAAAATGGGGTGCTTTCACTTAATGTAGCAAAATCGGAAGGGATGAAAGCCCGACAAATTACTGTAAAGTAGCAGTTTTCACAAAATTCGATACTTTATATTTAGTTCTTTAAGGCCTTGACGTCTTGTGTGACGTTGGGGCCTTTTTTTTCGCTGAGCGGGTCAGTGTGAGGGACTTATTATTAATTTGGATAGTTTTGTTGATACTCTTTTGCGAGCTCGTCACAGGTTGCTTTTCCATCGCTGAAGATTCTATGTTGATTAAAGAGGATTGAATTATTCAAATTGAAGATTTGAACTTTTCTAAAACTGAGTGATTGGGAAATGTGCATAATGGATTGGTCGAGATCGTAGGTTTTTGCGTTGTCGTCGACTAAATAAAATTTTAGCCAGCCTGATCCTTCAATGAATTGATTTCCTGCGGGAAGGTTCCATGAAGCGCCCGGATAATTGGCGCTGTTGCCTGGGGTGTGCTCAATCGAGGTCCCTTCAGGAATTCGGAAAGTTCCTCCGCGCTCTACGACACATTTAAATTTCAGTTTATAGGTTGGCTCACATTGGGAGTAGGTTTTCAGTGTAAAGACTTCATTGGCTTCTACTTTACACGCGGGCTTCGCTTTCGGCGTAGGGTGGCGGGGTGGACAGTTTGGACAGAAAAAGTTTTCTTCCGCGAGTGTGGTTTGGGTAGTGATTGCGCTGATGCTGAGTAGAAAAAATGATAAAAGCTTCATAAAAATAATCCTTTGTTTATAATTGACATGAAAAGTACAGTATTTAGACACAAAGCGCAATTATTTTTCGAGCAAAATTTAACTTTATGAAATTATTAAGATTTTTAAATAAAAAAAGGCCGAACCTCGATCTGAAGTTCGGCCCCTTAGGAAAATGAGTTAAAATCCAATTATTTTGTGAAGGATTGAACTTGCATGTAAGCGGCTGCGAGTTGATCGCAAGCTGCTTTTCCGTTTGTAAACACGTTCGCTCCAAAAAGAACCGAGCTGTTTAAATTGTAGGTGCTGATCGTGCGGAAATTTAATGCTTGGGTGACTTTCACAAGAGGTTGATCGAGGTCGATCGTGTTAGCAGTCGTGTCGACTAAGTATACTTTCAACCAGCCTGATCCTTGGATGTATTGAGCTGCCATTGGAATGTTCCAAGAAGCCGTGATGTTATCCACTTGGTTGTGGGTGATTGGAGAGCCGTCTTTAAGCCAAAATGTTCCGCCTCTTTCCAACACACAGTTGAATTCTTGGGTGTAGGTCGGTTGGCAATTCGTGTAGTGGCCGACGGAAAACACTTCATTCGCAGCTTGAGTCGGAGGGCATTCTGGGCAGGCTTTGTTTACAGGCGCTTTTGTAGGTTGGCAATCGGAACAGAGAAAGTTTTCATCCGCTTGAGCTTGAAAACTGAGTGCACTGATACTGAGTAATAAAATGGATAAAAGTTTCATATTGAAAAATCCTTCCCCAAAAATGGGTGTGTTGCGTTTGTTGGTAATGTACCTGAGATTTGAATTGAAGAGGAGCCTAAATTTTATGATTTTTTACAAAACGTTTCAATTTTTGGAAAAGTGTGAGGTGACTCTTCAGAGTTCTCTAATTTCCTATGAAATAATTGATGAATTTATTAAATTATTTGAGAGGGCTGTTGCTGACCCTAAATTTCTAACGCAATTGGGGATAGATTAAAATGGAGCGCACGATAAAATTTAAAAATCAGATTCTTGGGGTTTGCGTAGTGCTCGGCGTAGGAGCGTCTTGGGTTTTTGAGGGTTGTGGTACCTCGAGTAGTTCTTCAGGCTCTTCGGATTCAGCGAGTGGGTCGGAAGTGGCGGCGACGATTGCGAGTGGAAGTGTGAGTGCTGGAGATACCACGATTGCTTCTTTTGATCCGGCGTCTCTGAAAAAATCCTGGGAATTAGATCTCATTCAAAACGCTTACGCTGATAATGTATGGACCTGTGGGGCGCCGAGCATCACGTTAACTGGAAATCCAGTGACTACCTATTCTACGGTGGGGGGAGCTTATCTTTTTCGTCCGGGTTCATGCACGATTACTTATAGTAATGGGCGCGCAGGTTCTTCCAGTTGGACTGGGGCTTGGACGCTTGGCTATAATGGTAGCTGTACGAATACGGGAAGTGCGGCTCATTTTAAAATTGAAAAACAGCCGGTCGGCTGTGTTTTAACCCGAACTGCATCAGGCGGGATTACAAGGACCGTGGTCGGTCCTGATGAAAAATCGAACACCGTGACGCACAATACGAATGGAGCGGGCACTGGATATGATGGTGGAATTAGTGCGAGCAATAGCGGAGTTCAGTACCTTTGTACTTCAAGCAGTGGAGCGCCCGCTGCCTGTACTGCCGGTACGATTACGATTAATGGATCTCACTTAACTGCGACAACGAATGGTTCGACTTCTTGGAATCATACTGTGACGACGGGGACTCCTCTTTCAATGACTGTAAGTGGATCGACTAAGACGGTTTCAAGCGGAACCGTGGTCGTTCAACACAATTTAATGAAAACGACCTCAACCACGACATTTTCAAATGTGGTTTACAGTAAATCAAACTGTTGTTTCCCTGTTTCGGGTACGATGACGACAACTTACTCAGGCGGTTCCCTGGATGGAAAAACAGAAACCCTGGTGTTTGATGGTTCAAGCTGTGGGCAAGGGACTCTAACAAAGACGGATGGATCTACAGAATCGTTGACGTTGATTCACTGTATTTGATTGATGAACGTCAATCTATCGCTCGCGCTAAAGGCCGGCGCTTCGAAACAAGCCAGATCCCAATGAGGGTGAGAAAGAAAACGCCCGTCTCCACTTGGGAGTTGTTGCCGCCATTGCTACCTGGGCCCAATTTTCCTTGGCCGCCGACGAGAGCTAGAGATGAACATCCAAAAACGCCTCCAGACCCCGGCTCACTTCGTGGGTAGAGGTAAGTGACCCCGTCCAGATCATCCTGGCTGAGAGCGAGTTGGGTTTTCGCTCCTTGATCGTAATACATTAGGGCGGCGGTTTCAGGCGAGTGTCCGAGTCCGATCAGGTGTCCAAGTTCATGCGCGATTAGAATATTGAGTGCTTCCTGGGATAAATTCGAAATGTTTCCATTTTCTCCTGTATCCGCATTGAGCCCAATGAATCCGGTGTAGACCTTTCCGGCGCTATCCCAGTAGTCATAACTTGCGCCGTTTGCAAAAGATCCATTGATACTAAAGTCGGTGGCAAAATTTCCGTCACAGAAAATAACCGCGTTCGTGACGACGCCGGTGTTCGCGCCTTTTCCGTTTGCTGTAGCGTACGACGTGGTAACCTGACTTCCTTGGGTGAGAGTTAGATCTGTTGAGGGTGCTCCATTCCACAGCGAAATAGCGGTGCTTAAAGCCGTGTTCAGCGTGCCCGAAGAAACGGCCCCTGGACAGGAAGACCAATCATAATCAATGGTCAGGGCATTGGTTTTCCAACCCACTGTGGTGACTTTCGATGCAGCAGAGTACAGCAACGTGAAGGCCTGCGCAAAGGAGGGAGCACCAAGTAAGCCCAGGACTAAAACTATTTTTAATTGAAAATAGGATTTCAACATTTTTTATCTCCGTTCAATCAATTCGTTAAAAAATTCCATAACTCACTGTGAGCATTAGGCTGACCGCACGGCGTGATGAGAATGTCCCTGAAATCAAGCCATCGAGGTCGACTCGAAAAGGATCAAAATTAATTCCTGTGCCCATATCAAAAAAAAGCAAACGCGAAGTCGTTGAATTTGAAGGAAGGGCGTAGGTCGTCGTGCTGGATCCATTCGATTGAACAGAGGTACCGCCTGCACCGCTGATACTGTAAAAAAGCACGCCCGGGCCAAAACGAAAGTCAAACAGTCCAAAGCTTTTATTGATTCGGAGTGCGAAAGGGAGGTAGGTGGATTTTTCTCCGCCATCAACACTTTTATGTCCGAAAACGGTGTATCCCAGTACGGGCGAAATGCCGAAGTCCCATAAACTGCTAAACTGTCCTGTTAATACTAGATCAGGTAGGATGGGAGAGAATATCGAAGGCGACCCCGTAGACGAATTGGAAAGGCGTCCAGCATAAGGAATAAAAATTCCAGGCCCAAAATAAAGATTAGCCGCGTGAGTTGAAGTGGGATTGAGAATCACTGTAGCGGAAAGGATGACACCAGCGAGGAGAACTGTCATTTTTTTCATTGTGAAAAATATACTGACATTAAATATATTTTATCAACGAGAAAAAAGTGAGGAAAATTAGAAAAAGTGGTGGACCCTGTTCCGGCATAGTCGAACCATGCCCGCCGGTGGCTAAATCGACCCAGTCCAAGGATATGAAGCAGGCTCAGATTTACTGGGTTGATTCTTGTTTTGAAAATCCTTGGAATCTCGACGATTTACCTTATTTAAATAGGATAAATATATAAAAAGAATGAGGTGGATTTAAATTGGTGTAGCAAAATTTAGCTACACTTTGTAACAAAACAATATCGCGTAGCATTATTTTGAGATATATTCGCTTTCGAAATGAAAGAACAACTCGCTATCCAAAAAATATTGCAGGAGCAATTTGCGAAATCGCAAAGAGCGAATCCTCGTTTTTCATTGCGGGCCTATTCCAAAAAAGTGGGAGTGCACTTCGCCGCGCTTTCGGCCATTTTGAATGGAAAAAGAAATGTTTCTCGGAAACTTGCAGTTCGCATCGCGGATCGACTCTATTTGGATCCACAAGAGCGTTCGGAGTTACTGAGCCTTTTCCCGAATCCTAAGAAAAACAGTAGCTCATTACTCAAAGGATTAGTCCTTGAGCCCACTTATCTCGAAATGAATGCCCAGCAATTTAAGATCGCAGCGGAGTGGGAACATTTTGCCGTGATGTCGCTTCTTCAATGTCATGAATTTAAGTCGAATATCACTTGGATCGCAAATCGATTGAATCTCACCGAAACCCGTGCAGGCCAAGTCGTAAACCGTTTGGTTGAACTTGGACTCTTGAATATCGATAAAAATGGTGAGTGGAAGCGATCAGAAAAAAATTACCGCACACCCGATGACTTGGCCGATTTAAGTCTTAAAAAATGTCATGAACAAACGCTAGAACTCGCACGGGAATCCCTTTACCGGGATGCTGTTGAGGAGCGGGATTTCACGTCGGTCACCGTCGCCGTGAATCCAAAACAAATTCGCACAGCTAAAGAGCTCATCCGAAAATTTCAGGACGATCTCTGTGACCAGTTGGAGACGGGTGAACGAACGGAAGTTTTCCGCCTCTCTGTGCAACTTTTTCCGCTAACAGCTCTCAAAAAATGGAGAAAAAAATGAAAACAAGAAATAAGAAATTGGCAATGATGATGCTTGCGTTTGGGACGCTTGCAAGTGGATGGCATGCGGAAGCCCGGGAAAAGGCCGGGAACGGTGGAGGCGCTCTTCTCTGCAACAACACGGATGGAACGTTCAAGTCCATTCAAATGTACGATCTTTACGAAGGGATGAGCCCTCGGTATAAGTTTCCTGAAAATTATATTCAAGCCACAAACTACGACGGTTACCTAAAAGAGGCGTTGAAACAAGTTCGTTCCTCAGGTCGCGATTCCTTAGCTGCAAAAATCGAAGCCTCTCTCCCTGAAGTAGAGGCTCGTTTGGATCCGACTACAGATGATCTGGAACCAACAATTGATGCGACTCGCACTTTTATTCCAGTTGGGTGCAAATACGTGCAAGTAGCAATCTGGGATGATCGAACAGGCAAAGTCGATCTCGATACCAAATATTATTCAATTTTAAGCGCTAGGGATCAAGCGGCCTTGAAGTTTCACGAGGCGGCATATTATGTAGCGCGCGTGTACGCGCAAGATATCAAGTCAGACAATACCCGCGAGTTCAATGCGCAGGTTTTTATGAATCAACCACAGCTTGATCTCATTCCTTCGACTTACGAGTATTCTGGGGTCCAAATGGCGGATGGCGAATACGATACACAAAAAATCTTCACCATCAATTGGTCGGATGCTACTTGCTATCGTTCTACGAAACCGATCAAACCTGCCATCGAGCTGATCTCTGCAAAAACAGAAGGCGGTCATGATGTTTCTAGTCGCATTTGGGCCGACGCAACACCTCTTCAGCTGAACCAGTACGTTACCATCGGAACGGACTTTGATTTCTTCTTCCACACGGCGGCGATTTCCTTGCGGGAATTTACTTCGTCTCAACATAGTCCGGATGTAAATCTTCAATTCAGTGTGGGTGCAAGTAAAGACGATTGCTCTTTGACAAAAAGTGCACCTCTACATTTAGGATGGAAAAGTGTTCATTATGGCGGAACGCATTTCATCAAAACATACGGGACTTCAGATGGAACGATGACCGTGAAAGATGACAATCTTTTTCCACCTTTTCGTGAGAAGAGCGTTCCGTCCACGCCAGGCCAAGCTCCTTCCGCAAAAAATGGAAGTCTTTTACAGGTATTCGAAGACCATCCTGGTACATATGTATTTCAATCCTCCGATCAAGTTAGGCTTGAAGTGACTTCAAAAGGATTTGGAGCCATATTCCTTACGCTGTGGCAAGCGGGCATGATTCCTGGAACAGGATTAAAAATTGGATTTTTGGATACGCAGGACAATATCTTTGTCGGTACAGGCATACAAGATAATACTTTGACTTACGATGTTCATGACTTGGACGGATCAATCGCTCAACGGTTTATTTCTTTCACCGATGATGGAAAAGTACTGACTTGGAGTAACTATTCGACGCAAAGAGATGTTAAGGAGATGACTAAAAAATCAGGTCCTTAAAGCAAAAAAGATGCAATCGAAATCTTGAAAGACTTCTTTTTTAAATAAGGGGAAGTCTTTCAGATTTATTAAGGTCTTGTAAGGTAAAAATTCCAAACCTTTGAAGGCTCCGGCTTCTCTCTAGGTCAAAAGTATTCCAACGCAAATATGAGGAGTAGGAGGTCCACCTTTCAGCGGCTACCGATCGTATTATTATCGAGGCGGTCCATAAGGATCATTCCGAGGCTCAGGTGGTGGCTGAGCCGGCACAACTATCATTTAGTTGATTCTGATTTAATTGAGGAAAATCGCATCGATTCAGTTTCTTGACAGAATAAGGTTATGTAGCTACAATGTAGTTAGTGACTGGACTAACTGGAAAACAATGGTATTTTTTTAAGTGGGATGCACACAATATTGAGCATCTTTTTGGCCACCGGATTTATCCTGAGGAGGCGGAGCAGTTGTTTTTTAATCGGTATGTTATTACTCCAAATAAAAAACAGCATGGCAGTAAAAAATATAGAATAGATGGAAGAACGGATGCTGGTAGGTCGCTTACTCATTTTTGAAGATCTGGGTCAGCACACGGCAAGAATAATTACAGGATGGGATTTATGAAGAAAAAAGAGAACAATTACAAATATAATCCTAAAGAATGGGATGAATCAAAATCGACGGAAGTGATTCCAGAGAAGAGATCGAATTCTGATATCTCGACAAGCATCCGTCTTCCGAGCGCCATGATTCGAAAATTAAAAAAAATTGCATCGAAAAAAGGCGAGATCGGCTATCAGACGCTCATTAAGATCTGGATCGCAGAGCGCCTTGAAGATGAAGCGGCGTAAGTGATAAAACATTGACCGGATAAGTACTTACAGAGAACTGTCATTTTTTTTATTGTGAAAAATATACTGGCATTAAATATATTTTATCAACGAGAAAAAAGTGAGGAAAATTAGAAAAAGTGGTGGACCCAGTCCCTGCTGGATTGCTGTTGGCCTTAAGCATTGGTCGGGACAATCTAGCGATTTAAGGCATTGGGTTGGACCGCGCCCTCTCTAGGTCAAAAATATTCTACAGCTCATGCTTTCGCTTTAATTTGTTCCCCATGAGTCTTCACAAGGGGGTTCTTGGTATGAGCCAGATCCCTTTGAGCTCGTAGTTTCTTATCTTCCTCAACATTGATGAAGACCTGAGGAGGAACATTAAAACGGATCGAGAGAGACTTGATTTGACCAAGGTTGAGGTTGCGCCTGCCTTTTAAAATGGAACTCACTACCGACTGACCGCCAAGTTCTTTTTTGAGGTCGTCCTGAGAAAGACCGTTACTCTTCATAAGGAATTCAAGCATGTCTCGTGCAGAAACACCGGCACCAACTTCTGGGAAAGCGCTCTTCTCATAGGTCTCGACGATCTTAGCCAACTCCTTCAAATATCTTTGAATGTCTGCTTTGGCAGCTTCATCCTCGGGATCCTTCTCTCCAAGAACCTTCATGAGTAGAGAAACGATATGTCTACCAAGTCTGAATTCTTCCTCGGTTTCAAGAGGACGGAGAGGGAACGCAACAAGAAGTTGTCCGTAGAGGGACTCTGCCGAAATTGCAGCCGGGGACTGCGCAACTTCGTCTTTTATTTCTTCAAGAGCTTTGAGAGCGTGACTCATAAAAGTTACTCCTTACTTCTTCTTGTTCTTCTTATCGTACTCAGCGTGGGTTAAAATCTCTTTTACCTCGACGACACCAGGTCCATATTCAACCACCGCGAACATTCGGTAGTTGTTTCCTCCAATGTCAAAAATAACCTGAGACCCCACGACGTCTACTGAATTGAAAGTTTTCTTCATTTCCTCAGCATTCGACCAAGTTGCTGCCGCAACTGTAACCACCCAAGCATCAAGTGATTTTCGGCTTCTTGCGTGGTCCCTCTTGAACTTTGCAATGATGTCTCGACCGTTAATCGTCACTTTCTAAGTATAGCAAATTGCTATCCAACCGCAAGTGTAATTTATAGCATTTTGCTATATTTTAATATATAAATTATTTTGCCATATATAGCTGCGTTATAAAAAATAAAAACAATAATATCATTGAGTTAATGAATTAATGGTAATCCCTATTTAAAAATTTTCATCAGATCTAGTTGATAAGGTGGGTGATCGATGAAGGATCTTTCACTTGCTTCAATCTAATTCTATTTGGGAGCAAGCTCTCCATAAAAATAAGAAGAAGTCACTCCGCCATCCATGAGTATATCGCTTCCGGTTATGAATGCACCTTCAGGACCCATCAAAAGAGCGGCTACATTTGCCACTTCATCTGATGTTCCGGCTCTTCCAACAGGACAAAGTTCAATCATACGGCGATAACCTTCACCGCGAGGTCCGGCAAGCTCGTCTTTTGCTAACGGTGTGATAATAATCCCAGGACTAATGGTATTGATTCGCGCGCCCCTTTTTCCCCATCTCACAGCTTCTGCCATTACCCGTAAAGAGTTTCCACGTTTTGAAAGTTGATAGGCGTGCAAAGTGTCTTTTACCTGGCTCAAATGAAGCATAGGAAGTGAAAGAAGTTGGTCAGCAGGAGTACTGGCAAGAAGTCTATTTTGCTCATTTGAGAGTGCTCCCAAGCGATGTCCAGATTGTGAGGCAATGACGACGCCTGACCCTCCGTTTGCGATAATGTTTCCAAAAACTTCGAGCACAAGCGCCGTTCCGTAAAGATCTACTTTTAAGATTGTTTCTACTGAAGCTTGTGAGGGCGAAACTCCGGCAGCATGAATGACATTAGTCACTTCTCCGATACGTGTTGCTTGTTGGGCAAGATGGGTAACGGATTCACGTGATGAAACATCGACTGTCGCTGTGCTCACTTCAAAACCAGAGTTACTGAATACTGTCGCTGCCGCATCTAAGTTTTCGTTTTTCAAATCAGCAAGCAGAACATGTTTTCCTGAACTCACTCTACGCGCAACTGCGATACCTATTGATCCAGCGCCAATTAATACGGTTACATTTTTATTTTTCACAGAGATCTCCATTTTTTCTTTGTGCGGTTTATTTAAATTAACGATTTGTCATCTCTAGCGCCACTGGTGGTAAACGTTCGCCTTTCACTTTTATTTTAGCAGCTCCTTGATTGATTTCCTGAAGTTCATTGTTCGTAAATTCAATTTCTGTTGATCCCACATTCTCTTCAAGCCGATTCAGCTTTTGATAGAGTAAATCGATGGATTGAATTTTAAGTTGCTTAAGACTCGCCTCCACAACTTCACGAATGTGCTTTGGACGACTGTTGAGCCCATACCGCGAGCCATCTGAATTAATGCCAAAGCCAAATTTTGTAGCGATTTTAGCCTGTTCACGAAACGGAGCAATTGCTTCCCCAACAAGCTCTTCATTCGCAAAGGGTCCGTAAGATTCAGCAGTATCGAACAATGTTACGCCTCTTTCAAATGCGGCGCGGATGATTTGAATTGGGTCTGGCTTTGCTAACGCCTTTCCATATGCGGTATTGAGCCCCATGCAACCATAGCCAAGTGCCGAAACCACTAATCCGTTTTTTTTGCCTAATGTACGTTTTTTCATCATGAGTCCTTTTCTTCTGACAGGAGTGATCCCCCACCATATTGTTCGTCACTCACTTTTTCCATCCAATCGACGACTTTACCGTCTAAACTTTCCTGAATCGCAGTGTGGGTCAATGAAGTGGAAGAAGAAGCTCCATGCCAGTGCTTTACATTGGGTGGCGTCCAAATTACATCGCCTTTACGGATTTTTTGAATTGGCTTTAGTTGCTCGCCGTGAGGCGGGGCTTTGGAATAGTAAGGCACCCTTTGGTTATAAAAATGTTCGTGTGGGATCAGCAAATAAGGCTGAAGTGATACCGGATGAGGCGACAGCTCCAACCGTAAAGGAAATTTTTGAACTTTATGCCACTGGAAACTACGCGTATCAGTATTTTGTTGATCTAATCAAACACAGATTTCCTGATCGCACGATTAGTAAACGATTGTTTGAAGAAATGTTAAAAAATCCATTTTACTATGGCTACATGAGAATCAAAAACGGCCAAACCCTAAAGGGAGTACATGAACCCTTGGTCAGCAAAACACTTTGGGATGCTTGTCAAAAAATAAGAGGCATCCGTTCATCCAATCATCAAAGTACTCGCAAAGGACATATCCCAAAGCCACTGATGGGATTTATGACGTGTGGAAATTGTGGTCATTTCGTAACAGGTGAAACACATCAGAAAGCGAATGGAAAAGTTTATGTGTATTACCATTGTGCAAATCAAGCGTGCCCTGAGCGTAAGCTCAACACACCTCAAGATCAGCTTTTCGAGCAGATCACGAAGGCTTTTGATCCCTTTGTTCGCTTTACGTCTAAAGCGACTGAGGCATTCATTGAGGCCCTTTCTGGACGTCTCCATGAACTCGATCTTTACTCGCAGAAGGCAACTGGAGAACTGGCCGCGAAGCGCTTACAGATCAAGGCCAATATCTTAAAACTTGAACAGCTTCACCGTGACGGATTGCTCAGCGATAAAGAGTTTAAAGAGGTCATGGAACTCAAAAATACCGCTCTCGAAGAAGTGAAGATCGAATTAAACGCTATTAATGAAAGCGACCACAAAACTTTCAAAGAAGGACTTCGGATCATCGAACTCCTAGTAAAACTTCATGGTTTCATGAACTTAGAGGGCCAAAAACTAGAAAAGGTCCGATTAGCAAAATTGGTCTTATCGAACCCAATTTTAACTAACCGAACCCTTCAATATTCCTACCAAAAACCGTTCGATGTCCTTATTGATTTGACATCAAATAAAATTTGGTGGACCCTGAGGGACTCGAACCCCCGACCTATCCGTTATGAGCGGACAGCTCTAACCAGCTGAGCTAAGGGTCCCCCCTTGTAGTCGACTATAGTCTAGGGTGGTGGATTCGATAAAGTCCTTTTATTTTCTTGCAGACGAAATCTTAGATGTAGATCCCAAGACTCTGACAAAGTTTCACCCACCGATGATCCGGATCAATTGTGCGTGGTGGGCCTTGGATTTCAGTGAGAGGAGCGCTCGTCACAATTCCATTTCGGTAGACGGCCGCCATTTTCCATTTTTTCGCCATCGCCAGTTGGGCGGCCAGCGCACCAAGTGAGGCCGTGAGAAATCGGTCCGTCGTGGTGGGTGCGTGACTTCGCTGGAGGTGTCCGAGCACGACGTAGCGTGATTCCCAGCCCGTCTCGGTTTCAATCCACTTGGAGAGTCGCTCGCCCACACCGCCGTAACGGATGGAGTGAATTGCGCCCTCGACGGTCTCGTAGGTTGCCTCTTCGTTCAGGGCTTTTGCGGCTTCGGAAATGACAACGACGAGGCCTTTTATTTTTAGATTTCTTTTTTCCACTAAGAAGTTTTTTAATTTTTCGCGGGAAAAAGGCCGCTCGGGAATTAAAATCGCGTCAGCGTAACCGGCGAGGCCCCCGCCCAGTGCAATCCATCCCGCAGTCCTTCCCATGGTCTCGACGACCATCACGCGACGGTGGGCTTCGGCTGTATAGCGAAGGGCGTCGACCGCTTCGGAGACGACCGTGCAAGCGGTGTCGAATCCGAACGTGATGTCCGTTCCCTGAAGATCGTTATCAATTGTTTTTGGAACTCCGACGATGGGAAGATTCGGTGCGATCTTACTGAGCCCGATAAAAGTACCATCTCCACCCGCCGCAATGAGTCCATCGCAACCGAGTTTAGCAAAAGCGGCTTGAAACTCTTCGGCGCGTCCTTCTACTTTTGTGCGATTTGAAGTTCCTAGAAAAGTTCCAGCTTGAGCGTGGATCCCATGAATTTCTTGGAGCGTGATGTTGCGAGTTCGGTTTTCAAAAATACCTTCAAATCCGTCGAGAATTCCCACGACTTCATGTCCCTGAAGTAAGAGGGTTCGTGATGCCGCTTCAATAATTCCATTCAAACCTGGGGCGTCACCGCCACCGGTCATGATTCCAATTTTCATATGTGTTTTATACTGCCCGGTTTCTTTACCTGACGCCAAGCGATAAAAAAAAATGTAAAATATTTGCCTACTCATCTTGTAGAACCTTAGATTCTCATGAATAGTCAAAGAAGTGACAATACAGATTTTATTCAATTAACGAGAGGGAGATCGTTTTATGTCTTTTATTCTGAATGCATTTCGTGAAGGTGGAGTGTTCATGTACTTCATCCTTTCTTTTGGTGTGATGACGGCTGGATTAGTTTTTGATCGCGTTCGTGCGTTGTACGTGAATTATAAGGAGCCTGCTCCTGAAGTCAGACAAGCTCTTTTAAACTATATTCACCGGGGAGAACTCGTCGAAGGAACGCGCTATGCGAAAGCTCTCGGCGACAGTTCCTTGATCGGAAAAATCGCAGCGACAGGCTTTCAGATCCGCGCTGATGGCGGCAGTGAAGAAGAAATGCAAGCTCGCATGGACGAAGCGCTTTCTTCCCAACTCGGTACAGTCGACAAACACACTGGCTTTCTCGCGATGTTCGGTAACGTTGCAACGCTTCTCGGACTTCTTGGAACCATCAGTGGGATGATTCGTTCCTTCTCGGCTGTGGCTTCTGCAAATCCAGCAGACCGCGCAACGATGCTTTCTCGGGGTATCTCTGAAGCTATGAATTGTACCGCTTTCGGTCTTCTTGTGGCGATCCCAGCGTTGGTGGCTTACGCATTTCTTCAAAATCGCACGGACAAGATTGTAGCGAAAATCACTTCACTCACCACTGAAATTTATCACGACCTTCTTTTCTTGGTGGATTCTGCTGGAACCGTGAAAACCAAAGCTTACTCAAACGAAAAACGCTCTGAAATGACGGTCAACTAACATGGCATCGGTCAATACGGCTCCCTCCGGAAAAGGAAAGAAAAGTTTAGACGCTGAACTAAACCTGGTTCCGTTTATTGACCTTCTTTCCATGTGTATTTGTTTTCTTTTGATGACGGCAGTGTGGATTCAAGTGGGAGCTGTTCAAGTAAAACAGTCTCACGGGACCGAAGCTGCAGCCACCCCCGCTAAGAGCTATGAAATCGAAGTGAAGTTCACTCAGAAGGACACCGCTGAGGTTTTATTGAAACGCTCGAATGGGGGAGTTCAAAAGAAGACTTTGATTACGGCGAAAGACGAAGCCGACTTCCAAACGAAGTTTAACCAAAACGTCGTGGATATTGTGAACTCCATTGGGGGAGAAAAAGCTCAAGCCCAAGGTGCGATCGCAACCTCCATGATCAACTCCCATCCTGCCGTTCCCTACGGTGAGATGGTGGCGGTGATGGACGGACTTCGTCGGAATAAGATCACGAATATCGGAGTAGTTCCTGCTGGAGGTGTGCGATGAGCTTGATGACTGCGACTTTAGGTCCAAAAACATTCACTCGCCACTTAGTCCAAAGAGAACGCGCAAAAGCTTCACGAAAAAAATTGATGGTCGCCTCCCTCTCGTTAACCTCAATGGTGGACATGTTCAGTTTGCTTGTGATTTTTTTGCTTCAAACTTTTTCGACATCTCCTGAACTTCTCGTGGTTTCCAAGGGAGTCACCCTTCCTTCGGCGTCCACGGGGCTTGAAATCAAGGACGCTCCTCTTCTTTCAGTGACGACTGAAGGCATTTATCTCGATCAGAAACTGGTTGGAAAAACGGATGAGCTTCTGCGTGACCCGACTCCTTTAATGGAAAAGCTCGGTGACCTTCGAGATCAGTGGCTGAAAACTCACCCGGACCAAACAAAATTCCCGGGTGAAGTGAACTTACAAGCTCATCGAGATCTTCCAAGTACGACGATCTCAAGGTTGATGGGCTTTTTACCGAGTCAACATTACGGATCCATCCAACTGGTTGTGATGGGAGGAAAATGAAGAAGCAGACTGGGTTCGTTTTAGGATTTATTCTTCCAATCGCCGCACTCGGGGGGGAGAGTATCCTCGCGACCCAATTGAGGGATCTTCGTAATTCTTTACCGGTCAATGATCCTTCTCGGTCTCAGCTGACTCTCCGACTGGCCGACGTTTTGTTTAACGACGCTTTGAAGGACAGAACGGATCTCGATTCAAAAGGAGTCCCTTCGACAGACAGTTTAAAAAGAACTCAACGTGAGGCGCTAGCGCTTTATGAGACTTCGCTGAAAGGCGAAGAGGGAAATCGAGTTCCTGCGGTTGGCGAAGGAAAGATGAAAATTTTCTTTCAAGAAGCTCGTCTCTATCAAGACTTGGGAGATATGGCTTCCGCGAAAAAACTTTTCACACAGGTTGAATCGGGTTCCACTCTGACCGCCTTGAAGCGTGAATCCGTGCTTCGCTTGGCTGAAATGCAGGAACAAGAAGATCCTCATTCAAAAGACGTTGAAACCGAGTACAAGAAAACATTGGACCTCTGCCAAGGATCTGATCTTTGTTCTTACGCTCACTATCGCCTCGGTTGGTACTACCGAAATCAGGGCGATTCGGCTCAGGATCTCGCGAAAGCGATTTCTGAGATGAAGCTTGCTCTTTATGATTCAAAAGGAAATGTTCGCGAAGAATCTCTTCGTGATTTAATCGTCTTTACGGCCGTGAACGGATCTGACGGACTGAATGAGCTTGTGGACTTTGATGCCCTTTCTCAGAAACTCTCTCGCCCTCTGATTTTAGATCAGCTCACCGATGCTTATTTCGGAGCTGGAAATAAAAAAGCCGGGATTCGATTTTTGGAACTGATCCATTCTCGTAAACCACAGCTCGCTTATGGAATCCGCCTTTTAGAAGAGCAGTATGGTCTTCGGAATTGGGCGATGGTTGACTCCACTTTAGCTCAGCTTTCAACTCCGGCCCTTCTCGCCCAGAAATCAGGAATGACGGAGCTCGCGACCTCGGAGTCTGAAAAAATTCTAAAACGCCTTTCTATCCAGCTTGACCAAGAAAGAAAACAGGATGCCCGTCAGTCGTCTATTTTCCATGGAGTAGTCGACCTCTATCTCGCGCTCTATCCACAAAGCTCTGAGCGGATGAAAATGATCGAAGGATGGCTCGTGGCGGAGACGGATTACGCGACGAAACAGGCGAAGGTTTCAGCTTGGGTGTCTTCAGCGGACTTGAAGCTGACCGTTTCTGAACAAATTCACCTTCACGAGTTGGCCGTGTCCTACGCCCAAAAAGAAAAAGACCTTCCGATGGTCATCACTCAAGCCGATGAACTCATTCGTCTGACGAATGGAAAACGGGAAGACCGATATCTTAAAGCTCACGCCTTATATGAGAAAAAAGACTACGCGACGGCTCTTCCTCTTTTTCAAGGATTAGCTCAAGTCGAGGGTTCTGGAGAACCAGACACTTACGCGATACAGTCTCAAAATTTAGCGCTCGATATTTTTAATCAGCAGAAACGGTATCAAGAACTTCAAGCACAAGCAGAAAGTTGGACAAATAACCCAGCGCTTTTAAAATTTGCCTCTTTGAAAAAAGAATTAAGCGAAATGACAGCGGTTCATGATCAAGCAGAATTCCAGTATTTTGCGGGTCTGGGTGAGACACCTCAGGCGCTCGATCAATTCCTGAGGTACTGTTTGGCCTCAAAATTTACCCCTCAATCGTGTGAAAATGCAAAGGTCTTGTCTGTCAGACAACAAAACCAAACTGCCCTGATTCAGGTCCTTCGCGCGCTTGGAAAAAAAGACGAGCTTGCTTCGGAACTTGAGGCTGCCGGTTTCTTTGGTGAGGCTGCCGATATGGCAAATCCTCTTGGGGCAGGTAAAACGGTTCACGAACAATTGAAGGCTGCGCTTCTCTATGAACTTGCAGGAAATGAAACAAAAAAGAACGCAGTTTTGGCGGCTGCGCTTAAAAACCCTGCGCTCAGAAAAACAATGGGTCAGGATGAAGATTCGGTTCTCGCGATGGTTCAAGGGACCCCTCTCTTTACGGCTTCTCTTTTGAGTCTCCCTTGGAACCCAAAGAACAAAATGAAAATTGTGGATGCCTTGGTGGTTTCGAATCAGGCGAATGCTTCTATCGAGAAAATGGTGCTCGCGTCTAATGAAAGCACAGGTCCAGGCTGGGATAAGCTCGTGGTCTCTTCCTTTGAGCAGCTTTGGAAAAAAGAGCATTCGATTAACTTCTACGGGAAAAATTCGAAACGTCAGTTTGACGCTCGCATGGCGGTGATGAAGCAGTTAGCGGCTTTTGTGGAGAAAAAATTAAACGGCGCGGATCTCGTGACCCGACTTATTCTTTTGAATGGAATGAACCGCGCGTATCAGGGGCTCAGTATGGCGATTTTGGATAGTCCGATTCCTGCGGAACTTACGCCAGAACAAAGTCAGAGTTTGAAAGAGTCCCTCTCTCAGCTTGCAACACCGTTTGCGGAGCGCGCAGGACATTTTGAAGAAATGTTTAATGAGCAGATGAAAAAGGGAGCGGACCAAACCCAAGTCGTTGCGTTTGCGAAAGGCCTGCAGGCCGAAAAAGACATGAGTTTTTCTGTGCCAGATCTGACCCCAAAGTCCAAGACCGTGGCGCAAGTGGGAATTCAGACTGAGGGAATCGCTACTGAGGCGCTTCATAAGAATCCAAACGATCGAGTCGCGTTGGAGCAGTTAAAAAATTATTTTGAAGGTCGGGGTCAGGTTCGCCTGTCTGCGTACTACCAAGGACGTTTAATGACTTTAAGTCATGAAGGAGTGAAAACACCATGAATAGGATGATCGTGGCAATTTTGGCTTTGGCTTTTTTGAGTTTGAATGTGGGGGCCGCGGTGGATGATGCGAAAACCCCGAGCGCTCCGGTGAAGTATAAGAGCGGAAAAGACGTGAACTTTGAAGAGCTCTTGATTCAGGGGCAGATTCGGCGTCCAGAAATTTCTGTGATCACGGGCAGTGCAGAAAAAGGAACTGACGGACTTCTTCGTCTTCGGGATAATTTCTTAGATCGCGTAGCGGCTGATCAAGGAGAGGAGTGATTCATGATTTCAATAGCGCGTGAATCAGGACAGCTTCTGCGGGTGATTCCTGGGTTTAAGGGTGAAGAGACTTTTGGTTTACATGAGCTTTTCGGACTGGTGAGTGAGCGTTCTGCCGGTGTACGGGAAAGAGCGAGAAAACATGCGGGTCTTCGCACCACGAATGGCGAGGCTTGGCAGTTTAATTTCCGAGTGGTGAGCGATGGCTCCACTTTCAAGGTTTCTCCGATTCGAAATTGTCAGGTGACTGCGGCAGAAAAAGGACATTGGAAAATTCAGACCCCTCGTGGGATTTACCTCCTTTCGTCTGATGCGCTTCCCGTGACTGAAGCGATCGCTTCGGTTGATGAAGATAATACGTGGAAAAAAATTGCGGCTGTTATGGCGCTTGTGATGTTGATGATGTTTTTCATTCCAACACCGAAGAAAGCCGACTTAACCCAAGAAATTATCGACGCGGTTACCGTGAAAATTAAAATGCCTGAGATTCAAAAATCAGTGAAGGTCCCCGAACCCTCGCTCCAGGCCATTCCTCAAAATTTAAAAACCGCATCGGTTCAAGCGAAACGAGCGATTCAACAAAACCTAGGATTTTTAGGTCTTCTTGGTAAAAAAGACCTGACTAAAGCGTTGGGTGGAATGCCGCTTGCGCTGAAGGATGTCTCCGCGGGTGCAGGTGCCGGTGGAAAAGAAGGCAGCGGCGGTGAAACGCTTGTGGGTCTTGGACAGGGCGTGAAGCGCACGACGGTTGGGAATACTGGAGTCGCGGGCCTGGGCGGGATTGGAACAAAAGGTGCCGGCGGTGGAGCCGGGGGCTATGGAAATATGATGGTCGGCTCTGGCGAAGGCAAGGGACTCACGTCTCTCGCTCTTTCTCAGGATGTGGTGCTTGAGGGGGGCTTGGATCGTTCAGTGATTCAAGCGACGATCGCAAAATACTTGAGCCAAATTCGCGCCTGTTATGAAGAAGGTTTACGGAAAAACAAGGGTTTGATGGGTCAAGTGAGTATGGCTTTTGAGATCAGTGGAGCGGGGACGCTCAACTATGCTCGGGTTCATAAAAGTTCACTGGGCGATTCAGGAGTCGAGTCCTGCATTTCCACAAAAATGATGAATTGGCAGTTTCCTAAACCAACGGGTGGCGTGAACGTGAAAGTAAATTATCCGTTTATGCTTCGTCCATCGAGTTCCTAAGGGAGAGGGTTTTGAAATGAAATCACAGATGAAATTTTTTAATATTTTTTTAGGTTTAGGAATCGTGAGTTTTTCGGGATGTAATCAAAATCCGACTCCTGAGGGAGTCGTATTAACCGCTACTCCAGCTGCCAAGGTTCAGCGAGTGGCAGCGGTTGCTTTGAATCTCCAAAATTCTTATAATTGTACCGAGAACTTACTTTGTGAGTTTACGATTCAGGCTGTGGTTCCTGCTCCAGGAAAACCTGTCGTCACGGTTACAAATCTCCCAGCGGGCGCGACATTTGACCCTGTTGGGCTAAAATTTTCATGGAAGCCCGGTTTTGACGTCGTTGATCCGAGTAACGGTGGGGGGCTTGTTCGAATTATCCCATTAGAGTTTCAACTTAAAAGCGACATCAATAGTACTTATAACACCATTCAAACGGTCGACTTAAAAGTTCAGAATACCCCTCAGAATTGGAGTTTTCAAACTGACCCAAAACTTACAGTCGATGAAGGGTCTGAGTTAGTTCAAGATGTTCATATTTCAAATCCTGATTACCCGAAGGGCCCATTTAACGTCACGGTCGAAGGAGCTCCCGCTGGGGTTCAAGTCGTTTCAGATTCGCTCGATCCGGCCCATTTTCAAATTAAATTCACTCCTGATTACTCTTTCGTGAAATCGACGGATTTAGAAGATGGTGAAAGTGCACATGTGAGTGGAAAAGGAATCAGTTCCTACTATCGATCATTGGATTTGAATGTCGTCGTTCGGGAGTCCAATAGCGGAAATGTTCGGCGACTTCCGACAAACTGGATCGTTCGTGACGTAAGGCAGTTACCGGTTCTTTCTGGACCCCTCGCTCTTCAAGTTCGTGACGAAGCTTTTTTCAATGTGAGAGCGGATGACCTGAACTATGAAGCCGCACCTGCGATTACGTTAGCGAGCCCGGTTCCATTTGGGGATGTGCAGATTAGTCCGGCGCTTCAAAGAACAGTAACTCAAAGAAGGTTAGCTCGGGTCTCGAGTCCGAATTTTTCTCCGGCTCCTTCCTCTCTCGTAGTCGTGGATTGGAAAAATATTCCCCTGTCTGCGGCGGGAAAAACTTATCCTTTGAAGCTTCAATCTTGTATTGATAACGGTCTCGAAGGTCAGCTTTGTCAGTCGATGGAAGTCGCAGTCACCTTTACTTTTAAAGGGGCGCCTGCGCCCGTGATTACTCGGGATGCGTGGCCCTTCACCCAAACGCTGTACGCGAAAGCGGGAGGAAAGACTCAGATTTCTCTTCCGATCGTTGACGGTGAGGATTCGACTCGCGCGGTGGACGTAGCGATTTACCCGGAATCAATACGCAATGAATTTTCATGGTCCGGTGGCGTATTGACCGTTTCCCCTCAGACAGAAGGCTTGAAACAAATCAAAGTCGTTGCGACCTCGACCCGAGGCCAAGCTCAATCTGAATCGTTCGTGATTGATGTTTTACCTGCGGATTGGAGTTCGGTCGTTGTGCTGTCAGATGATGCACAAAAACCTGAAATTCAAGCGATTTTGAAGGCATTTCCGAGTGCATCTGTTGTGCATCCCGTGTTTCAAAAGGAAGCGCGGACTTTTGCTTTGAGGAATATCGTTTTAGTAACGACCGAAATGCTTCAAGCTCTAAGCACTTCTGTGGATTGGAAGGCTTTTGATCAGAGGATAAAAGGGGTTCCAAATCTATGGGTTTCTTCCGCTCTCGTTGACTCGCTTCAGACTCATTCAGCTTATTTTTCGGGCTTAATGACAGCCAGTGGCGTTTCGTTTCCTGGAAAATTTAGTAAATATGCAGGCGGGGAAAAGTTATCGAGCTTCGAAATCTACCCCAACGCTTTATCCAATTTGGATAAGCCTTCTGCTCTGATCAAGCTTGCAGGAACGCTCACGAGTTATTCTTCAGATCCTAGCTTGATTCACCTTTTTGGGGCATCGATCTGTACATCGCTCCTTGACTTGAAGGGAATGGTTGCAAATTATACGTTGGCAGTGAGTTGTCCAAAAGAGAACGGATCTGTGGTGCTGTTTGGTACAGAGTTTAGTGATTTACAGTTCGGACCCAATGATGGTCAGCTTTTTTCGAGCTGGACCTCAAAACTTCTTAAATACGTAGGAGCTCGCCGATGAAACGGATTAAATTTAGTGGAGTCATTCTAAGCTGCCTAATGGTTTCGAGCGCGTGGGCTGGAAGTTCAGACTCGAGTCTTGAGTCCCAGCTACAGGGACTTGATATTCCTGAAAATCAGGCTCCAGCCGGGGTGAATCGTGAAAAATTATACTCGGTACAAAATCGATACAACTCCCTGAAAAATCGTTCAGAAGTTTCTCTCGGTGGGAGTTACAACTTTGGAGGCAGTGGCTACCTTTCAATGACTCAGGTGGATCTGCATTATCGTTTTCACTTGAATGACCGCTGGGACTTGGGCGTCGGTGGAAGCTACGCTTTTAATTCTCTCAATACTTCGGGAAAACTTCTTGTTCAACAAAACGGCCTAATGCCTGATGTGGCTTATCCTAAATACAAAGCGAATGTCCTGGTTGGATATAATACGTTCTACGGGAAAATTCGATTTTCGATGGATTCAGTGACGTATTTCGATCAGTACGTCGCGATTGGTCCTGGGATTGAGAGTTTGAATACGGGATCCACTTTGGCAGGAATCGCGGATGTGGGATTTGTGTTTTGGATGGATAAATGGGGAAGCCTACGTATCGGACTCCAAAATGAGTTGTTTACCGAAAAACGCGTACTGAGTTCATCGAGTACCGACCAAGTGGTGGGGCACGTTGACTTGGGCGTGATGTTTGGAGGTAAAAGATGATTTCATTTTTACTGACGACCTTACTGAGTGTCTCCGGAGTCGCGCAGGCGGATTCGGGGGCGGATGCTCTTTTGCGTAGCGTGGGCGGATCAGTTCCTACAAAAAATACGGCAACGGACACGACACAAGCTGCGAACATTTTCGTTCAAGATGACTTGAAACTGACCGATCCTTTTTTAATTCAGTTTTATTCTTCATTCTCGGCTGATCAATCAACACCGTTTGAAGTGAAAACCTGGGTTCGAAAAATCACGCGACATGAATTTGAGGCCGCAGCCCATCTTTGGTCGGTTTTGCAGGGAAAATTCCCTCAAAACCTTCAAAACCATGCGGACGCCGCTCAAGCCTATCTCCTTTATCAGTTGAATTTACCTCAGAGCTTCGTCTCTTTTTGGCTCGAGAAAATTCAGTCTGATGCTTTTTCAAAATCACCGATTTCTTCGATTTTAGAGCAGACCCTCGCAAGTCAGGGTTTTGATGCTTGGATGATGAAGTCTTCGGTTCAGTTTGATCCGACTCAAACCGCTCAGCTCATGAAACTCGATTCGAACCGGAGTTCGATGGTTCTTTCGCTTCAAGCTCTCGCTTCTCTCAGAAAAGGGCTTGAGGGAGAAAAAGTATTAGCCCTCTTGTCCGATACGCATCCTTTGAAAGTCGATCTCGCTAAAACAGTAAGTCTCGCTTACGCGAAAAAAGGTGATCTCGCGATGGCTGCTCGAATCCTAAAACAGGATGTCGAACCCATTTTAGAGCGTAAAAAAGATTTAAAGCTCCTTTCAAACTATTACCTCCAGATCGCGCGTCTTTTGTACCAGGCAGGCTCAATGGACGGAGCGGCGGCGTTTTATCAAAAGATCCCGAATGGGGCGCCTGAATATTTAACCGCTCAAGAAGAATTGACCTGGGTGTGGCTTCGCGACGGAGCGACGGATCGTCTCAGAGGTCATCTTGTGACGCTGGGATCGAAAATTTTTAATGAGCGCTTTCAACCCGAAGTCGAGTTAGTGCGATCGATCTCGAATTTGAAGATGTGTTATTACGGTGATGTGGAATCGGATTTTCGTTCGTTCTCGACCAAGAACCGGGAATTTGCGAAGGCGATCGATAAAGGGCTGAATTCAAGTGAAGTTCCGGTTGTAGCCATTCCTGATCCCTTTACGATTCGGGCTCGCGAAGCGCTTTCGGTGCGTGATTCCGAGCTTTCACGCCTGAAGGAACTGAGCGAACGCTCCATCAGCGCGGTTCTGCCGGCGGTTGGGCCACAGTCTCATTGGAAAAATTTTGAAACGCTTCTCCTGAAAAATCAGGAAGATGCGAAGAAAACGCTTCAAGCGGAGTATCGCCGCCAATGGAACACGCAGCATACTGCTCTCCAAGAAGCGATTCGGAAGATGCAATTTGTGAAAGTTGAGCTTTTAAGTGAGTTGGCGCTGGCGCAACTCGGTCAAGCGACTGATCAAGTGGGAACTTCACAGTCTTCGCCTCTCTTAATTCAGCCTAAGCAGCTCGAAGTGGCGGAGAAACAACAAGTTTATCCTTTTGATGGGGTGGTTTGGTCTGACGAACTTTTTAAGCTCCGTTCTGTAACACGAGGAAAGTGCTTGGGACAATAATATGAAGACGCGTCTATCTTTTACTTTTCTGATTTGTTCAGTTTTGAGTTTTGGCTGTGATAAATCGTTCTTGTATGTAAGTCAGCCTCAGCTGAAGAGTGTTTTCGATCAACAAATCAAAGTAAAAGATGTTGCGAAAGCTAATGCGCTCGACCTGATTTGGATTATTGATAATTCAGGGAGTATGGAAGTCCTTCATCAATCGGTAATTGATAACACTTCAGTGTTTATTGATGGGTTCACAAAAAATAATTTAGATTGGCAGATGGGTTTAGTTTCAACGGATGAGAGTGATGAGCCTTATTTGGGGATGAAGCCGGGATCCCTCTTTTTTTCAACGGCTCCTAATGCCATTGATCTCTTTAAGTCCGCGGTTGGGCACCTGGGAAATAGTGGAAGTGGTACTGAGAAAACACTAAAGCCGCTGGTTGATAGCCTTGAAGAATATCCTGGGTTTGTTAGAAATGGGGCCGTTCTCGGAATTATTTCTCTGACCGACGCACCTGAACAAAGCGAAAATCCAGTGTCCGACTATATTGCGCGTTTTCAAAAAGTTACCGGTTCTGCAAGCGCTATCTATGCTTATGGCGTTTATCAAGCTCGTGATCTGGGGTGCCCGCCGACGGAAGAGGGCGTCTGGAATTTTGCGGGGAGCCGCTATGAGGAATTCATGAAAACTTTGAGCGGATATAAAACACTTAAACTGTGTGACCCGAACTTTGGTCAGGTTTTGTCGAATATCAGCCTCGACTTAGTTCAGAAGGTTCAACAGTCTCGAATCATGCTTCCGTTTAGGCCTAAAGTTTCTACCTTGAAGGTGTTTTATAATAATGTCAGTTTACCGGGTGGTGCACAGGCCGATGGTGGGCAGTGGTATTATGATTACCCACGAAATACGGTCACGTTCTATGACTTGAAGTTTGCGCAGGGAAATCAGGAATACGTCCGTGTTTACGCTGAAGAAGACGACGGCCTGAACTAATTCCTGACCACGAAAACCGTTCCGATAATAATCAGCCCTGCTCCCAGCAGCATCGGCAGGTGAATCACTTCGCCCAAGAAAAGCACGCCCCAAAGAATTCCGAAAATGGGCATGAGGAAGGTGACGGTGAGTGCGCGCGTGGGGCCGATGGCTGCAATGAGATTATAGAAAATCACATAGGCGAGCGCACTACAAAGAAGCGCAACACCGAGAAGGTTCATCACGATTTTTGGGCTCACGGCTCCGATGGAAGGATTCATGGGAAGCGCGAGGAGGAGGAGGAGGCCGGCAATCAGTTGAGTCACGCCTGCAATGCCTTTAGGGTTTACTTCTTTTGCGTGTTTTTTCGTATAGACGCCTGACCAACCGTAACACCCCGCTGCCGTCAGGCAGGCGAGTGTCGAGGGCCAAAACTCTGAGTCCCGGACGAGGTGCCCGTGCTTCGTGATGAAAAACACGCCGAGCCCACCCAAGACCAGTCCGAGAAAACGCTTTAATTTAAGCGGATCTTTCAGCCAAAGCGCTGAGAAAACCGCTCCGAACATCGGAGCCGTCGCGTTCAAGACGGATAAGAAAGACGCCGGTAAATGAAGAGCCGAAAAACTAAACAGCGTGATCGGGATCGCGAGGTTCATCGCTCCTAAGATCAGGTAGACTCTCCAGTGACGCTTGAGTTCGACGTTAAACTTCGTCAGAAAGTAGAAAAGACATAAGACAGCTCCCCCAATCGAGAGCCTCAGGCAGCTTGTGAGGATCGGGCCGAGGACGGGTGCGACCACTTTTACGAAAATGAAAGCGCCACCCCAGATGCCGGCCAAAGTCAGCAGTTGAATCACTTGTTTTAAGTTCATGGGAATCATTTTAGCGGAATTTGTGTCTGAGGGGAGTCGGCAAAATTTTCTGAGCATGAAGTTTGCAACCTTTCTAGTCCTAATATGCCTAGAATCGCTGCGGTTGCGACTGCTACACCGAAACATGCCATTTCACAGGAGGCGGTAAAGGAGTTTGCTCGATCACTTTATGGTGAGAGTGCACACTTCAATCGGCTTTTCTCGGTCTTCGATACGGTGAGCGTGGAAAAGCGCCATCTGAGTGTGGATTTAGAGTGGTTAGGGCGAGAACACAGTTTTACCGAGACGAATGACCTTTATATCGAGACGGCGCTCGATCTAGCCGAGCGAGTGACTCTTCAGGTGACTGCCGAGTGTGGCCTTAAAATTACAGACTTCGATGGGGTATTTTTCCTCTCCACAACGGGGATTTCTACCCCAAGTATCGATGCGAGACTTTTTAATCGTGTGGGGTTCAATCCCCATATTAAGCGGATTCCGATTTGGGGGTTGGGTTGTGCGGCGGGAGCAGGGGGGCTTGCTCGTGCCTATGATTACTTGAAAGCCTATCCGACCCATAAAATTTTAGTGATCGCAGTCGAGCTTTGTAGTCTCTCGTTTCAACTGAAGGATCCCACAAAAACCGACATAATCTCAGCGGCCCTTTTTGGGGATGGCGCGGCGGCATGTGTGATTCTTGGAGATGAAGTCCCGCGCTTTCTTTCGAAATGCCCTGAACCTTCGATCTTGGGAAGTCTTTCGACGATCTATCGAGATTCGCTCGACTATATGAGCTGGCGAGTGACTCGTGAAGGATTCAAGGTTCAACTTTCAAAAGATATTCCATTGATTGTGACCTCGCTCGTGAAAGAAAACATTGAGGAGTTTATTCATGAAGAAGGCATCCATTTAGCCCAAATCGATCACTATATCTTTCACCCGGGAGGAACAAAAGTTCTCCTGGCCTACGCAGAAGGACTCGGTGTGAGTTCTGATAAATTTCGCTATTCCTACGACATTCTCCGTGAGTTTGGAAACATGTCAAGTGTTACGGTCTATTTTGTTCTGAAGCGATTTCTAGAGAATACAAACGCTCATTCGGGTGAATACGGTCTTGTCGGTGCGCTCGGTCCCGGGTTTAGTTCTGAACTTGTTCTTCTGAAGTGGAGTTAGTATGGGTGTGTCGGGCGTTACTTTTCTCGTGATTCTCATCTTTCTCGCCTCCCAGAGACTTTATGAATTAAAGATCGCAAATCGAAATACAAAAACACTTCTTCGATCCGGCGCTGTCGAATTCGGTGCACGTCATTACTGGGTCTTAGTTTCACTTCATACACTCTTTTTAGTGAGTATGATTTTTGAGGCGAATGTGCGGCCGGTTCATCTGTCGGAATATTGGTTTTTCTTTTTCGTCGTTTTTATTTTGGGTCAGCTGGGTCGTGTCTGGGTCATTCAAACTCTAAAGGGGCGCTGGACGACGAGAATTATTGTTTCACCGGGGAGGGCTTTGGTCACGGAAGGGCCCTTTCGGTATATTTCCCATCCGAATTATTTGATCGTGGCGATTGAATTTTATGTCATTCCCATGATGTTCAACCTCTATTGGACGGCCCTTCTTTTTAGTATTTTGAATGCGGCTGTTTTGCTTTTGATCCGTCTCCCTGAAGAGGAGCGGGCGCTCCGGTGGGGAGTTAAGCTATGAGGAAAGCCCAGAGCAGGCCGAAGAGGTGAATGAGTTCCTTGAGCACACGCTTGAAGAGGTCCAAGTCGTCTCCCGTTCTCCTCACTTCATCTTCGGAAAAATGACTTCAAAGCAGGTATTCGGGGCTCCGGAAAGGACAGAAACCGTCGCACCGTGTTCTTCCAGTGTGACCTTTGCGATGGAGAGATTGATGCCCAGGCCCTCGTTTTCCGCTCTGGTTGCAAAAAGGGGGCGGAAGAGTTGAGCTTTGACGTTGTCTGAAATGGCGGGCCCTGAATCCGTAACACGTAAGAGAACAGTTTGATCAACCGTGAGAACTTCAACTTTGACCCATTTTTCTTCTTCGGCTTTGGCAGCATCAATCGCGTTTGTGAGTAAAGCCGTCACCACTTGCTCAATTTCAAATTCGTCGCCTTCAATGAAGACGTCATTCTCAAATGAACACGTGACGAACACTCTATCTTGTCGCGCCTTGATTTCTGTTAGGCCCGCGGCTGTTTTCACTAAATCGGAGAGCGAAATCTGGGTCCTGATCTTCGATAGAGAATAGCGGATTCGTTCGCGACTTGCCGGTTCGTTTGAGAATTTACTTAATCGGCTTACGACTTTCTCAATTTTTCCTACTGCATTTCGTAGAACCTTGGCTCGGACTTCGAGCCCTTGCGGGTCATGAGCCAGTTGCGCGAGATTTTCCGTGGATGCTGAAATGATTCCAAGAGGCTGGTTGATGTCCTGAACAAGGCGCGCCGACAAGACCCCTAAGGTGGCAAACTTGGTTGAATGCAAAAGTTGGCGTTCGGTTTGTTTTAATTTTGAGATGTCTGTCATCGTGATGCGATCGATGCGTGTGCCTGTTTCACAAGGCGTGACAGTGACACTCAGAAGAACCAAGGTGACAGAGTCATCTCCCCTACGCATACGAAGTTCACAGGTTTTTTCCAGGGAATCAGAAAGAGTATTTTTTTTGAAAAGGTAGTAGGCGTCTTGGTCTTCCCGATCAATGAACTGGGTGAACGGTTGATTGATAAAGGTGACTTGGGGACGCCCCAGCATCGTCGAGGCGGTTCTATTCACTTGGGTGATGAGTCCACGCTCATCTAAGGTGCAGTACCCTACGGGTGCTGATTCATAGAGTTCGAAGTAACTGTTTCTTGCAATATCTAATTTTTCTTGAGTGCGATGCAGTTCTTCAATTTGCATTTCAAGTTCGATTTGATAGACGCAAAGTTCGTAAAGTGCCTCTTGACTCGCTTCGGGTGATAGCCCGTCAAAAGATTTCAGGGGTTGAAATCGAGCTTTAGCGGTTACTTCGGCCAAGCGACGAAGAAGGGCAAGGTCCTCGGTGTTTAGTTTTTTAACAGACATCATTCCGTCCCTTATTGACCTTCAAAAGAGCATCTTTTGTGTTCACAAATTCTGTTGAATCTATAAAGGTAATCACAGCTCCTTCAATTACATTTTCAACGGTGCGATAAGGTTGAATTCGCATAGTGTACCATCGACCAGCTTTTGATTGAACCGTGACTTCCTTGAATTTGAGTGTGTCGAGAACAGCCTGAGTATCGGAAATTAATTGATCGTAGTGCACAAGGTTAGAAACAATATGTCTAATCGGTCTGCCTACATCGCTTGCAATCAGATTGATGATATCACTTGCGGCAGGAGTAAATCGAAGCACATTCAGTTGTTTATCAACAAAGACGCTGCCAATTCCAGTTCCGTTTAAGAGATTGTTCATGTCATTATTGGATCGCCAGAGATCGGTCACTTTCGTCTGTAACTCAGCGTTCACAGTCGCCAACTCTTCGTTGACGGATTGTAGCTCTTCCTTCGATGTTTCGAGTTCTTCGTTCGTTGATTGTAGTTCTTCATTTACGGACTGCATTTCCTCTTTGAAAGACCTCAATTCTTCATGCGACGTGGTCAGTTCCTCATTAGAAAAGCGAAGGGTTTCTTCTTTTATTCGCAGTTCTTGTTGTAGCGTTTTAATTTGCTTTTGATAGTTGTCGGTCGACTCCTCAGAAAGAGCGATGACGTTTGCATTTTTTTCCGGAACGGACTCTTGGGGGGCTGGAAGCTCGAGATAAGGCCCCCCCGTGTGCCCCTGAAGGTAAAGAATTTCTCCACGTTCATTGATGAGAGTCCCAGCGGGTGCTATGAGCATCAAGATGGCGTGTTCTGTCAGTTCCCGAAGAGGGGGCTTGGCCCGGGATGGAGTTAGGTCACGGTTTTGGAGGGCTCCGGCTTGATGGGTAGAGATCGAGGTACCTGCTTGCCCAAACCCGGTTAGGCTCGGGCTGTAAGGGTCCTGTTTTCGTTGAAAGATTTTTGACGTTCGGTCAAGAGTGTTAAAGAGCGATCCAAATTCACCGATGCCTTCTGAGCCTCCCAAAAAGAGAAGGCCATTGGGTTTAAGTGCATAATGAAAGATCGGAATGAGTTTTTTTTGCAGATTGGCGCCAAAATAAATCAAAAGATTCCGGCAACAAATCAGGTCTAGCTTTGAAAAGGGAGGATCTTTCATTAAATCGTGTTCAGAAAAAATCAAGATGTCACGAATCCCTTTTCGGATTCGAAAAAGGTAGCCGTTCGATTCCGGGGTAAAAAAACGGGTCAATCGTTCGGCAGAAATATCAGCGGCAGTATTGGCTGGAAATAAACCTGACCGTGCCGTGGCAATAGCTCGATCATCGATGTCGGTGGCAAATATCTGAACGGGAAAACTTATTTTTTTTAATTCCATGTATTCCTGTAGAAGGATGGCGATAGAATAGGGCTCTTCTCCCGTGGAGCACCCTGCAGACCAAATACGAATCGCTTGACCCGGGGGGCGTCCTTCAAAAAGTTTTGGAATCACCTGTTTTTCGAGAGATTCAAAGGCCTCCCGGTCGCGGAAGAAACTCGTGACTCCAATCAAGAGATCATAAAAGAGTGCATCAATCTCTGCGGGTTCTTTTCGGAGGATCTCGACATAGGAGTTGAGTTGGTCAACTTGATGAACCGCCATGCGCCTTTCAATCCGACGTTGGATGGTACTCGGTTTATAGTTTGAAAAATCATGGCCCGTTTTCGTTTTCAAGAGTATGAAGAGTTCGGAAAGGATAAATTGGGGATCTTTTTGAAATTCGAGGGTGAGTTTTTCGGATGGGTTGAAGAGCTGTTTTGAGTATTGAATCAAGTGGAGTGGAATCTCACCCGGCTTGAATTCGAAATCCACGAGTCCGGTCGCGAGCGCATTTCGCGGCATACTGTCGAATTCACAAGACTCAAGGTTTTGGGCGACGACGATTCCACCTGTAGCTTTAATAGCCCGCGCGCCCATTGAGCCATCGCTCCCCGTGCCGGAGAGAATCACTGCGAAGGCTTTTTCTTGTTGATCTTGTGCCAGGGAAGTGAGGAAGGTATCAATGGTCAATCGAGGTCCCGGTAAATGCTTGGATTCTTGTAGTTCAAATACGCCTTTCTGGATCGTCATATCGTATCCAGGAGGGATGATGTAAATTGTATTAATCAAGGCAGCCATTTTATTCGCGACTTCAAACACTTTTAGTTTTGTTCGGCGCTGAATGAGATCGACTAGGATACTGGTGTGATCGGGTGCTAGGTGCTGAATGATAACGAACGCCATTTCAGGGTTCGAACCAAGAGCTTCTGCTGAAAAAAAACTCTCTAAAGCCGCTAGGCCGCCCGCGGAGGCCCCAATGCCGACGATGGGGAAAGGTGCGAGTCCCGAGGATGGTTGACCCATTTTTTCGGCACCGAGTTGGGGTTGATCTTCCGTCATGTGCTTTGTCCTCGATCTCAGGAGAAGCTAGCACACATCCGACGAAAAACGATAAATAACACTTTCCTCGTCCGAACAGCTCAAGCACGAACGAGATGAAGGAGTTTATGGGACTTTTTTCAATAATTCTTCACATTTTTTTTCGTTCATTCCCCAGCGATAGGTGAAGAGGGATTTTCCCGTTGGATTTTCGAAGAATAGAAAATTATGTTGTTTAAAGATCGTATCAAGTCCAGCTTGTTTCATTTTTTCTTCGATCATTAATATCTCAGGTCCCTGCGATGATGCGCTTATGGTGAGTAAGTTTGATCGATAGGCAGCTAGAAAAAAATCTTTGAAATAAGGACTATCCACATGGGCAAGAAAATGCACAATCCCGCCTTGCAGATAGTTGTTATTGGCCTCGGGTGATTTTAGGTAGGTGAGAAGGGACTGAAAGTAAAGCATTGCATGTTCTCCCCGAAAAAATACACTCCACTCATTAGGAGAGAGAGGCTTGGTGCCAATGCCCAAGACTGAATAAATAAAAAGATTTGGGGTGTGTGCTGAGGCTAGTCTCGCTATAGCTGTGTGAAGCTCTTTGAACCAGTCGTTTTCGAGGTGAGGATTAAGCGCCATGAGCCTGATAAAATCATCTAAAAAATAAAAGGGTGCTCCACTGAATGAGTTAAGACCGCTTGAAGGCCACTGGCTTGGCACCTCTCGCACCAAGAAGGTAAATATATTTTTAAATTTTTTTAGAACTTCGAGATAGTTTTCTTTCGAACGATTAGAATTAGAAAAAAAACATTCCAAAGTACCAGATCGAAAATATTGAAAACTATTGTTAATATTTTGAAAATCAGATCTGAATTTATTTTTTTCGATTTTTCCCTCAAGAAAAAGATTCGAAACTGTTTTTAATAAATCGAAATCCGCATTAGAGTTAAAGGGATTACTTAAGGTGAAATGGAAGGCTTCGTACACGAAATTCCATTCCAAATTAAAATTGAGATTTTGGCTTACGAGTCGGGGTAAAAATATTTTATGAAGGAGGTCGTGTTGGAACCGATTAAAGAGAGGAAGAGCTAGATTGGAATATCCTCTATTTTTCATTTTAGGGAAAAGTGAGTACATTTCTTGGTTGCTTAAGTTTAGCTTGACCCACGGTAATAAATATTGATTTTTCCAATTTTCTTCGAGAATAAGTTCGGGATTTTTCTTGGCGAGCAAATCTATAAAACTCACCGGGGGATTTTCTTGTGTGAGTTTCGCTATTATAGTGGCATCTAAGAGGTCTAATTCTATCATGGATTCGATAAATGACCAACAACGCGTTGAAATCACATTTTCGGCAACAAGTGTCTTAATTTCACTTTCTGCGAACTCAAATCCTTTCCAGTTTTTACTAACAATATAACTCAGTAAAGGAGGAGGTTGATTCTTTGGTTCTAATAGACTCGTCTTTATTTCGTTTTGAATTTCAGTCAGGATCTCTTTTTTTTCGCTTTCATTCAAAAGTGCTTTAGTAAACGTAAATTTTAATTCTAATTTTCGAATAACCCCTTGGTCAGTTGGAGTAATTTTTTGGGTTGAAATAAATCGTAAAAATTCGATAAAGTTGGTCACTTTATGTTCTTCTGGAATTCTGGTTATAGCGGCTGCATTTCTAAAAATTACATAATCACCTGAAATGTAGAAATCACGCCCTTCGATGGCATCTGGGTTCACTTTGCTTCTTACGGTGAGTTTTGTCCCTGCCGCGCCTTCAAGCCCTCGTCGGGTGTACGTACCGTCTCCTAATTTGGCGTTTTCTCCTGGATAGCCGTTTCGAGACTGGAAGAAATTGGGTTTTTGTTTTCGTGACATGGTGATGTTTTCATAGGCTAGAAAATCTTTTGTTTCGTGTGATACAATATTGATCTCGAGTTCTGCGGCGGTTTTTTCGCTGGCTATATAGTTTGGAATCTTAATGTCTTTCGCTTGAATGAGCGGAAGTGTTCCTAAAGGGTAGCTTCGCAAGGGTTCTCGGTTTAAGAGAATTTCGAGTTCTGGCAAGTTATTTTTTTTTGCGAATCCAATCAGTTTTTTGCGGAGTCCGTAGTGCTCTAATTCATTCCACGCACGTTCTACATCTCGCGCATGTTGAAAGAGTTTTAAGCCATTGTTTTTAATATAACGAATGGCGTCTTCAGACAGTTTCGTATCCTCATTGAATTCTTTGATCACTGCTTTTAAATCTGAAATGCATTCTTTCCTGATTTTGGCATCATATTGGAAGGCTTTTGTAAAAGTTCGAATGACTGAAATGATTTCTGGGTTATAGCCTTGTTGTGCTCTCCATGTTGTTCCATGGGCTGCGTTTCGGTAGAAGGAAACTTTTCGCTCTAGAAGATCTCTGAGGTATTGGGGATTTTTCGCATCCCATTCGAAAAGATCACGGACAGGGCTTTCTTCCTTCGGGGGTGTGGTCAGCTCGAGAACTCCGGTCGAGTAGGAGTCACTGTTTTGGTCTAGAAAATCAGAGCCCAATAGGGCGTCTTTTTTTCCGGTGCCCGTTCCCCGCGAGTCTCGCATTAGCCTGACTTCCCAGAGTTGTTTCGATCCTTGGAGGTAGGAAAAATTTGATTTGAGGAAATTTTCAAATAAGACAGCCTGCTCTTCATTTCCGTCGATCACAAGATCAAGGTCTTGTGTGGAACGATAAATTTCGTAATACTCATAAGGGAAAGATATAAAATCGCGAGGGGCCGTGTGGTGCTCTTCAGAAAAATAGGCTGCAATTCCTGTAGCAGAGCCGCCACCAAGCCAGATTCGAATTCCATTTTGATCCCCCCATTCTTGAATCATTTTGAGTTCGGGGACTCGTCTTGTTCGATCGACGAGTTCTCTGACAAAAGAAAATTTCTCCTGGAGTGGCCGACGTGCATTTTGTGTGAGATTTGTTTCAGGGGTAACGGGGTCTGTTCCGAAGCTGGAGGTGATATCAATTGCGAAAAGGCCAATCATCCCTAGGATGACAGCGAACGATTTTTTTCTAAAAAAGCGAGTCGTTTTGGGTCGTTGCACCTAGTATACTTTTCGGTATTTTTAGGGAAAAGATTTATCTGACCTTTGTTTTCTTTGTATTTTTTATGAATCGTTAGTTTTTTGACAGCCAGATGATCAGAGGCTCTCGGAATGAACGTAATAAAATTCATAGGACCCGGTACCTAAATTAGATTGCGCAACGCATCGTTTTGTCGTATCTATCGACCCGACTCTTAATTGGTCTGCTGAAATTTCTGGAGAATCATCTTCGACGAAAGCGGGACAAGATCTGAGAATGCTTGAAAGGAAATTGATTTATGAAGAATGAAATTTTTAGCTCACTCCTTACTTTAGGACTCTTAACAAGTGGTTTGGCATTGGCCGGCAGTGCAGATGATGTTGATTCTTTGGGTTGTGGTGATGGAGTAAAAACCGCGCCGAATGGCTGGTTCGTTGCTATTGCTCAGGACGATCCCAATATGTTCAAAGAGACATCTCTGATCAGTGTAAATTCATTTCGGATCACGAGTGTCATCGGATGGGTACCTCCAGGTGACAGTTGTTGTTCCGACATCATCGATGTTTCAAAAATTAATAAGATCTATTATGTCGTTTCGTTTACTCCGGGCGTTGATAGCACAGCATTTCCAACGGCGCGTGAAGATACAATTAAAAATCGAGATGACGTACTCTTAAATTTGAAAAATCTTGGGGCCGAAGTGGAATGTAATCACATCGTTCGAAAAAGTAATGTTCCGCAGTCCCCGGCGAAGTAATTCTCCGCCGCCTAACTGAATGAGAGTGTTTTGAGGGGGCGGCGGCTATATCGATAGCATTAAGTCGAAAAGATTTTCGACCCTTGAGTTTTCTTCTTTTTTTTATTCAGCCTTCAGGGAGTCGCTTTAAGTTCAACGACCAAGGTTCTTCCTTGTAAAATGGTGCAAAATCTTTGCTACTTTTACGCCGATTTCGGAAATGCAAAAGACCTATTGGCAGTTGTCGATACAGGAGCTTCATTTCGATGGGATCATTACGTGAAGTCCAAGTGATCCTCGATCTTTGTGGGTATACCCAACAGTTCAAGGATTCAGATGCAGTCGCTGCTTTAGTCATAACGAGGGGGTTACCTCGGGAGCCCGGCCCTTTGACTTTTTCATTTCATTAAGCCCCTTTTTAACGCCATCCCAATCAGCTTTGATTGACTTTTCATAACCTTTTTCATTTTTCACGTATCGAGCCATATGCCTTATATTATGGCATAATCTGCTGATTTCAGAGTTAAAAACATGTGTGTACAATGTCATCACATGGTGTTATTCTTGTTATATGTCTACTGCTAGAAAAAAAATAGATATGTTAAATATGCGAGTTGAGCCAACACAGAAACGATTGTTGGAAAAGGCTGCTGAAGCATCGGGTCAGTCTGTTACTTCATTTGTGTTAGAGCACGCCGTTCAAGCTGCCCATAGGAAATTGGATGAAATTCAAAAATATTCACTCAGCATTAAGGATGCTCAGGCATTCATGGCGGCACTTGAAAACCCACCTATGGCAAACGCATCGCTCAAGAAGGCTTTTTCTGATTATGGCAAAAAGTATTCTCATTCAAAACGGTAACGGCTAGGAATGCATCGTTTTGAGTTTCATCTCCTAGATAAGTCTTTTGACAGAACATCATTCGATTGTGGAAATATACTCCTCAATTCGTATTTAATGACCCGTGCACGACAAGCCCAGACCAAGGGATTCAATAGAACTTATGTCGCAATTATTGAAGGTGACTCTGAAAAAGTGGTTCAAGGCTTCTATGCGATTAGCATGGGGCAAATAGATTTATCGGTTTTACCCGAAGAAACAATCAAATCGCTCCCTAAGCACCCCGTACCTGTTGGTCGAATCGGACGTCTGGCTGTAAATAAATCCATGCAGGGTAAGGGGCTGGGGCAGGAACTCTTAGTGAACGCACTAAATCGTATCCGAGATGCAAGCAAGGCCATTGGAGCCTTCGCCGTGGTGGTGGATACAAAAGACGATTCAGCAAAGAAGTTTTATGAAAAGTTTGGATTCATTGCCCTAACGAATGATCCAATGTCGCTCTATTTACCAATCGAAAGTATTCCTGAATAAGGAATCTCGTGCGCGACTGACTTCGGCTCTCGTTCGAATCACGGCCTCCTGCATCTTAAAATCACGAGATTTACTAAATCCATATAGAGGAAAATTTTTTTGATTCACTTCAGGCATGGATGCCGTGCGGAAGTGAAAAGGCAGGAAGCCTGCTCAAAAAATTTTTCTGTATATGTATTTAGTAAATCTCATGATTTTTAAATGGCGGGCACGAGTAGATGACTTTATAACTGAATGCCTTGTACACGCCGCGTAGTCGAATATGGCGGATTTCAGCCGAGGGGCAACGGGACGCTATCGAACTGACCAGCTTATCAACAGCAAAAGAGATTGGCTTACGGGAGTAACACGTTTGATTTTAGGTATTTATAGGAATTTTATAATAATGTTATCTAAGGTTATTGATTTTTACTAACTTATGATAACTTATTTATACTTATGGACCCACGAACAAACCCATACGCGCCTGGTGCTGGTACTCTTCCTCCAGAACTTTCCGGTCGAGATGAAATCATTGAACGAGTGTCTATTCAGCTTGATAGATGCAAAAATGGCCTCGCTTTCCGCGGTTTTTTGCTGGTGGGTCTGCGTGGCGTCGGGAAGACGGTCTTGCTTTCACGTCTCGCACAAGACACCGAGGCGAACGGCTTTACCGTGGTTTCAATTGAAACTCCGGAAAGACGCTCGTTACCAGCACTGCTAATTCCATCACTTAGAACAGCATTGATTAGGCTAAATTTAATTTCTGCGGCAAATGATCTCGGCAAGAAAACCTTGCGAGCGCTTGGTGGATTTGTCAGCGCAATGAAAGTGAAATATCAAGATATTGAGTTTGGATTAGATCTCGGAAACGAACCTGGTATTGCTGATTCTGGAGATTTAGAAAATGATTTAGTCTCGCTTTTTGTGGAAATTGGCAGAACAGCAAAAGCAAAAAACTCGGCCCTCGTGCTCTTCATAGATGAAATCCAATACATTGAAGAAGCGCAGTTTGCAGCCCTCATCATGGCTCTTCATAAGTGTACACAGCTACAACTACCTGTCGCACTCGTTGGTGCAGGTTTGCCTCAATTGGTTGGACAGGCCGGGAGAGCAAAGTCATACGCGGAAAGGCTTTTCGAGTACCCTGAAATTGGACCACTCACAGCTGATGCCGCAATGACAGCTCTCACAGCGCCAGCCCATAGGAAAAATGTTTCCTTCGAAGCCGAAGCCCTTAAAGAAATACTAGAAAAAACAAAATGCTATCCCTATTTTCTGCAAGAGTGGGGAAAACATAGCTGGCAATGTGCGAACAAATCTCCAATAACCAAACAAGATGCTGAAACAGCGACCATGCTTGCGATTTCAGAACTGGATGGCAGTTTTTTCAGAGTTCGCTTCGACCGGTTAACTCCAAGTGAAAAGAAATATCTTCGGGCTATGGCAGAACTCGGATCCGGCCCTCATAGATCGGGAGATATTGCGCATATTCTACAGAAAGATGTGCAAGCTGTTGCTCCCACTCGAGCTAATCTCATATCAAAAGGAATGATCTATAGTCCTTCTCATGGCGACAACGGTTTCACAGTACCTCTTTTTGATGGATATATGAAAAGAGTGATGCCTACGTTAAATTAATCGAAGAGCCAATTAATCATTTTGAAAATTGTCGGAGAGAGATTCGGCCTTCGGTTCGCTCGCATCCGCTTCGCTCACCTCGGCATGGACATTTTCCTCAGTCACGCTTCGTGCTTGCCTGACTTCGTCCGACTCCTTTGGAGTCGTCCGCAGTCGGAAAATCTCGTTCGAATCACTGCCTCCTGCATCTTAAAATCATGAGATTTACTAAATCCATATACAGGAAAAATTTTTGATTCACTTCAGGCATGGATGCCGTGCGGAAGTGAAAAGGCAGGAAGCCTGCTCAAAAAATTTTTCTGTATATGGATTTAGTAAATCTCATGATTTTAAGATGGCGGAAACTGCACAATTGCGAATTTCCATAGAAACTTTCAACAGTTAACCAACCGTGTGCCTAAAGTGTGCACAACTTAAGTGACGTCGACTAACGTCACTCAGGGTTCGACACACTTTTTAACGGTAAAGAAAAGGGGCCAGCCGAAGCTGACCCCTCGCGTTTTTCTGATTTTTTGAGTTCCGCCGAAAAGATTTGTAGGCTTTCCGTAACTCCCTGAACTTCGATCCCAGCCAGTCTGACGTAGTGCTGCATAGTCTTCAGCTCTTTCCATCCACAGACCTTCATCACCTTGGCCGCCTCAACCCCAGATCGTAGCATCTGGGTGGCAAAGCAAGCCCGCAGGGTATGAAACTTAATGGATGGCAGTTTGTGAATGTAACAGAACCGTCTCAGGACTCGGGCCTGTAGGCCCTTGTCCCATTCCCATGACCTTGGAAAAACGTACTTCGTTTTACCTGTCACGGATTTGAGACCCTGGATCACCTGTTCCAAGTCTTTCGACATTGGCACCTGTCTCCAGTAACCGCCCTTGGTGGAATTGAAATTCCGCTCTCTGACGTTATAGGTCTTATTGACGTTTAAGAGTTTATTCTCAAAATCAATATCGGCCCATTCTAGCGCATGGATCTCTCCAGAGCGCATTCCCGTCATCAAAGCGACCGCCCAAATCTCCTTCCATTCATGATTTGATCCATAGGCTTTTTCGAGAAGCCGTTGGATTTCCAGAATGTTCAGGATTTCGGGTTTCTTTTCTGTGTCTCGGTCGAGATTCACATCGAAAGTAGGACTTTTCGAGAGGTGAATCATTCCGCTTTGGATTCCAAAGTCGAAGATTGATTTTAGAACTTGCTTCATCTTCTTTCGATGACCGAAGCAAAGATCCGCTTTTTTCATCTCCTCAAAAACCTTGGTCACGACATAAGCATTCACTTCTGTCGCGGGTTTGTTCCAATAGTCCTTGAACCATTTTCTGATCCCTCCGATGTAATCACCGTGAGTAATGGGAGAGCGTTTTCCAGTTGCAACTTTAAGCTTCTGAAAATGCGCGTCCCACTCGGTAAGTAAATCGGCGAACAGTACACCCTTGCTTTCTAAATCGAGAAGTTCACGCTCACATTCTTTCTTGAGCTGAATCTCCCGTTTGGTTGCAAGAGCCTCGGTTTCAAATCCTCCTTCTTGTTTGGTCACTCGAAGAGAAGAGTTTGAATTTGATTTCAAGTAGACTCGGACACGATAAAGAGTTTTATCGGCTTGTGTTTTTTGATCGCGGACTGTGTAGGACTGAATCATTTGATCCTCCGTTTTATTTCAGAGGACTCAATGAACCGATCCAGAGCTGCCCTATCGAACCGAAGGCTTCGACCCAATCTCGCAAACGGAATTCTCCGTCTGTAGACCAAGTTGCGAAGTGCTCCGACCGAAGGAAGCCGCAAATACACAACCGCTTCACGCGAGGTTAACCACTTCAAGTTTTCAAAGATCAAGTTACAACTACTATTTAATCCTACACCAATTGACGTTGAATTTGAATCCGAAAAAGTATTTTCTTTTTCGTCATTCATTCGTAAAAACCGCCTGTTTTTTAAAAATAGACGAGGTGCAGAGAGGTGCGCGGCAATGTCGATTTACGGATTTGAAACGGATGGTGTCTTTTTGTCTGGCACAGGAGTTTCGCTGGCACGCTTCTTTTGGTGAGTCGTTCTCTTCACCATCGCTTGAAACTTTACCAACTCCTGACTCAGATCATCGCGGCCCAATCGCTTGACGCTTTTAAGTAGACCTTCAAGATATGCGACTTGGCTGAAATGTGCCATTCGGACCTCTTCGACTGCGTTATCTGTGAGGTTATTTACGGATTGAAGAATGAACCAGCTCGCTAGCTCGGCCTTCGTCACCCTACCGCCAGCATTGCCCTGATTGATTTTCTCAAGTGCTTGGACAAGTGCCGTGTCCGCCTCGGCACTGATCGCGATCTTTGCTAGTTCTTGTTTTTTCATCGGTTTTTATCTCCATTGTAGCTCGTTTACTTGAGATGCCGGGAGGGGCGTTGCCCACGTCAAAAGTTACTGTCTTGACATGGTTAATATATTCTATTATTCTAGAAATATGGAACTATATGAAGCCACTGAGGCATTCTCTTCGCTTTCGCAGGAAACGCGGCTCCGCGTATTTAGATTGTTAATAGAATACGGTCACGATGGGGTCATTCCGGGAGAAATCGCAGCACAACTTAAAGTACCTGACAATACGCTGTCATTCCATCTTTCGCACATGAGCAAGGCTGGACTTGTTACATCAAAGAAGAATGGCCGCTCTGTGACCTATTACGCAAATACGGAACTTATCGAAGACCTGATCGATTACCTTCGGACTAACTGTTGCGTCCGAGAGTCTAAATCTAAAGCAAGGACCACAAAGTCCAAAAAATGCTCTGAAAGGAAATGCTAAAATGAACTCGACTCATGGAAACAAAGTAAATCCTGCTCAAGAAAATAACGCTGATGAAGTTCGTCAAGCTGTGAGGGATAGCTATTCCAAAGTCGCAGCCGGAAAACCCAGTGGTAGTGGCTGTTGCGCACCAAACTTGGATTCAACCGAGAGCTGTTGTGATACCTCTAAGGACTTCGATGTAAAGTCTGTCTATTCAACCCGACTTGGGTATTCCGAAGCTGAATTGAACAGCGTTCCCACGGGCGCGGATATGGGGCTCGGTTGCGGTAACCCGCGCGCTATTGCAGCCTTGAAGTCTGGTGAGGTTGTTTTGGATCTTGGAAGTGGTGGCGGTTTTGATTGTTTCCTCGCTGCTCGCGAAGTTGGGCCTTCAGGTCGTGTGATTGGCGTTGATATGACGCCCGCGATGATTACTAAAGCCCGTGGCAATGCGAAGACGGTTAATGCAAACCACGTTGAATTTCGACTCGGAGAGATTGAGCACCTGCCGGTGGCAGATAACAGCATTGATGTCATCATCTCAAATTGTGTCATCAATCTTTCGCCAGACAAGCCGCAAGTATTTCGCGAGGCGATTCGGGTGTTGAAGCCCGGTGGTCGTTTGGCGATTTCCGATGTGGTAGCCAGCGCCGAATTGCCCGAGCAAATTAGGACTGATCTGGCCCTCCATTCCGCATGCGTTGCTGGCGCTACCGTGATCAGTGAGTTGAAGGAGATGATGCGTGCCGCTGGGTTTGCGGAAATTGCGATCATACCAAAAGACGAATCACGGGAGTTTATCAAGGATTGGGCGCCTGGCCGCAAGATCGAGGACTATGTCGTATCGGCCTACATCGAAGCATTAAAGCCTGAAAACGATTGTTGCGGGACAGATTGTTGTTCTTGAATTCTGGTGATCTATGAAAAATAATTTATCCAACCCACCTGACCGTCCGAAAAAAACGCTTTCATTCCTTGATCGGTACCTAACACTCTGGATTTTTCTAGCAATGATCGTGGGTGTTGGATTGGGATTTGTAGTTCCTGGTATTGTTCCGGCACTTAATGCGTTAAGTGTTGGCACGACTTCCATTCCCATCGCGTTTGGCTTGATTTTGATGATGTACCCACCTCTTGCCAAAGTAAAGTACGAGGAGATGGGGCAAGTCTTCCGAAATAAGAGAGTCCTAGGGCTTTCGTTGTTACAGAACTGGGTCATCGGCCCGATACTAATGTTCGCATTAGCGTTGATCTTTCTCCGTGACAAGCCTGAGTACATGGTTGGATTGATTCTCATTGGCCTCGCCCGTTGTATTGCAATGGTCATCGTATGGAACGAGCTTGCTGAAGGCAGCACAGAGTATTGCGCTGGGCTTGTCGCATTCAACTCAATCTTCCAAGTTCTATTTTTTCCGGTTTACGCTTGGTTTTTTATAACATGGCTCCCGGGCCATCTCGGCATTCAGGGTGCGGAGGTTCACATCACAATCGCTGAGATTGCGAAATCCGTGTTTATTTACCTGGGTATTCCGTTCTTGGGTGGGTTCTTCACCCGACTCGTTCTTAGAAAAATTAAAGGCAATGTTTGGTATCAGGAGCACTTCATTCCTAAAATCAGTCCCATTACGTTAATTGCGCTTCTTGGGACGATTGTGCTCATGTTCTCGCTCAAAGGAGAGCAGATCATCCAATTGCCGTTAGATGTACTTCGAGTGGCAATTCCGCTCGGCGTATATTTCGCCGTCATGTTCATACTCTCATTTTATCTGAGTAAAAAGGCCGGTGCTGATTACCAGAAATCAGCAACTCTTTCGTTTACTGCGGCCTCTAACAATTTTGAACTTGCCATCGCAGTGGCAATCGCAACATTCGGTATAAACCATGGAGCGGCCTTCGCCGCTGTTATTGGCCCACTGGTTGAAGTCCCAGCGCTCATTGCCTTGGTTAATGTCTCTTTATGGATTCGATCTAGGTATTTTGAACAAGCTAAGGAGTCGATCGCATGAAAAACGATCTTCACATTCTTTTTATGTGCGTCGCTAATTCAGCGAGAAGTCAGATGGCAGAAGGGTTAGCTCGACACCTATTTGGACCGTCCGCCGTAATCGAAAGTGCAGGGTCTCACCCATCAAACGTCAACCCGTTTGCAATCCAAGCGATGAAAGAAATTGGGATTGACCTTTCGCGCCATTACTCGAAGTCGGTTGATAGCCTTTCCCCTAAGTTCATCGTCTCACTCGATTATGTCATCACACTATGCGCAGAAGAAGTTTGTCCCATGATGGTGTCTAAAGCCAAAAAGTTGCATTGGCCACTTCACGATCCGGCTGGAAAAGGCGGATCAGATGAGGACCAATTGAACCGTTTTAGACAAACGCGAGATGAACTCAAAGTTAGGATTGAAAAGTTCAAAACTGAGTTTGCCTAAAGCGGTTAAAGTATTATTTTCTTGGCATTTGTTCCGTCCCAGCCTCACTCGGAGAGTTCGCCATCGAGATATTCCTCAACGTCAGAGGTACGGTAATACTTGGAGTCGATTTCGATTAAAAGCTCGTCGTTAAGTTCGTTATCAATCCACTCGTCGCGGGCAATCCTCCAAGAGATCGGGTCGGATTCCTTCGCAACCGTAACCGCGTCAAGCTCCATCCAGAGCACCTTCACGGTTTCGTCATAGCAACCACGAACCGACGCTTCAAATTCTTCATCGACGTTGATCGCAGTGAGGTTATTGCGGACGAGACTCTCGATGATCCAAAGTGAACCGAATTCAACCCCCTCACCAGCCAGCTCCCTCATACAATCGTCACCGCCACAGATTTCACAAACCCCGCTCGGAGCGCGTTTATAGCATGAGTAACAGAACGGATAACTCTTTTGGTACGCGAGTTTTTCTAGTCTCTTCATGATCTCTTCGTTTTGAATTTGCATAAACTGAACCCTTTCGTTTCTTTCGAGGAGTTGGTTTGAAATCGGCTCCCCTGACACCCCAAAGTGCAGGGGGCCGAAGTCAAACAGGGCAGTCGCAGCATTCACCCCCAGACCGACAACCGACGAAGCGTCGGGCACCAAACGTGACAGCAGTTTTATCGCTGGCGCGTTTGGGTGCAGGAGGGCTGGGTTCCCAGGGTGAATGCGGAGACAACCGGCAACGCGAAGAAACGAAAATCAGGGCTCAGTTAAATTCAATCAAGGGATCTGAATGGACGCTACTCGCATCCAATGATCCGCCGACTGATCCGCGTCGCTACTTGACCCGTTCAACGGGGTAGCCGTGATCTGGCTCCGCCGATGTATCCGGGGCGGATTCCGAAGGTAGTGCCATTGGCACCTCTGTGACCTTTAAGGAATCAATCGCATACTGCATCTGAATTTCTTCGAGATGGGCGCGAGTGGGTTTTGTTGAGAACACCATGATCGGCTCTGGGGATGTCGAAGGTTTCGGGGAAGGCGATTCAGATGATGCAGGAGATGGTGACGGCGATGACTTTGGTGCACGATGCCTCTTGTGTGGCTTTGGACTTGGGCACACCGCCTCGACCTTTGTCCATGTTGGCCCGGTCATGGCTTTCAAGTCTTTCGACACCGGATCGGTAACCAAATAGATGCACACAAGAACAGCCGCGCCAATCAACAACGGATAAATTTCTTTTTTCATTGGATTCACTTTCTTTTTTAAAAAACAAATGAAGTGAATGGCACTGACATTGAAAGCTAGCAGACATCTTTAAAACCGAGACCTTCTTTTCCCTGTTCCCTGTTCCCGATCCCGTTCCCTGTATTAAATTTTACCCCCTTATAATTATCAGATTCCAATCCATACCTCCTCCGCCTCCGCCTCGATTACTCCCCCCTTTGACTCGCTCCTGACCCCTTTCTCACAACATCGTTGGGGGGGAGGGGTCAGGAGCAAACAGAGGCAAGGCTCTTTGGAATCGAGGCGGAGGCGGTCTTTGGTTTCAATGGGTTATGGGATTTCGATTGCTTCGACAGACTCCGGCCTTGTAGTCACGCTGTGATCATAAGCGTTTTGCGGGATGGTCGAGATTAGGAGGCAAGTTCACACACGATGAATTCGTCTGAGCGGCTGCGCAATTTCGTTTTTAAGAAGTTGGATTTGAGCTGTTGATGAAGACAAAGATAGATTTCTGTCTTTTGATCGGCGAATTTAACGGTGGGTGAATTCTCAAAAACCCAATCGTAATTTCGCCTAATGAGGCTGTAGATTCTTTCATCTGCGCAGACGTATATCACGAAATCGTAACCGCTTTTCGCGATATAGTGTTCGAGTTTCGTCTGAATCCGTTCATGAGTTTTCTGGGTTAATTCGACCTCAAGGGCCACCTCATAGGTGTGTCCATCGCTTTGAATTGTGATCCTTGCGTCTGGGATCAGCGATAAGATGCGATTTATTTCTCTACGTCTTTGTCCTCGAATCCCTATAAAAGCATCGCGCTTCAACTTCGACTCGGGGACAATTTTTTTAACTGTAGAGAACTTTTTGAAGTGATCCAATATCCATCTGACTTCCATGTCATGCTGAAACGATGTCGAGTATTTGGGTGGCTTTGCGTCTTCGACTATCGACGACAATCCATGCTGAAGTAGAATTGATTTTGTTCTTGTGTGCGGTGACCAGCCCAAATGTGCTCCAGTCGAATCATGGACAACACGCACCAAGTTGGCCGTTACGAGCCGTTTCATTATTCGCCAAGCCCACTCTCGACCCTCAGATTTGAGAACACCTTGCCTCAGCTCACTAATAGTTCTAAATCCGTAATCATTGACCTCTTGAAGTACCGAAAGGATTTTTGGAGTAAGCTGTAATCCCACAAAATCTGATCGCTTTCTCATTGTTGAGCCTCCCAACGAGCAGGGGAAACGATGGAGTATTCGAAGTGGCCTGGCACAAAAGTCGATCCTCGAACTGAGTCGGGCATCCATTTAGCCTCGGTCTTTGGCGGTACCAGTGTGGGGGCACCGCCCGCGCCGTTCATTTGGTTTCTACGGTTTGCCTCGTCTTCCGCTTCCTTTCTTCCCTGTTTTTTCCCTTCCTCGGTTGCATCGTGGTTACCTCGGTCAATGGCATAAGCGGTCCCCGCTCCGACCAAAGATCCAGCAGCAGCGCCGATCACGACGTTTCGAAATCGGTTATTGCCTCCGGGGCCTGGGTCGGCAATCGCCCCGACTCCTGCACCTGCGAGTCCGCCGATGCCGGCTCCCGTCGCAACGGATGACTGAGGCGTGCTACATCCTTGATTGAGAAGTGCAATCAATACGATCCAACTAAGTAGTTTTGCTCTGCGTTTCATTCTCTTTTCCTTTCGTCTTTATTGATTTTCCGGGACGAGGAGGTTTCTGGGAGGACGGTTGCTGAGCTTGACTAACGTCTGTCTTTACGCCGAACATTTTGGCCTCGGCGACGAATTGAGTTGCAGGAAAAGTTCGGTTCGGTGGGAGGATTTGAAGACCTGGCTTCACGGGTACGCA
>Ga0364860_10048_pt1 | contig 92138 bp, 70 predicted proteins | sample ExccelAu500001D4_FD_206916 | JGI IMG/M metagenome (GOLD analysis project Ga0364860, IMG submission 206916) | Enriched cells from Trout Bog Lake Hypolimnion, Wisconsin, USA - BchlTB.Aug20.5000.01 .D4 | ecosystem: Environmental > Aquatic > Freshwater > Lake > Hypolimnion/Profundal zone | place: USA...
AAGAGGAGCTTGGAAACCTCCTTTCGGGTTATCCCGAAAATAAGATTTTTCTGGTCACCGAGCAGAATTGCGACAGATATTGTCTCCCGTTAATCAGGCAGACACCCGGATTTGAAAATTTTAAAAAGGTCGTGATTCCTTCAGGGGAGGAGAATAAAAAACTCTCCTCTGTTGAAATGATCTGGTTATTCCTGAGTCAGAACGGGGCAGACCGCAAATCACTGGTTGTGAATCTGGGTGGAGGTATGCTCACCGATCTGGGAAGTTTTGCCGCCTCAACGATAAAGAGAGGGATGGATTTTGTGAATATTCCAACCACCTTATTGGCCCAGGTTGATGCCTCTGTAGGAGGAAAAACAGGATTCAACTTTAACGGTTTAAAGAATGAGATCGGCGTAATTAACCAGCCACTCAGTGTACTGATAGACACCCGTTTCCTTGGTACGATCGATCACGAAAATTTCATTTCCGGCTACGCCGAAATGATCAAACACGGTCTGATCAATTCTCCGGAACATCTGGATGAAGTGCGCACCTTCAGTCTGGACAATCCCGATTTTGAGATCCTTCGCGGAATTATCGCCCGCTCAGTGGCAATAAAGGATTCTTTCGTTTTCCGCGATCCAAACGAACGGAATATCCGGAAAGCGCTTAACTTCGGACATACCATTGGCCATGCCTTCGAAAGTTTTGCATTGAATTCTCCCCACCCAATCCTTCACGGATATGCAGTGGCCTTTGGAATGATTGCGGAACTCTATTTGTCGCATAAGGTATGTAAACTTCCATTGGCTACGGTGACTGAATTATCAAATTGGTTAATTGATACTTACGGGAAATATACGATTGAAGAGAACCAGTTTGACGAACTTTGTCAACTCATGACACACGATAAAAAGAACGAGGGTTCACGCGTTAATTTTACACTGATCCCAGCTATCGGGGAAGTGGCCATCAATCAGAATTGTGATAATAAACTTATTCTGGAAGCTCTCGATTATTTCAAAAAAATGAATTGCTGAGGAATTGCCATGCAACACATTATCTCGAAGCCCGATAAAACGCTGAAAGGGGAAATCACCCTCCCTTCGTCCAAAAGCATCAGCAACAGAATTTTGATTATCAATGCATTAAGCTATTCTCCATATGAAATTGATAATCTTTCCGACAGTGATGATACCAAAGTTCTGGAGAAGGTTCTGAATTCCAACACCAATCATTTTGACATCGGGCACGCTGGAACTGCAATGAGGTTCCTGACTGCATTCCTTTCCAAAATTGCCGGAGAGTGGACGATGACCGGTTCAGAACGAATGCAGCAGCGCCCCATTGGAATACTCGTTGATGCCTTGCGGAAATTAGGGGCTTCGATTGAATATACCAGTAAGGAAGGATTTCCTCCGCTTCGAATTCTCGGATCTTCCCTGAAAGGGGGTGTCATTGAACTCGATGGGAGTATCAGCAGTCAGTATATCTCGGCATTGCTCATGATTGCTCCAACCATGGAGGGGGGCCTCACTTTAAGATTATTAAATCAGCTGACCTCAAAACCATACATCGACCTTACCCTTGAGTTAATGAGGTTGTTTGGCATTCAACATACCTGGAAAGGGAACGAAATCAAAATCAGCGAACAGCGCTATCAGCCCATTAAATTCTCGGTAGAAGCAGATTGGTCGGGTGCATCCTATTGGTATGCGATGGCTACCCTATCGGATGAATGCAATCTGTTGCTGAAAGGTCTCCGGTTACAAAGTCTTCAGGGCGATGCCAACCAGTCAGAATGGTTTCGTCATTATTTCGGTGTCCATTCATTACAGGAGGGAAATAATGTCCGATTGACCAAATTGAAAATACCTGAGCCCAAAATTGTGGAACTTGATTTTATTGAAAATCCGGATATCGCGCAAACTTTTGCCGTTCTTGCCGTTTGTAAAAAGATTCCATTCCATTTTAAAGGGCTTTTGACTCTAAAAATAAAGGAGACTGACCGCATCCTTGCCTTGAAGGATGAGCTTTCAAAATTCGGGGCAGTATTAACTGAACCAGCCAGCGGGGAACTCGCATGGGACGGGAGTTTTGATGAGCAAAAGATTAGCTATCCTCCTGTTATCCATACCTATCACGATCACCGGATGGCGCTGGCCTTTGCACCTGCAGCAATGGCCCAATCCAAAATAATCATTGATGATCCGCAGGTAATCACAAAATCGTACCCGCAATATTGGGAAGATCTGAAGAAGGTTGGGTTTAAAATTAGTGAGTGCAACATTTAAAAGGCAACTGGTAACCTGCTGGTGGCAGTAATGGCCACCCAAAAAATTCGGGCCTCCATTTGTTCTTCAAGTCTGATTTTTTGAATATCTTTGTTATACATTCAACAAAATATGTCACTCCAGCATCTTATTCCTGAAGAATTTATCCGGTTCCTTCTGGTAGTAATCTTTTCTCTGATTATCGGTCTGGAACAAAGGCGTCATCATATGACAGAGAATGAGGCACAGCTCTTTGGAACTGACCGCACTTTCACCTTTATCGGGTTATTCGGCTACGTCCTATTTATCGCCGACCCAAAATCCTATCTCCCCTTTTTAACCGGTTTGGTGATTGTTGGTTTATTGCTGGCTATCCAATACTTCCATAAAATCCGTCAATACAACTATTTTGGATTGACAAGTTCCATTCTGGCACTTCTGACCTATTGCCTTCCCATATTGGTAATGACCCAACCGGTATGGCTTCTCCTCCTGTTTGTGGTGGTCATCCTGATACTTACCGAGCTCAAAGGCGGTCTGATTTTAATATCGAAGAAAGCATCTGAAGAAGAATTTATTACCCTCGCCAAATTTATTGCCTTTGCCGGAGTTATTTTACCCCTGCTTCCTGATGTTCCAATCTCAGAGCAAATTCCCGTTTCTCCTTACCGATTGTGGCTGGCAGTTGTCGTAGTTTCAGGTATATCTTACGTGAGTTATCTGCTGAAGAAATTTGTATTCCCCGATTCCGGTATTTTGTTAACCGGTATCCTGGGAGGGTTGTACAGCAGCACTTCCACCACTGTAATCATTGCCAGACGGGATAAGGAGGGGAATGGTGGCGCTCAGGCAGTTTCAGCAATTATGATGGCCAATGGGATGATGTATCTGAGGATCCTGATCTTAGCGTTTCTATTTAATCCGGCCATTGCATCCACGCTGGCCATCCCATTTCTATCGCTTTTTGTGCTTTGCGGCATATTAGCCAAATTATCCTATACCAAAGAAAATCCAGCTTCACTGACAGATCTTTCTGATCCTACTGTAGAAATTCATAAAAATCCCCTTGAATTTAAAACTGCTTTGCTATTTGGAGTGTTGTTTGTTCTCTTTGCCATGATCACCGATTACGTGATGAAATCATATGGCAATGAGGGAGTTAGCTCACTGGCATATGTTGTTGGAATCACTGATATAGATCCTTTTTTACTAAATCTGTTGCAGCATAAAACGGGAATTACTGAATTGATTATTGGATTAGCAATTGTTAATGCAACTAACAGCAATAACATCCTGAAAATGATCTATTCGTTGACATTAAGCAGCAGGAACATAACTAAAAAACTGATCATTAACTTTTCCATCCTGATTATTGCTGGACTGGCCGCTTCTCTTCTTTTTTATCTTGCGTAAAGATTTCTTTATCTACTCCCAATTTTTTGATTTTAGGATAATTTTTTATATCCAACGATCATTTTGTAAATTTTTAATACATTTGCTTAAAATATTTACAATCGGTTGGATCATAAAATGGATCTCACTATCCTGGTACAAATTAGTCTAAAATGCCAAATCTTTTAGAACACATAGAAGATGGCCATATGGAGTAATGAAACCCTCCTGAACCGGCGATCACAAAAGGAGATGAAGTGGAGATCTGCAAAGCAAATATAATTTGTGAGGGTTCCACACGGATCAATTATCTAATTTTTGTGTAAGTTAACTTAAATTTTTACGTGTGAATACTGGCAGTTACCTTATAATAATATTCTTCCAATTCCTTTCATTCCTGACTTATGCTCAGAACCAACAGCTTAATTTTGAGCGGATAGGGACAAAGGATGGGTTATCAGACCTAAATATTCTGTCGATAATGCAGGATAGCCGGGGATTTGTCTGGGTTGGAACAGAGAATGGTTTAAACCGTTTCGATGGTCATCAATTCAGGGTTTTCTATAACGATCCGGCTGATTCAGGAAGCATTAGTAATAACTATATAAAGCATATTCTGGAAGATTCGAAAGGGAATATCTGGATCTCTACCCATGGTGGCGGATTGAATAAATTTGACCGTAAAAAAAATCAGTTCAAACGGTACCTCCATGCTCCTGACAACCCGAATAGCCTTTCAGATAATACCATCAATAAGGTCCTGGAAGACCGCAACGGTAGATTCTGGATTGCTACCCTCAATGGAGTGGATCTGTTTGATCCTGCTACCAATAGATTCACTTCCTATATTCACCATCGCAACGATTCTAAATCACTCAGTGACAATAATGTGACGACCATCTTTGCCGACAGTCGTGATAATCTTTGGGTCGGAACATTGAATGGCGGATTGAACTGCTTCTCCAGGAAGGATAGTTCTTTCAGCTGTTATAAAAGTGACCCAGATGTAAAAGAATCAATCTCCGGGAATGACATCACCTCAATTTTTGAGGATTCCGATCATCAACTATGGATTGGAACATCCGTTAAAGGACTCAACCGTTTTGATTATGAAACAGGGCATTTTATTCATTACAGAAATAAACCGGGTTCCAACTCCATATCCAACGATAATATACAATCCATTAATCAGGATGATAACGGCAAACTTTGGATTGGAACTGAAAATAGTGGAATAACTCTTTTCGATTACAAGTCGAACCAATTCAGGACTTGTACGAATGATGAAACAGATGATCATAGTTTATCGGCCATCTCGGCAGATGTTATCACCAAGGACAAGGAAGGAAACATGTGGGTTGGACTATTTTCAGGAGGATTATGTCTGCATAAAAAAAATACGGATCAATTTAATCTGTATAAGCATAATGCCTTGCCGGGAAGTCTGTCAAATAATTTTGTCCTTAGTATTTTAGAGGATCAAAATGAGAATTTATGGTTAGGAACAGATGGCGGAGGATTAAACAGGTACGACCAGCGAACCGGGAAATCGTACTTGTATAAACAGCATGATTCCGGAAACAGTATTACAGGAAATTTTGTAATCGCATTAGCTGAAGATTCAAAAAACAATATCTGGATCGGAACCTGGGGTAGTGGTCTGAGCAAATTCGATGTCAAAAGCCACAAATTCACCACTATCAAGTACGACGAAAACGATAAATCAGGACTAAGCAGCAATAATATTTATAGCGTTATGATCTCCAGATGCGGCAAAGTTCTGATAGGTACTCATGGAGGCGGATTAAACATTTATGATGAAAGGTCGAATAAATTTACCCATTTCAGATATGACCGAGAGAATGGTAAAAGCTTAAGCAGTGATGAAATCAGCGATCTCCTTGAAGATAAGGCAGGAAACCTTTGGGTGGGAACCTTTGATGGTGGAATCAATCTTTTTGAGCCAAAATCAAACGGCTTCATCCGGTTTAACAAGGAGAACAAGAATCTGAACAGCAACTCCGTGCACCAATTATTAGAGACCAGATCAGGATTATTGTATGTGTGCACATTAAATGGGGGCCTTAATTATTTTGATCAAACAAAGCATCTTTTCCTCCCGGTAAAAAGTAAAAACAGATTTCCAAGCCAATGCATTTATGCGGCATTGGAAGATCTAAAAGGGAATATTTGGATTAGTACCAATAAAGGAATCTCACGTTATAACCCCCAAACAGGCATTATAAATAATTATTCATCCGAGGATGGACTGCAATCGGATATTTTTAAACCCCATTCGGCGTTTATTGGAAAAGCTGGAAAGCTCTATTTTGGTGGAATCAATGGCTATAATTCGTTCTTTCCGGACCAAATATTGAACAGACCATATAACCCACCCATTGTTCTGACAGATTTCCAGATATTTAACAAGAATGTCTCCATTGCTAAAGATACGAATGATCACTCTCCGCTCAAACAAGACATTTCTGAAACAAAATCTATCGTCATACCCTATAATTCCAATGTGATCACTTTCGGGTTTGCAGCACTCGATTTTGCCTCATCGTTGAATAAGGTTTATGCTTACAGGCTCAAAGGATTTGACAATGAATGGAATGTCGTTGGAAGCAAGAATTCAGCCAACTATACCAATCTAAGTCCCGGGAATTATGTATTTATAATAAAATGCCGAAACAGATCAGGTGAATGGTCGCCGGAAACTCAGGCGCTCAACCTAACTATTGTACCCCCTTTCTGGTTAACCTGGTGGTTTAAAATACTCATGCCATACTTATTCTTGATGGCTCTTTTCGGGCTCTATAAATATCGGGTCAGATCGATCAACCGTCAAAGGGAGACTCTTGAAAAACTGGTAACTGAACGTACTGCACGGATTGCACTACAATCAGAAGAACTCAAAGGGCTCAATTCAGAATTAAAGAAGCAGTCTGCTGAGTTGCAGGAACAAAAAATAATGGAACAAAAAGCCAGACAGGAAGCAGAATATGCCAATAATGCAAAAAGCACTTTTTTGGCAACCATGAGTCACGAAATACGAACACCAATGAACGGTGTCCTTGGCATGTCAACCTTACTTTCGGATACCCAATTAACTCCGGAACAACGTGATTATAACGATACAATTCTAACTTGCGGTGAAAACCTCATCTCGGTGATCGACGATATTCTGGATTTCTCAAAGATTGAGTCAGGAAATATGGAATTAGAAGAAGCAGAGTTGGATCTAAGGCGAAGTGTTGAAGAGGTGATGGATCTTTTTTCGCAAAAAACAGCCAGTAAGGGGATCGAACTGATTTACCAGATTGAGAAGGATGTACCAACCCGGATCATGGGAGATACCTTAAGATTAAAACAGATTCTTATTAATCTGATTAACAATGCAGTAAAGTTTACCAGCCAGGGTGAAGTATTTCTAAGAGTATATCTTATTTCACAGGATCAGTCAACCAACAATGTTAAACTTGGTTTTGAGGTCCAGGATACCGGTATTGGGATACCTGAACATAAAATTGAAAGTTTGTTTGACGCATTCACCCAGGTTGATGCCTCCACAACCCGACGGTATGGGGGGACCGGATTAGGCCTGGCAATTTGTGACCGGCTTGTGAAACTTATGGGAGGTGAAATCAGCGTGGTTAGTAAGGCGGGGGAAGGCTCGACATTTACTGTTTCGATTCAGAGTACTACTTGCAAATCAGATCATTTAATGCGTTTTCCAACTAATTTGAATCTCCATGGAACTAAAAATATTCTAATTGTTGTCGTTAATCAAACTAACCGGGTTATTCTTAATAGTATGCTGCATGAATGGAATTTAACCACCCATCAGGCAGAAACTGCCGAAGAAGCACTGGATATTCTCGATTCATCTGAATTTCAATTAATTGATCTTGTGATCACCGACAGGTATTTACCGGATATGGATGGTATAGAATTTGCCCAGCAAATCAGAAAACGCAACGATCCGCCACCAATAATTCTGCTCAGTTCAATTGGGGATGATACACCTAAAATATATCCCGGATTGTTCGTATCGATTCTGACAAAGCCTGTCAAACAACAACGCCTTCTAAAAAGTATTCAGTTCATACAAAACTCACAAGGGTTTCATCTTCATCAGGAATATCCGGCAGTGGAGGGAATTTTGTCAGATTCGTTTGCCCTGGCTTATCCCTTAACAATACTCATTGCTGAGGATAATCTCGTCAACCAAAAACTTATTGAAAAGATCTTGAATAAGTTAGGATATGTAACCGATATTGTTTCAAACGGGCTACAGGTACTCGAAGTTCTTAAAAGGAGAAACTATGAGGTTATTCTTATGGATGTCCAAATGCCTGAAATGGGAGGATTTGAAGCAACCCGGCGTATTCGACAAATGCCAATTGAACAACCTTATATTATTGCCATGACAGCCAACTCAATGTCGGGCGACCGCGATATCTGCCTTAATGCAGGGATGAACGAATATATTTCCAAACCTATGCGCATGCAACTAATCACTGATATATTAAAAATCGCAGCCGAATACTGGAACAAAAACAATAAACGAATAAAAGATTAAGTATTCCTATTGGTGTAGAAATGGCTTTCAGCTCCATCTGCAGTAAATATTCTTACATTTAAATGAATATTTTATTTCATTGTAAGATTATTTTATTACTATCTAAGTGGATTTGTAAATATTTTATTAAATTTGCTCGCAGTATTTGTCGCAATTTAGAACAATATTATAATTGCTCTAAAAATGGGTCAAAAAGTTAAATGCATTAAAAGTCATATTATGATTTCAGCACCAGGTAAAGTATTCTCTGCTCAGGAAGGATCCAAGGGAGAAATTATGACGGGTACATTTGCGGTAGAGTATCCGTTGAATATTCTTATCGCCGAGGATAATATAGTCAATCAAAAGCTCATCGAGCGAATATTAAACAAACTTGGTTACCAGATAGATATAGCAGTTGATGGGATCCAGGCAATTAGCTTATTTGATCAGAAAAAGCATAATGCAATCCTGATGGATGTTAGAATGCCCGTAATGGATGGATATGAAACTACGCGGGTTATCCGTCAAAAAGGTGTTGATCAGCCATTTATCATTGCGATGACAGCGAATGCGATGTCAAATGACCGGGATGAATGTCTTCAATACGGAATGAATGACTATATTCCTAAGCCAATATCGATTACTGATGTTATCACTAAATTAAAAATCGCAGCAGAATATTGCCGCTGCAGAAAATAAAATTCAATATCTGTACCTCGCAGATATACTCCTTAAGAATCAGATAACTGAAAAACCAGAGTCAACTACACTCCGGAGGCTAAGCAGGTTCTTTCTGAATCCAATTTGTTACTTTCTTAACTGAATTCCACCTCCGAATCAAACAAAATTGCTCCTGCAGGATAGGAATTATTTTTCCATTACCAGAAAATAGTTTCTCAACGAAATCAATTGGATTCCTTGAGAAACTATTCCGGTTTATAACGCTTATAATTATTGGCTGATGTTCAGAATGCCCACTACCGCGCTATTAATATTTCTTCCAATGGTCTTATCAGGATAAAAAAAGACCTGCCTGCTCGTGATGAGCAGACAGGCCAATTCAATCAATCATCAATCAATTAATTCTTTGTAGCAGTACCGATGAGTTTCCACGGATCGAAAGTCACCGTATAGTTACCAGCAGTTGCAACAGTAATATTTGCACCACCTGAAGTAAGTGCATTAAGCGCACCTCCATAATTAAGTGTCCAGGCCGAATTTGCCCTGAATTTAAAGCTGGCTCCATTAGCAGTAGTAAGTGCCACTGTTGCAGTAAATACATTATTGACTGGATCCCATGTCATTGGAGTGTCGGTGCTCCATCCACCCGGAGTAGCATCCCCAATCAATCCCCAGAAGTTGGCGCTGTAAGTGTAAGCATTAGGATGGCTCAGGTCGAGTGTAATTGCATAATCACCAGCAGTGGTAATAGCTATATTTGAACCTCCCGCGTCTAAGGTAATACCATCAGCAGCTGTGCTGCCATAATTAACAGCCCAATCTGAAGTTCCTCTGAATTTGATTGCACCACCACTGGTTAGATGCAATCCCAATGAGAATATTCTGGAAGCAGGATTATATACCATATTGGTCTGATTACTCCAGCCACCCGGTGTAGCATCACCAATCAGCCCCCATGTCGTAGCCACAGCATTGTAGGTCAATGCAGTAGCATCGGCATTAATTTTATAGTAGCCAGCTGCAGAGGCAATATTGTTGGCTGCATTTGGATCAAGAACACCTGGTTCCAGGGTACCGGCACCATTATTATTTGCATAATTAGGACCATTCCAATTGGCCTGAGTTGCGAACTTCCAGTTGTTGGTTCCGTTAGCCATGTATACATAACCTTCAAGCTTATCACCTGCTGAAATGGTACTCATTACAATCGGTGAATTAGCAGGATCCCAGTTATTTAAGGTAGAACCCGGATAACTTGCAGTAACATAATCACCGGGAAGATACCAGGTTAGAATATCAGCCAGAGTAGTAAAGGTGATATCGGCACCGTAGGCTGTACCCGCACTATTGGTTGCATAAGCACGAACGTGATAGGTCGTATACTTGGTTAATCCAGTAAGATTGGTTGTAAAAGTACCTGTACCAGTACCCCCTGCTATAACCGACCCTGCGATGGTTGGGTTCGCACCAGCTCCAATGGCAATACCTCTGGCGGTAATTGCGCCACCACCATCATAAGTAACTGCACCACCAGTAGCAGCAGTAGTTTTTGTAGTACCTGTAACTGCGGTTGTGGTAACAACAGGAAGATCTACCAACGTAGTGAAATTAACTTCAGGTCCGTAACCCGTGCCTGCCGAGTTGGTAGCATAAGCCCTGACATAGTATGTGGTATTCCCTTTTAAACTGGCCAGTGCGCTGGTAAAGGCTCCTGTTCCTGTTCCATCGGAGGTTTTGCTTCCTGAAATAACCGGATTATGCGCAGTGCCATAAGCTATTCCACGGGCTGTAACCGCTGCACCACCATCAATCGTAACATTTCCTCCACCGGCTGCTGCATTACCTGTAACTGCTGTGATTGCAGCTGTCGTAAGTGTCGGAACAACGGGTAGCGTTGTGAAAGTAACCTGTTCTCCATAAAGTGTTCCGGTCGCATTGATCGCATAAGCACGTGCATAGTAGACAGTAGCATAAGCAAGACCACCTATTTTGATCGTATAGGTCGCCCCTGTGGTTGGTCCGGTAAAGGCAATTTTAGTGTTTGAGGTTGTGGGGGCGGCTGATGTACCGTAGACTACACCCTCTTCGGTAAAACCTGCACCGGCTGCGACGACAAAACCTACTACAGTAACAGAATCAGAGGTTACATTTTTCAATTGTGAAGTTGAGATCTGGGCAGGCAACCTGGTGTTCGCTGTTTCCTTTGTACATGCGGCATACAATATGGTCGCCATAAAAAGGAAAGCCAATATTCTATAGTTGAATATTTTTTTCATACTAAATTTTTTATTTCGTTAATCAATGAATTGATTTTAAACTAATTGGTTGCCCGATTAGTTATTTTTTGTTATAGTCATACTATATGTAGTGGCTCCAATGGACACCTGTATGGTATAGTTACCTGCAGCAGCAATTGGAATATTCTGACTGCTCCCATTATTCCACAAATTAGTCAATGAATACTGTGTATGGGTTGCATCACCGAGTCCAAGATTAATCGAACCCCAAGTATCATTAGCCCTTATTTTTATTGAACCGACAACAAGGTCCATGGTTTTATACCAGAGCCCGGTGGCAGAATTATAGTCCATTTTTGAATCGGGGCTACTCCAACCATTAGGAGTTGCATCACCAACGACTCCAATCATATATGGATTAAGTGTAAAGGAAAGCCCGCTAACACTTACACTCATATTATACCAGCCGCTGGCTGCAGCAGTTATACCTCCGCCGTTCACTGCCAATGCCGCACCGTTGGCGCCATACACTGTTCCGTTGTCCGGATTACTCAATGTGAACGGTTTAGTAGCATCCAACTTCACATAACCCGTATAATTACCATCACCCAAAGCAGATTCGATTTTTTGGGTAACACCCGATCCGATTAAATCAAGACGAGGTAAACCGTAAACGGTAGCACTGGCTGTTTTGACTGCCGATGTATAAACCATAGGTGCAACACCTGTACCGGCGGTAATTACTAAGGTAGAGATGATCCGAAAATCGATAGAGGAGGCTGCATCTGCAGGGAATTTTTTCAGTAAAAGACCATTCAGATCACTAACCGTGATTTTCATCTTGGTATCATTGGTTCCGGTAAGTATCACAATAGGATCACTAAAATTGGTTCCTGCGGCACCGGCCTGAAGAACATAGCTTGCCGAAGCCTGGAACCCCGGATCAACCGCTGTACCAATAAAGGTCAGCGTATCAAGACCATTAGCCCTCTTAAGGGTCAGATCTGGCACCGTACTTAATATTGGTGCGTTTGGGGTATCTAACATTACCACTTTTGTTGCCTCCTTGTTACAGCCAAACAAAAGTCCGATCACCCCAATAAAAGTTAAATATATCAGTAAATTCTTATTCATGGTTTAAAAGATTAAAAGATTAATAACCAGGATTTTGATGGATGTTAGGATTGGCAGAAACTTCGTCGCCGGGAATCGGGAAGAGGTTTAAATGCTTATCTGTATTCACGCCGGCAAAAGTACCACCCTTCCACTGCCAGTTATATGAACCGTCGGTGAATTTTCCGAAACGAACCAGGTCGGTGCGCCGCTGAGCTTCATAATAGAATTCACGTCCACGTTCATTCAATAAAAACTGATCGGTTAATTGGGCCGTGGTAATATTACCGGAGGCATCTCCATAAGCACGAGTTCTGACTACATTGATATCATTGACTGCACTGGCATCATCACCCAACCGGTGGAAAGACTCGGCTCTCATCAGCAGGGCATCTGCATAACGGAAAACCGGAAAGTCGGTAGAGGCATAGGCGGTGTTGTAATCTGCAGCCTGACTACCATCTGAATTTTTAGCAGTAAACTTGAAAACGCCAATACCATAGTCACCACTAGCTGAAGGGCTTGGGATATTCTCGCTCTTCTTTAGTCTCATGTAGATACGTTTATCTTTGCACTGTGAAAAGTAGATATCTGCCGCAGGAATTGGAGTGCCCCCATAAGTTGCAAGCGTGTCGATAGCCGAATTCAAAAATTGCAGCCGTGCGCGGTTCCCATTCCAATTGGTGTTTGACGTCAAACCAAGATCCGGAGCATTGATATAAGTTCCGTCGCTGGACGATTCAATAATGAATGTGGTGCCTACATAACCCTCGGTATTGGTACCATCCTGTTCCCAGGCAAAAATCATTTCAGGATTGTGTTTGCCATCATTATCTGCGCTGAAATTTTGCCGGTAGTTAGGAGCCAATGAATAGAGCCCGCTATTAATCACCTTATCACAATAGATTTTACAACTGTCATATTTGGCTGTGCCCGTCCAAACCTGGGCATTCAGGTAAAGTCTGGCGAGCAACATCCAGCATGCAGCCTGGTCAGCCTCAGGATACGAAAATTTAGGTGCCCCAAGCTTTGTTTCAATGGCATGCAATTCGGAAACCACATAGTTAAATAACTTGGTCCTGCCAACAGTTACACTCGGATCCATCTGTTTCGGGAAGAATTTACCAACACCGTCAGCTTCAGTTGTAAAAGGAGGGTTTCCAAAAAGGTCCATATCCCAGGTATAGGCTAGCGCCCTTAGGAAGCGTGCTTCAGCGTTGTATCTGACAATTGTCGGATCAGTGCTGGCTTTGGTTTGCCCAATAAATAAGTTGGCATAAGTTACACTTAAACCCAGTCGTTGATATACGGCTGTAAGAAAAGGATTCTGCGCACTCCAGGTTTGGGTATTTAAATCGGCAATACCGACATCCCCCCAGGCACACATCGCTTCATCGGTAGTTATCTCCTGTAAATTCCAAAGTGCTCTCGTAGTTGTAAAAAAGTTATCATCAGAAGCGGCAATATCAGCACCCCCAACACTTCCCTGTCCGGATATAATAAAACTGGCATAAATTTTACCCAGAGCTTCAGCTCTGTACACAGCGCTATCCCCCAAATTACCCGACAAAATGGTATTCGGATCCTTTGATACTACATTCAAATCTTTCACACATGAATTGACAATCAATGCGGAAAGAACAATTCCTAATATTAAAATCTTTTTATTCATATCTATCGATTATTAGAATATTAATAGTTTATACTTACACCAAGCATGAACGTACGAGGTCTTGGGTAGAACGTATTATCCACACCACCCGGAACTTCAGGGTCAATCCCTTTGTATTTGGTGATTGTCAGTGCGTTTTGTACTGTCAGACTAAGCCTGAATTTGAAATGTTCGCAAACGTTATCGAAATTATAGCCTGCACTTACATTGTCCAGTTTGAAGAAAGAGGCATTCTGGACATAATAATCACTGGTAAACTGACGAGATACGAAATTTGTCGCACTCAATGAGGATGGCATATTTTTCCAATAACCGATCTGATACATTTGGTCTAATGAGGCACCTGATGCTACTCCATTGTAAACGTATCCACCGAGATTAGAGCGGGCGGAAGCGGAAAGATCAAACTTCTTGTAGTTAAAACGGGCACTTAATCCCATCAGATAATTAGGGGTCGGATTTTTGTAGATATATTTATCCGCATTGTTTCCACTTACAGTTCCACCTTTACCGGTAAGATCAACATATAATCCTTCAACCGGTTTACCGTCGGTGCCATAAACCTGTTTGTTTACAAAGAAAGAATAAGGAGCTTCTCCAACTCTGGTTACCTGATTGGTCCCGGTGAATGCACTTCCGTAAAGAATTCCGATATAGGTAGGATCATTGGAAATCAAAAGCTTGGTTACCTCTGTCCGGTTATAGGTGAAATTAAATCCCAGGGTCAGATTCATATCTTTCTTGGAGATAGGGACCAGGTTCAGGTTTAATTCAACTCCGCGATTATTCAGACTACCCACATTGGTTAACAACGTATTGGAGAAATTGCTTCCGGTAGGAACTGTAACCGTGTTCAACAAGTTGTCAGTTACACGATAATAAACATCCAATGAGCCGGTAATCCGGTCTTTCAGGAAACCAAAATCAAGGGCACTGTTGTATGTGGTCGTTGATTCCCATTTAATATTGGGATCATATGCATTCGGACGCAAAGTTGGCAGGTAGAGGCCTCCTATTTCATAAAGTGAACCGGCCTGAGATTTTATATAATTTGCCTGTGCAGGATAATCATTCCCGATATCCTGTTGACCGGTAACCCCATATCCTAAACGGAGTTTCAAATCAGAAAACACACTGCTATTTTTCAAAAATGACTCTTCCTTGATCTTCCAGGCAAAAGCTGCTGAGGGGAAAAGGCCCCATTTATTCCCTTTTGCGAAGCGGGAGGAACCGTCATCACGAATAGTAGCAGTCAGTAAGTATTTATTCATAAAGGTATAATTCACACGGCCAAAAAATGAGACGAGATAATTTTCAGTAGTAAAGAAGGTACTGTCCACTTTTTGATACGCATGGGTAGCATCGATAATACCACGTTTATAATCGTTGCCATTCCTTGCAAAGTGCTGCCAGGAATAACCTGCAGTTGCATCAATTTTATGGTTCTGTCCCAATTCCTTTACATAATTCAGATAGAAATCAAGCAGATTATTGTAATTGTTTCCTTTATAATTATCAAGCTGTCCATTCAACGGAGCGGTAAGCACTGAAGGTGAAGTTACCGGACGATTGTTGTGTCCTGTTCCATGGGTATTATCGGTTGCCAGATTTAAATTGGCGTGTAAACCGGTAATATACGGGATCTTATAATCTGCCTGAATGTTGGCTACAACTCTGTTAACTACAGACTTATTGTCATCCATCATCAATTGTTCCAATGGATTGGCTGTACCTAAATTGGCCCCGTAATTGCTCCACTGAAAATAACCGGCTGAGTTATTCTGACCAAGCGAACTATTGTCATATACGGGCTGAGTAGGATCCATACTGATCGCAGAACCAACGGCTCCCTGATCGGAGAAATTCTGATTCGTATTCATCCCCTTCGCATTGATGTTTAACTTTAAAGTACCATCAAGAAGTGTAGGATTAAGATTGACAGTTCCTGTAAACCGCTGCATATCTGTATTTTTCAAAATACCGTTCTGATCAGTAAAACCGATGGAAACCCTGTAGGGTAAATTTTTTGTTGCACCGGATAAACTCAGGTTATGATCATGAGAAAAAGCAGGGCGAAAAATCTCTTTCTGCCAATTGGTATTGTAAGATCCAAGTTTGGTATAGCTATCAGCGCTGTAAAGTCCCGGGTGACTAAAGGCAATTTGCCGCATCTGGTCTCCTGAATACACATCAATATATTTGATTGCCTCACCAATAGAAGCATTCCCGTTATATGAAATTTTCAAAGGAGTGCCAAGTTTTCCACTTTTTGTTGTAATCAGAATGACACCATTGGAAGCCCTCGAACCATAAATTGCTGTAGAAGAGGCATCTTTTAAAACGGTAAAGGTTTCGATATCGTTAGGATTAACGAACGAAAGAAAGTTTGCACTTCCTGCAACATTATTATTATCAAGCGGGACACCGTCGATAATAATCAAAGGATCATTGGAGGCATTTAAAGAGGAACCACCACGAATACGGATCGTTGCACCGCTTCCGGGAGCTCCGCCAGCGGTGGTAATAACAACCCCTGCACTTTTCCCAACAATCAGGTCTTGGGCCGAAGTCATAACACCGTTGTTAAAATCCTTGGTACTTACAGTACTTACAGCGCCGGTTGCGTCAGATTTTTTAACTGTTCCGTATCCAATAACCACGACTTCATCGAGCCCCTTCACTTCAGTTTTTAAGGAAACATTTATCGTTGTCTGTTGACCTACAGCTACCGTTTGAGTCTGGTAACCGATGAATGAAAAAACAAGATTAGCACCCGGAGTCGCCTTAACTGTGAATTTTCCATCCACATCTGTGACGGTGCCGGTGTAGGTTCCCTGAATCAAAACTGTTACACCGATAAGTCCTTCATTGGTAGTAGCGTCGGTAACTTTACCGGTAATTGATCTCTCCTGTGCTGTTACCGACAGGGTCAGTAGCGCAAGTAGGAAAAACCAAATTGCTTTCATTTTTACAATTTCAAATTTCATGTGATTCAAATTAATGGTTCATAATTCTTGGTTCAAATCTTTCATTTTTTTAAGGCATTTTAACATTTATGCACTTGAATATCAATTACTTGCCTTTACGAATGCTTTCCCTTACTCATTTTGGCATTACAAATTAATACAATTTTAACACAATTTTAACACTGCTGATTTGCGTAAAAGGCGAATATTATTATGCAAACGTTTGCGGTGACGTTTGCGACAAACATGTTATACAACATGTTTTAAAAAACTGTGATTCGGGCTGTTGCAGGGGCAGTTATGGAAGCAAAATCTTCACAACTTACAATTGTAGATATATTGTTGTACACTCCGCAAATTATTATTACTTTAGTGAAGTTATTTTACCACAGAACTAAACCCGTAGATGAACAGTCAGGTAACAATTAAGGATATTGCGAAGGCGCTTGGTATTTCTGCATCTACTGTTTCCAGAGCATTAAAAGATCATCCCGATATCAGCCGGGATACCAAAGATGCTGTGAATGAACTCGCCAAAAAGCTACGTTATAAACCTAACGCAGTAGCACTATCCTTAAAAAGCAGTAAAACAAATACTATAGGAGTAATAATTCCGGAGTTGGTACATTACTTTTTTTCTTCTGTAATCAGTGGAATCGAAGATGTTGCTTACGATTGCGGGTATAATGTAATAATCTGTCAATCAAACGAGAAATATGACAGGGAGATAATCAATGCCCAGGCACTCCTCTCTAACCGCGTTGAAGGTGCTTTAATCTCGATCTCAAAAGAAACCATGGACTTTTCTCATCTCCAATTAATTGAGGAGAGTGGTATTCCAATTGTGTTCTTTGACCGAGCACCTGTTGGCTTCGAATCCGACAATGTGATTATTGATGATCAAAAAGCAGCCTATAATGCAGTTTGTCATTTAATTGATTCAGGATGTAAAAGAATTGCCCATCTGGCAGCTCCGCATTCACTTGGTATTGGGAAATACCGGCTGGAAGGATATAAGCAGGCGTTAAAGGACCATAATATGCCTTATCTCGAGGATTATGTACTTGTTGCAGACTCATTTGATTTAGCGGCTATTGCAACCCGGAATTTAATACAGCTCCCAATACCCCCGGATGGAATATTTACGGTGAATGACCTGACGGCAGTAGGAGTAATGAAAACCTTACAGAAAATGGGAATTGCTATTCCTGATAAAGTGGCCATTATGGGATTTTCAGCAGGAAGCTATTCCGATATTACCACTCCCACACTCAGTTCTGTGGATCAGCATGGATATGAGATGGGGGTCAAAGCAGCAACAATCCTTTTGGAACGTATTGAGGGGAAGAGAAAGGGTCCAGGTGAAACCTTTTACATTGAAACAAATCTTGTGATCCGTGAATCGACCCGAAAAATTTAGTTTTTGTACCCATTTCGCAAACGTTTGCATAAAGGGTTCTGAAAATATTTCAACTATTATTTTGATTTGAAAGCAATTAGTATTGCTTTTAAGAAATTTCCAAACTATATTTGTTGCCGAATATAAATAGTCTTTCCCCTTTACGAATCGTATTCCTTTCCAGGTTTACGGCCTTACTCATTGCATAAATGATGGATTAATTGTTGTCGGAACCTATACTTCGATGATTGATTGCTCCATAGATATCGATTCTTCCGGATTTCTCCTGTGGAATAGATAGTGCTTACATGAAAATAGTTGATGGCCCAATTTATGTCTGATTAGCAAATTTCATTTAAAATTATGGAAAAAAAACCGCGTCTCTCTTTTTGGTCAATCTGGAACATGAGCTTTGGCTTTATGGGTGTTCAGATTGGTTATTCACTTCAAAATGGCAATACAAGCAGGATATTACATGCCTTAGGTGCCAAAGTAGAAGATTTAAGTTTATTCTGGCTTGCTGCTCCGCTCGCAGGATTAATCGTACAACCAATCATCGGGCTTTTCAGTGATAACACCTGGACGCGGCTTGGACGCAGAATTCCTTACATCCTTTTGGGGGCCATAATTTCGGCGATGGCGATGTTTTTCATGCCAAATTCTGAATTCTTCACTTACATTTTGCCTCCAACCATCTTTGGTGCATTTATGCTCCTTTTTATGGATACCTCTTTTAATATCACGATGCAGCCTTTCCGGGCACTGGTGGGTGATATGGTATCGGAGGAACAACGGAATCAGGGGTATTCGGTTCAAAGTTTTTTAATTAATGCCGGAGCTGTCGTTGGCTCGCTACTTCCATTCCTCTTAACACGGATTGGAGTCTCAAACGTTCCTGCTGTTGGTGAAAAGGTTGCTTCTACCGTTATCTGGGCCTTCTATCTGGGAGGGGGAACACTCTTACTTTCAGTGTTATGGACAAGTTTCAGGACAAAAGAATTCCCTCCTGAAGAGTATCGCAAATATACTCAGGATAAACATGAGGAAATTAAGAAAAGTTCCTTTTTAACCTTGCTCAAAGAGATCCCCATAACCATGTGGCGATTGGCAATTGTCCAATTCTTCTCCTGGTTTGCCCTTTTCCTGATGTGGGTTTATACTACTGATGGTGTTGCTCAAAATATTTGGAAAACCGGTGCTGGTGATTCAGTTTCGTCCACTTATAATGAAGCAGCTAACTGGGTCGGTGTTATTTTTGCCGGATACAGCATATTTGGAGCCCTTTTCTCGCTTATCATGGCCCGTCTGGCTAATCGCCTTGGTCGTAAAACAATTTATATGTTATCGCTTTTGGCCGGAGGAGCCGGACTGATATCTATGATTTTTATCCAAAATCAATACGGTCTCATTTTCTCAATGGTTGGTATTGGAATCGCCTGGGCTGCAATACTTGCAATGCCTTATGCGATTCTTTCTGCCGCACTTCCCTCCGACAAAATGGGAGTATACATGGGTATTTTCAATGCCACAATTACTATTCCTCAGATTGCAGCTGGATTACTGGGTGGTGTGGTATTATCACTGGCTGGCGGTAAAGCAATCCTCATGCTGGGGGTTGCCGGATTGTCGATGTTAGTAGCAGCATTATCAGTCGTTTTTGTGAAAGAACACATTACTAAAGATTAAGGTTTGAAAATAAAAGCTTGTTTGTTTGATCTGGATGGCGTTGTAGTCGATACGGCCCGTTACCATTACATAGCCTGGAATAAAATCGCTGAAGAGCTCGGTTTTCATTTCTCAGAACAGGATAATGAGCGGCTTAAAGGAGTGAGCCGTATGGAATCGTTGGATATTCTGCTCGGAGTGGGCGGAATAAACATTGATACGGCTCAAAAAAATGAGCTAGCCGAAAAAAAGAACAACCTCTACGTTTCATACATCAGACAGATGACGCCGGATGAAATACTTCCTGGTGTGATCCGGTTTCTGGAAGAACTGCATAAAAACAACGTATTGATTGCCCTCGGATCAGCAAGTAAGAATGCTAGGTTCATTCTTGACAAAATTGCTCTGGCAGATAAATTTGATGCCGTGATTGATGGGAATAAGGTTTCCAAAGCCAAACCTGATCCTGAGGTATTTTTAAAAGGAGCATCAGAGTTGGGGGTTAGCCCCGAAAATTGCCTGGTGTTTGAAGATGCCCAGGCCGGAATCGATGCGGCACGAAACGGAGGTATGTCTGTGATAGGTATTGGTCAGAAAGAAAACCTGAAAAATGCCGATTTTGTGATACCGGGTTTTGTGAACATGAATATTGATCAATTAAGATCATGGTATTTGTAGGGACGTATTTCATACGTCCATATATAAAAAAAGGACATTAACATGAAAGACTATATCATACATAACGGATGGAAAATTATTGAGGAAGGGTTCCATCCTGAATTTAACAAAATAACGGAGAGCCTCATGAGCCTTGGAAACGGACGAATTGGCCATCGTGCCAATTTTGAGGAGAAGTTTACCGGGGAGACACTTCAGGGGAACTATGTTGCAGGCGTTTACTACCCCGATAAAACCCGAGTTGGCTGGTGGAAGAATGGTTATCCAAGATATTTTGCAAAGGTGCTCAATGCAGCAAACTGGATTGGTATAGACGTGAAAATCGGAAACGAAACACTTGACCTGAATACAACCAATATCCTGGAATTCAAACGCGAACTGAACATGCAGGAGGGTCATCTAAGTCGTGAGTTTATAGCTCAGCTCCCCTCTGGCAAGCAGGTAAAGGTGGTCACACGACGTTTTATGAGTATTGTGGATACTGAAATAGGTGCCATCAGATACACCCTTACCTCCCTGAATTTTTCCGACAAAATCACTTTCACCCCTTACCTCGACTTTGATGTGCGGAACGAAGACGCCAATTATGACGAAAAATTCTGGGATGAGGTCGATATTAATGTAAAACCCGGCGAAGGGTATATCGTTGCAGAGGTTCGAAAAACCTTGTTTCATGTTTGCTCCGGCATGAAAATCAATATCCTCCGCAACGGGGAAAAATGTCCTTTCTCAGCCGATGTCGAGAACCGCACCAAATTTATTGCCAATATTATCCCCCTCACCATTGGGGAGGGAGAATCAATAACAGTTGAAAAATTTGGGGTTAATGTCTCATCCGAAAATTTTCAGAAAGAAAAACTCTTAAAAACTGCAGCAAAACATCTGAATTCAGCCTATCAAAAAGGATTTGATCAGCTTGAACTGGAACATACACAAGCCTGGCTCGAAAAATGGAAAACTAGTGATATCATAATTGAAGGGGATGTGGCAGCCCAACAGGGAATTCGTTTTAACATCTTCCAGCTGCACCAAACCTATACAGGAGAGGATGAACGACTAAATATCGGACCAAAAGGATTTACAGGAGAGAAATATGGGGGCTCAACATACTGGGATACAGAAGCCTTTTGTCTTCCCTTCTACCTTTCTACAGCTCCGATTCAAGTCTCACGTAATTTACTAAAATACAGACACAAACATCTACAAAAGGCTATTGAAAATGCCGCAATCCTTGGGTTCTCAAAAGGGGCTGCATTATATCCCATGGTGACCATGAACGGCGAAGAGTGCCACAATGAATGGGAAATCACCTTTGAGGAGGTTCATCGAAATGGGGCAATTGCTTTTGCTATTTTCGATTATATCCGCTATACCGGTGATTGGGAATACCTCGCTCCAAACGGCTTTGAAGTGTTGCTCGCCATATCGCGCTTCTGGGCACAAAGGGTAAACTGGTCCGAGGAACGTCAGAAATACGTTATGCTAGGCGTTACGGGTCCCAATGAATACGAAAACAACGTAAATAACAATTTCCACACCAACCTGATTGCCCGCTGGTCACTCCAATTTACCCTGGAAGTTATTAATTATTTGAAAGAAAATCACCTGGCAGAATATTATCATTTGCTCGAGAAATGGCACTTCGATGAAAATGCAGAAACAACTGATTGGCTCCATATTATTAAATATCTTCACTTTCCATATGATGAAAAAAGAAATATATTCCTTCAACAGGATGGATTTCTTGACAAAACGTTAAAAACAGTTGCTGAAATACCCGCAACTGAGCGCCCTATTAATCAGAACTGGTCGTGGGACCGGATATTACGGTCTCCTTATATTAAACAGGCCGACACGCTGCAAAGTATGTTTCTCTTTGAAGATAACTACGATAAAGATACGATCAAAAGGCATTTCGATTTTTATGAGTCGTACACTGTTCATGAGTCATCTTTATCACCCTGTATTCACACCATTTTAGCCGGCACGATTGGCTACAGAACCAAAGCCTACGAGCTATACCTCCGGACCGCCAGACTCGATCTTGACGATTACAACAACGATACTGCCGACGGATGTCACATTACTTCGATGGGAGGAACATGGATGGCGTTTGTGAAGGGTTTTGGCGGAATGAGGATAAAGGGTGGACAAATAACTTTTTCTCCATTTATTCCGGATAACTGGAATTCATATTCCTTCAGGATAAACTTCAGAAACACCATTCTTAAAATAAATGTTACCAGGGAGAAGGTCAGTATTGAAAATCTTTCTGACAAAGAAATAACACTCATGCTCTATGATCAGGAACAGGTTATCGTCGGTCATAATAGGACAGAAGTTCAACTTAAAAAATAGTACAAATGAACACTAAACAAATTTCCCTGATGAGAATTGCCTTCATTTCAATTCTCTTAATCAGCTTTTTGCCGGTCTTTGCCGCCCATAAACCAACTTTAAGTCGTGTTGAACCCCCTTTCTGGTGGACCGGATTTAAAAATCCATCCTTGCAGCTGATGGTTTACGGGGAACGTATATCCGAAACCAAACCGGAAGTCAGTTACGATGGAGTGCAATTGGTTTCAACTTCATCTGTTGAAAATCCGAATTATCTCTTCCTAGATCTTAGACTCTCGCCGTCAGTAAAACCGGGCAAGTTTGAAATCCTCTTTAAACAAAACGGGAAGACAATCGTAAGTTCGATCTATGAATTGAAGCCACGTGAAAAGGGATCATCCAAACGCATTGGATTTAATAGTACCGATGTGATGTATCTCATTATGCCTGACCGTTTTGCGAATGGTGATTCTACCAATGACTCAAAAGCAGATGAACTTGAAAAGGCCAACCGGAATAATCCGAATGGCCGACATGGAGGTGATTTAAAAGGGATTCAGGATCATCTAGATTACATTCGGGATAATGGGTATACGGCCCTGTGGGTTAATCCGGTACTTGAAAATAATATGCCGCATGTATCCTATCATGGATATTCAACCACCGATTTTTATAAAGTCGACAGCAGGTTTGGCACAAACGCCGATTATCAGCAATTAAGTGCTGAGGCTAAAAAGAGAGGCATCAAGATGGTTATGGACATGATTTTCAACCATATTGGTCTAAGCCATTGGTGGATGAAAGATATGCCTATGAAAGACTGGCTTAACGGATATCCGAATTATTTCATCACCAATCACAAGAAATCGACCATCCAGGATCCCTACGGATCGGAAAGCGATGCCCGTGAATTTACTGACGGATGGTTTGTTCCCAGCATGCCGGATCTGAACCAGCGCAATCCTTATCTTGCCAATTACCTGATTCAGAATTCGATCTGGTGGATCGAATATGTGGGTCTCGACGGGATCAGAATGGACACATACCCCTACCCAGACAAACAGATGATGGCCAACTGGACTCAAAAAGTGATGGAGGAGTATCCAAATTTCAATATCGTTGGCGAAGAATGGAATACCAATCCTGCCGCTGTTGCTTTCTGGCAAAAGGGAAAAGTAAATCCTAACGGATATACCTCCTATCTTCCAAGCCTGATGGATTTTCCGATTCAGAATGCTCTGGTAAAATCGATGACCGAAGGATGGGGGTTTAATCACATTTATGAAACCTTAGCCCTGGATTATCTTTATCCCAATGCAAACAATCTGGTTATTTTTGCCGAAAATCATGATACGGAACGATATTGTTCAGCCATTGGCGGGGATATTCCAAAATTGAAAGCCGCGATGACCTTTTTAATGACTACCCGCGGGATTCCTCAGGTCTATTATGGCGAAGAGATTTTGATGAAAGGATATAAACGGGATGGAGACGGATTACTCAGGAAAGATTTTCCGGGAGGCTGGCAGGGTGATCAAATCAACGGTTTCAATGGAACCGGCCTCACTTCAGATCAGCTGGACTTTCAACAATTTATGAAAAAGCTGGTCAATTGGAGAAAAATGAAAGGCCTAATCCACAATGGATTACTGAAGCATTATTATCCAATGGACAATCTCTACGTCTATTTCAGGTACAATGATCAGGAATCGGTTATGGTTATTCTGAATATAAATACGGAGGATAAAACATTGAAAACACTACGGTTCGCCGAATCACTACATGGGTTCACCTCTGGGAAAGATGTTTTGTCAGGCAATACTTTTAATGACTTAAATAATATCGTAGTTCCGGCGAAGACATCGTTGATTCTGGAGTTAAACTAGATCGATCGAAAATGTTTCGGGTTTTGGAATCCTTTGCATTCATATCATAATTGACCTTGAAAGTTTTGGAAACCTTCAAGGTCAAAATTTCTAACCTAAACCTATCATCTTAAATACCAAGTAGATAACTGCTGCCAAAGCCATTGAAACAGGAATAGTCAGAATCCAGGCATAAAGCAAACTCCGTGTTACCCCCCAGCGAACTGCTGAAACACGTTTGGTTAAGCCAACTCCCATAATGGCTCCGGTGATTGTATGCGTCGTACTGACAGGAATACCAAATGCCTCTGTGCCAAATAGCAAGATAGCACCTGCACTATCTGCAGCCACACCCTCAAAAGGGGTTAACTTGGTAATCTTTGATCCCATTGTCTTGATAATTCTCCATCCCCCCATCAGGGTTCCGGCCGAAATTGCAGTATAACAACTGATAACAATCCACATGGGGATATCATGAATTTTCCCGTCAATGAAGTTAATATGAGCCCATGAGGGAATTGAAGCAGGATCGGCTGATTTGAAATAGACCAATAATGAGGCTGAAATAATCCCCATTACTTTCTGGGCATCGTTTCCCCCATGTCCAAGACTGAGTAAAGCTGATGAAAACAATTGGCCCTTATTAAACCACCGTTTTAATCTGAACGGGTTAAAACTCCTAAAAATCCATATCAATGCAATCGAGATGAAATAGGAAAGAAACATGCCAATCATTGGAGCCAGAAATATAAAAGCGGCAATTTTCAATATTTTATCGGAATGTACAACGCTCCACCCTGAATAAGCAATCGCTGCACCGGCAAAACCACCCACCAGGGTATGAGAAGAACTAGAAGGTATCCCCAGATACCAGGTGATTAGATTCCAGATAATAGCCGCGATAATTCCTGCTAAAATCACCTGGAGATTAATCATATTAGTGTCAACAACTTTCGCAATTGTATCCACAATATGCAGCTCGAATATGGCATAGGCGGCAAAATTAAAGAATGCGGCCCAGATAACTGCCTGCAAAGGAGTCAGCACTTTCGTCGATACTACTGTTGCGATTGAATTAGCCGCATCATGAAATCCATTGATTAAATCAAAGATTAATGCCAGAATAATAATGGCAACTAACAGGGTAAAATCCATAACTACCTATGATATTTTTACGATGATTGATGAAAAGACATTAGCCACATCATCACATTTGTCAATCGCCTTCTCGAGGGAAGCAAGGATATCGCGCTTCTTAATCAAATTGATGGCGTTGGTTTCAATTTCAAAAAGATTTGAGAGATATTCCTGGTATAGATAGTCGACTTCACTTTCATAAGTACTGATTGTCGCGCACGATTCGGCGAATTTCAGAAAATCGGAGGCATTCTTTACACTATGCAGAACAACCTGAATCTCTTTATTAGCAGCATGAATGTAATCAGCAATTTTCCCAAATTCCACTGGAAAAGTAGGCAATTTATAGAAATGGGTACGGATAGCAGCAGTGTGAATATAGTCAACAACATCATCTATGGTCGAAATAAGCTGGTGAATATCCTCCCTGTCAAACGGGGTAATAAAAGTCCCATTTAACTCGATAAGTAGCTGATGTGTTATGACATCACCTGTATGTTCAGCCTCTTTGATCAGTTTGATGTATACCTCGCGCTCATTCAAATCATTTTCACCCATCAATTTAATCAGCAAATCGGACGCTACTACCAGATTGTCCGCTGCTTCAATAAACAATGGGAAAAATTTGCGGTCCTTAGGAACGAGAAATCCGAATATTTTGTCCAGATTCATAATCTAATTGGTTTAAATAGTTTGAATTTAATTAGCGTGCTAATTTATCATTTTCTGTTGGAGGAATTGCTGATTTACTAATTGAAGTGACAGATTTTAATCAATTTCGTCAAAATAAGCGAATTAAATCTGTAATTAACTGGAAATTAGACGGCATTATAAGCTTAGGATTTTGTGTAAGACACAAAATCACGTGTTGCTTTAAGCAGGTTTACCGTCTGGAGAAGAAGATGCTTTGTTTCTGACATCACTCCAAAATATAAAACTGAATTGCGGCTATTGGTCTCTTTTTTCTTGATTCTGCGGATCTGACGTTTTTCCTGTTCACGCATCAATTCAAGAATATCTTTCCGCTTCTGAATCAATTCATCGATTTGCTCAAATCTCGACTCTTTAATAATATGGAGCGCAAAATTGAGAAAGTCTGTAACCTGATTACTAAATTCAGTCAGTTCAGCATTCTGATCTTCCGCAAATGGCTTGTGATTATTGGCGAGATGTGTATGGAGTGGTCTGACTACATATTTTATCGAATGAGCCATTTCACGCAAATAATCGACAATCTGTACATAATAATGGCCTGTCTCAATCGAATCGTGCTGGAGCTGTTGGATGATCCTATAAGTATTTGCTTTTAACCTTCTTGCACGCTGATTAAACTCTTCAATCTCTGTCTCAATCTCTTCCAGAAGCTTTATGTTTTCTGAATGAAAACCTGAAATCCCCAAATAGTAGGTTTTTGAAATCATAATAATTGCATTGGAAGAATCTTCAGTGGTCTTAACTAATACGCTTTCAGCCTTTATTAATGGTTCCGAAAACTCTTCGGTCTCAGAAATACCAGGTTCACTTTTAGGCAGGTTCTTTCGATTACGGGAAAAAATAAGAATTAGCCGTGCACCAATCATTCCCAGAAAAAACCAAAAAAGAGGATAAAATCTTTCCATTAAAAAAATTAACTTTTTTGCAACCGACAAATATATTTCTGAGTGGGCTCCTAACATGCAACTAGTGTATTAAATAAACGTTAATTAGTCAGTATCTCTGAAAAATTGCAGGGAAGTGTAATTAAATCTAAATTTGCATACTTGAATTCTAATAGTCACAGAAGATGATTCCCATAAAAACAAGCACTCCACAAAAACTATCAATTACTTCTTCCGTAATCATTACGGCTTTTACCGCTATATTAATGGTAATTGCCCATTGGCTGGGCTGGACCTTCTGGTTACCCATTTTTATCGCAGTTCTTTTTCTAATATCTTATTTTACTACGCTTTATATTCTCTCTGTTCTGATCACTGATAAAATCACACCTATTTATAAAACGATTAGCGAAGTTCCGATGGAAATGAAGCGGATTAACAAACTGATGCATGGGAACAGGGACCTGATAGCAGAGGTCGACCAGGAGGTTAAGCAATGGGCTGAAGATAAATTGGCTGAAATTGACCGTTTACGGGAACTCGAAAAATACCGGAAGGATTTCGTTGGTAACGTTTCACACGAACTTAAAACTCCCATTTTTAATATTCAGGGATATATTCTTACGCTGCTCGACGGAGGTCTGGAAGATCCTAAAATCAACCGCCTCTATCTGGAACGAACAGAAAAAAGCATCGACAGGATGATAAGTGTAGTAGAAGACCTGGAATCAATTACAAAACTTGAATCCGGAGAACTGAAAATCAATAAAGAGCCGTTCGACCTCGTAAAACTCACCGAAGAAGTGTTTGAATTTGAATTGCGAGATTCAAAAGAGCGAAGAATCAGTATGAACCTTGTGGTTCCTCCAAATAAACCGGTATTTGTAATAGCTGACAAAAAGCGAATCTTCGAAGTCATCAGTAACCTTGTTGGGAATGCCATTAAGTATGGCAAAAAAGGGGGAAATGTGAATGTGGTTTTTTACGATATGGATAAAATGGTGCTGATTGAAGTGAGTGATGATGGAATTGGAATCGAAAAGAAGGACCTTATCAGGATCTTTGAACGGTTCTACCGCGTGGATAAAAGCAGATCCCGAATACAGGGAGGAACAGGACTTGGACTGTCGATTGTTAAACATATCATAGAAGCACATGAACAGACCATTCATGTTAAAAGTCAGGTAGATAAAGGGACTACCTTTACCTTTATGCTTGAAAAATATAACAAATAAAAATATTTAGGTCTGCTGACCACAACCTCTAAATTATAACTATATTTATTTCCTTGAAATCCGGGCAATTCTTTAATAAAAAAACTAATGGTTGAAAAAGATAATACTCCAAGAATCCTCCTTGTCGATGATGAGGAGGATATACTCGAATTCGTAAGCTATAACCTTCAACGTGAGGGGTTTAGGGTCTATTCTGCCCATAATGGCCTCGAAGCCATTGAAATGGCTGGTAAGGTTAAACCTGATTTAGTAATTCTTGACGTTATGATGCCTGAGATGGACGGTATCGCTGCCTGCGAAGAGATCAGGAAACTTCCTTGTTGTAAAAGCGTTGTAATTGCCTTTTTGACGGCACGCGGTGAGGATTATTCGCAGATTGCAGGTTTTGAAGCGGGTGCTGATGACTATATCACAAAACCTGTCCGCCCTAAAGTGCTGATTAGCCGTGTAAAGGCGTTGCTGAAGAGGTCAGGAGGAGTTACTTCCGATATTGCCGAAAATAGTAAGATATTGAATATCGGCAATATTGTGATTGACAAAGAACGATACATTTTGATTATTGACGGCAAAGAACTTACTTTACCAAGGAAGGAATTCGAATTATTGTCACTTCTGGTTTCAAAACCGGATAAAGTTTTTACCCGTGACGAGATTTATAAATCGGTTTGGGGAAACAATGTCATTGTTGGTGATCGGACTATTGACGTACATATCCGGAAATTACGGGAAAAGATCGGGAATGATCATATCCGTACTTTGAAGGGGATCGGATATAAATTTATTACCTAGTTTCACAAAATCAGGAAGTCAGATCTTAAAAATTTAAAGTGAAAATGCAAAGTGAGACCGGAAAACCGAGCTTAAGATGACCCATTCCATATTGTATTTTGCACTTTGGTTTTCTATTTTTGCCTTAATCACAACTCTTTACGCATTCTGGCAACGGGAATATCGAGCTGCTCCCGGTATTTGGCGACAGTCCTACGTGCAATTTCATAACCCTTGTCATTAAGAATCTGGGTTAATTTATCATCATTAAGGGGCTTTCGTTTACTTTCATTATTGATACATTCAAGCAAAATTGATTTTATCTCCCGGGTAGAAACCTCTTCTCCGGTATCTTTCTGCATTGATTCGGAGAAAAAGTATTTCAACGGATAAATTCCGAAATGAGTCTGAATGTACTTACTGTTTGAAACTCTTGAAATTGTGGAGATATCAAGCCCGGTACGATCTGCAATATCTTTTAAAATCATCGGCCGCATTTTGGTTTCATCCCCCTCCATAAAATACTCTTTCTGATACATCAATATCTCGGTCATTACATGCATCAGGGTTTCCTGACGCTGCTTAATAGCATCGATGAACCATTTGGCTGAATCTATTTTTTGTTTGACAAAAAGAACTGCTTCTTTTACGTCCCGTGTCATCGATTTCCGGTTGCTCTGATAAGACCGGAGCATATTGGTATAATGCCGGCTGATATTCAGTTCCGGCACATTGCGCTGGTTAAGGCTAAGTTGTAATTCGTTGTCAACAACTTCGAGGATAAAATCGGGAATAATCGCCTGATTCCCCTGACTAATATTATTACTAAATGAATTCCCTGGTTTTGGATTCAGTTTAAGTATTTCATCTATCGCATCTTTGAGGGTCTCATCATCAACTCCAAATTTCCGGCTGATTTTATCGAAATGCTTCCGTGTAAACTCGTCAAAAGCATCTTTAAGGATCAGTCCGGCAAGTTTAACCTCCGGTTTCTGGTCGACCTTGCGGTCAATTTGTAACCTCAGGCATTCCCTTAAATTTCGGGCACCTACACCCGGAGGGTCAAGCTCCTGAATTTTCCGGAGAACCTTTATCAGTTCAGCTTCCTTCGTCTTTATATTCTGGGTAAATTCAAGATCATCAATGATTGAAAGAACATCCCGACGCAAATATCCGTCCTCATCAATATTACCAATAATATGTTCAGCCAGAATGTTTTCTCTGGTGTCGAACATCTCCATTCTCACCTGTTCCTGGAGATATTCATGAAAAGAGGTGCCATCTGAAAAAGGGATATCAGTGACTTTGTCATCTTTGGATGAGTTCTGGATATTATAACGGTAAGATGGGTAATCTTCTTCGTTCAGATAATCACTCACCGAAAACTCTTCATTATCCCGGTCTTCATTGGTTTTTAATTCATTGGAAAAGTCCTCTTCTGAAGATCCATACTCTTCGCTTTCAATTTCGAGTACAGGATTCTCCTCAAGCTCCTTCTTGATTCGCTGTTCAAGCAGTAAACCTGGCAGTTCCAGGAGTTTAATGACCTGAAGCTGCTGAGGGGAAAGCTTTTGAAGTAATTTCTGTTGAAGACTTAATTTCTGCATATTCCGTATACCCTATTTCCGTTCTAAAGGTAGCAAAAATTTAGAGTTCCTGTAAATAACAGCAAAAAAAGCCTTGCTAAACCTGTTTAAAGGGGGTTAGAATTCACAATTCTTTGGAGTTCGCGCAAAAGGGATAACATCACGTATATTCCCCATCCCGGTAACAAAAAGCAGAAGCCTTTCAAATCCAAGACCGAATCCGGCATGCGGACAGCCCCCAAAACGCCGGGTGTCGAGGTACCATTGCATATCCTCTTTCGGGATATGCATTTCATCCATCCTTTGTTCCAAAAGTTCAAGTCTCTCTTCACGCTGAGAGCCCCCAATAATCTCGCCGATTTGAGGAAACAGGACATCCATCGCGGAAACAGTTTTCCCATTGTCATCCATCCGCATATAGAAAGCCTTAATTTCTTTGGGATAATTGGTAAGAATAACCGGTTTTTTGAACTCAACTTCGACCAGAAAGCGCTCATGCTCACTTTGAAGATCGGTGCCATACCCGGTTATCGGATACTGGAACTTCCCTTTTTTGTTCTGTTTCGAATTCATGAGAATTTCAATAGCCTCAGTATAAGTAAGTCTGACAAAATTGTTGTCGGCTACAAATCTCAATTTCTCAATCAGTTCCATGGAACGTTGTTCCGAGGGTTTATTTTTTTCCTCCTCCACCAGCCGGCTGCTCAAAAAGATCAGGTCATCCATGCAATGTTCAAGCGCATAACGGATCAAATATTTCAAAAATTCTTCGGCCAGATCCATATTATCGTTCAAATCGAAAAAAGCCACTTCCGGCTCAACCATCCAGAACTCGGCAAGATGGCGTGAGGTATTGGAATTTTCAGCGCGGAAAGTAGGACCAAAGGTGTAGATCCTGGACAATGCCATCGCAAATAGCTCACCTTCGAGCTGACCCGAAACCGTAAGGTTCGCAGCTTTCCCAAAGAAATCCTGCGAGTAATCGATATTTCCCTCTTCATTCAGCGGGGCGTCTTTTGCAGGAAGTGTGGATACGCGGAACATTTCTCCCGCCCCTTCTGCATCCGAACTTGTAATAATCGGGGTGTGCACATTATAAAAACCCCTGTCGTTAAAAAAGTTGTGGATGGCAAAAATCATCGCATGACGAATGCGGAAAATAGCGCTGAAAGTAGCCGTACGCGGACGCAGGTGGGCAACTTCACGCAGGAATTCGAGCGTATGACGCTTTGGCTGGATTGGAAATTTCTCAGGATCAGCCACACCGATCACCTCGATCGCGGATGCCTGTAATTCAACAGACTGCCCAGAACCGGCAGATTCTACCAGTTTCCCGGTCACGCCAATGGCGGCTCCGGTATTGATCAGCTTAAGGAGCTCTTCACCAAAAGTATCCACTTCGGCAACTACCTGGAGATTATGAATTGTTGAGCCATCATTTAAGGCAATAAAATTCACATTCTTACTACCCCTGCGGGTACGTACCCAACCTTTCACCGTAATTTCAGCACCAACCTGCCCAAATTTCAGAATTTCAACGATCCGTAAGTTTTTCATCTTTTTACGCTCTAATTTAGCATCCGCCATGGATTCAACATTTAATAATTTGACCAACAAAAGTAAATTTTTTGACCTTTCTACAATCTTTTCTGTGCCGAAACTTTTGATTCTTAACAAAGAACTAATAATTGTATGTTTGCAGAAAAACCAGACAATGCGAAAAGTTGAAAATTGGAAGGATTTATGTGAGGAACTTAGTAAAAGCTTTGGAATTGATGTCGATTTAAACGGAGTGCTTTTTCTGGTAGGAATGCGTGAACGGGGTCTAACTTTTCAAAGGTTTTCCAAGGAAGAGAAACTAAGCCTGATCAATCTGGGAAGCTGCACCCTTTACCAGGAGATGGGACTGATTTCATCTTATGGCAATGATGAAGACGGCTGGCCCCTTTTCCGGCAAAGTTCACTTGCCCCGGTAATCCCGGAGGAGCTGAAACTGAAAACACTGCAGGATTGTGCGATCCGCTATTTTCAAAAGGTGTTTGAGGAGGGAAATTAACTGTTTGACAGACTGTTAATTGAAAATATCATAGGTCGCCGCGATACGGCAAGTGTTTTTACGCCATTCACTTCTGCAAAGAGTTCGCCACAGTATGGCTTAAATTATAATTACAGTAAGTTTAAACTTAAAATTTACGGATTCCCAATTGACGAGTTCAGGGAGAAAACCGCTTAAGCTACTAACTGTTTATCAGTGTTAGAGTCTCTGCAAACCCTTGTATAGTTTTTTGATTATAAAATCTCCCCAATTCTCTTTAGTTCTCCCTCCGAAAAAGCGAGGTTATTGGTTGACATCAGGTTATCTTTCAACTGGGCGACCGAGCTCGCGCCAATCAAAACAGAGGTCACCCTTTGATCTTTTAATAACCAGGCAATTGCCATTTGGGCCAGAGATTGTTCCCGTTCTTTGGCTATCTCATTTAACCGCTTAACCTTTTCAATTGCCTGGCCAACCTGATCTTCTCTCAAATATCCCCACGATTTGGCTGCCCGCGAATCTTCCGGAATCCCATTAAGATATCTGTTGGTCAAAAGCCCCTGAGCCAATGGAGAGAATGCAATCACCCCCATACCTTCTTCCTCTGCAGTCTCCAAAAGCCCATTCTCAACCCAGCGTTCAAACATCGAATATTTGGGCTGATGGATCAGACAAGGAGTGCCAAGCTGCTTCAGAATCTGTGAGGCTCTCTTTGTCAACTCGGCGGGATAATTTGAAATCCCTGCATATAGTGCTTTCCCTGAGCGTACGGCATAATCGAGTGCCATCATCGTCTCCTCAAGCGGGGTATCTGGATCGGGACGATGGGAGTAAAAAATATCCACATATTCGAGCCCCATCCTTTTCAGACTCTGGTCAAGACTGGAAAGCAGGTATTTTCTTGAGCCCCATTCACCATAAGGGCCAGGCCACATCAGGTATCCGGCCTTGGTGGAAATAATAAGCTCATCCCTGAACGGAAGGAAATCTTTCTTAAAAATTGTTCCAAAATTCTCTTCTGCCGACCCAGGGGGGGGACCGTAATTATTTGCCAGATCAAAATGAGTTATACCCTGGTCAAATGCATATCTGAGCATCGCCCGTCCATTCTCCAAAACGTCAACACCCCCAAAATTATGCCATAATCCCAAAGAGATTTCGGGTAGTTTAATCCCACTGCGTCCGCAACGTCGGTAACACGTCCTGTTTTCATATCGTTCATTATCCGGAATATAACTCATTGCTTCATGCTTTAAATTTATGGTCATAAAATTAGGAATATTAAGTTATCCAAATTAATTATTTCTATATTTGTTCGATTAAATCAAACATTAAAAAATGAGACAAGTAGCTATTGGAATTGATATCGGCGGCACAAATACTGCGATTGGAGTTGTCGACTATGAAGGTAATGTATTGTACGAAAAGAAGCCTCAGCTGCCCACTCCGCAGAAAAGGGAAAACCCCAATATGACAGTGGCTGTCTCTGAGGAGCTGATCGATAAATACATTTCCAGTCTGACCTCAGAGATCAAGACTGCCATTGAAATTGTTAAACAGATTAATCCGGATATAGAAGTCGCGGGAATAGGCATTGGAGCTCCCAACGGAAACTATTACAGCGGAACAATTGAAAATGCAGCCAATCTTCCTTTCGTCGGAGTTGTCCCATTCACTGATTTAATCCAAAAAAATTTCCCGGATATCAAACATGTAAAGCTGACAAACGATGCCAACGCAGCTGCCCTTGGAGAAATGATCTACGGCGGAGGGAAAGGGATGAAAAACTTCGTGATGATCACCCTGGGAACCGGTCTGGGAAGCGGAATCATTGTCAATGGTGACCTGGTTTACGGGGCTGATGGTTTTGCCGGGGAATGCGGCCACACCACCCTTGTTCCCAACGGAAGACTATGTGGATGTGGCGGTTACGGACATCTTGAAGCCTATTGTTCGGCAACCGGAATCAAACGAACAGTATATGAACTGCTCGCTCAGTACAATGCTACAGAAAGTGAATTGGCCAAAGTCCCATATGCAGAAATGACTGCAAAAATCGTTTACGATGCCGCAGAAAATGGTGATCCCATTGCCAAAGAGGTGTTCCAGAATGCTGGGGAGTTACTGGGCCGGTCCCTTGCGGATACAGTTCACTACCTTAGTCCGGAAGCGATCTTCCTTTTCGGTGGTGCAGCTGCTGCTGGGGATTATATTTTCAAACCAACCAAGGAGAGCCTCGAACGTTATGTGCTTCCGACTTTCCGCAACAAGGTGAAAATTCTCCCGTCAAAACTCAAAGAGGGTTCTGCCGCTATTGTTGGTGCAAGCGCACTGGTCTGGAAAGAACTGGAAAAAAACTAAAACCAGCTTATCATCTGATAAGTCTGTCCATATTGCAAATAGCCCCCCAATCAATTATCTTTGGTTGGGGGTTCTATTCTGTGTATAGTTGAACCTGAAAATTGTGCAACGAATTAATTGACTTTTATATGCTTCAATTATGAAACGAGTAATTCTGGTGCGTCATGCGAAAAGTGTCTCTCACGGTTACGATCAGGATTATGACCGTACCCTGACAGATCGTGGCGATGAGGATGCACATACGATCAGTCTGGAACTTCAGAAATTGGAAATACATCCCGATTTGATCATTGCCAGCCCGGCAGTAAGAACCACCCAAACCGCACGAATTTATGCCGAAACATTAGGATATCCTTTCAAATCCATCCTGTTCGAAAAAAAACTGTATAGCGGTAAAACATCTGAAAACTTTCTCTCCATGTTGCAGGAACTGGAAGACGAAAAAGAGACAGTGATTGTTTTCGGTCACAACCCCACCATCTATTATTATATGCATTTCCTCATGCACCATTTCAATGACGAAGTCCCTACCTGTTCAACGGTCGGGATTGATTTTGAAGTGGATAGCTGGAGTAAACTAAAGGAAAGAGATGGGAAAATGGTCTTCCGACTAATTCCTGATATGTTCGGTTGAATGATGAACAAAAACTTAGAGATCATGAATTCCATAACTCTTCGTGAATTCATTATTTCATTCTTCATTTCTCAGTCTCTCCATCTCTCAGACCCTTTCCGTGAGCATCACCAATTAAACTTAATCGTCTGTTTCACATCGGGATGCAAACTCAGAGCAACAGGACACGTTTTGGTAACTGCCACTAAGATTGCCCTATCCTTTTCAGAGAAATCATTCTTCGGAAAGGTAAATTCAATCACGATTTCCCCGATCCTGCGTGGTTCAGCCGACATGATTTTGGTAGTTTCAACAGTTGTACCTGCCAAATCCAGCCCTTTGTCCCTGGCTTTAATCCCCATAATGGTCAACATGCAATCACTTAATGCGGTAGTGACTAAATCGGTAGGTGAAAATGCTTCCCCTTTACCTTGATTATCAACCGGAGCATCGGTAATCAGTTTTTGACCGGAACGAATATGCTCATTTTCAGTCCGAAGTTCCCCCAGATAAATAGTTCGAGAAGTTGCCATAAATAAAATATTTTGGGTGCAAGTTAATAAAAACTGTTTATTCATCTTTGCCTTTAGAAAAGAGTTAACTTCGTATCCAAATTTTAAAGTATAGATCATGTTTTCAGGAATTATTGAAGGAATGGGTACTGTAGTGGCTATCGAAAAGGAACGCGAGAACGTTCATCTGACCTTAAACTGTGGTTTTGTCGAAGAATTAAAGATCGATCAGAGCCTTTCGCATAATGGGGTATGCCTGACCGTTGTGAAGATGGATGCTTCCACCTATACAGTTACCGCTATTATGGAGACTTTGGAAAAATCGAATCTCGGGTTACTTAAAGTTGGAGACAAGGTTAACCTTGAACGAAGCATGATGATCAATGGTCGTCTTGACGGTCATATTGTCCAGGGTCATGTAGATCAGACTGCAATTTGTTCAAAAATTGAAGAATCGGACGGAAGCTGGTATTTCACATTTAATTATGAATTCGATATGGATAAGGCACGTCAGGGTTATATGACTGTAGAAAAAGGTTCTGCAACCGTGAACGGAGTAAGCCTTACTGTCGTCAACTCGAAAGATGACTCTTTCCAGGTTGCGATTATTCCTTATACCTTCGAAAATACCAATTTTCACACTTTCAGACAGGGAACGGTGGTCAATCTTGAATTTGATATTATCGGGAAATACCTAAGCCGGCTTGCAAGCTATAAATAGGTAAAAGAGTTAAGGAATAAGATTCAAACACCTATGGATTTAATGGAATCTTTCCCCAAATATTATCAACTGGTACTCATTGAGATATTTGTACTATAATATTGATTACAAATTTTATAGACTAATTAAAACTCTGTTATTCCTGGTTACTTTAATGATTACGACTATCGCCTCACATCCGGAAACAATTGAAACTCCCATTCAGAAAGCGACCCGCATTCCCAAGGCAGTTTTAACAGTAGACACTCATTGTGATACCCCGATTTTTCAATTATCTGCTTTATATTCCAGGATATCGCCAGGCTGACATTCAAGAACTTTACAAATAGACTCGAGTGTATCAAACCTAACCCCTTTTGCCTTGCCGGTTTTCAGAATTGACAGATTTACTGTTGTCAGCCCAACACACTGTGATAGTTCATTTAATGACATCTTCCGCTTTGCCATCATAACATCCAGATTGATTATTATGGCCATAATCAGATAAATGATTCGTTTTCATACTTCACCTCCAAAGCAGTGGTGACAAATTGCTTTACAGCCCATAAAATTGCAGCCAGCAGCAAATAAATAGTTTGAGGACTATTGATTACCAGTAGCCGGATAAACGATCTAAGGAACAAATTCACAATGCTCACTGCCGAAGTCCATTCGCTGATATGTACCTCACTAAAATTGTTCAGGATCGTTTTGGCGGCTCCCAATGCTGCAAGTCCCAAACACGAAAGAATAATTCCGTTTAAAACTTTCAAGCTTCCCTTGCTAAAGTAGCCTGTTCGCTGATATTGCCTGAACAACCGGATTAACAACCACGATACATAAAGGAATATAAGATTGGTGCTGATTTGTACGGTAAACCAGACAAATGGAATTTCATTACCCGGAACAACAGCATGATTGTTGCTATTGAGCAAAAATGGAATAAACCACCTTGTGTGATACAATAAAGCCAAACCGGAGAAATAAATGGTCACCCACAAAACCAGTTTAATCAGGAGAATTTTGGAGAATTGAATCTTGAACATGGGAATAACAATTAAAAGTTATTCCGCAAATGTAACCCAAATTTTAGATAAAACCTAAATTTTTATCGTTTTGTTTTAAATATTTAAAATGAAACGATATTTATGTCAGAAATACCTTAAACGGGCCGCATTTAATTGGCTGACATCCAATACCCGGCCTTCGGATCGGTTTTCCGCAAAGATGATAATGCAGTTAAGGCCTGGTTTTTGTCTGTGTAGGATTGTACTATGACCAAAAAGGTCCCATTTGGTAAAAACTTAAGTTCCGATTTATATCCATCAGCCTTGAGCCTCCCGAAGAATTTATCTGCATTCTCTCTTTGCTTAAAGCAACCACCAATTAACCGGTACCTTGAAATAGGTTGAAGCGCAATTTGTTCTGGTTGTACCTGATTTGTCCTTGATTTTAGTACAGTTGAATCTGTCTTGAGTGCTAATGCGCTACTGACAGGGACTGTTTTAACTTCGGGAGCCGATGAAAAAACCAACGGATTATTTAGCGGGATAGAAGCCGTACTTGAGGTTTGAACCATAGAATTTGAATGGTTGATCCGGGAATACTTCGAAACAGGAACAAAAATAAGTGCCAGTATAATTGGGATTCCGATAGCCAGTGCCTTAACCTTTCTCGAGCTGAAAACAGGCCTGACGGCCTCTTTATGATTGAATAGCCGTTTTGAAGGAATAATCTCGGATCTTTCGAGTTGTGGGAACTGAAATCCCTCCATCCCATAGGCTTCCAATAAAAAATTCTCATGCATTTCGGGTTCAAAGATCAGTTTTTCATTCCGGTCAAATTGAAGTGAACCAATATTTTGAAATTCAATTCTCTCTCCGTTTTCAAGTTTGGACCACGCTTCGTCAACAAATTCAGAAATGATCTGACGGGATTCCATATAACCTATCCCTTCGATCTCAGAAATACAATTGACCAGCAATCCGTCGTTTTTACTCAGCTTCCCGGTAAAAATGATCTCCTTAACAGGTGGATTAAAACTATTGCTGGCAAGATCCATCTCTGCCGGACGATAGTTGGTCACAAAACCCCCAAGATCCGGAACTATCACACAATCATGTAACCGCAATAATTCTACCAAATAAAATGTAAGATCCATAGCCTGCTATTTTCAACGTATCAAAAATAAGGAAAAATAGGGGGATTTACGAGTATCAGGAGAAAAATAGCAACATCTTTTCTTAATTATTGAAACCAAAGTATATACAGCAAATAAATAATCTTAATTTTGATTTCAGTTAAACTTGAAAATATGGGACGACAAGTACTAGTTACAGGAGGAACAGGTTACATTGGTTCACACACCGTTGTAGAACTTCAGGCAGTTGGATTTGAAGTGATAATTATCGACGACCTTTCCAATTCATCCGCAGATGTGGTTGATAATATTGAGAAAATCAGTGGAATCAGGCCGGTTTTCGAAGAGTTTAATCTTCTGGATATGGTTCAACTGGAGACATTTTTTGAAAAATACAATGCGATTGAGGCAATTATCCATTTTGCCGCCTTTAAAGCAGTAGGCGAATCTGTCGAAAAACCGCTCTCCTATTACCGCAACAACCTGGTTTCTTTGATAAATATTCTGGATTGCATGTCAAAATACCACATTCCGAACCTCGTATTTTCATCCTCCTGTACCGTTTATGGTCAACCCGATCAATTACCTGTCACTGAAAATACGCCTAAGAAAGATGCCGAATCGCCTTACGGAAATACGAAGGCAATCAGCGAAGAGATTCTGCGTGATGTTGTAAAAGTCGCAACGGAATTGAACGTTATCGCCTTGCGCTATTTCAATCCTATCGGCGCCCACCCCTCCTCCCTGATCGGTGAACTTCCCCGTGGCGTTCCAAATAACCTTGTTCCATTTATCACCCAAACCGCAGCCGGGATTCGCCAGCAGCTAAGCGTATTCGGTGACGATTATAGCACTCCGGATGGAAGCTGTGTCCGGGACTATATCAATGTCGTCGATCTGGCCAAGGCCCATGTAATCGCCATTAACAGGTTGATTAACAGTATAAATACAGATCGCTTTGAGTTCTTTAATATTGGCACGGGTAATGGTGCGTCTGTTCTTGAAGTCGTGAAGACATTTGAAGAGGCAACCGGAGTAAAGCTGAATTACAAAATAGTTGCCCGGCGTTCGGGAGACGTGGAAAAGATTTATGCAGATACCACCATTGCCAATACTGTTCTTGGATGGAAAGCTCAAACCTCATTGTATGATACCCTGCTATCGGCCTGGAATTGGGAAAAAAGGATTAGAAATATTGATTAATATATTGATTCACTGTAATTTTACCTAATTAATTTAAGAAAATGAAAACATTACTAATCACCGGGGGTGCAGGATTTATTGGCTCACATGTTGTACGAAGGTTTGTGAATAAATATCCTGAATATAAAGTTATTAATCTTGACGTTCTAACTTATGCTGGGAATCTGGAGAATCTTAGGGATATCGATTCGAAGCCAAATTATGAATTTGTAAAAGCTGATATTAATGATGGTCCAGCAATAAACGATCTCTTTGAAAAGTATCAGTTTGACGGAGTCCTGCACCTTGCTGCTGAATCGCATGTTGACCGTTCGATAGCCAATCCTATGGCATTTATCATGACTAACATCGTAGGCACAGTGAACTTGTTGAATGCCGCCCGTAAAATATGGAAAGCCGGGAGCGAAGGCCATCGGTTTTATCATATTTCAACTGACGAAGTTTATGGTTCTTTGGGTGAAACAGGTCTTTTTCTGGAAACAACTTCATACGATCCTCACAGCCCCTATTCTGCCTCCAAAGCTAGTTCGGATCATCTGGTGAGAGCCTATCACGACACTTATAAATTACCTGTCGTGATCACAAATTGCTCGAATAACTATGGTCCGAATCAATTTCCTGAAAAACTTATACCCCTGGCTATTCACAACATTAGCCAAAACAAGCCAATTCCAATCTATGGAAAAGGGGAAAATATCAGGGACTGGCTTTATGTAGAAGATCATGCGGCTGCTATTGACCTGGTTTTCCACGAGGGGAAAAATGGCGAAACTTACAATATCGGAGGGCATAACGAATGGACTAATATATCATTAATCAAGCAGTTATGCATAACAATGGATAAAAAATTAGAGCGTGAGCCAGGAACAAGTGCAAAATTAATTACCTATGTTAAGGACCGTGCAGGTCACGACTTACGGTATGCCATAGACTCTTCAAAAATCCAGCGTGAACTAGGCTGGGCACCCTCCCTGCAGTTTGAAGAGGGAATCGAAAAAACAGTCGACTGGTATTTGGATAATAACGAATGGCTTGAGAATGTAGCTTCCGGTGCCTACGAAAAGTATTACGAAAAACAATACGTTTCGAGATAATCAGTAATACCCGGGAGGAAGAGAGGTTGGCTCATTAAAATTATTTAGATGGGCCAACCTCTTTTTTTTACCCTTCATTCATCAAATAGCGATGACTCTTTAAAGGATAAATGGTGAAAATTAAGAAACTCAAGGTATTCCTCCTGAAAAGATTTTTTCCAGTGATATTGCTCCTGATTTTGAATATAGATTAACGTGCTGTCAAGTTGGGACCGGCTAATGGAAAAAGCGGCGAATCCTGAGGACCAGCTAAATGATCGAAGCGTTTCGAAATTTTGCCTGAGCCAGGTTGTAGAACTCTGTTTGACAGGAATTATAGCCGATTCGACCGATAGCCTTGCAGGAAGTGACAGCAAAAAATGGATATGATTTTCAGTGCCGCCCAGTGCAACCAGCACCATCCCCTTTGACTTGGCAACCGAAGAAAGATATGCAAAGAGTTGGCCGCGAACCTCCGCTGTAAGAACGTTCTTTTGATGATAGGTTCCTACCACCACATGCATAAGACAACTGATGAACTCCTTTGACATAAGATCTAAAGATATTATATTGAACACCAAAAGCTTATTACAACCTAAGTCCTCACAGCACCTCTGACAGATGAGATAAAGTTACAAAGGAAACTTAAGAACTAAAAATCCGCAGATTAGTTACAAGATTACATATAATAAGGATATTATTCAAATTGCTATATAACATATTTACCATCAACTAATTTAAAACCGATTCTTTCCAAATAGTTATTATGCTGCTTACTTTGTGGTTCAATATAGATGTTTTTATAGCCCAAAAAATCTATACAGCGCAACTCGCATTGATAGAATGTCTTAGCTAACTGCGAATTGCGATATTTGGGGGCCATATAATCCAGACAAATTCTTAAAGTTTCTTCATCCTTGATCTCCGCAACAACCAATCCAATGGTCTCCATTTTTGAAAATAACAATGCCACAAGAAACTCTTCCTCTATACGAAAATCGAATAGAGGGAAATATTTAATGATGTCCTCCCGGTAATAGTCCAGAAAATAGTTTAAGAACCGATCTTCGCGATCAGGAATCAGAATTACTTCAATGGATCTGTTTTTTTCCGAGTGTCTGCGAAACCGGTAGATGATCAATAAGCCAGCCACCAATGCAGAAACTGCAAGTAAATAAGATTTTACGATTATTCCCCCAATGGTAAAAATAGAGAGAACCACAATATAATGAGACGATCCTTTAACTCTCGGGCTAACCCAGAAACTGCTAAAAAGCAACACAAAGGCAATAAAACCGTAATACAAACTGAGATATGTATATGTCATTTCCATCTTATACCCGAACAAAGAAATCGGGTTTTTGTTTAATCATTGGAAAATCAACAAAGCAAATTAGTTGGAATGGATTTCCAGAAAGTAATGGTTAGTATCTTTTAACTAATCAAATTATTCATTGGACGAGTTTCTTGCTATTTTTGCATATATGGAGTACATCCTTAAAGTACTAAGCGTTTTTCTTGTTGCCAGTGTCAAATACTTCTGGGCAACACCCTACTCATTTGGCTTAAAGCTTAATGAATGGGAAACCATATTCTTTATGGAGGCCGGAGGAATTTTGGGATTCTTGTTTTATTATTACTTCTTTGGATTCATGTTTAAGGAGTTGAAATTATTATGGCCTGCAGTTTACCATTTCACTCCGGTTCAATTTAAAGTGAGATTTGAAATGTGGTTAGTACGCAGAAGGGCAAAACAGATCACGGCCAGAAAATTCACTAAGAGAAATAAAATAATTGTCCGAATGCGCAGACGATTCGGAATTTGGGGACTTGTGATATTGTCTCCTGTAATTCTTTCAATTCCGGTAGGAGCATTGTTAGGAAATAAGTATTTTAAACATAATCATCACTTTATCCCGTATATGCTTCTTTCAATCCTGATCTGGGGAGTAACATCTGTAGCTTTTTTCAGCAGCTTTATGAATCATTAGGAGCGCAGTATACGAAGAAGTTTCCCGGACCGGTTGATAAAACCTGCAGAGCCACCCTCCTCTCTCATATTCTCCATCACAGAAATCAATTCTCCTTTAATATCAGGTAATTGCAGTGTTATATTAAAAAGAATCTGCATTGCAAATACCCTTACCGCAGGAGGTTCAACAGGGAGAAGTAACTCAAAACACTTATTGACCAAGACTACCAGGTAATACTCCGGAATAGTATACCGGCATAATATACGGGTAAGATGTCGCTTCAAAGATCCGTCCCTCGTAGTGATAAGAGCCTCGATAATTTCCGGCAGTTTGTCCTGAAGCAATTCCGGGCATTCGGCTGAAGCATTGTCAATAATCCAACATGAGCGCCATGCCAACCGATGATCTTTGGAATTGATAAATCCATATAGCTGATTAAATAGCCTTTTATCAGCTATAACAGCTTTTTTCCAAAGTCCAATTTCATTAATTCCTATTTTAAAAATCTCCTGCCTTATCGCAGCATCATCCCTGTTCCTGAGCATTTCGTTCCCTGAGATAATCATAGAATGCCAATTGAGATTTTACCTGAGGCTGTTTACCCTGATTTTTAATGACATTGTTCAAATCATTATCCAGAATTCTGGCAGAAGTATTATCCTGCCATTGCAAATTGAAGAAATCGATCAGCTCCTCCTTTATTTCCTGATCATAAATAGGGACCGCCACTTCGACCCGCCTGTCCAGATTTCTGGTCATAAAGTCCGAAGATGAAATATATACTTTTTCGTCACCTCCGTTATAAAAATAAAACAACCTCGAATGCTCCAGATACCTGTCTATCATTCCGATAGCAGGAATATCCATCTTACTATCCGAATTAGAAGTGAACATTGAAAACATTCCCCTGACATTTAGCCTTACATCAACACCACATCTGGCAGCCTCTTCAATTCTGCTAATAATTTCAACATCAACCATATTATTACACTTCAAATAGATACGAGCCTCTGACCCTGCCTTTGAATTTATGATCTCCTGTTTAATCATTGCCACGATCTTTTTCCGCATTGTGAATGGAGAAACCAGCAGATGCTGGAATCTGCTAATCTTGTAATTCCGGTCAAAAAAATCAAAAACACGGGTTACTTCACGCGTAATATTCGGATCAGTGGTGCATAAAAGTTGATCGGAAAATACCTTGGAAGTGACTTCATTGAAGTTACCAGTTCCAACCAGCGCATACTTTTTAGACTCTTTGTCCTCTTTTCGCATGATCAGGCACAACTTGGAATGAACTTTCAAACCGGGAACACCCAAAATAACTTTTACATTTTCCTTGTCCAGCATATTGCCATATTCGATATTATCCTGTTCATTAAAGCGTGCCCGAAGTTCAAGAACAACAGTCACTTTTTTGCCATTTCTTGCAGCATTTATTAACGCATTAATTACATGCGAATTACGAGCCATCCGATAGCCAGTAATCTTAATTTCTGTCACTTTGGGATCAATGGAGACCTCGCGTAACAGATCAATAAAATGGAAAAAAGAGTGGTATGGAAAATGAAATAAGATATCGCTTTTATTGATACTATTTAAATAGGTTTGGCCATGGACTATTTTTTTATGTCTGACAGGACTAATGGGTTTATAGTAGAGATGCTCGGCACCAACCTGAGGAAAACCCATAAAGTCCTTAAAATTATGGATCCGGCTTCCCCCAATTACAACATCCTCCTTCTTAAAGTTCAGTTTATTGAGCAGAAATGAGAGTAAATTATCAGGAATCTCCTTTTCGTGAACGAATCGAACCAGGGCACTATTCCCGCGTTTGACAATGCTTTTTGCAACCAGCTTAACATAGCTTTCGGCTACATCATCATCCAGATCCAACTCCGCATCCCTGGTCAATTTGAAAATATAGGAGCTAATCTTTTGATAATGAAACATATAAAATGTATCATCCAATTCGAAGCGAATGACATCTTCCAACAAAATGATGTAGGTCGAGTTATCATTTGAGGGGATGATCACAAACCGTGGAAGAGAATCAGTCGGTACCTCAATGAGTGCATATTCTGATTTCTTGTTCTTGGCCATATCGACTGCAAGATATATTGCGTCGTCACTCAACATTGGTATTTTAGAGCCTTTTTTAAGGATTATTGGCATAATCCTTGGACGTACCTCCCTTTTAAAATATCTCGTTACAAAATCCCCCTGTTCAGGGGTAAGCTGGTTTTCATTGACAATGAAAATATTCTCTGCTGCCAGTTCCTCCAATATCTGATTGTAAGTGCTCTCAAACCGATTACTTTGTTCAACAACAATATCTTCAATTTGGGTCAGAACCTCACGCGGATTTCCACCCTCCGCCAGGGTGAGCTGTCCCACCATAGCCAGGCGCCTAAGAATAGCAACGCGAACCCGGAAGAACTCATCCAGATTATTGGAATATATCCCAAGAAATTTAAGTCTCTCGATAAGAGGAACTTCGTGTCTGGAGGCTTCCTGCAGGACTCGTTCATTAAAAGACAACCAGCTTATTTCCTTACTTCTAAATCGTGTGCTCATGGCGATAAATCCCAATAATTATTCCATAAAGATAAAAATTCATACACAATAAAATAATCATAAGACTGAATTCTTGCTTGGGACTATTATTTCTCGTAAATTTGATGATATAACTGAAAAATAAAGATGACGGAAAAAGAGCTAAAAGATAAATATACCCAAATATGTAACCTCCTCTCCCAAAGAAAGCTGAAACCAGCATTCGATATGCTAGAACAATTAATTTCTGGAACAGGGCTGGCAGAATTACATGATCAGTATATCAGCCTTGAGCAAAATTACAAATTTATGCTTAAATATACCGTTGAAGGAATCAACGACCCCGAAAGACAAAAAATCTATGAGCATTTATTGATTTCCACCTTCGAACTCGCAGACATGACCTATGAAAACCTGCGAATGAAATATTCACAATCTATTGAATATCAAAAAAAAAGAGGATTTACAAAGCACTATATCACCAATTTGGTAGGTTTCTCCCAGGATCTGGAAAAGTATTCCATCCACAAAGAGCTCAGAACTTTAATTCCGGAGTCCCCATCAGAGTCTGCCGACATCCGTATTGAAGCCGAGTTGCATTTACAAAAAATCTTTACATTATTTTATCACCTTTGGTTTGTTGACCGCCTGACCGGAGATGAAATTCAATTTCTTGAATCATTTCTTAAAAATAAAGCTACTCCTTTCTACGAAAAATCATTGATTATTACCGGGATTACGCTCAGCCTCATGCGATATTTTGATGAGCATAAAATCATACTCCTTTTTAGTGCATGTGAGGATTCGGATGAGGAAGTGAGTCAAAGAGCTTTAATTGGCCTTATAATCGGGGTTTATTATTACGATCAACGCATGACTTTATTCCATACTATTACAAGCAGGTTAAAAATCTTTGCAGAAGATCAACGATTCAGGTCTAATTTTGAAAAAACGATCCTTCAGTTTATCCGGAGCAAAGAGACTGAGAAAATACAACGAAAGCTTCAGGATGAGATATTTCCTGAGATGATTAAACTGAGTCCAAATCTCCGTAACAAATTGAGTATTGAGAGCATGCTTGGAGAAGGATTGACCGAAGATAAGAATCCTGCGTGGCAGGAAATATTAAAAGATGCCCCGGGATTAATGGGGAAAATGGAAGAATTAACAGAGATGCAATTGGAAGGTGCTGACGTGTTCTTAAGTTCGTTTTCAATGCTTAAGCATTATCCCTTCTTTAGTGAGTTGGCAAATTGGTTTTTCCCGTTTACACCTGAGCATCCTGAAATTATAAGAAATCCCATTAATAAAGAGTCCTCGGAAGATCTGGCTTTTACGCAGCTGATTATGAAATCTTCCATGCTTTGCAATTCGGATAAGTATTCATTCTATTTTAGTATTATGAATATACCTCCCGATTACAAAAAGATGGTTTCCGATTCCCTTAAAGCTGAAGCTGAGCAAATGGATGAAATTGCAAAAGAGGGATCTTTTACCACACCAGATAAAAATGCAGAAATAATTATAAGTCAATATATTAGAGATATATATCGCTTCTTTAAGATACATCCTCAGCACACAGATTTTGAGGATATATTTGCCTGGAAATTTGACTTTCATAATAAATTCGCCTTCTCAAAATTGTTAGGTGACGACCCAAAAATGCAGCGAAGTATTGCAGAGTTTAATTTTGCAAAGAATTATTTTCATGAAGCTGCCGATCTTTTCGAATTGCTTTTGCAAGAAACTGATGACGCAGAAATGCTGCAGAAATTAGCCTTTTGCTACCAGAAAATGGGTGACTATAAAAAGGCATTAAATTTTTACCTCAAGGCTGATCTGTTTGATCAAAATAAACTCTGGACTTATAAAAAAATTGCCCTTTGCTACCGTAATTTGAAAAAACCAGCTAAAGCGCTCGAATATTATCAGTTGGCAGAGATTTTAGAGTCGGACAACTTAACGCTGCAGATTTCGATCGGACAATGTCAAATGGAGTTGAATTTGCATGAAGAGGCGTTGAAGACCTATTATAAAGTTGAATACCTTTCTCCCGGGAACCGGAAAATATGGCGACCCATCGGATGGTGCTCGTTTCTGCTAGGACGAATCCAACAGGCTGAGAAATATTTTGATCGGTTGATTAGTGATCATCCAAACAAATATGATCTTCTTAATATGGGGCATGTACAATGGTGTCTGGGAAACAGAAAGGCAGCATTGAATTACTACAAGAAAAGTATAACCGATGCTGACAGCTCTGAAAAAGATTTTATGGAAGCATTCGATGAAGATATCTATAACCTTATTAAACAAGGTGTTAATCCTGACGATATCCCAATAATGCTCGATCAGTTAAGATACTCTTTGGAAGATTAAATACCTTTTCGGATAATTAAATCTGACGTAATCAATAGGTGGAGCTATTTAAAAATATCTCGGGATATTATGGCGTGCCCTTCTAATTGTAACAAAATCATAACTGATCATAAATTCATGAGTGCCTGAATTAACCTGTGTCGGGCGGAATGTCATCAAATCATAAGAGTATCCGAATTTAAGCTGAGGATTTACACTAAATTGGAAAATAAGTCCATATGAGTTCTTCAATCGGTAGGTAGCACCAACCCATACCCTATCGTACAACAATAAATTCGCAGTAAAATCAGTGTAACTGATGTAAATAGGTGTATTTACAGCCCAACAGTACAATATTGTAGGTTTAAACTTAAAAATATCATTTATAAAAAATACATAACCACCCATTGCATAAAAATGGCGAACTTCACGATAGACTTTTACACCATCAGCACTTTCTACCGTATTCTGCAATATTTTTGGAGAGGATGTCCCTAAAAAAAACCGATCACTATGCCACAAAATCCCAACACCTATATTGGGAAGAAACTTGGATTTAATATCATACGCAAAAACTAGGTCTGGATTTTGATTAATTGCCAAATCTGTTAGGTTAGACTGATATAGATTAAATCCACCTTTTAATCCAAAAGAGAGAAATTGATTTCCGGAAATTTTTACCCGAAATGCGTAATCCATATAAACCCCGTTCTGTTTTATGGGACCCCAGGTATCATTTAGAATGGAAAATCCGAGTCCTACATTATATTTTGGGAATGAACCACTAATAGTCAATGTATTCGTATTTGGAGCACCATCGAATCCTATCCATTGGGCACGTGAAATTGCGGTAAAATTTAAATCCTCAGAAATCCCTGCATAAGCAGGTTGAATGGCCAACAGGTTATTCAAATATTGCGTATACACCGGATCTTGCTGGGTAAAACCTAAAAAAGACGCTCCGGATATAATGCTAAATGTTAAGCTTATTATCCTGACACCTAATATAAGATTCCAATTTCTCAAAATAAATCCTTTAATTACCAAATATAGTGATAAAATGGTTGAATTTATCTTGATTGCTAATAGTTTATTCCAAATCTACAGAATTATTATTAAAATGAGAGGGATCTAAATGGTTTAAATTTGCCCGTCGCGAATAATTACAAAATTCACTAATCTTAAAATTAGAATCCTAAGCTTAAAAACATAGTTTGGGACGATAATCTTGGTATCAGAGGAAAATTAATGTCCAAAACGGGATTACCCAAATCCTTGATAGAAATAATATCACGGCAACATTTGGATCGCAGGCTAAATTAGACAGAGTATTCTGGGATTTTAAGATATCAAAAGGGGAGCCTTGGAAATCTCCCCTTTAAACGTAACTTTACTTAACCAGCTATTCTAAGCATCCTCTCACAGTGCTTATTTAATTATTCATTATCAACCATTTCGCAATACTGGAGGATATGTCGTTACCGTGTATATCCTCGACCCATTGGTATTGAACTATTGGGTTTAAAGCATCAAAAAACCATTCACAATTTTCCGTCACAATGAAGTCAAAAACGCCATGGGTCAGATTCAGCTCATTCATTATCTGAATTGCCCGATTTTTAATCCCTTTAGGAGGGTGTATTTCAGTATAATTATTGGTGATGCTTTCTATGATTTTACCATCCTCATTGACTTTTGCCTTAATTTTACCTATGAAATATTCTTTCCCTACGACACTACATCTCACCAGATAGGCATTTCTTGTTAGGGGACAGATAATCTCGGATTTACTTTCAGAAAATGAAGCAGTAAATGAACTGCCACAATTTCCACGACAATCTCCAATAGACTTCTCTATACATCCTTGATCCATAAGCTCAAGCAGCCGACTTCTTTTTGTTTCAAAAAAACTATTAAGGTAATTAATATCGTTTGAGCAAATAGAAGATGGCCATTTTAAACCCGTATTCTTGGATATAAAAAATTTACTGAATTGATTATCGTCATAAAAATCCCGATAGAAATTCAACCATTTTGTTGATTCGAGTGAGGAAAAAAGTCCCCCAAGTGTTTTATTCCATTTCTCTTTCCAGATCAAATAATTTGAATCCTGTTTAATATTATTTTCAATGAATTGGTCAAAATAAGCGCTGCTGTTCCAAACTGCATCTATTTGGCTTGTTGAAAAACTGCAGTTTGGAGCTTCTATTCGAAACGAGTTCTGCTCAATTCGGACAAGCGTAGATCTCACCGAATCAACGTCAAGATTAAATCTTGAATATTCTGCTGCATTTTGTAGCAGAATAGATTCAACCCGATCTGCATATTGATCATCTTTGTCCGATAATATCAATATCATTTTCCTGGAAGCGTAAAAATTTCTAATTAGTTACTCACTATGAATCTTTTTCAAAATTCAATTATTTATAGGAAAGATAAGGGAAATGTTACCTGATGAAGACTACCTACTTTCCATTATCAAAAAATGCTTTTAAAGGATTTATTAACCGCGTAATTAATCGCATCTCTTTTGTTATAATCTCTGCTGTCCCATCCATTTGCTGGATGAACTTAAGATTTTCACGGTGATAGGAGGAAGACATTCCATTAGATAATTCAATTTCAGCAATATAGCCCCTTGAATCAGGAACCAGCGATATCGACCTAATTACCCCTTTTAGCATTCCGTACTCCATGTATGGGAAACCACTTAATTTTAAATTTACCCTTTGACCCACTTCAACCTTTCCAAAACCAGATGGCGGTATTACTGCTTTAGCAATAATTGCGGAAGGCTCAACCGGAATAATGGTAGCAATAAGTTCTCCTGTTTTTACTTCCTGATTAATGCTCCATATCGAAGTAAAGGTCAGTTTTCCTTTGATTGGACTATAAACCAAATATTTTTCTTCCCATTGATGAATCGCATTTTCAAGATTCTGCTTTGATTCATCCAACAACAGACGAAAATCTGAGAGTTCTTTTTGATATTGCATTTCTAATTCAACCTGATTAGACTGCATTTGCAAAATAGAAGACTCTGTTTCCCTTAGTACTGCTTCATATCCAATTACTGCAGACTTTTTTGAAAGGAAAACCTGACGTGATTTGTCATATTCTGCCTCACTGGTTATTTTCTTTAAATAAAGTGATGAATCACGGACGAAGCTTTTTTCAGATAAGACAAGGTCATTCCGCTGAATCTCCATTTGATGCAATAAAGTCTGGTAATATTCCTGGTGTTTTATGATCTGCTTTTTGATTAGCTCAATTTTTTGAGGAAGAAAGTTCTGGCTTAGATACTGTTTGAAGTTATTCCGGTTTTTCAAAAATGGGCCATAGGTGGTTAGCAACTCGCCTAAAATGAGATTTTCTGACAAATCAATCTCAAAAACCTGATTTTCCCAATCCTGTATTCGCGAGCAATCTGCCAACTCTTTCTTAAGTAAAAGATAATGTGAAAATTCCGTTGGATTGTTGATCAAGGCAATATTCCCTTTCTCTTCGATATTCTGGCCATCCAATGCAAAAAGACGGTCAATTTTTCCTGTAGATTTGCTGATTAATGAAACAGGTGGATTTTTTGTTGTTAATATCATGGGAGCCCTAATGATCTCAGGGGATTTGAAATAATAACTACCAACAACAAGCATTGCAAATAAAATAAAAATTACAGTTAATCCCCATCGGATGACATGATTGGGTATAAACGACATAATATCCTGAACCTCTTCACTATGAGCTTCAATAATTGTCTCTAAATTTGTCTTCTCCGTCATTCTGATAGGTATATATGCAATAAAAAAATTCAGATCGTAAAAAATTGTCCGGTTGTTGGATACATCTACTAATTGCCAAGCTCAAGTTGATCTTTAATCAACTTAAAATAGACTCCCTTTACTCCAACCAGCTCTGTATGGGTCCCTTGCTCCACAATTGCACCTTCCTCTAATACAATGATCTGGTCCGCATTTTTAACAGTACTTAAGCGATGTGCAACGACTATTACAGTCCGATTTTTAAAAAACTGTATCAGGTTTTCCATAATTATCAACTCATTTTTAGCATCCAAGGCATTGGTTGCCTCGTCGAAAAAAAGGTAATCCGGATTCTTATAAATTGATCTGGCAATAAGTATCCGTTGTTTTTGGCCAGTGCTTAATCCATGTCCGTCACTTCCGATTCTGGTTGCATAGCCTAAAGGAAGTGATTCAATAAATGATTTGATATTCGCAGCGTTAACCGCACTTTCAATTTTAGCAGGATCGGGAGCTTCTTCTCCAATACCAATATTTCCGGCAATTGAATCGGAGAAGATAAAACCCTCCTGCAATACAACTCCACAACTTTTGCGCCATTGTCGTTGACTATAACGATTCAGGGTAACTCCTGCCAAAGATATATCCCCATTAACAGGTTTATAAAAGCCAAGAATCAGTTTTACAAGGGTACTCTTTCCACTTCCGCTGGTGCCCACAATCGCTGTAATCTTATTTGCAGGCACCACAAGATCAATATCCTTTAAAACCTTTGGTGAACCAGGCCCTTCATATTGAAATGTGACATTTTTCAAAACAATATCTCTCCCAGGGGGTATATCGTTTATTTTCATATTACCAGACACCTCTTCATCTTCATTATCATTAATTTCGCCCAATCTTTCCAAAGATATTTTGGCATCCTGCGCAGACTGCACAAAACCAATAAACAGTTGGATTGGGGCATTTAGCTGCCCGATAATGTATTGCACAGCCATCATCATCCCAAGTGTCATATCCCCGGTAACTACTGCCCTTGCAGTCATGAAAGAGATGAGGATATCTTTGGTCTGGTTAATAAAAGTTCCTCCTACCATCTGGTTTTGATTAAGAAGGAGCCCTTTTATATTTACTTTATATAATTTTGCCTGTATCCTTTCCCATTCCCACCGTTTTTGTTTTTCACAATTATTAAGTTTAATATCGGGCATTCCTGTAATCAACTGAACAATATTGCTTTGATTTGCCGATGCTTGTTGAAAGCGCTTATAATCCAGTGTTCTTCGCTTTTTAAGGAAAAGTAGAACCCACCCGATATATAAGATACTTCCAATAAAAAATACAAGTAATATCCCTGGGTGATAAGTGGCCATAATCACAGTATAAATCACCAATGTAATAGAAGCGAACAAGATATTGACCAGAGAAGTGGTTAGAAAATTTTGAATTCTACTATGGTCGCCCATTCGTTGCATGATATCACCGATCATTCGTGAATCAAAGAATGAAATTGGCAAACGCATCAGCTTGATTAAAAAATCGGAGATCAACGAGATACTGACTCTCGTTGTGACATGCAACATAATCCAGTTCCGGATCATTTCATTGGCTGTCTGACCAAAAGTGAGCACAAGCTGGGCAATTAGCACCATCCCAATAAAATTCAAATCGCTGTTACCTATTCCGTAATCAACAATAGACTGGGTCAGAAAAGGGAAAATCATACTCACAAAACTTCCCGTTAACATCCCAAGGAGGAGTTGGATGATGAATTTCTGATAAGGACGTAAATAATTTAATAAATAGCTATATCGTCGTTTGCTCTCCCCATCCTGCTCTTCATTATAAAATTCGGGCGCCGGTTCAATTAATAATGCAAATCCCTCCTTGCTATGACCAGACCAACAATTTAAAAAATCAGTCTTATGATATTTTAAAAGGCCTTGCGCTGGATCAGCAATATGTACCAGAACTCCTTTATCATCACTCCCTGTGAAAATGGAAAATTTTGATCTACTAGTAATTGAAGTAACAACCACAAAATGATTCTGGTTCCAATGGACAATGCATGGGAAAGACACTTCATCTTTCAACTGTTCCCATGTAATCCGCACTCCTCTGGTTCTAAAACCTAAATTCTCAGCTGCATCACTCAGGCTCAGCATGGATATACCTTCACGGGTTGTATACGATAGGTTTCGCAACTGCTGCAGAGAATAACTCTGACCGTAATATTTGGCAATCATACGCAAGCATGTAGGCCCGCAGTCCATAGCATCAAGCTGCTTGAAAAAAGGAAATTGCATAGATAATTAAATAATTGATTACCAGGATATTTTCACCAATAAAACCTCAGACGGTCCTATATATCGTACTGGTTCGGTTTTATATCATGAATTGTAAAAGTACGTTAAAAATAGGCTCATACTCGGATCAATACCTAATTGTAATAAAGAAATTAACAGGTTTAAAAAATTAAATTCAAGAAAATAAATCATGCAAAAATAATTAATCAATTCGAGATCAATACAATACACTTTATTTTTTAGTTTTCTATTAATTTTAAAAAAATAGTTTTAATTTCACCTTTCCTGGTAACAATTTTAAGGCATATCCTATTAATACAAGAATCAAAGAAAACTAAAATGAAAAATAGAACTTCCATTTCCTCAAAAAAAACAGGCTTAGAGGGTCAGTTTAAAAGTTTGGATAATTTTGAAATGAATAATCTAAGAGGTGGTGGTAGCCCAAAAGGTATTCCTCCAATTCCACCTTCAGGTGGTGATGATTATCCAATTCCTTTGACTACAAGTGCCAGTATAGTTTCAGTGATCTCGGTAAGCTCGCAGCAACAGATTCCGGTTGTTGTAATTTCGGCATCATAAATAAATTGCTAATAATTAGTATGTTATAAGCATTCCATTAATGCTTTTTAACAGTAGGTTGTATCTTTAACAGATATAGCCTACTGTTATTATATAAATTTATTATCAAATTCCATCCCCTTAATAACAATGGTCATTGTTTAAGATATTCACTGACTCAGGAATCATTCTCAAGGATAATTCACTCTTATTTATTATTATCTTGATAATTACAACAGGATAAAATCGATGGCCATATACCCATTAACTTAAAATCTGAAAATAACCACTGGTATCAAACCTTGAATCATTCAACAAATTATTAACTTGCCGGAGAAAAATTAGGGTAAATCTATCTCGGGTAATGAAAGTATTCAAGTTTTGTTATATATTTCTTTTTACTTTACAGAGTCTTCTGCTAACGGCACAAGTAACTGAAAAAGAAAGTGTAAACTCAGTTTTTATTGAGTATAACACTTTGATAAAAGCCGGCCGATTAAAAGAAGCCATTAGTTGCTTATCTGGACTCTTAAATTCAAGCCTTCCATTATCTCCTTCAATAAAGATCGCTATAAATAACGATCTGGGAATACAATACAAAAACCTGGGTCAATATGATATCGCCCTTAGGTATTATGATGAAGCCCAATCAATCTACTTTAAAAACAGTTTTTCAGACAATTCCTTCCTGGTTAAAATTTATGGCAATAAAATTAATATTTACTCTATTAAGGGGGACTTCAATAAAGCGCTGGAATACTGCGAGAAAGCAATTCGGATAGTTTCAGAAAGCAAGGAGGAATTGGTATCCAAACAACAGTCTATGTCTTCTTTATATCTCAATACTGGAATAGTAAATTATCATTTGAACAAATTCACGGAAGCTTTATCGGCATTTCAAAAAAGTATGATTCTTAAAAATAAATATAATCTGTCTGGCAAGGACAACTTATACAGACAACTGGCCAATACTTATGCAAAAATCGGGAATATTTATATGGCTGACAAGTACTTTAATCTAAGTATTAAGCAGATAGAGACAGACGATAGAAGCTCTATAGTCAGTCGTGCAAACATTTATCTTGAATATGGGAACTTTCTATTGGGGGTCAATGAAAAAGATAAAGCATTATCTGCTCTTCAAAAAGCATTAACCATCAACCTAAGCAATTTTGGGGAAAAAGATCACTTTACATCAAATTGTTACCAATTAATAGGCGATTACTATTTCTGGATTATGAAAGATTATTCAAAAGCATTAAGCTACTATCAGAAAACTTTAGTTTCAGGTTCAAAAGAATTTAATGATCTTGACATTAAAGCAAATCCATCATTGAAGGAAATTACAGTCAATTTATGGCAACTGAGGGTGCTGAAGGCAAAGGCTGGTGCTTTAGCCAGGCTTGCCAATAAAGAACGGGATAAGGAGAAAAAAATCAACTATTTGACATTAAGTGTGAACACTAACAGCCTTGCAATAGAGATGACCAATCAAATCCGGGTAAATTATCAGGATGAAGAAACCAGATTGACATTTAATGAAAAACAAAAGAATGTTTTTACCGAGTCAATAGAATCTTGTTTAAATCTCTATAATCTCACCCTTGAAAAGAGGTTTTTGTATCTTGCATATCAAACTGCACAACAGACAAAGGCAAACGAGCTCAAGTACGAAATTACTAGGAATGAGTCCTTTACAAATAAAGAAATATCTGACTCCCTTAGACGTAAAGAAAAAGAAATTCAGAGCAATATATCGGCATATAATGCACTAATCCGAAATGAATCAGCTGTTTCAAAACCGGATACAGTTAAACTTTCATACTGGAAAGATCAACTCTTCAGTTTAAACAGGGCACAGGATAAGAATTTTGAGACCATTGATAAGGTTGATCCAAGGGTTACTGATAAATTAAAAAGAGGGAATATTATTGAACTCAAAACATTGCAGGCAAAATTAAAACCAGATGAAAGTTTAATTGAGTATTTCTTCTCCGAGGCGGAAGAGAATATTGGAAGAAAGCTGTATGAGTTTGTTGTTACACCAAAAGATCTTTTCTGTCACGCTGAATTAATTGACAGTACCTTAACAGCAGATTTATCCGGGTTGAGAGCCCAATTGACCAATCAGTTTACTGAAGAAAAAGGTATTGATAATTATAATAAAATGAATCAGCGGCTTTTTAAAGCATATACTGTTTTAATTCAACCGTTGGAAAAATATTTTAATGGCAAACAGCTTGTTATAATTCCGGATGAAGGTCTTTCCTATCTTCCTTTCGATGCATTTTTAACTTCCTGGATGCATAAAACTAAGATTAATTACGCAGAATTGGATTATTTAATAAAAGATTATTCAATTTCATATGGATACTCCACCAGTACGCTTTGGAATAACAGTTCAAAACCTAAATTTTGGCCTAACGTAATAGGATTTGCGCCAGATTATTCGGACAATTCTTCCTATGATCCAAGATCGTATAAATCATTGAAAAATAATAACCGGGAAATTGAAAGCATTCTAAATACTTTTAATGGGATGAGCTTTAGTGATGGCCAGGCCACTCTTGCAAATTTTACAACTAAGCTTAAAAGTGGGGCTGTGCTTCATCTGGCGATGCATTCAGATCTTGACACAGTCCAAGCCGGCACCTCAAGTTTAATATTTAGCGCGGACAATAACCAGCAAAAAAATTATCGTTTATATAATTATGAAATTGGCCAAATGAATATTAAATCACCCATGGTAGTATTAAGTGCATGTAACACCGGAAACGGAAAACTATATAGTGGTGAAGGTCTGATGAGTCTTGCCAGGAGTTTTATCCTTGCAGGTGTCCCTTCAGTGGTAGAAACGCTTTGGCCGGTTGAGGACATTGCAGGATCAAAAATAATGGGAGATTTTTATAAATACCTTTCGAAAGGGAAGCCTAAAAATACAGCAATGAGAATGGCTAAACTCGATTATATAAACAACACCTCACCATCATTTGTCAACCCCAGATATTGGGCTGCATACACACTTGTCGGAGACATTACGGCCATCAAAAAGTTGTGGTGGAAAGAACCTTGGTTAATAATTCCAATTGCTCTTTTAAGTCTGATTCTTGCAAGCTATTTGGCCTATCGCTTAAGATTTTTAAGGATTAACTGAGCTTTCCCTTTATAAATACCTTCAGTTTCAGAAAGGGTTGCCAATAACGAATGAGCTTTAACCATATCACCGGTTTTTATATAACAAAGTCCTAAATACCATTGAGCCTCCGGGACAAACTGATCCTCATGAGAAATAAGATCATTAAATGTATTGATTGCTGCTGAAAAATTATTCTGTCCCATTTGGTTAAGACCAGAAAACAGAAGTAATTCAGGCATGTTTTTATTCATCTTTCTCAAATTGTCAAAAGCAATTTCTGCCTTACCGTATTCCTTGGATAAATAATAACCAACTCCCTCTTGCAACTTACTGCTTACAACATCCTGTGTACTGCCTCTCAACTGATAGGAGTTTGCTTCAAGAGGCTGGTAATAATTTTTATATACAGAATCTCCAGAGTAAGTTGGAACAAGTGCTTTAAATAGTAATAATGAGAGAATAAAAATTGCTGCAACTGCCTGAAGAACAACTTTTCGGGAAATTATAAAAGTGCTTTGGGGCATTTGAATAACCTTTTCATTGAAAGTTTCAGACTTTCTTACATAATCAACGATAGGCAACGCATCTATATCCATATGAAGCACGGGCTTACGTTTTTCAAAATCTTTAACCCATCTTTCTGAGATATCATCAATTCCTGATAAAACCATTTCAACTTCCGCTTTTGCGATCCTTTTTCGAATTTCAACTTCGGCTTTAACGTTAAAGTTATCACCTATCTTGATGCTATTTAGGAGTCCTCCCTTGCTTAAATAATTATCAATATCCTGCTGTGCAAGAATTTCAGCCTTGATCAAATTAGGATCACTTTCAATACTTTCCAAGAACAGGTTCTTTTTCATAACTTTATCAAGTTTCTCCTGAAAGGCAAATTCCTTTCTTAAATCGACGTTAAGAAAAAAATCATGATTAAATTTTTCTCTCTCACTTATAGTCATTTCACCGGATTGGTATTGAAGTATCAAGTCATTATAATTATTCATAATATCTGTTAATTGGTTGTTTAATATTTAGATTTCTTTCCAATTCTTCATAATCTGTATGACTAATAATTCGTTTTTTTAATTCTTTCATGCTTTCACTTTTTTTCTTCCGGACATACCCGTAAGTATATCCTAATTTCCTGGCAATTTCAGCAGGTGAGATCTCCATCCAATACATTTTAAGGATTTTCTGCGAGACTTCGTCCATTGAATCAAAACACTGTTTAAAAATATTCTCATAAAAACTGCTATCAACAGATTCAGTAAAATCATTTTCATGATGACCTGTTGAACGACGTAATTCATAGTTTTTAGCAGCCTTTTGTTTGTCAAGCGCCATAAGCCACAAATTTTTGCAGATGGCAAACAAATACGTTGATAGTGTTCCCTGAAGAACTAATTCATTATTGTATATTTTTTCAATTATTATAAATAATGCATCCTGAAAAATATCTTTTGCATCTTCCTCGTTGCCATTATTTTTTGATATAAAATATTTAATTACCGGTAGGAAATCTCTGACCAGAAATTTTACTGCAAATGATTCGCCGGATTTTATACCTTGAATAATTTCCTGATCGGTATACTTTTTCATTTTCAACAAAATATTCAGAGTTTTTGCAATATCGTCAATCGTGCTCAGTTAGCACTTTAATACATCTGATTTTTTACTCAAATAAATTTTAAATAATTTTAAAAGATATTCTGTATCAAATCTGGTGTAAATATATGCAAAACTTTAAAATCTGTTTGCAAATTTGCCATTAAGATAAGCTAAATATTATGATTATTCCTGGCAAATATGAATTTAAAATGAGGCCATCAGGCAGAATTTAAAATTCTATTCATTAATCAAAGAACGAACAGTGACAACCGATCAGCGTATTCATAATCAAAGTTGTACATGCAATCTGATTACTCACCTATCGAGCAGTTTTCATCTTTATGTTTCTTAGTTAATTTGATATCGAAATTGTTACCTGTTTTTAGCATTTATTTTTCATAAAAATATGATTCAATAAAAATCAACTATTTTTTGCGCGAATGATTTTTTTTGCTTTTCTTTGTGTCAGAAAATAATTAAAGATGAACACATTTAAATCAATATGGCTTTGGTGGGGCAACACTTTCCTCTGTTAGAGGTGAAGCCATATTGTATTTTTTTAAAATATATCCGGCTTACCTTTTACAGGTGAGGCGGATTTCTTATTTTTAAGCAAATCTGATTGATTTAACTCTTTAACAAAAGAAACAATGAAGCAAAATTCTCAAAATATGCAAAACTGGTGGCGGTGGCAGGAATCCTCGTTACAAATGTGAATGGATAACCTATTATTATATTGCCTTGTGGGGCAAAAACGGTTTATCGGATCACGATAAACCGTTTTTTATTTATAAAATCTTCAACCCAAAAAATATCATGATAAAGTACAAATTTAAAACCAGTGTCAGGGAGATCCTGGCTGATACAGTTACACCAGTAAGTGTTTATCTCAAAATGCGGGATATTTTCCCCAATGCGCTACTTCTTGAAAGTTCCGATCACCACAGCCTAGAGAACAGTTATTCCTTTATCTGCCTGAAACCAGAGGCTTCAATAGAGGTAGCACAATTTAACTCAATGCGGAGATATCCTGATGGAAAAACTGAGTACGGTAAAATTACACGGTCCGGGCAGCTTGCCGAGGAGATGGAAGCTTTTTTTGATTGTTTTAAGTCAGAAAATAATTTGCCGGGACTCCCGGCCAACGGTTTTTTTGGATATGTAAGCTATGATGGGGTTCAATATTTTGAAACTATCAAATTTAATCACGCTGTGAACCCGGCATACGAAATTCCTGAAATTCACTACTCTTTTTACCATTATATCATCGCAATAAACCATTATCAGAATCGCATTCAGCTGATTGAAAACCTGTTCGATGGCGAGACGTCTTCATTGAATGTCATTGAAGATTTACTAAGCAGCCGTAATTTTGCAACATTCTCCTTTGATACCGTCGATGGAGAAAGTTCAAATATCTCGGATGAGGATTATAAGTCGATGGTCACTAAAGGAAAAGAGCATTGTTTCAGAGGTGATGTTTTTCAAATAGTGTTGTCGAGGCAATTTTCTCAGCAATTTCTCGGAGACGATTTTAATGTCTACCGGGCACTTCGCTCCATTAATCCATCACCTTATTTATTTTATTTCGATTATGGGAATTATCGGATATTCGGATCCTCCCCTGAAGCCCAATTACAGATCAATCAACGAAAAGTTTCAATCAATCCAATTGCAGGAACATTTCGAAGAACCGGAAATGACGACCAGGATCGTCTGCTCGCTGAAAAGCTTTCGAAAGACCCTAAAGAGAATGCAGAACATGTAATGTTGGTTGATCTGGCCCGTAATGATCTGAGTCGTAATGCGACAGATGTTAAGGTGGAGCTTTTCCGTGAAGTCCAGTTCTATTCGCATGTAATCCACCTGGTTTCTAAAGTCAGTGGGAAACTTCCTGAAGGATCCAATCCGGTGCGTGTCATGGGAGACTCATTCCCTGCAGGAACGCTTTCGGGAGCACCAAAGTTTAAGGCGATGGAACTGATTGACAAATATGAAAATCAGAACAGGGGATTCTATGGAGGATGTATCGGGTTTATCGGGTTTGATAATGGTTTTAACCATGCGATCATGATTCGTTCGTTCCTTAGTAAAAATAATACTCTCTTTTATCAGGCAGGAGCCGGTATTGTAGCCGCCTCTGATGAAGAGAGTGAATTACAGGAGGTAGTCAATAAACTTGCCGCTTTGAAAAAAGCGATCATAATGGCGACGGAAATCAAGTAATTGAATTTGTCCAGTTTACGTAAAATGAATTAAAATTTAATGAAAATGAAAATATTAGTTATAGATAATTACGACTCTTTTACCTACAATCTTGTTCACGCTTTAAAAAAGTTTGAAGGGGTAACTGTAGAAGTGAAAAGGAATGATGAAGTGGATAAAGATGAGCCCGCATTATATGATAAAATCGTCTTTTCACCCGGACCAGGTTTGCCTGAAGAAGCCGGCTCGATGCTTGAAGTCATTCGCGATTATGCCGGGAAGAAACCAATGTTGGGCGTGTGTCTGGGACATCAGGCAATCGGAGAGACTTTTGGCGGAACCCTGCAAAATATGAATGATGTCTTGCATGGTATTGCAACACCGATCACAGTAGTTGCCAAGTCCTACCTTTTTAACCATATCCCTGAAACTTTTGATGCTGGTCGGTACCACTCATGGATCGTGGAAAAAGAATCACTTCCGGAAATCCTGGAAATTACCAGTCTGGATCAGGAGGGAAGGATTATGTCATTTCAACATAAAACATTTGATATACAAGGTGTTCAATTCCATCCGGAATCAATTCTTACTCCTGTTGGCGAAAAGATACTTGAAAATTGGGTAAGACATTAGATTAGCGAAGGAATAAAAAAATGTAGGATGAAAGAATGAATGTTTAGAAATAAATTGCATCAACCTTCAAAATTATAAATATGAGAGAGATTCTGAATTACCTTTTCGAATACAAGAGGTTAACAAAACAAGAGGCTGAAGATATCCTTACTGAAATTACCGCAGGTAAACTCACCGATTCCGAGATTGCGGCTTTTATTACAGTATTTAATATGCGTACCATAAGCATTGATGAGCTGGAAGGATTTCGGAATGCCCTGCTGAAAACTGCAATTCCAATTGATTTCTCTGATTTTAACACCATAGATTTATGTGGTACCGGCGGAGATGGAAAAGACACTTTCAATATTTCTACCCTCGCAGCATTTGCGGTTGCAGGAGCCGGCGCTACAGTAGCCAAACATGGTAATTATGCCGCATCATCAGGCTGTGGATCATCAAATGTCATGGAATACCTGGGTTACAAATTTTCGAATGATCATGATCGGTTACGTAATGAACTGGATCAATGCGGGATTACTTTTCTGCATGCTCCACTATTTAATCCGGCCATGAAAAATGTAGCTTCGGTCCGAAGGGCTTTAAGACTCAAAACCTTCTTTAATATGCTGGGCCCGATGGTGAACCCGAGCAGACCGCAAAATCAGGTTGTCGGCGTTTTCAGCCTTGAGTTGGCCAGAATGTACAACTATCTCTACCAGAAGAGTCAAGTCAATTATTCGATTATTCATAGTTTGGATGGTTATGACGAAATCTCCCTTACAGGTGATTTTAAGATGTTAACCAATAAATCAGACCAAATTCTTTCGCCTTCATATTTAGGAATGAGTCCGGTCAAAGCAGAGGAACTGGCTGGCTCGGGAGACATTCCTGGCACTGCGGCCATTTTCACGAATGTCTTGGAAGGAAGGGGAACTATCCCCCAAAATTCAGTCGTCATTTCAAATGCAGCCATGGCTCTTTCGACCTATTTCCCGGGGAGAGGAATTGAACAATGCCTCGAAGATGCCAAATCATCCCTTACCGGAGGAAAAGCACTTGAAGTATTCACAAAGTTAATTTCGCTTCAATGAGTACGATCCTGGATGAAATCGTGGCAAATCGGCGCGTAGAGGTTCTCAAACAGAAACAACTTATTTCAATATCAGAAATAGAGTCAAAAACCGACTTCAGTTCCAAACGAAATTCACTTTCTAACAAGCTAATAGCCCCCGGAAGTAGCGGTGTAATTGCGGAATTTAAAAGAAGATCACCCTCTAAGGGAGTAATCAACGATCACGTCCAACCTGGGGTCATTACCAAAGGATATGCTGATGCAGGTGCCGCGGGTATATCGGTGCTTACAGATAGCCACTATTTTGGTGGATCTGTTGCCGATTTTATTGCGGCACGTAATGTCAACCCTTTTACACCGATGCTCAGGAAGGATTTCATGGTGGATGAGTACCAACTGTTTGAGTCCCGGTTACTAAAGGCGGATGTTATTCTACTCATCGCAGCAGTTTTGGGGAAAGAGGAGATTTCCCGTTTCACCTCTATCGCTCATGATCTTGGAATGGAAGTCCTCCTTGAGTTATATGATGAAGATGAAATTGAAAAAATTGATAAAAAAGTCGATATGATCGGGATTAACAACCGTAATCTCAAAGATTTCAAGGTAGATATGGAACGGTCCCTTAAACTGCTCGGCAAACTTCCCGGAGATGCAGTAAAGATTTCGGAAAGCGGGTTAAGCAATCCTGAAACAGTTGATTATTTGCGCAGTCGTGGCTTTAATGGTTTTCTGATGGGAGAAAATTTCATGAAAACCGAAAATCCGACGGTTACATGCACTAATTTTATCTCCAGGTTAAAACTTTAAATAAAACGTGATCAGATGGCTCTGAAAATAAAAGTTTGCGGAATGCGTAATCCTGACAATATCAGGGAACTGATTCAACTCAATCCTGAATATTTGGGTTTTATTTTTCATCCCCTGTCAAAACGATATATCGGGGCAAATATTCCATCTGAAATTCAGAGGCTTATTCCGGAAACCATTCAAAAAGTAGGGGTATTTGTGGATGAGCCTCTTGAAGTGTTGATTATTAAGTACAGTATTAGCAAACTTGAAATGGTCCAACTTCATGGAAGTGAATCTGCTGAATATTGCCAGATGCTTAGAGAGCTGCATATTCCTGTAATAAAAGCGTTTAGCATTACGCCTGAATTCGATTTCGGGAGTATACAGCCTTATGAAAATGCCTGTGATTACTATCTTTTCGATACGGCGGGAGTTTTAAAGGGTGGGAATGGTCAAAAGTTTGATTGGGAAAAGCTGAATCAATATCAGGGAAACAAACCTTTTTTTCTGAGTGGCGGGATTCGACACGCGGATATTACAAGTATTAGATACTTAGGTCATAATAGGCTATATGCCATTGACGTGAACAGTGGATTTGAAACAGAACCAGGAATAAAGGATATTTCAAACCTTGGATCATTTATAAAGGATTTAAGAAATTAAAACATTTAAAAATAGTAAAATGAATTATCAATCTGACGATAAGGGGTATTATGGCAATTTTGGAGGTGCTTTTATTCCCGAGATGATGTATCAGAATATCAACCAACTGCAAAATTGCTATTTGGAAATTATCGAAAGTAGCTCATTCAAACAGGAATTCAGACAGCTGCTTGAAGATTATGCAGGGAGACCTTCGCCACTTTATTATTCGGATCGTCTTTCAGAGCATTATCATACACACATCTATCTGAAGCGCGAGGATCTGAATCATACAGGATCCCATAAGATCAACAATACAATAGGTCAGATTTTGCTCGCCAAACGATTGGGAAAAACGCGGATTATTGCAGAAACAGGTGCTGGTCAGCATGGTGTTGCCACAGCAACTGTTTGTGCAAGAGAAGGATTGGAATGCATCGTTTACATGGGGGCGATTGATGTTGCCCGGCAATCACCTAATGTTGAGAAGATGAAAATGCTTGGAGCTGAAGTCCGGTCAGTTCAAAGCGGCAGCAAAACACTTAAAGATGCCACCAATGAGGCTATCCGGGACTGGATTAATAATCCTGTGGATACTCATTATATTATTGGTTCTGTTGTTGGACCTCACCCTTATCCTGATATGGTTGCCAGATTTCAGTCGGTAATCAGTGAAGAGATCAGAGTACAGTTAAAGGCAAAGACAGGCCGCGAATTTCCGGATTTCGTTATTGCCTGTGTTGGTGGTGGAAGCAACGCCGCCGGTGCGTTTTACCATTTTCTGGATAATCCGGAAGTTCAGTTAATTGCGGTTGAAGCGGCCGGAAAAGGAGTTACTTCCGGAGAGTCGGCAGCAACTACTCAACTCGGTCGGCCCGGAGTTTTGCACGGCAGTCGGAGCCTGTTAATGCAAACATCCGACGGACAGGTCATAGAGCCCTATTCTATTTCTGCAGGACTCGATTACCCCGGAATAGGGCCAATGCATGCCAACCTGTTTGTGACCAAAAGGGCACAATTCCTCAGTGCAACCGATGATGAAGCTTTAAAGGCAGCTTTATACCTATCGCAAAAAGAGGGGATTATTCCGGCGCTTGAATCGGCACACGCATTAGCTGCACTCGGGATGATTGATTTTAAGCCTGGCAATGTAGTTGTGGTTAATATTTCCGGTCGCGGAGACAAAGATATGGAGACCTACCTGAGATATTACCAGTCCCTTAAATAATTATTTCATTTTCAGCCTTTACCGGCATCAGTATTTCAAAATCAATAAACCATGGAAAACCGAATCATATCACTTTTTAAAAGAAAAGACAAAAATATACTCTCTATTTATTTTACTGCAGGATATCCAAATTTGAGCGATACGCAAACTATTATTTCTGAACTGGAGAAAAATGGGGCTGATCTGATTGAGATAGGGATTCCCTTTTCCGATCCTGTTGCTGATGGTCTGGTGATCCAGCAAAGTTCTGAAATTGCGTTAAATAATGGAATGACGATTCATCTGTTATTTGAACAATTGAAAGAGATTCGTAAAAACGTCTCAATTCCATTAATCTTAATGGGATATCTTAATCCTGTAATTCAGTACGGAATTGAGAATTTTTGTAAGAAATGCCTGGAAACCGGAATTGATGGAACTATTATACCCGATCTTCCGTTAGAGATTTATGAGGCTGAATACAAAGCGTTTTTCGAAGAAAATTCCTTAAGCAATATCTTTTTAATTACGCCGCAAACTCCAGATGAGAGGATCAGGAAAATTGATGCATGCTCCAATGGATTCATTTATATGGTCTCCTCATCATCAACAACCGGTGCAAAAGAGTCAGTCGATAAGGAGCAAATTACCTACTTTGAGCGTATTCAAAAATCGGAATTGGTTTCAAAACGACTCATTGGGTTCGGAATCTCAGATAAGATTTCGTTTGAAAGAGCCTCCAACTATGCAAATGGAGCAATCATTGGCAGCGCTTTTATTACATCCTTATCAGGAGATTCATCCACCGAAACGAAAGTTCGTACATTTATGCAAAAGTTTCTTTAAAACAAGGATACTATGAGTTTTATTCATTAGTTAATTTTATAAATAAAGCTACATTTGCCGCAAAAATTTAATCTTAGAGCAAACGAATTTGTTTATTGCAATATGGCATTACGAACTGAAAAACAGGGAGGATTTCTGAACTATAAAATTTGCTCTTTGGCCCTGAAAAACCATTTTAAAATAATATCCCGATGAAGAATCATTTAATCGCACTCCTTGCGTTTGTAGTTGTTTTAACATTTAACGCTAAAGCCGATGAAGGAATGTGGCTTCCTTCACTTGTTGGTAAGTTGAATATCCAGAAGATGAATTCATTAGGATGTAAACTAACTGCCGAACAGATTTACAGCATCAATCATTCAAGTTTAAAGGATGCTGTTGTTGCTCTTGACCATGGCTCATGTACTGCTGAAATAATATCTGCCGACGGATTACTGTTAACCAATCATCATTGCGGTTTTGGGGAAATTCAGGCTCATAGCTCTGTTGAGCACGATTATCTTCGGGATGGTTTCTGGGCGATGAAACGCGAAGATGAACTTTCCAACCCGGGTAAAACAGTGACTTTCCTGATTCGGATGGAAGATGTTACCGATAAAGTCCTTAAAAATATTACTCCGGATATGGATGAACAAGCCCGTGCTGCTAAGATTCGTGAGGCAGCGGGAAAAATTGAAAAAGAAGCTAAAGGTGAATCCGGTTACGAAACGCGCGTTAGAAGTCTTTTCGAATCCAATAAATACTTTCTTTTTGTATCTCAAACGTTTAAAGACGTTCGGCTGGTTGGAACGCCACCCCAATCTATCGGGAAATTTGGCGGAGAAACCGACAACTGGATGTGGCCACGCCATACCGGTGATTTCTCCATGTTCCGGGTATATTGCGCTCCGGATGGTAAGCCTGCAGAATATTCCAAACAAAATGTCCCTTTTCACCCCAAATATTTCCTGCCTATCTCATTAAATGGAATCCATAAAAATGATTTTACCATGGTTATGGGTTATCCCGGAACAACTACCCGTTACCGGACATCCAATGAAGTAAAGTATACCATGGAAGTTGTTAATGAGGTGAGGATTGCTGCAAGGGAAATCAAACTTGACATTATCAAGGATTATATGGCTACCAGTCAGAAAGCCAGGATACAATATGCCTCAAAGTTTGCCAGAAGCTCAAACTACTATAAATATTCTATCGGGCAGAACAAAGGGCTCACAGCACTAAATATAATAGCTAAGAAACAGGAAATAGAAAAAGATTTTCTGAAATGGGCGAATGAGACCCCGGAAAGAAAGTCTAAATATGGTACTGCTCTTGATACAATAAATTTGGCATTTTCCAGTCGGGATGAAAAAATAGCCCTGGAATATTCGCGTGAGGCATTACTCAGGGGGGCCGAAATTTTTGCTTTTGCAGCAAAAGCCTCTTCGCTTGACGAGGCTTTGAAAAGTGACGATAAAGATAAAATTAATGCCGTAACCACTGAACTAAGGGGATCTCTGGATGAGTACTTTAAAGATTATGACTCAAATACCGATCAAAAAATTGTTGCTTCGTTATTGAAATTATATTCCCAGAAGGTTAATTCAAAATATATTCCCGGATTTTTCAATGAGATTCAGTCTAAATTCAAAGGAGATTTTAATGCTTATGCCCGGAAATTATTTGCAAAAACAATTTTTGCTGACCAGTCAACACTCGAATCATTTCTGAATAAACCCAGTTTAAAGGTATTGGAAAAAGATATGGCATTTGTGGCAATGCGTTCCATGTTTGAAACTATGAATATGATTTCGCATGATCTAAGCAAGACAACCTCCAAACTTGAAAAAGCCAGAAGATTATTTGTCGCCGGGTTGAATGAGATGAATAGGGACAAATCGGTTTATCCTGACGCAAATTCTACGATGCGGCTGACCTATGGCACCGTTGATGGATATGTGCCTCATGATGCCACCTATTATAGTTACTTTACAACGCTGAAAGGTTATGTGGAGAAGGGGATAAGCGGTGATGTTGATTTCGATTATCCCCAAAAGCTGGTCGATATGTACTATTCCAAAGACTTTGGTCCATACGCGGATAAGGATGGCACTTTGCACACCTGTTTTACTTCGAATAATGATATTACAGGTGGAAATTCAGGAAGTCCGGTTATGAACGGAAATGGGGAACTGGTTGGTATTGCATTCGACGGCAATTGGGAGGCAATGAGCTGTGATATAGCTTATGAACCTGAATTACAAAAGTGCATATGTGTTGATATCCGGTTTGTCTTATGGACTATCGATAAATATGCCGGTGCAGGACAGTTGGTAGATGAAATGAAACTGGTTCGGTAGCCTGATTTGTGACAAAAAAATCATGGTTATAAAAGGGATAAAAAGAAGATAAACGGAACCAATTAGCATGAAAGACCGGTTGATTTGCCGGTCTTTCAATTTTTTTTAAAGAATGGGGCAACAAGAATTACCAGAAATTACTATTTATACGGATGGGGCAGCACGGGGAAATCCCGGTCCCGGAGGGTATGGTGTTGTCTTATTATCGGGCTCACATCGAAAAGAACTTTCGCAGGGATTTCAGTTAACCACCAATAACCGGATGGAGTTAATGGCAGCCATCGCCGGACTTGAAGCACTTAAAGTAGTACCAAGTCAGGTTACCATCTACACCGATTCGAAATATGTTGCCGATTCAGTGGAGAAAAGATGGGTATTTAACTGGGTAAAAATCAATTTTAAAGGAAAGAAAAACAGTGATCTTTGGAAAAGATTCCTGGAGATCTACAAAAGGCATCGTGTAAGGTTCATATGGGTAAAAGGTCATGCCAGTGTTCCTGAAAATGAACGATGCGATCAGTTGGCAGTAGAAGCTTCATTTCAGTCCGAACTGCCCGATGACTCTGGTTATCAGCCTGATAAATAAAACATTATTCGTTTTATTTATTTCCCTAAATGAAATACATTTGTCTGGCAAAATCTATATAAAATGAGGTGGCTTTATAACTTAGGAATATTTGGATATTACCTGTTGGTTAAGATCGTTTCGATACGAAACGAAAAAGCCCGAAAATGGATTGTTGGTCGCAAAGATATCTTCAAGAGGTTACGGGAAACGATTGTCCCCGGTGAACCAATATTATGGTTCCATGCCTCATCTCTTGGCGAATTCGAACAGGGAATGCCTGTCATAGAAGCAATTAGAAACCTTTCACCCGAGTATAAAATCTTACTTACTTTTTTCTCCCCTTCAGGATATGAATTGCGCAAAAACTATCCATATGCAGATTATGTATTTTATCTACCTTTAGACACTAAAAAAAATGCCATTCAGTTTATTGATATTGTCCGCCCAAAAAAAGTCTTTTTCATCAAATATGAGTTTTGGTACAATTTCCTGACTCAGTTAAAAGAGGAGGGAATTCCCACTTATATATTTTCAGCACTTTTCCGTCCCTCCCAGGTCTTTTTTAAACCCTGGGGAAGATGGTACCTCAAGGCAATTGCGTCATACGAGCATATTTTTGTTCAAAATAAGGAGTCATTTGATATTCTTCATAAATATGGATTCAACAATGTCTCTATCTCCGGAGATACCCGGTTGGATCGGGTAGGTGAAATTGCCGATGCTGCACCACGTTTAGAAAAGCTCGAATCATTTTGTTGTGGTCAAAAGGCGATTATTGCCGGGAGCACCTGGAAAGAAGATGAGGATTTTTTTATCCCTTATGTCAATAAAAGCCCTGAAGGGTTGAAATTTGTAATTGCCCCACATGAAGTGACGACTCAGTCACTCGAAAGGATTTGCAATGCACTTGAAAAGGATTACGTCTTTTATTCCACGGCATCCGATGATGAGTTGGTTAAAGTCGATGTCCTGATAGTTGATGGCTATGGCTATCTTAATTCGATTTACCGTTATGGAATGGTGGCCTATGTTGGGGGTGGTTTCACCTCCGGGATTCATAGTATCCTCGAACCTGCTGTCTTTGGAATCCCAGTGATTTTTGGCCCCGATTATCACAAATTTCAGGAAGCATACGATATGCTCCGACTTGGAGCGGCAATTTGCATAAATGATTCTACCGATCTTGAAACCCAAATTGAAAGTTTCCGCTTAAACCCTGCAAAACTCCTCTCGGCATCGAATACGGCCCGAAACTATGTCAATAAAAACCGGGGCGCTTCAAAAGAGATAGTCAAATATCTGTTTCATTCATCATTTCTAGTCCCACTCTGCTTTTCTCTTGTTTGCCTTTGATAGAAAGAACTAAATAACTTGTCCTCTTTACCTTTCGGAAAAAAAAGATATTCTGAGAAAATATTTTTTTGTAAACTTTTTTTAATTAAGAAATAGTTATACGTCTATATATCAGTCAACTAACACCTCAAAGTTGATAACTTTTTATAATTTGTAATAAAATTGTAATCAGAAACTACAATACATCAGTATATTTCCTAAATAGAAATATCGGTTTATTAGTAGTAATAAACCTAATGAAATCAACCTAATAATAAAAACAATGGAAGTAAAACAGATCACCCCACAGCAAAAAGATGATGTTCCCACAACCTACACACCGGATCAGGCATTCTTAGCATCTGTTAAATATTTTAAGGGTGACGATCTCGCAGCCCGGGTTTGGGTCAATAAATATGCGTTAAAAGATTCATACGGGAATATCTTTGAATTAACTCCCGATGATCTTCATCATCGGTTAGCCAGGGAAATTGCGAGGATTGAAAAGATGTATCCAAATCCGTTGACAGAAGATGAGTTATTTGAACTGTTCAGGGATTTTAAATACGTAGTACCGCAGGGAGGGCCAATGACAGGAATTGGAAATGATTTTCAGGTTGGTTCATTATCCAATTGCTTTGTGGTTGGCAATGGTGCCGATTCGTATGGCGGAATAATTATGATTGATCAGGAACAGGTTCAATTGATGAAAAGACGTGGCGGAGTTGGCCATGATCTTTCACATATCCGTCCAAAGGGATCTCCCGTGAAGAACTCTGCACTGACTTCAACCGGGATTGTCCCGTTTATGGAACGGTTCTCAAATTCTACGCGAGAAGTAGCTCAGGATGGCAGACGTGGTGCACTGATGCTTTCAGTTTCCATAAAACATCCTGATTCTGAGGATTTTATTGACGCCAAAATGGATGAAGGGAAAGTGACAGGTGCAAATGTATCGGTTAAAATTGATGATGAGTTTATGCTGGCTGTACGAAGCAAAAGTACTTATCATCAAAAGTATCCCATTGAGAGTTCAAATCCGATCTACACCAAGGATATAGAAGCGGTTAAATTATGGGAAAAGATAGTTTTCAATGCCTGGAAATCGGCAGAACCTGGGATTCTATTCTGGGATACGATTATCAGGGAATCGGTTCCTGACTGTTATGCTGATCTGGGTTATAAAACAGTTTCAACCAACCCTTGCGGCGAGATCCCGCTCTGCCCATATGATAGCTGCAGATTAATCGCCCTGAATCTGTATTCATATGTAGATGAGCCATTTACCAAGAATGCAAAATTTAATTTTGAGCTGTTCCGGAAGCATATCCGCCAAACACAACAAATTATGGATGACATCATAGATCTGGAGCTTGAAAAAATTGATGCTATCTACAGTAAAATCATACATGATCCGGAAGAAGCTGAAATTAAGAGAGTTGAAATCAACTTATGGGAGAAAATCAGAAAAATGGCAGTCGATGGCCGCCGTACTGGTATTGGAATCACTGCAGAAGGCGATATGCTTGCAGGACTTGGGTTACGTTACGGGTCAGAAGAAGCAGTTGAATTTTCGGTTGAGGTACACAAAATTGTAGCTTTAGAAGCCTACCGCGGATCCGTAATGCTCGCCAGAGAGCGTGGTGCTTTCCCTATTTATGATTCAAAACGGGAAAAAAATAATCCGTTCATTCAGCGGTTAGCTCAGGCCGATCCTGATCTGTATAAAGATATGATCCGTTTCGGGCGTCGTAATATTGCCTTACTGACCATTGCCCCTACCGGAACTACAAGTCTGATGACCCAAACCACCTCAGGTATTGAACCTGTCTTTATGCCGGTATACAAGCGTCGCCGCAAAGTCAATCCCAATGATAAGGATGCCCGGGTAGATTTTATTGACGATATGGGTGATAGTTGGGAAGAGTATATGGTATTTCACCATAAGTTCAAAACCTGGATGGAAGTGAATGGGTTCGAGCTTAAGAGAAATTATTCAAATGAAGAGCTCGACGCTTTGATTGCCAAGTCCCCATATTATAAAGCTTCATCTAATGATATCGACTGGTTATCAAAGGTTAGGATGCAGGGGCAGATTCAGAAATGGGTTGATCATTCCATTTCGGTCACCATTAATTTACCAGAAGAGGCTACTGAAGAGTTGGTTAATAAACTTTATTTTGCAGCATGGGAAAGTGGATGCAAAGGGGTTACTGTCTACCGTGAGGGATCCCGTTCCGGGGTATTGATTTCCACTAAAGACAAAACCAAAGAAGGGATCTTCCCAACAAAACGTCCCGAAATCCTTGAAGCAGATATTGTCAGACTTCAAAATAACAAAGAGAAATGGATTGCATTTATTGGATTGATCGATGGAAAACCATATGAAATCTTTACCGGTTTGGCTGATGATGAAGATGGGATCCTTTTACCGCGCTCTGTCACAGAAGGCTGGATTATCAAGAGCCGCGATGAATCTGGTTTGTCACGTTACGATTTTCAGTACCGGAACTCCCGAGGATATAAAACGACCATTGAAGGGTTATCTTTTAAATTTAATCCGATCTTCTGGAATTATGCAAAACTGATTTCCAGCGTATTACGACACGGGATGCCGATTCAGAAAGTTGTGGAACTGGTTACTAGTCTTCAGTTTGACGTGGAGTCAATCAACACATGGAAAAATGGAGTAGCCCGTGCTTTAAAGAAATATATTCCTAACGGAACAGCCGCAGAAGATGCAAAATGCGAGGGATGCGGTTCAGCAAATGTCATCTACCAGGAAGGGTGCCTGATCTGTCAGGATTGTGGTTCTTCCAAGTGCGGATAAATTTTATCACCACTATATCATCAGAGAGGCCCGGATTCGGGCCTCTCTGATGATATAGTGCCTCAAGGTTTGAAAAACTTTGAGGCTCTACTCATTAACCTGTTTAAGGTTTTATACCATAATGCGATGAGAGGATCGTGGCGAACAACGATCCTGGCAAAATACGCTTGAGTACAACTGCAAATTTTTGTTCGAGAGTAGCAATGATATAGTTATGACCAGGATTCTTTTTCTCCAGAATCCTTGCAAGTTTCCGGGCCAGGAATTCCGGCTTTAAACCCCCGTTTTCATCTTTCTCAATGAGTGACAATGTTTTTTTAAACTGCGCTGAATAAGCGCCATCGCTTCCTCTTGTTTGAACAGGTTTGCGGTTGGACGTAAAACTTGTAAGGAAGTCACCAGGTTGAATTACAATTACTTTGATATGAAAAGGAATTAATTCCATCCTGAGAGATTCGCTTAAACCTTCAACGGCAAACTTACTGGCAGCATAGAAGCCCTGATAAGGCAGTCCCATCAATCCCCCAATTGAACTTATATTGACAATGGTAGCGCCTCCCTGTTTACGCATTGCCGGGAGAACAGCCTGTATCATATTTACATAACCCATAAAATTCGTGCTCATCTGAAGATGGATATCTTCGTGTGAGGAGTCTTCAACAGAACCCGAAATGCCCATGCCTGCATTATTAATCAGGATATCAATACGACCTTCCCTTTTAATCAGTTTTGACACTCCATTCTGAACCGAGCTTGCATCGGTTACATCAGCCTGAAGAACTTTAATTTTTCCATTTAAATCTTCACTTTGTTTTCGGCTAAATCCGTAAACAATATATCCTTTTGTAGAAAGTAACTCCGAAATGGCTTTCCCAAATCCCGAGGAGATACCTGTAATCAATACAACTTTTGCCATCCGATTAACCATTTAAATCCTATAAATACTCTTTATTCAAGGCAACTTCACAATTTAAAACGTCAAGCTTTTTAGCAACTGAATAGATCTTTTCTATAGCTCTGTCTACCTGATCATAGGAATGAGTAGCCATCAGAGAGAACCGGATTATGCAATCTTCCTTTGGTACTGCCGGAGAAACAACCGGATTAATAAAAACCCCGGCTTCAAGTAGTTGTTGGGCCATCTGCAATGCTTTTATATCATCCCGGATGAAGAGGGGAATAATCGGAGATTCAGATTTCCCGGTATCAAAACCCAGCTCCTTAAAACGATCACGCGCATACCTTGTGAGATTCATAAGATGAGAAATTCTTTCGGGCTCATTTTCCATTATCTCGATAGCAGCCAAAACACTGGCGGCAGAAGAGGGCGTCATACTCGCACTAAACATTAAGGAGCGGGAATTATGCTTGATGTAATTGATAACTGATTTATCGGCAGCAATAAAACCTCCAATAGATGCCAATGATTTGGAAAAGGTTCCCATTATCAGATCAACCTTGTCGGTAAGTCCGAAATGGGAAGCGGTGCCTGAACCGTTTTTGCCAATGACACCGAGCGCATGCGCATCATCAACCATGATAGAGGCTCTGTATTTTTCTGAAAGCCGGACAATTTCAGGTAATTTGGTTATATCACCTTCCATTGAAAAAATACCATCCACAACGATTAGCTTGATTTTATCCGGCTCGCAAAGCTTAAGTTTCCGCTCAAGATCAGTCATATCGTTATGAGCAAATTTTAGAGTCTTGGCAAAAGTTAGTCTGCTGCCATCAATGATGGAGGCATGATCAAGTTCATCAAGGATGACATATTCATTACGGCCCGTTACACACGAGATTACCCCCTGGTTCACCTGAAATCCGGTACTATAACACAGAGCTGCCTCCTTATTAACAAGACTGGCCAGTTTTTCCTCAAGTTTGACATGAATATCCAGGTTCCCGTTAAGAAACCTTGATCCAGCACAGCCAGTTCCATATTTATCAATTGCATTTTTTGCAGCTTCTTTAACTTTGGGATGACAGGTTAGACCAAGATAACTGTTTGAACCAAACATGAGCACTTTTTTACCATTGATCATCACTTCGGTATCCTGATCTGATTCGATAACCCGGAAATAAGGGTAGAGGCCGGCAGAAAAAAGTTTTTGAGGTAAATGGTAATGTGATAGCTTAGTTTGAAGAATTCCCATTGGTAAGATAGTTATTTATAATTGCTCCAAAAGTAATAAAATATTTATCTGTGACTACTTCTTATGATTCTGAAAGTGTATTTTTATCTATTAAAAAGCTCATTTTCTGAGCCTAAGATGTTAATTATCTATATGAACCATTAAAATTAGTCCTCCTTTTATTTAATCTAACAAGGATTTATTCTAAAATTTGAATTAATCAGGATCTCAGACCAGTATCCGTTTTACCAAAAACTTATAACCCGACCGTCCCTGAAACGAATATTTTTATAAAAAATCCAACCCAGCCTGATGCTCAGTAAACTTAAAATTTTTACGATGAAATGGTGTAATTCCATATTTAAAAATAGCCTCACGATGAAATGCCGTCGGATAGCCTTTATTTTGACCCCACCCATACTGAGGATACTGATCATGAAGGGCAATCATAAAATCATCCCGGTAGGTTTTAGCCAAAACAGAGGCTGCCGCAATGGACATGTACTTTCCATCACCCTTTATTATGGTGGTATAATTAATATCCCCATAGGGTTTAAACCGGTTCCCGTCCACAATAACATATTCCGGTCGTGTGGAAAGCTGATCCAATGCACGATGCATTGCCAGGATGGAGGCGTTCAAGATATTGATATCATCAATTTCATGATTGTTACAGCTTGCTACACCCCAGCTAATTGCCTCCCTCTGGATCAGTGGGCGTAGCTCGAAACGCTGCTTCTCAGACAGCTTTTTAGAATCATCTAACAGTACAGAGCTGAAATCTTCAGGTAAAATAACCGCTGCAGCAAACACCGGCCCGGAGAGACATCCACGGCCGGCCTCATCGCACCCGGCTTCTATTAATCCCTTTTTATAATTATTAAAAAGCATCTCTTAACTTTTGACTGAGAATCTCCACTCCTGACCCGGCTTTTTCAGCAATTACCTGGATATTCCGCGACAAATGATCAGGTGGATTCGGATCGATCAGGAAAACCGGGATTCCGGCTGGTGCATAGTTGACTAGCCCTGCAGCAGGATAAACATTAAGTGATGTTCCGATCACACACATAATATCTGCTGATTTTGTTAATTTAATTGCTTTATCCATTTCGGGTACCTCCTCCCCAAACCAAACGATATGAGGCCTTAATTGAGTACCCTTCTCACAAAGATCCCCCATTTTCATCTCAGGATCATCCAGATGGTAGATAAGCGTGGGATATTGGGTGCTCCGTGCCTTGGTCAGTTCACCGTGCAGATGAAGAACATGTGTCGAACCGGCTCTTTCATGGAGATCATCCACATTTTGGGTGATTATCTGAACATCAAATAATTTCTCCAGTTCTGCCAGCAACAAATGCCCTTTATTGGGGTGGCTATTTATCATTTGCTTCCTGCGATCGTTGTAAAAACGGAGCAGCAATTCAGGGTTTCTATGCCAGGCTTCAATACTTGCCACTTCCATCACATCATATTCTTCCCAAAGACCATTCATATCCCGGAAAGTCCGTATCCCACTTTCCGCGGACATCCCGGCACCCGATAAGATAACCAGTCGCTTCATACTTCGAATAAAAATATTTTTTACTTTATAACAACACCAAATCCATTTAAATTAATCATTTTGACAAGCAATTGGCCGTTTAAAACTTGCTATTCATAATCCCCTAATAGAATTCCTGAAACATTCCAGGAACTAAAACTTCCTCCTTCATTTTTCCCGATGGGAATAGTTACCGTGAACTTATGTTTTCCGGCACAAAGGGTGTCAATCGGGAAATATACGGGGTTTGTTGCAGTGCCAGGGCACCATCCGGAACGGCTGCCGTCACTTGAGGTGATTCCATTCCAGAAATTACCTGACGCCGGATTGAATTTTCTGTAGGTTCCACAGTCGCAACGCCAGGGTGTAAATTGAAACAAAACTTTCCCATCAAGAAGTATTGTATTCATCTTTTGATTGTATTCATCGCCCCCGTCCCATCCGCCGTGTCCCGTTGTGATATAACGCAACCGGATATTTTTAACCCCCTTAGGGATCGTTATTGCAGTAGATAGAGAATCTTTGTCAAACAGCGTTCCGTACTCCTGTCCTGCCATCTCCATAACATTCAATGTATTGAATAACGGCATGCTCCAGTATTTTTTTGCAGGTTTCTGCGAAATTTCTTTACTGCCGGGATAATATTTTAGGTTCAGGCTTACGCAATGCCCACCTTTATCGTAGTTGCCAATAAAAACACCAATCCACCTTTCCCCCTGAAGCAAAGGAAGCAAATCTGTGATTTCCTGCTTATAAAAAGTGGAGTCTTCCCAGTGCTGACCATAAACCGCAACTTTACTGTTAAACTGACCAATTCCAAAGGGGGTAAAAAAACGTAAAATCTCGACCAGTGGTGAATAATTTTCTGATGCGGTCATCCCTTGATACGATTTCCCATTTCTGGCCTGAAAGATTGGAAGTTCTCCGATGCCTTTTTTCAGGCCATCCAAAAATGATCTTTCTTTTTCCAGCGGGATTAGAAATACAGATCCAGTCCGATCGTAGGCATCTCCGCCTGAATGTTGGTATAATTCAGCAAACAGCTGTGTGTCTTCAGGAACCACAGGTAATCTTACTTTCTTAAGTAAAATCGTTCCAGCGGCGTACCTGAAAGTTTTTTGGGATACAGTATCTGATGGGTTTTCAATTTTATTCCCAAAACTGATTTGTTCGTTAGAAAAGACAGGAATTGTAGTTATCAGATTTTCGGTTATCCTATATCGGTAGAGAGGTAAGTCCAGGTTCATACCCATTTGCGATGGAAGAATTGGCTCAGCCGGATTACTTTCCTGAAACTTTATTTCACTGGCAATCAATTCAAAATTACCATTTCGGACTATTTTTAACACTAATCCGTCCGGCACCCCATAAGCCATGGCAGGAGTTCCCTTTACCCCAGGCTCAGTAGTGTACCAGATATCAATTGCATTGGAACGCAGCGATGTTTTGACCTTTTTGCAGTGATATCCAAGAATAACAGCCATTTCATTAGTTTCAGTCAATACAGGATATTCCGAAAAGGAAGCCGAGGTATTTATTTTAGTTCCATTATTGAATCTGGCAACCTGAAAAGTCTTTTTCTGGATAAAATCAATATAACTGGTTTCTGAAGCTAAAGTTGAAAGCAGTTTGGTTGAATCTTTGGCAATCCACGATTTTGAGGCAAGTGGAGAACAGAGGAGCCTGATTCCGGAATTATCAGGTGCCGCCTTTCCGTTCACCAGAGTCTGGTAACTCACACTCACAAAATCAGGCAGTTTTAGGGGAGCAGCAAAATTTGGAATGATGAAAGCATTCAATAACAGGAATATACAGAGTTTTCTCATTTTGAATTTAATGTTTGTAGTTTTATATGTTTTAATATCAGAATTTACAACCTTCCTTTGGTAAAGTTGCAATAAAATGGCAAATCTCCAATCCGGGAGACCTAATTTTAAGGTGGCAAAATGAATATTTGACATCATTATCTGCTGCTTTCTCATAACCCCATTTTTCGATCCAGTTTTGAAAAGCTTTGCTGCAGATTTTTTGATCAATGTGTTATCCTTATTCTCATAGAGCGGTAGATATTCCTTCGGATTCCTATACGACCAAATTACGCATATTTTCTACCATACAATTAACCTCGGAGGGGAAAATTGAACCGATTTATAAAGAGGTTTAACAACGCAGTAGTTTTTTCATTGGCTTCCGGCAGCAAAATACAGGAAATTGTTAAATTGATAAATGATGGTAATTGAAATACTCCTGGTTTAAATTTTATGATTAATGGTTTTTACCGGGGAGATCTTCTTCATGAGTTCCCCAGTCGTCTGAAGGGTGATCATCCATAAAAAGTTCCAGTTCCCCGCCGGCACAAATAACGGAATGGTTTATAAAAGATTTGTAATAAGGCTTTCCATTTAGTTTTGCTTTTTGAACAAAACTATTCTGATTACTCAGATTCCTGGCAATGACTACAAAATGTTTCCCGTTAGCAAGGGCTATCTCCGTTTTATCCGCCATTGGGCTTCCGATAAGGTATTCTCCCGAGACCGGATTAAACGGATAAAATCCGATAGCATTCCAGACATACCATGCACTCATGCTCCCAGTATCCTCATTCCCGGTAATCCCGTTAGGTTTATTGGAGTAAAAGGAATTCATGATCTTTTTTACAAGATCACCTGTTTTAGAGGGAATACCTAAGAAGTTATAAAGATAAGGCAAATGGTGACTTGGTTGGTTGCCATGCGCATATTGTCCGATTAATCCACCCATCCCGCTCAGGTAATTTCCATTCGGATAAGGGGTCACGAAAAGAGAGTCCAATTTATGGGTAAATTTTTCTTTAGATCCAAATTTATGGACTATTCCGAATACATCCTGGGGAACGAAAAATGTATAATGCCAGGAATTCCCTTCCGTGAAAGATTCCTTCCCATTGGTGTGGTCAATAAAAGGATCAAAACCCGGGACCCAGCTGCCGTCAGAATATTTAGGTCTGATAAAATTAATTTTCGGATCAAAAAGGTTTTCCCAGTAAGCACTTCGCTTCATAAACAGCTTAAAATCTGCTAATTTACCAAGTTTATTGGCAACTACGGCGATACACCAGTCATCATAAGCATATTCCAGAGTTTTAGTAACACTTGCAGTAGCTTTATCATGAGGGACAAAGCCATATTCCCGATATTCCTTTGTTGAACGAATATCCTGAAAAGCACTTGATTTCATCGCCGCATAGGCTTTCTCATAACTAAAGCCTCCAATATCCTTAAGTATTGCGTCAGCTATGACAGGTACGGCATGATAGCCAGTCATACAATGGGTCTCACAAAACGCCATTTCCCATACAGGTAACAATCCATATTGGTCGTAAAAAGAGAGAAAAGAATTGATGAAATTTGGGACTCTGTCGGACTGAGTAAGCGTAAAGAGGGGGAAAAGTGCCCGGTAAGTGTCCCAGAGACCAAAAACAGAATAAATATTTTCCCCTTTATGATTTTTACCATCGGCTCCCCTGTACATTCCCTGAGCGTCCTCGAAACGCATTGATGAAAGGTAACAATGATAGACTGCCGTATAAAAGGTCTCCTTAAAGGCCTCGTTATCAGACTGGATTTTGATCTTTTGCAATTCCTTTTCCCAGGCGAGCTCTGCATTTCTTCTGACTGATTCAAAATTCCAGTCGGGAATTTCTTTTAACCCCTCGATAGCACCATCAAAGCCGGCAAAACTCAAGGCCACTTTCATCAGGATCTGCTCATTCTTCTTTGTCCTGAATGACAGGCACGATTTTACACCAACAGCATGGACCTCTTTATTTGAGGTCACTCTGACCGTGTCCGCAAAAAAAACAATTTCAGTGATTGGTTTACTGGTTCGAATAGCAAAGTAAACCTGTTTATTGTCCGCATAACCGGTGGAGAACCGATTTCCAATGAATGTGGTATCATTTAACTTTTTAAAATAGCACTCGACAGGCCTACCTCCATTATGATAGGCCAAATCAAAACGAATAACTGCGTTCTTACTTTCCGGGAATGTATACCTGTGAAGTCCACAACGAAGCGTAGTAGTAAGTTCAGCTTTAATTCCAAAACTTTTCAGCATTACTGCATAATATCCAGGCGACGCTAATTCTTCCTTATGTGAGATTTCCGATTTAATAAACGCAGCTGTAGGTGGAACCCCGGACATCGGAAGAACCGAAATATCCCCTGCAGGGTCATTTGCTGTTCCGCTTAAATGAAGGTGGCCAAATCCCTGGATTTCAGTTATCCCAAAATTGTACTGGTGTCCATTACGATTGGCAATAAAGTCCTTAACGTCTGAATGGCCTGCATCAGGGCTAAGCTGTACCATTCCAAAAGGGACAACTGCACCGGGGTAAGTATTGCCACCCGCTGCAGTTCCTATAAAAGGATTCACATAACGGGATAAACTTCTCCGCTTTTCCAGGCATCCGTTAAGAATGAATAGCATCAAACCCCAAACCATCAAATTTCTCATGCTCCTTTCCGGATGTTCAAGGGTAAATTAAAACACTCCATTTCCGGTTCAAACAAACATTTGCCCTGTCTCCATGGAAATTATCTGCACGGTCGTATACAAGAGGAACAACAACCCTGCCGGTTTTATCAATAAAACCGCATTTATCATTCAATTTTACAACTGAAAGTCCATCAGAAAACGCCGCGACAGAGTCATACTTTGTAGGAACAATTACTTTCCCCTGATCATTGACAAATCCATACTTTCCATTGGCTTTCATTGGAGACATTCCCTCTGTGAAATTCCATGCTAAATCATATTTTGCTGCAATTATAACCTGTCCATGGATATTCCTGTACCCATATTTATTGCTTTCTCCTGAAAAAAAGGGGGATAATTGGGCACAAACATTACAGGCACAAAATGCCAGGGCAGTCATTAAAACGATTCTCATTATTCCCGAAATAATTTTTGTCCTGATCTGAATTTATTCAACTTTCCAAATAAAATCAAGGTATTTCAGGATAAGTTCGACACTTTCGTCAAGCCCGATTTTACTCGTATTTATTGCAATATCATATTGCGTGGCGTCTTCTCTTTCCCTGCCCGTAAAAGCATGGTAATAAAGAGATCTTTCTTTATCACTTTGAATTACCTTTTCATTGGCATCTTTATCCGACAATTTATACACCTGCTGAATCCTCCCTTTTCGGAATGACAAATCAGCATGTAAAAATATGCTCACATGATTTGGAAGGTCGCGCAGGATATGAGAGCTGCATCTTCCAATGATTACCGCAGAACGCTCATTGGCAATATGGGTAATTATCTCTGACTCTGCTTTAAACAGAATATTGTCTGTGGGTAATGTAATTTGAGGAGGCACAAATGCATCCAGAGTGCCAAATCCATAAGATTGGATGATTGATTGCCAGAATGAGCCTTTTTTTTCTTCAGACGATTCCAGATCCTCTTCCAAAACCGAGAATTGCTTAGCAGCACGGATAATGATTTCACGGTCAGCGTAGAAAATATTCAGCTTTTTTGCCAACTGCTGTCCAATATAAGCACCTCCGCTCCCAAGCTGGCGGCTAATTGTAATAATAAACGGTGAAGATTCTTTCATTTTATTTATGTTTTCCGATTAAAGTTCTATGCTGTCAGGGTCATAATTGTGTTGGAAAACAACCTCAAGTGATTCAGGCATTGTCATCGTCAGGCTGTTTGCTAATTTCAATGAAATCATTTCCAAAATTACTGCATATCCATATTATAAACAATGAAGGTAAAAACATTTTGCAACTTCTGTTTTATTTCGAATATTATTCAAAAATTAAGGATTTTGGGGATGGATGTCATTATTCCAGACTCCCAATCACATTTAATTAAAAATTAGAAAATAAACTTGTGAATGGCACACCCATGAAAAAAATAAATTAGTTTCTTATGATTTCTGAATATTTTTAACTTTACAACTTCTTAATAATTATAGCCCTAATCCGATGAGAAAAGTAAGATTGATTTATAAAGCGAATGAAACGTATTTAAAAACTTCTTATCCTGCATACTACTATGGCTCGCCGGACAATAAAATCTATATCATTTATTCGACACCATATCTGACACCATCAGGGAAATCCGGAAAAGAATTTAATATTGTGCGACATGAGGAGTTCTCATTCAATTACTTAGAAAGACGAATCATCGAAATTAGCACTCAAAAAATACCGTTTTTAAATAGTCTTATCGATAAGCCAGATTTGAAATTTACGAATGTAAAAAGCTTTAAAAGTTGTAAATCATATGAAGATGCTGAGGAATTATTAAACAAATGGGTTATCGAAGAGATTGAAAAAAATAACTCCCGGAGAACCGGCGGCAATCCCCTCAACCCAAAAGCAGACTGACAGGAAAGCAGACCTCTTTCAGTTTAAACTATTGTCATTCAATTATATAAAATTATTGACTTAACTTTATGATTGCAAGTAACCACCACAATACTTGAATTTGTAAAGTTTACGTCCTATTAATTTTATATCTCTTTATTCTGATTTTCCTTCGAAATCCCCATCGTCATAGCTGTTAATCCTGCAAGACCACCGAGTTGCATAGTTTCCAAGGCAGAACTAGGAACAATTACAATTGTAGAATTCGTTTTCAATCCTTCATACAGCATGTTCATTGCTCTTAAATGAAGGGCAGTAGGATTGGACGAGTAAGATTTTGCCGCCTCTTCAAATTTCTGGGCGACCTGTCGTTCAGAATCACCCAGAATAACTCTGGCCTGGCGTTCCCGTTCCGCCTGAGCCTGCATCGACATGGCATCCTCCAGGGCGGGTGGTATCAGCACATCCTTTACTTCAACCGAAATAACATTGATTCCCCAGGGTTCTGTGCGTTCATCAATGATCTTCTGAAGCTGGTTACTGATTTTCTCTCTCCCTTCGAGCATGTCAGAAAGCATTGTCTTGCCAATAACGTCCCGAAGAGCTGTCTGGGATGCCCAATTGATCGCGCTTTTATAATCAGCCACATCGAGAGCCGCTTTTTTGGGATCGAGAACCTTCCAAAACAACACAGCATCCACATCTACCGGGACGGTATCTTTGGTAAGAGTCTTTTCAGCTGTAAATGAGGATGTAATAACCCGAATATCAATCCAGTAAGGGATAGTGTCAATAACCGGAATAATGAAAAAAAGACCAGGGCCCCTGAGTGAATGAAACCCTCCAAGTCGCAAAACCACCGCTTTCTCCCATTGATCAGCAACCTTAATTGAACAGGAAACGATAAGGGCAATAACAAAAAAGATCACCTCAATTACGGTCCCTTCCGTTTTAGCCTGAGCCCCAAAAGAAGTATAGGCAAATCCCACTCCAATTCCAAGAATGACAAAAAAGATCAATACTGCAAAATAGTTTGTTGTTTTCATTGTAATTCCCTCCATTTTAAAATTTCTAATATGGATCGCTTTCCCCTTCGGACAAGATTGGAATAAGGGGAACAATTACCCAAATAAAGATACGCAAAATAACGGGCATATGACGCGATTTTTTGGACAATCGAGCACCTTTTGGAAAAAATCTGATTAACTTAGAGGTAATTTAATTCATCCGGGATATGAAAAAAAAAGATGACCAGAAAAATCTCTTTGCAAGGCAAACCGATGATGAAGGGATAACCAGGCCGGAGGGTTACCCACTATACCCGTCTGATGATGATATTTACAGCAAATATCATGAAGAGAAGAGCTTAGATCCCGACAGGATTTTCTTCCCCGAAAATTCAGCTGACAGCGAAGAATTTATCATTAGCGATAGTAATGATTTCAACATCGACTTTATGGATAAGATTTCAGATCTTTCAGAGTTGGAAGCAGAGGATTCTCAGGAAAATCCAGGTTTGGAAGATGAGGAGAATAACTATTATAGTTTGGGAGGGGATGATCACCATGATCTGGAAGAGGATCATCCCACCTAATTAGTCTTAAATTTCAAGAACCACTTACAAGAAATCAGAGCAAAGATGAAAAAAGTAATAATTGCACTGGATTATGATCCAACATCACAGAAAGTTGCAGAAGTAGGATTTGAATATGCCAAAGGGTCAGGAGCAGAAGTAATTTTATTGCATGTAGTTGCAGATCCGATCTACTATAATGCCTGCGATTATTCGCCAATCATGGGATTTACAGGATATTTAAATACGGATCCTTTAAGGCCTGATGCCGTTGAGATGTTAAAAACTGCCTCCCTGAATTTCCTGAATAAATCAAAAATCCACCTTGGCGATCCAACCATTCAAACGATAGTAGCCGAGGGCGATATTGCTGAGGCTATTTTAAAGACTGCAAAAGAACAACATGCTGATATTATTGTGATAGGTTCTCACAGCAGGCGATGGCTGGAAAATATTATTTTAGGGAGCGTCACTGAAAAAGTTCTGCATCACACAACCACTCCGCTACTCATTGTTCCGACCAGACCACAAGGAGGATAAAATGTAGTAGCTCCGCAAATTATTAAGTCATGTAATCAGGCATTTAAATTCACTTCCTGAAATCATCCAGGGTGCCTCTTTGTTTTGGACTACACCTTCTATAAAAAAAGGCATCTCAATAACTGAGACGCCTTCTTTTTGAAATCCAATATCCGAAAATTAATTTACATCCCAGAAAATCTTGGTGGTAAAATTATCGTTAGCTGCAACTGCCTGATAATTTGTGGCATTAAATGTGTGTTCATCAACAGGGTAGAGCCATCTGGTAGGAGGTATTTGTTGAACACCTGTATCATGAATAAAGTTCAGAACAGGATATTTCATTCTTCTCACCTCTGCCCAACACTCTAATGGCTGCAATACATTATAATTGATCCATTTTTGAGTTCCGATAAGGTTCAACTTTTGACTGGTCGTTGACGCATTTGCCCAGGAAATATCATTGCTGACGAGGTAATTGCTTATTTCACTGGCTCCAAGTGGAGTCAACGGGCCGGCAGAATTATCATTACTCAAAGTTCGTACCCAGTAGTAATAGTTGACTGATTGAGTAATACCTGCTTCGTAGGCCGATTTGGCTGAAGCATCATTCCCGGCTTTTAAATAATATTCAGCCAACATTAAATTGACTTCTGCAGCATTGATTAACATTCCCGGAAGGAAATCATTTTGTGTCAACGTTGAACGGTTATATCTGGAAAGTGTTGCAACATACGTGGACTGTGTCTGACTGGTGCTTGGCAGAGATGGATCCAATCCTGCAAATGTTCCGGCCGGAGTTGCGGCAGCTCCTGGTTCAAATATCGCCCTTAATCGCGGGTCCGAATTATTGTTCATCAGATCGATCATCACCTTACCACCTACGTTTGCACTCCCCCAACCAATTAATCCGGTGTAGAAAGCAGAAGAAGATCCGGTTCCCGTACCATCGTTTACTCCTCCGGCGGTATTATTTGTGACCGTTATCTTGATATTATCGCTATACGATAGTATCAGCGGATAGGAAGTCGGATTGCCCAAAATACTTGCTATTTCGCTGTTCACCCTGGATTGGAAAGAGGTAACACCGGATACCCTGGTTAAAAGGCGAAGGCGCAAGGAGTTACAGTACATTTTCCATTTATTTAAATCACCATGGTTTACAAAATCCTGTACTTTAACCACGGAATTTACGCTGGTTGGAACTGAGATCGTATTAAGCTCATCAGCAAACCCTTTTAAATCATCAAGCATGTTGGTGTATATGGTGGCTGCTGCATCATATTTGGCATTAGATGCCTGATAATTACCTCCATTGGTACTTAGTAGCCCGGCTTCGCTGAAAGGGATATCCCCAAATAAGTCGACAATCTTTTGGGTCATATCATAATAGTAAATGGTGGCAGTAATAATATAGATCCTTTTAGATGCCTGGTCACTTGCAGACAATGCTTTATTTAATTTGAGGATCTCTTTGTACTGTGCCATAAATCCATAGTAATTATTCCAGACATCAGATTCAGACTGAACGCCTGGGATAAATCTCCCAGAATTATTTATGATAGGTGTTACCTGTGTCCAGGGTAATACTGTATTTTGATAATCCACGAAATAATCCCAGTAATTATACATGACGTAACTGAGATTGGACGATAAAAATCCGGCATATTGCAGTTCAACCGTAGTGGATGAAACCTTGGACGGGTCGGCATACGCATCGGCAAATTGGCTCTTGGTACAAGAGGAGAATGCAATGGCCGAAATGATGGCTATTATTGAAACTACTTTTTTCATAATAAAATAATTAATAATTCATTAGTAATTAGAAACTTGCCCTTAATGAAAGCCCGAATGTCCGTGATGAAGGGTTATTCCCGCCATTTTGTAATTGACTAGCCCATGATGAACCTGCAGTCAATTGTTCAGCATCCATATCCTTAATCGTTCTGTAGAGGTAGAACAGGTTACGACCAAAGACTGAAAGAGTTACGTTGCTGGCTCCGATCTTTGAAGAAAGGACTTTAGGAAGGGTATAGGCCAACGAAAGCTCTCTCATTTTCCAGTAGGTATTTTCTACGATGTACCTGAAATATTCTGAGTTGCCATACTGAGGACCTCCCCAGTTCCACTGATCCCAGTAGTAATAAAACTGAGAGGTAACATAGGTATTTGGTGTTCCATCAGCAAATACACCACCCATTTTTATACCGTCATGATAGACAGTTTGTCCATTTGGTCCCTGTTGAGCTGAAGTTTCAATACCTCTGCCCTGACCATCTTTATAATAAGAAACACCACCGTGAGCAGCATCCATTGCCGTCAAACTTTCTTTGGTCAAACCACGGCTGGTCATCCAGAACAGACCCGATGGCATTACATAACCGCCAATCCGGAAGTCAGTCACCACATCCAACGTAAATGATTTATATTTAAACGTATTATAGAAGCCGCCAACTGCTTTTACTGTAGCATTTCCATAGCGCTTCATATCTCCGTTGTCAATGGTGTAATTGAATTCACCATTGCCATAGTCAGTGATCAATTTATTCCCTTTGCCGTCTGTTTTGATTGGGTGAGCATAAAAATCGCCAGCTGCCCTGCCAACTTGTGAAAGAATCGAATATGCATCTCCATCAGCTCCGTTTACCGAATATAACCGGTCTGAATTTGTCGTCAGACTCAGGATTTTATTTTTGTTAAAACTGAAGTTGATCCCGGTATTCCAGCTAAAATCGTGTGTAAGGATCGGAGAGCCACTTAATGCGACCTCAATTCCGGCATTTTGCATGGTCCCCACATTGGTTAAAATACTGTTTGCACCGGTTGACTGAGCTATACTTAAAGGGAGGATCATATCGACGATTTTGGCTTTGTAATAGGTAATATCGAGATTGACCCTACTCTGTAAAAATTTGGATTCCAGTCCGAATTCATATTCATGTTTCTTCTCCGGTCTGATTCCGTCATTCCCGAAAGCAGAAGTTGGTACAGTTGAAGTTAATGTAGAACTTCCTCCACCCTGGTCGCCCAGATTTCCCAATGAATAGGCTACGTTGGCCTGGTATTGCGAAGGATAATTACCCACAATACCCCATGAACCGCGGAATTTGGAATAGTTTATAAAGCTTGGTAATTTGAGCGCTTCTGTTAAAATAATTGACCCATTGACTGACGGATACCAGAATGCATTGCTATTTGGGTTCATGGTTGAAGTCCGGTCACGTCTGAAGGTTCCTTCAGCAAACAAATAGTTTTTATAACTTACGTTAGCCGTAGCCAGAAAAGCATCCTTTGTCAGATAGCTCCTTGAAATCCCGCTATTGTAATTTGGGAGTGCCGATGAGGTCAAATCGAACCTGTTTTCGGTGGTTAACCCTCCATTGGTGCTCACATTGTCACGATAGTTCGATTCTTTATCTCCGGTATATCCACCCATTGCCTTGATTTCAAAGTCTTCATTTATTTTCTTTGAATAAGTCAGTAATAAATCACCATATAAAATGGAATAGGCATAGTTAGACAATCCGTAACTCCCGCTTGGACCATATAACAGAGGTTGTGAGGATGAGGATTTGTCCTCTTCCCGGTTTGAAGTCCAGTCTGTACCTATCCTGCCACGCAATTGTAGGTTTTTCGTAATATCCCAAAAGTTGGTGACACTGGCAAATAAACGGTTGTTGTGTTCATTCGTCCTGTTCTCATTTACATTCCACATGAAATCAAGAACATCGGTCCGATAATTTGGTATTGTCAAATTCTCCGCTGGAGTGAGACTCGGATTGCTGCCTGTCACATACTTATACCCCATGCTGGTTTTATATTTTGATTTGTACCAACTCCCATTGTCAAAAGCAGGCAACATTCCGCCAAAATTATTGATCAACCGATCGTCCATGTAAGGGCGGTTCAGAACATTCGAATATATTTCGTCGATGATAAAATTCATACGGAATTTTTTACCGAAATTCTGGGTCGAATTTAAATTTACCGTAAATTTTTCGTTCGAAGAATTAATACTAAGTCCCTGATAATTTGCGTGAGTGACTGAAAGACGCGTGTTCGCATTGTCAGAAACATTGGTAATAGACAGGTTCTCTACCTGGTTATTGGATTTTTGAAACAAATTGGCCCATCCGTTCTTTTGAGCGGAATAAGGACGAACCACGCCATCCCAGCTTAGGATCGGTTGTCCGTCAAATTTTGGTCCGAAATTCAATGAACCTTGTACCAATGTGCGATAGTCGGTGCCATTCAATTTATGTGTGTTACTATTAAACCCATTTGCATCTTCGCCATAAACATCATATTGAACCGGAGAACCAGCACCCCTGACATTTTGCAAACGTGGCAAATAAGCTACCTCATCCTGAAAAAATGAAGTATTAAAATCGACCGAGAAACCTTTTTTGCCGTGGCCAGACTTTGAAGTAATTAAAATGACTCCGTTAGTAGCATCCGAACCGTAAAGAGCAGCTGCGGAGGCACCCTTCAGAATGGTAATGTTGTCAATATCTTCGGGATTCAAATCGGTTAATCCATTGCTTCTAATTCTCTGGTCACCCCAATAATTGGAATTATCGAAACTGCCGTTGCGGATTGGTATACCATCCATAACAATCAATGGCTGTGTATTTTGGGTAAGTGAATTCAGCCCGCGGATTTGAATGGATACACCACTGGTAGAACCTCCTGTGGCTGTCGCAATCCGAAGTCCCGGTGCTTTACCATACAATGCACTGGCGAAATTGGTAGACGCAGTTTCGACCAGCGTATTTGATTTAATTGTGGTAGTTGCATATCCCAGTGCCTTCGACTCCCTGGTAATACCCATACCGGTTACGACAACCTCACCCAACTGGGCGGTTGAAGTCTGCAATTTAACATTGATCACTTTTTGGGCTCCAATTAAAACTTCTTTTGAATTAAAGCCAACAAATGAAAATACTAAAGTGGTAGCATTTGCAGGCGCCACGATTTTAAAAACGCCTTGCCCATCGGTAATAGCTCCAATAGTAGTTCCTTTGATCAGAACAGTAACTCCTGGCATGGTTGTGCCATCCTTGTCATCCGTTACTTTACCGGTGAGTGTTTTTTGAGCGAGTGCCACCTGCCACGAGCAGAATAGCCCCATCGTCAAGACAGCCAATAATAAAATTTTACGCATAGGTTTCTAATTTTAGATTTATTTCTGAATTGATATTTTTCCCGCGGATGTAATTGTCTCCACTTCGTACCCGCGGATTTATACGAAGCGTTCTCTCCTGTCCTGCTTCAGGATGGGAGAGATTGGATTGCTTTTTAGCCGCTTTTCAAGTAGTTCATAGGCATATTTTGGTTTATTATTCAAACGAAACTTATTTCATTAAATACCTTCTGAAAAATCATTTCTGAAGTTCCAAGAAGGGCTGTCTGATCACCCATATCCGAGATAAGGAGAAGGGTGCTTTCTGAAATCTTTTCAAGACAAAGTCTGTTTAAAGATTGCTGAATAGGTGATAAAACATATTGCTTGGCTTT
>Ga0364860_10049_pt1 | contig 89956 bp, 79 predicted proteins | sample ExccelAu500001D4_FD_206916 | JGI IMG/M metagenome (GOLD analysis project Ga0364860, IMG submission 206916) | Enriched cells from Trout Bog Lake Hypolimnion, Wisconsin, USA - BchlTB.Aug20.5000.01 .D4 | ecosystem: Environmental > Aquatic > Freshwater > Lake > Hypolimnion/Profundal zone | place: USA...
AACAAAAAAGGCAACTTTATAAGTTGCCCCGGAATGAAATGCGTATCAAAATTCAACGCAGTACTCTATATGCTTATATTCCTCGTATTTTTTCCTTGTGCTTGATCAATTGCTTCTTAAGGGCTTCCGTCGCCTGGTCAGTTGCTTCTTCAAATGATCTGGCCTGCTTCTTGGCGAATAGGTCATAACCACGTATGACCAGCCTGATCTCAACCATCTTATTATCCCTGCTTTCTGTATTGACAAGTTTCAAGATGACTTCACTGTTAATGATCCCCTCGTAAAAGCTTAGCATCTTTTGCAGTTTATCCTTTATGAAGGTTTCCAGCTTACCGTCAGCCTTGAAGTGTACAGAATTGATCTTAATGTTCATTAAAACCTCCTTTTTTATGCCTTTGGATGGGCTTGTTTATAAATTTTCTTTAATTTCTCTATGGTATTGTGTGTGTATATCTGGGTAGCCGAAAGATTGGCATGCCCGAGCAGTTCCTTGACAGCATTCAGTTCAGCACCATTATTAAGCAAATGGGTGGCAAATGTGTGCCTTAACACATGGGGTGATATCTTCTGAAGGGTGGTAACCTGCGAAAGGTATTTTGTAACCGTACTGTATATAAACCGCGGATACGTTTTTTTACCATTATTGAGGACGATGAGCCAAGGGTCGCGCTGAATAGCCGATGGCAGCTTGAACTCAGTTTTCTCCAGCCAGCTCGTCTTCTCCTGTAAATAAGTCTTCAATAGTTCGCCAAGTTTATTTGAGAACGGTATTAACCGCTCTTTATTTCTTTTCCCCAAAACCTTTAATGCAGATTGATGGAAATCAATATCTGTCTCCTTCAGGTTGATCAGTTCCGACAGCCTCATCCCGGTGGCATAAAAGATTTCCAGGATCATCCGGTCGCGCAGCGCAGGGAATCCCGTTCCGAAATTAACCGTTTCAAACAGTTTCTCCATCATTTCCTTTTCCACGAAAGAAGGAAGGCTCTTAGAGGTCTTCAGGGATATGATCTTCCTCATCGGATCTGCCGAAACCATTCCCTCTCTGATCAGGAATTTATAAAACGATTTCAGGGTAGTCAGTTTACGGTTGACGGAACGGGGAGAAATCTTTTGTTCCATCAGTGAAACCAGCCATGAACGGATCATCTGATAGGTCACTTCATGGATATCGCTGGTATTATATTGAATATTCAGGAAAGAACAGAATTGGTCAAGGTCGTTACAGTATGCTAGTACAGTGTGCGGCGAGTATCTTTTTTCGAATTGTATGTAGTCGATGAACTTTTCCTTCTCTATCATCCTTCAAAAAGTAAGAAGAAAACCCTGCCTGTTTCCAACCATAAATATACGACATATTTTACCCTTGTATGACTTTTTTTGAATATTTTTTTTGCTTCAGCAAAAAAATATTCCCAATAATAGAATTCAGGATTTGACGAGACCGGAGGGATGACCGGTTCTTTTATTACATACTTTCCTCTGACTGCTGAATATGCTGGATATAGATGGCTTTATTCACAACTTCACGCCTTGATACGGATGGTTTTGTGAATTTCTGGCGATCGCGCAGTTCCTTGACCACGCCGGTTTTTTCAAATTTTCTCTTTAGTTTTTTTAAAGCTCTGTCGATGCTCTCACCTTCTTTTACGGGTACAATGATCATATTTATGCTACTCTCTTTTTTATAAAATGATGAATACTAATCCTGGAAACAGGGGTGCAAAGTTAAAAATAGTTTTTAAAAAACCAAGCAGGGAAGGCAGAAAATATTCTTTTCCTGCATAATCCATCGCCTTGGCTATCGGCCGGGTCTCTTTGTGATTTGCGATCTTGTCACACTGTACCCTTTTATAAATTTTTAAGAATGTACTCTGTCATCCTTGTATATAAGTGAAACGTCGTATTCTTTCCTGTATAGATCCCATGGTTGCTGTTGGGATAGAACTGCATTTCAAATTGCTTATTCGCAGCTATCAGGGCCGTGATAAAATCAATCGAATTTTGCGTGTGCACATTATCATCGGCCATCCCGTGAATGATCAGGAGTTTCCCTTTCAACCCGTCGGCATGATTGATGGGCGAATTGGACTCATATCCCTGCGGATTTTCTTTTGGCGTCCGCATGAACCGTTCAGTATATATATTATCATAATATTTCCAGTTTGTGACCGGGGCAACCGCAACTCCCATTTTAAAATAATCAGCTCCCATCGTCAGACATGAAAGGGTCATATAACCTCCAAAGCTCCAGCCCCACATCCCGATCCTGTCTCTATCGACATAGGAAAGCGAACCCAGGTACTTTGCCGCCTCGATCTGGTCAAGGGTTTCATACTTCCCGAGTTGCAGGTAGGTGCACTTTTTAAAATCTTCCCCCCTGGCGCCTGTGCCGCGGTTATCCACTGAAACGATGAGGATCCCGTTCTGAGCAAGAAGTTGGTCCCAGGAAGAGACAGCTCCCCACGAATTCACCACGGTCTGTGATCCAGGCCCGCCATAGATCGAGAACAGGACAGGATACTTTTTTAAGGAGTCGAAACCGTTGGGCTTCAGCATCCATCCGTTCAGTTCAATCCCGTCTGGTGTCTGGAAAGTGAAAAATTCTGCCTTGCCAAACTTGTAATCCTTCAGGGTCTCTTTCAGCTTTGCATTGTCCTGCAAAGTCCTGACCTCAGTGCCGTCAGACTTATTGACCGTAATTAAAGGAGGTGTATTTATTTCCGACCAGCGGTTGATAAAATAAATGCACTTGCTGCTGAATTCGGGGATATTATATCCTTTTTTCGGGGTGAGACAGGTCTTGTTGTCTCCATCAAGACCGATACAGTAAACATTGCGTTCAAGGGGGGAAGCTTCTGTTGAAACATAGTATAATTTGTTGTTCTCCTCATCGACACCGGCGATGTCGGTTACTTCCCAGTTTCCCGATGTCAGCTGCCACAAGGGCTTTCCGTCTATCGTATACACGTATATATGCCGGAAACCACTTTTCTCGCTGGTCAGTAAAAAAATGGAGTTATTCTTCAGAAAATGCCAGTGATCATTGATCTCGATATAGGTTTTGCTTTCCTCGGTATAGATCACATGTGATATTCCTGTACCGGCATCCGCAAGGAGAAGCTCAAGCTTGTTCTGGTGTCTGTTCATCCTGTAAAATGCCAGGACATTGGGATCTTCAGTCCATTTTACCCGGGGAATGTAGATGTCCTCTTCCTGCCCGATATCCACGTGCCTTGTTTTTCCTGAATCCACATCCCAAATAAAAATACTGATCTTTGAATTGTCTTCACCTGCCTTGGGATATTTGTATTTGAACTGCTCCGGGTAAAGATCTCCGTAATAGGTCAGCTGGTATTCTTTGACATTGGATTCGTCAAATCTGTAATATGCGATCTTCCTGCTGTCGGGTGACCAGAAGAATGCCTTGGAAAACTCAAATTCTTCTTCATAGACCCAGTCGGTTGCGCCATTGATGATCTCGTTGATCTTGCCGTCATTTGTGATCTGTTTCTCTTTCCCGGTCAGAAGGTCCACGACAAATATATTATTATCGCGGACGAAAGCAATTTTTGTCCCATCCGGGGAGAAAGTCGCCAGCCGTTGCTTGCCCCCCTTGGAAAGAAGGTTCAGTTTCCCGCTGGCCAGGTCATAGTAATAATAATTTGCCTTTGAGGAATGACGATAAAGCGGCTCTTCATCCGTTGAGAAAAGGATCTTTTTTTCATCCATGCTGAAGGTATAACTTCCCATAGAGATCGGGGTCGTATCCCCGGCCGGAATGAGATTTTTTGAGGTAACCAGTGTCTGGGTCAATTCCCCGGTAGCATATTCATATACGTTAAGACTGTCTTTCTTAAGTTGGCAGTAATGCTCGCCATCCTTCATGGAATTCAGCCCGGAAACACCTTTGGAGGCAAATGTCCTGTTTTTAAAGATCTCTTCAAGGGAGATCTTTTTTGTGCCGGTCTGGGAAAACAACGCGAAAGTGGAAAGAACAAGCAGAAGGGAAATAAACTGTTTCATATGGATCTCAGGTTATTGGTTCTTATGTAAGTGAAAAAACTATTGATATCAGGGGTGCCAAAGGTAAAAATAATATGATGAATTTGAATACTTTTGTCCTTCAGAATAAAAAGACATGAGAACAGAAGTGGAAATAAACAGCGTCTTTGCCGGGACCATCGAAAAACTGAGTGGGGATGGCGTTATCCTGTTGGCAGGTAACCCTCCCAACCCTATGACGATCGGATGGGGTACCATTGGCTATATATGGGGAAAACCGATCTTTATTGTGATGGTTAGACCATCGAGGTTTACATTTTTTTTGATGGAATCCTCAAGTGAATTTACGGTCAACCTGCTTTCAGATAAATTTGCCCGGCAATTGTCCTTTTGCGGGACAAAATCAGGTAGAAACGTCGACAAAATAAAAGAATGCAGTTTCACCCTGCAGCATGGAATCCATCTAGCGACCCCATACATCATGCAATCATTCATTCATTTTGAATGCAGGATCATGCACAGACATGATCTTCTGCCGGAAACGCTGGATAAAGGCATTCTGAAGAGATACTATCCTGAGGGTGATTTTCACAAGGTTTACTATGGTGAGATCGCCGGAGTGTTCAGGGAAACCGGCGAAGTGTCAGGTTAATGGTCCGGTATCAAAATCTTATTTATCTTTGGCCGGTCAAAAAAAAACAACTAACAACCTGACCCATGACAAAATTCATCACGGTTACCATCGTAAAAGAAAGTGAAGAAGACCTGAAAACGGATACACCTGTTACCATCAACACCCATTATATCATCAAGATCATGAAAACCACCGAGGATGAACATGGCAATGCATCCATCGCACTGGCCACCGGTGAATTCCTTTTTGTAGTGGAGAGTGTGGAAGAAATAATAAGAAGGGTCCGGGAAGAATGATCATTAGATCTTGGTACCCTGATCAATCTTTTCAATGGACTATTTTGCTGATAGTTTTTTCCTGTTAACGGGTTTTTTCAGGAAGCAACTCAATTTTATATTCATTGGTTATAATGGAACCACTCACAGCAATTTTTGTTACTGATTTGTATTCTCTCAGCCAGGATGACGAAGGTGTGAATTCATAAATAAAATCACTCGTTTGCTTGGTTTCATCCAGATTCGATAATTTTCCCCCGATCCTTAAAATACCGGTCTTCAGATCTTTAAAGCAAAGATCAATCTTCCTGGATTCTTCAGGAAAATCAATATCCGGACTGATTGAATCTCTTAGGTTCAGAATGACTGTGTCGCCAATCTTCAGTTGCTGCCCGTATAATTTATGTAAGTTCAGCAGATCTTTAAGAAGAAAACTCTTAAAATAATTTGGCATCATTGAATGCATGAACGATGGTATTAAACTATCCAATATAGGTTTTAGCCGTTGGGAAAGTTCTTCGAAATTAGTGATCCCGGTGACTCTCCCTCCCGGGTCAGTATGGTATCGGATTGTAGTGCCAATTAATGATATTACCGGGGCATTTTTCGTTGGCCGTTTAGTATCCGGGGGCAAAGAGTCAATTTCTCTGATAGTATCATAGCGCCATTCCAGTTCAATATGATCTTTCCTGATATTCCTGACTGATAGCGTGACTTCAGAAAGGATCAGGATCTTCGAAGACATTACTTTGGTCTCCTGGACGATCTCATATTTCTTTATTTCACCTTTTTTCCAGTGAGATTTGATGATCACCGTGGAATCAGGTCGTGTAGGGTGACCGGATGCCGCAGAGAGATTGAACAAAAAGGTAATAAGACAGATGATCGTGAAGCTGGTTTTCATTATTTCAGGTTTTCTTTAGACTTTTAATCTCTCTTCTTTCCATTATAAAATCAACCCATGATTGAGGGAGTTTTTCAAGAAAAGACCCCATTTTTGACATGTGTCCGGTCTGGTATCTTGTTTTTGGTTTTTTTTCTGCAAGAACGCTCGCAATCAATTTAGCAACTTCTGTTGGTTCGGTCCGTTTACTATCAAATTTCACCTGATCTCTCAGAACCTTTTCCAGACGGGCTTTATAAATATCCATCCTCCCATGCGGCATGTTTTTAATTCTTGTTGCAAGTTCATTCTCTGATCTCTGAACAGATGGGGTTCTGATCCCGCCACATCGGATCAGGATGTTCTTAATGCCATCAGGCAGCAGCTCCAGATTTAAGGTTCTTGCCAGATAATTGATTGCAAAATCTGCTGTATGTATATCGGCTACATAGGGGACAGGAAATAAAGCCGGCGTGGCAATCCACAAAATTCTTCCTTTGCCCTCCCGTAATAATGGGAGTAACTCTTGAAGCAGGATCACGGGAGCAATTATTCTTTTCTCCAATTCATCTTTGAGATCAGAAATACTCATCAGCTCAACAGGCATAATGCTTCCACCTCCTGCAATATTGATAACTGCATAGAGTACAGGGATTTTATTAGTCCCGGCTTGTTCTTTTATATAACTGGTTACAGAAAGAATCTGATCTGGTTTTGTGAGATCAAGCGGATATAAAATCTTAAGATTATTCAAACCAAGATTATTCAGGGCTTGGACATCAGAAGCTCTCCGGACAGATGCCAATACTGTATAACCCTGCTTTGCAAGGTATAGTGCGGTTGTATTTCCAATTCCTGAAGAAGCGCCTGTTACCAGGACTGATTTTGAAGATTCAAATGTCATACGGACTAATGATAGGTATACCGGGATGGTGAAATTTCAATTTTTGTTTTTTACTCATTTTACTATTCTTTATAATGGACGAAAGCTATAATGACAATGAGTCATGTTTGTGTCATTAATAAATCAATGGGATCAGCCGTTTTGTTCTCTTTTTATAATCCTCATATTCTGATCCAAATTGTTTCAGTAACAGTTTTTCCTCAATGTTAATTCGGTAAATAAAAGTTGCTAGGACTGGAACTACTATAATTATCGGGCTTATCCAGTTATTTAACGATATCCCAAAACCGAGAAATGACAATAAAGAACCTGTGTAGGAAGGATGGCGGATAAATCTGTATAATCCGGTCTCTATCAGGCGTTGATTGTCGTGAATTGCCAGGTCAACCGTGAAGAATCTTCCAAGAGTCCTGACAGCAATAAATCTGAAAATCATTCCGGACACAATGAATACTGATCCCAGGTAAAGTAACAAATTGGTCATGGTTATCGGAACTGCCCGATATATTGCAAATAGAACGCCCCCTGTTATTGATACAAATATTGCGATCCAGATTATTCTCAGGGAGTTTTTATCCAATTTCTTTGAATCGGGAGTTTTTGACCTTACTAACCGGTTTAAAAGAATTTCAGATAATAACCAGCACCCCCAGATTATCGGAAAAATATAGTTCATTTGAACATTTTTATTGAATTTTTGAGCGTGAAATTGATCTTCCCGCTTCCATTAATTCAATTCCTTAATATTTCTTTTCTCCAACCTGGACTATCTGATGCTTCATGACCTTCTGGGGACCATGATAAGTGAACCCTGCCGCAGAGATCATCTTTTGAAACTCTTTTGAACTGTGAAATTTGACATGAGCACGTTCAAAAAGATGAATGACCTTAGCCAGGAACTTTACAATCCATGACTCTACCGGCGGATCAAGGATATAAACCATCCCCCCGGTTTTGAGAAGCCGGTGCATCTCTTTCAGTGCCTTGTCCGGATGAAAGTAATGATGGAAAGAATTGGTACAGATAATAATATCGAATTGGTCATCCCCAAGCGGGATATCCTCGGCATTGGCCTTTAAGAAATGAAAGTTCTCCCTGCCCCTGAAATTTTCCTTTGCCTTCTCAATCATCTTTTCCGACAGATCGACTCCAAAAAATGAGCCCTTGTCGTCTACTAGTTTTGCCGCCTGGCCCAATGCCCAGCCTGTCCCGCATCCGATATCAAGCATGCTGAGATTTTCTTTGAGGTTCAGCAATGAAATGACGCCAAGCTGGGCTGATCTTAAATGATCATAAATAAAACTCTTGCCATCAACAGTCGCTGCCCATTTATCCCATTTGGCTTCGTTTAATTTAATATGTTCTGATTCTTTCATAAGCGGATTCTTGTTTAAAAGTTTTTATTTTGAAAAAAAACGTCACAATGTAAATAATTACCTGGACGGAATATAAAGAGGAAAAATATGAGAGTTGAATAAAATTAAAGATAAAAAGAAGTGGGATGGAAGGGATTCGAACCCATGACCCCCGCCCTGTCAAGGCGATGCTCTGAACCAACTGAGCTACCATCCCGGTCAAATCCGCTGCGAAAATAAGAATTTTTTCAGAATTCCCTGATATATCTTTTTCTTCAAATTCCCATACCTTTACTGCATGAAATACCGGTACTGACTTATTAGTTAACCCCCTGACTGCCCAGACGTATAAAATTAAATTATTGATTTTGCGTTCTTTGCGTTTTTGCGTCTTCGCGGTGAAAAAACTTATTAGTCAACCTCATTTTACTTGTAAAATCAAAACTATTACCAGATGAATATAACTCTTTTCGGCGCTGCCGGTGATGTAACAGGTTCTGCCTATTATGTTGAAACCGTCTCAGCAAAGGTTCTCATTGATTTCGGCCTATTTCAGGGCGGCAAGCAGGCAGAAGCCAGGAACCTTAAACTTCCTCCCATTGACATCAACCGGCTGGATGCCGTTATTTTGACACATGCCCACCTTGATCATACCGGCAGGCTGCCCTTACTTGCTAAGAACGGCTATCAGAAACCGGTCTATGCCACCCCGGCTACGATCGAGATGTCCGCCCTGATTCTCCACGACTCGGCTAAAGTCAAAAAGCTGGATGTTGAGAAGGCCAATCGGAAAAGATCGAGGTTGGGACAATCCCATATTCAACCCATCTATTCTGTCGAAGATGTCGATCATGTGCTGAAGCTGTTTACCCCAGTCCCCTATAATGAGTCTGTTGCAATTGCCCCGCGTATCTCCATACGGGTAGTTGAAGCAGGGCATATCCTTGGATCTGTCAGCATCGAACTGACAGCCATTGAAAATGAGAATAAAAAAGTTGTCGTCTTTTCAGGCGACCTTGGCCCGCTGGGAATGGCCATTCTCAAAGATCCCGCTCCCCTGCCCTTTGCTAATCTCGTTTTTCTTGAATCCACTTATGGCGACAGGGACCATCGTTCACTCAGGGATACCCTCGCCGAAGGCGAAGCCGTGATCCGCCAAGCCATTAAAGATAAAGGAAAGATACTGATCCCTTCCTTTGCTGTTGGCCGCACACAGCAGTTACTCTATTACCTTGCCGCAGCTTTTCATCGTGGTGATTTTCCGAAATTCCCGGTATTCCTCGACAGCCCGATGGCCATAGAAGCCACGAACATTTATATGAAGCATACCGAGCTTTATGATGAAGAGGCCATGGAGCTGGAAAGATCAGGTGAGCTTAAAGCCGACCTGAGCCATGTAAATATGTCGATAACACCGGAAGAATCCAAAGCCATCAATGATGTGGAAGGTCCCTGTATGATCATTGCAGGAGCAGGGATGTGCAACGCCGGAAGGATACTGCATCATCTGAGGCACAACCTGTGGAGACCGGAAACATCTGTTATCATCATCGGTTACCAGGCAGAAGGAACACTTGGACGGCAGCTTGTGGATGGTGCTAAGACCGTCAGGATCTTCGGGGAGACCATCGCAGTCAAAGCCAGTGTCCACCTGCTTGGCGGACTGAGCGCCCATGCCGGCCAGACCGAATTGCTCCGCTGGTTTGATGTCGTGGCAGGTTCAAAGCCAAAGATCGTGTTGTCACACGGCGAAGATAAAGGTCGCATACCCCTCGGTGAGATCATATCAAACCGATACGGTTTGACCCCGGTTTTGCCCGGATATGGCCAGGTTATCGGACTCTGATACTGAGGTTACACCCTTCCTTTAAAAATTTCTTGTTTTTTTACCGGTATTTTTCGGCTGTCTACCGCTGGGTGGAATGGGTCTGTCGATTCAACAACCGTTAAATGTAGGTTAAAAAAGTCTGAATAACCGTTGTATCTGATTATTAATCAGTATACTAATTAATAATCTGGTTCCTTCCCGGCTTCATCTTCATGTTGTAACTTTCACCCTGTGCAGTCGTCTTATGGTCAACAAAACAAAAAAAATGAAAACCATGAAAACAACGATCCTCACAACAGCAAAACAGACCATCTTAATATTTACACTTCTCTTAGGTCTTCAATTCAGCCATGTAATGGCAAAGTCGGCATCCGGCGAACCGGTAAAAACCAATCCGGCCCTCTCAACCTTGGTGCCTCTGACACCCAAAGTATCCTCTCCTGTTAATATGCTTCCTGACAATACGCTGAATCTGAGCATTTTTGCCCCAAGCACACCCAAAGAAGCCCCTTATAATGTGGTTGACAACTCAAGTGAGTTGACTCCCGAGCTTCTTAAGAAATTTGCCCCGGTAACACCTGCCGAAGCTGATATTAATGATTCCCTGCTCCAGGCCGACTTTAATATCAAATCAGTAAAGTTCACCGTTCCCCCAGAAGCCAACTTCGGGGACTTCTGATACTCTCCCTTGTACAATGTCAATATGGTCCGCCTTTGGCGGACTTTTTTTTGCCCAAAAATAAACTGCTGATAATAAAGTAATCGCTAAACATTCACTTAATTGTTGGGCGGAATTTGCAATTCAGCACGGTAGACTTGTAAGAAAGATCCATAAAAACATTTTGTTTTAAACAAAATGTTAAATGCTTTATATCCTTGTCTTGACTCCCATTAAAAGATAGTATATCAACCCGGAACCAATTATTATCAATCCGATTCCCGTATACCCACCTGCAAATCCGTTAAAATATCTTCCGGTTATAATTGTTAACATATAATGGCCAATTCCCTGCAAAGCCATAAAGCCGGCATATAAAATACTGACTATGTAAGCCCATCTTTTATCCCGAAAAACATAATAGAACAAAACTACAGGAATGCAGAAGAGCACCCAATTGATTGCCAGATATTTTCCCAGGCCGACTTTATTCAGTATCCAGAACCGTCCCCATATCTCTTCAAATACATGGGCTACATGATTAACCAACATTAAGAGATAAAAAATAATGACCTTGTTTTTATTCATAAAGTATCCTTCCATTGATTACGAAATGATAACTTACGGCTTGTCACTGACAGAATATATTTTTATATGGACATCTTAAAGGCAAATAACACTATTGACCGATTAATATTTTACGAAAGAAGGAAATTCCCGAAAATTCCCCCCGAACATTATACCTTTAGTTTGTAAGCAAAAAAGCTACAATATGGGTAAAGATACAAAAATAACATTTGGGGTCACCTTAATACTTAACACTTAACACTTTTTTGCGTCACGTGTCACGATTTCTCCTCACTCTTCACTCTTTACTCTTCACTTCTAAAATTACCCAATTTCTCTATAAAAACGTTTCTATAAACAGGCTTAAACCTTAATAATTGTTCGTATTTCATTCATTTATTATTTACTTGGTACTCCTTTGGAACTTTGACAGACGTTTATGATCAAATAATCCTCATTTCCTCCACCCCCAATCCCCAAAGACCATAAAAATCAAGCTGATTTTTAACAAAAAATTCCCACCTGGGCATACCTCACCCCCGCTGAGAATCTTAGCTTTAAAAATTTAACTTGGAATTACCACGAATCCGCGCGTCACGCGTCACGAGTCACAAAACGGCCTCCGTCCCCGGTCCTCGGTCTTCTACGTACTATCAATGATCACCGCCTCCTGCACCACATTCCCCACCAAATCAACAACGCGTACCACAACCTTACTACCTCTGCAGAAAGGATTTATCTTTTTTACCACATAATCCCACTCCATACTATCTGATGATAACCTTGCAACAGCAGGGCCACTCTCAATAACCAGTCCCAGAATATTCAATATAGTCACAATAACTGCCTCAAATTTATACCTGTTCCGTGCAGAAATTCTTATTTCATTCCCCGGAAGTCCCTTGTACCCTTTCACATCAATGGCATCAACCTTTGGTTTCAACATGAAATCAGAAATAGCCGCATTCCAGATACTCTGGTACATTTTCTTCTTCTTTCTGTATTTCTCCCTGAGCCTTGGATCACTCAGAACCTTCTTGCCATAAATAGTCGCAGCCGCAAAGCGTTTCATATTAGCCTTCTGTGCCTTGGTCTTTACTACTCTCGAGCAGTCCGGCATCTTTGACAGGATCGACTTCCCACCGCGCCACCTTAAAACAGCATTGCCAAATCTTCCATGGTACCTTGCAGTTAATTCATTGTCATATGTTATAGCCATAATTCATGGTTTTTATAAATCGTGGATAAAGGTAATAAATACAAACGCCCAATGCAATACCTGACGACCTTCGATGTCATTTTTGCCGCGAATTTCCACGAAATGCCACTTTGGCACTTTGTCATTCTGTTACTCCGTCACTTAACACTTAATACTTAACATTTTTTCCTCTCACATCTCACCTTTCACCATTAATCACTTTCATCTGACTAATCATAAACATCTCTAAATAAGCACATTACTGTTCACTACCCACTACTCACGGCTTACTTATTACGTCAAATATATCTTAAAACTTTCACTTTAAGAGAGAAAAATGCTAAATTGCACCAAAATCAACTACTGTGAAAGAAACCATCAGAAGAACAAAAATTGTCGCTACGATTGGCCCTGCAAGTAGCTCTCCTGAAAAGATCCGTGAACTCATTAAGGCAGGAATGGACGTCGCAAGGCTGAATTTCTCTCATGGGAAACATGAAGACCATGCCGCCGTAGTAACCTTGCTTCGTGAGATATCCGATGAGTTGAATGCCCCCGTCACCATCATGCAGGATCTCCAGGGTCCCAAGATCAGGGTTGGACAACTGGCTGGCGGACAGGTCAAACTGAATACCGGGGATAACTTCACACTGGTCCCTGAGCCTCAATATACCGGGCAACCGGGTTTCATACCGGTCGATTATCCGCGCCTTTATTCAGAGGCCCTGGCCGGTATGACTGTATTATTGGCCGATGGCCTCCTGGAGCTGGAAGTTACCGGTATTGAAGGGAAACAGGTCAGATGCGTCGTTAAGGAAGGCGGTATTCTCCAAAGCCGGAAAGGCGTCAATTTCCCGCAACTGAATCTCCGTTTGCCTTCGCTGACAGATAAGGACAAGGATGACCTCGGTTTCGGGCTGGAACAGGATGTCGACTGGATCTCCCTGAGCTTTGTACGCTCGGCGGCAGATGTCATCCTCCTGAAAAAACTCATTGAAGAAAAAGGAGCTGAAAAGCCCGTCATTGCCAAGATCGAGAAGCCCCAGGCTGTCGATCATCTCGAAGAGATCCTGGATGTATCGGATGGCCTGATGGTTGCCCGCGGCGACCTTGGCGTCGAGATGAATCCCGAAAGGGTCCCCATGATCCAGAAACAGATCATAGAACTCTGCAACCGGAAAGGCAAACCTGTCATCACCGCCACCCAGATGCTCGAGAGCATGATCCATGAGCCCCGCCCTACCCGCGCGGAAGCCAGCGACGTGGCCAACGCAGTCATCGACGGCACCGACGCGATCATGCTTTCCGGGGAAACCGCTATGGGTGAATTTCCTGTAAAAGCAGTTGAGATGATGAACAGAATCGCGAAAGATGTGGAAACAAAGATAGACTTTAAGACCTACCCCCACGGCGACCGCAACGATGTCCTCGCATTAAGCCAGGCAGTGAACGGGATCGAAAAGGTAGTCGACTTATGCGCCATCGTGGTCCTTACCACAAGTGGCAGGAGCGCCCGCTATGTCGCCGCCGAAAGGCCAAAAACACCTGTCTTCGCATTTACTTCCCATTTGCCGGTTTACCACATGCTGAATCTGCTGTGGGGCATCAGGCCGATCCTCACCGCTACGCATCCTGACTCTTTTGAAGGCCTCATGAGGTTTATTGAAATAGAATTGATCAGAATGAAGCTTGCCTGCTTAGGTGAGAAGATTCTTGTTCTTGGCGGAATGCCTACACATATTGCAGGCGGCACAAACTTCGTGAAGATCCACAAAATAAACTAATGAAGTGATAACGTTGAACTGTCCTCAGTCCCCAGTCGACGACTGTAGGTCGTCTTCCGCATAATGCATAACGATTTCTCTTCACTCCTCACTCCTCACTCCTCACCCCTTTTTCCTACTACTCAAAGCTTCAGCAGTTCCTTCAGATCCTTGTACCCGCTGCTGCTTGCCCTGATGCTGGCTCCGTTTTTCAGCAGGACATTGTAAGTTTCCTTCTGATAGAGTTCCAGCCGCACGATCTGGTTCACATTCACGATGTATGACCTGTGAACCCTCACGAACTGAGATGGATCTAAGTGCGATTCCATGTATTTCATGGTCTTTTCCTTAAGAAATTTATCCGCTCCGGTATGAATGGTCACATAATCATCATCCGCTTCAATATACAATATTTCGGTAACCGGTATCACCTCAATCTTATGGCGTGTCTTTACTGCAATCCGCTGCAGGAACTCAGGATTTGTCTCTAGTGTCGCTACAAGTCCGCTGACCTGCGGTTTCCCGGGTTTATCTGATAGAATGAGTTGCTGAACTTTTCTGATCGCCTGTCCGAAACGTTCGGATGAATATGGCTTTAACAGGTAATCCACGGCACTCATCTCAAAGGCCTTGATGGCATATTGATCATAGGCAGTCGAGAAAATAATATGTGGTGGATCCTCCAGCAGTTCGAGCAGCTCAAACCCTGTAAGTTTTGGCATCTGGATATCTAAAAAAACAATATCCGGCTTCAGTTCCTGTATGGCTTTCAATCCCGCAAATCCATCCGCATAATCCCCCACCAGTTCAATATCCTGAAAATCCTTCAGATAATGCTTGATCAACTCCCTCGCCGGTTCCTCATCATCAACAATAATTGCCTTATACATAAATTATTTTTTTAACTACTTCACACTTAACACGTAACACTTAACACTTAACACTTAACACTTAACACTTCTTCACTCTTCACTCTCTCCTGCGGCAGCACCAAAACCACCTCAAACTTATTCCCCTTCATCTGTGTACTCAGCAGCTGCTCATCACGATAAATCAGCTTCATCCTCTCCCTGATATTTGCCAGCCCTATCCCTGCCCCCTTCCTTGATGGTGCTCCTGGCTCAAAATCATTTGTAATAATGATCTCAAGGTAACCACTCTTAATACGGGCCGTGGTCTCGATCGTCACCTCCCCCGAACTTTCATACACCCCATGCTTCACTGCATTCTCGTATAATGGTTGCAGGATCATCACGGGGATCTCGCAATCCATGCACTCTTCACTAACGTCAAAAGTATACTTGAGTTTTGCTCCGAAACGGACCTGTTCAATATCCAGGTACTTCTTTATATGTTCAATCTCTTTCCCCAATGAAGAAAACCGGTTGCTTCCCATAGACACCGAATACCTGAGAAAATCAGAAAGTTTGATGGTCATATCGCGGGCCTGCTCAGGATTCGTGATAGTAAGGGAACTTATCGAGTTCAGGCTGTTGAATAAAAAATGAGGATTGATCTGCGATTTCAGGAGGTTCAGTTCCGACTCACGTACCATTTCATTCAAACGGCCTTCTGCCTTTATCTTTTCCTGAAGGTTATAATAATAGATCACCAGGTAATAGACCAGCACCAGCAAAAGGTAATAGATAACGCCGCTGATCAGTCTGAACGGCATGGAGTTATCCAGGAAATCCTGGTAAGGTTCAGTTTGATTCAGGAAATCCGGGATCGTATAGCTCACCGGAAATATAAGTCTTAACAGGGAGTATGAGCTTCCCGCCCAGGCCAAAAGCATTACCGCAAGAAATGTCACCTGGTACAGCATCAGGCTGGAAAATGACGGGTCCCTGGGCTGGGCAAACCTAACCGCGAACCACAGGATCAGCCCTAAAATACAGTAAATGACATTGAATACCAGTGAATCCGTGATGGCGATGGACAGTGGAATACCGATATATGATACAAAAAAGAAAGAATGGATCCCTGAAATAAGGATCCATATCCCGAAATAGATTGAAGCAGTCTTGATGTTCCTGAATACCGGGTGCTTCATTAGTTCCTGTTATTTCTCAGTATGATTTTATCTCGCCCCCGCCAAATATAGCTTCTCCCCTGATGACAAGTATCTTATTTGGATCGGTGGCTTCTTTGATAACCAGTCTTTTATCTGAAAAGCCGCCCATGATAGCGCTGATATTGAGTACGACTTTCCAGTCGGCAGGAACGATCAGTGTCACACCGCCGAAAACACATTCAATGGTCAGCTCTGTCTGACCTTCCGGGAGGGTGGCCTGTGTCAGGTCGATCTCGGTTCCCCCGAAAATATTACTTATTCTCCCGCCCTTGAAAACCTGGTTGGTGACCTTATGTTTTGACCCGCTGAAAATATTGGTTTGATTGATATATCCTTCACCGGTCAGGTTCGTGTTGACATGCTCGAAACGGTGCCTCCACCTGCCGTCTATTCTTTTTCTTGACAGGATAAGGATGCCAATGATGATTAAGATGAGTGGCCAGAACAGCCTGTAGAACGAGATGTGCATGATAAAGAGATCAGGGATCAGGAAGAACCCTCCGATAGCAATCAGGATCAGCCCGGGCAGCTTGTTCTCGTTTCCAAAGAGGCTGATCAGCCCGATGGCAATGAGTAGCATTTCCCAGGAAAAGATCACGCGTCTCCATTCATGGGGAAGAAGGTCAAAGTTAAATGCCAGGAGAAGTAAGCCTGCCAGTACCACAAGTGCCCCGAAAGCGTACTTTTTCATTTTTTGACGTCTGCTGATTTGTTCGACTGAAGTTTCCATAGCTTTATGATTTTCAAAGTTAAAATAATTATGGAACAAAATTATCATGATCTTAAAGCCCCGGAAAGGGGTATTCGGCGGATGCAGGAATTATATCGGTGAACGGGGGATTATGATGTAGGTTTATGATTTAATCGTGATCATAAAGCTTCAGATACTCATAACCATTCCCGGTATATTGCAGAAATTTCTCCAGTCCAGGGTAAGGAATTACAATAGAAGCAGTATTAATACAGGGATGAAAGCTGATCCTGGATGATTTCTTCAGATTCTCATCAATAAAGACATGCACATTTTTCTCCCTGTCGTTGATAAGCCCGAACGGGGTTACCGAACCCGGCGTGACTCCCAGGTACTTCATCATCCGCTGGTCAGAGGCAAAGGATAATTTCCCCTGCTTCAGCCGCAATTCAAGATCATGGATCTTCAGATCATGGGAATGTTCAATAATGACCAAGTAATGCCTGTCGCCCTTATGATTCCTGAGAAACAGGTTCTTGCAATGGGCGGCCTCTATATCTTTCCAGTATTTTCGGGCATCTCCTATCGTAGCCACAGGAGGGTGCCCGTAATAATCGAAATCGATGCCGAGTTCTTTCAAAAGGCTATATAATCGCGGATCACCGTTCATTCTTTTTAAATAAACCTTTAGATTCCAGTTTTAATATTTCCGGACCGGTACTGACTCATCGCAATGACCTGGAAAGTTGTCTGAATGTATGTCACCGGCCGGCCCCGAAGGACACCAGCCTGATACGCAGACCAAATGTGACAAGCGGCTGGATGCGTCTGTCATGTAATACATTATCAGAAGGGTACGGGTTATACGAGGAGGAACCCGAGTATGAATAATATTCCGTAATGTAACATGCTTTAAGCCCGATCCCGTAAAAAAACTGTACAGGACGAGAACCCCGTCCCAGGTCGATACTTTGGATCAACTGTAAAACCAGTTCATCATTTTGTTCTTTCCAGACATCATATTCATCATCCTCCCCTGCAAAATCACCCGGATCCCATATTACTTTCGGACAATAGAGCTGCTGGTACCCTATGGTACAGCCGACATGTGACCTTCTTGATATTTTGTAATCAAAACCGGCCCTGAATATAAACCCGTTAAAACAGAGGAACCTGTAATAGTACTCGATAGGAACAGGCTCGCCGGTGTAATGCCAGGAGTTAATATAATTTTGCCGGTATCCTGCCTCGACAGAAATATTTATGACAGGGCTCAGCTTCCTTTGATAACCTAGGCAAACCTCATCAACCAACACCTTAAGAAAGATGTTATCCGGTTTTACCTTTTTATTTTGATGAGTCAGCTGGTATTGATACTCGGATTTCTCGTATTTGTAAGTATTAACGAAATCATCGATGGTGCCGCAAACTTTCGGATACCAGAAATGCAGTAACCCGATGGGACCTCCGCGGGCGGTTCCCTTTTCCTTGTCCATCCACAATATGGTTTTGGATGAATTGTCAAAGAAAACCGGGTACATCTCGACATTCTTCTTATGCTTATCGAGACGGTTCACAAGAAAGACCAGACCCGTCCCCGCGCTGTTACTGATGGGATAATCTCTGATTATTCTTTGAATGCTGTCATTATTTATCATCAGCGGTAGTTCTGAATGTTTTGAATTAAGCAGTTGAATCGTCTTTTCGTCATAAACGATCTCTTTGGATAATTTATCCTGCAGCCACTCCATCTGCTCTGAAAGAAATTGCAGGTTCATCTTTTGGAATAAGCTGTCCTCTAATGCTGATTTATGTCTCGGGGATTCATTGATCACCTGTGCATGAGAAAAATCAATCCCGATATAGACTACTTGCGGGACGTTGAAAATAAAGCCATTTATTTTCTCCTGTTGGGCAAAACAAGCCAATGATCCGGAGAGGATAATTATGAGGAGAAGCTTTTTCATGATATCGTTTTAAAGGTTGTATTTTTACCCTAGTACCTGGATCACCGTTCATCTCAATAAAAGCAGTCTTAAACTTTAACCTTAGAGTTAATCAAACTTCTGGTTTCTAAATGCTGCATACTTTCTGAAAAGCCCAATAATTCCCAGAAGTATAAATATTAGGTAAGGATATTGGTAACCATTTTTTATCCCATCTATGAAAAAATAAGCCAATAGTATAAGTACTGCAGCGACAAGAAAGACAATTTGAATGATCGCCCATGTTCTCTGGTTGACTTTAATAATTATATCAAGAAAAATGATGACAATTAATATAATTGCAATGAGGTAACCTTTATCCATGATTTAATTGATGTTTATTTACTTTCAATTTTATTCCAAATGCAATTAGAAACAAATACCAAAGGTATTAAGTATTCTCTGTAATCTCTGTGTAATTATTTATTCTTACACTATGATTATTTTTTTAATGACTCAGAGAACCACATTTTCATTTAGATTTGCACCATGAAAATTCCTTTCTCAAAATATCATGGCACCGGCAATGACTTTATAATCATCGATAACCGGGAATTTCAATGGAAACCGACCCCGGAAGAAATCGCCTTTTTATGTGACCGCCATTTTGGTATCGGGGCCGACGGCCTCATGCTCCTGACAGAAAAGCCCGGGACTGATTTCTATATGACCTATTATAATTCTGATGGCAGGGAAAGTACCATGTGCGGTAACGGGGGGCGATGTATGATCATTTTTGCCCGGTCGCTTGCCCTTTCCGGAGATGAAACACGTTTCCAGGCCATAGATGGAGAGCACATCGGGAAGGTCACACAAAAAGAAGATTCCCTCATCGTCAGCCTGAAAATGAAAGATGTGACGGTAAATGAAGTAGAAGCCGGCCATCTGTTCCTGGAAACAGGATCACCCCATTATGTGGTCTTTAAAACAGGTGTTGAAGCCATGGATCTTACCACGGAAGCCAGGAAGATAAGGTATAGTAAACGTTTCAGGGAAGAAGGAACGAATGTGGATTTTGTCGAAATCATGCAGGATCATCTCTTTGTTCGCAGCTATGAGCGTGGTGTGGAGGATGAAACATTATCCTGTGGCACAGGGGTTACTGCTTCGGCGCTTGCCCTGGCAGTGAAAAATCCTTCACAGGATTCCTCAGTGGAAGTTCATACCCGCGGAGGGACATTGACAGTATCCTATAAACAGAAAGGAAATTCATTTACGGATATCTGGCTGAAAGGGCCTGCAATGCTCGTATTCAGAGGCGAAATTGATGTAAAATAAAGGGTTATGTCAAAGAATGCGTTGAATGGAGATAATATAAGGCTGCGGGCAATTGAACCGGGTGATCTGGATTTTCTTTATACCATAGAGAATGACCCTGAGATCTGGCGTGTCGGAAATACCCTCATCCCCTATTCACGGCATCAGCTTGAGCAATACATCCTGAGTACTCAGCACGACCTGTTTACCGAAAAGCAATTGCGGCTGATGATCGATCTTCTCCTTCCCGAAAATAAAAAGAAAACCATAGGTGTTGTTGATCTCTATGATTTTGAACCCCAGAATCAACATGCAGGCATCGGGATATTCATTTTACCGGAAGAGCAGGAAAAAGGCTATGCAACCGAAGCCCTGCAGGTACTGATCAGGTATTGCTTTGATATCCTTAAGCTTCATATGCTTTATTGCAATATTACAGCCGGCAACACATCCAGCATCCGTTTGTTTAAAAAAGCAGGGTTTATCCAATGCGGAGTAAAAAAAGAATGGAGATACCTGGATGACTGCTGGATGGATGAGTTGATGTTCCAGCTGATCCGGCCATAATATTTTATCTTCACCTGATCTTAATACAGCTGTAGTGAAATGACGCAAAAAGCCGGTAAGAATAATGTCCCGCAAAAGAACTCAGGCTCCCATGGTTTCTGGTATCTCCTCTTCTTCCTGATCATTGCCAGTTTGGGCGGATGGGGATTTCATTATTACAGGAATTTCTTCAAACCCAATGTTACAACAGGTGATAAGACTTCTACCTATATTTATATTCATACAGGCTCTGATTTCAATGCCCTAAAAAAGATGCTCTATGGACAGCATTACCTTCGGGATCTGCACTCTTTTGAGCTGGTGGCAAAGAAAAAGAAATACGATGGCAGGGTCAGGCCGGGAAGGTTCAAGATCGTTGACGGGATGAATAACAACGAATTGGTCAACCTGCTCCGGTCCGGCAAGCAGGATCCGGTAAAGGTGATCGTGCAGAATGTCAGGGATCCTGAAGAATTCGCCGGAAAGATAGCCTCGCAGATCGAAGCTGATTCCATTTCCATTTTGAAACTTATGCGCGACCCCGGCTACCTCCTTGATTTCGATGTAACACCGGCCACCGTATTCACCCTTTTCATCCCTGATACATATGAATTTTTATGGAACACCTCGGCCGACCAGTTCATCCGGCGTATGTACAGGGAACGCCAGAAATTCTGGAATGATGAACGGCTGACACTGATGGATCAGGAAGGACTGGACATCAATGGAGTCATCACCCTGGCATCGATCCTTGAGAAGGAAACAGCAAAAAATACAGAGAAGTCAATCATTGCAGGAGTTTACCTTAACCGTCTTCGGAAAGGATGGCCACTGCAGGCCGACCCAACCCTGATCTATGCGTGGAATGATTATTCGATCAGGCGGGTGCTAAATAAACATAAAGAGATTGAATCACCTTATAACACTTATAAGTTCACCGGCCTCCCGCCCGGTCCCATCTGCCTTCCCTCGGTTGCTTCTATCGATGCCGTGTTGCATTATGACCATAATCCTTACATGTATTTTTGCGCGAAAGACGATCTTTCCGGGTATCATAATTTCTCTGTAACCTTGGCAGAGCACAACCGGAATGCCCAACGTTACCAGGCAGCGCTTAGGAAAATGAATATTCACTGATAATAATTATGCCCTCATCCCAAGGGCTTTCACCGTAGGCTATTCCTATATAAGCCGTTGATAATTAACGCTCTGCGTAAATTCGCTTTTAATCAGCGAAAATCTACTAGAAAAATATTAAAAGTCTGAATTCCTCACTGATTCATTTTAGAGCTAAACTTTATAATCTACCCCATGACTAGTTTCAAAAGAAAATTTCTTTTTATCTTTACATGAATTATACGGACCTGTTCCGGAACAGCTATATATAAAACTTTACTGCTAAGCGGAAAAACCATGGAAGAACAATCACAACAACCTGCAGGAGGCAACTTTTACCACTCACCACTCCAGGTGAATCTGCCCAATTCGAATACCATCCTTATTCTCGGGATCCTGTCACTGGTATTTTGCTGGTGGCATATTATTTCAATCATCGGTATTGTATTGAGCATTGTCACCCTGTCATTGGCAAGGAAAGAACTTTTCCTGTTCTATGCACAGCCAAATAATTTTACAATCAGTTCCCTTAATAATGTGAAAGCGGGAAGGGTTTGCGCCATCATCGGCCTGATCATTTCGATTTTGGTTTTTATTGTTGCACTTCTTACGATCATAGGTTTATTTGCTCTCCTGCCATTCTGGGGCATGGTTGATTAAAATATGAAAATACTTTCAATTGATAAGATTCGGGAGGCGGATCTTTTTACGATCCAAAACGAGCCCATCGCAGGTATCGACCTGATGGAACGTGCGGCCAATGCCTGTTTTTACTGGCTGATAACAAACATACCCAATCATAAAAAGATCAGGGTCATTTGCGGGACCGGTAATAATGGTGGCGATGGTCTGGCTATTGCAAGACTGATGGCTTTAAAAGGCTATTCAACAGAAGTATTTCTCGTTGGAGCTCCCGGGAAACTGTCTCATGATTGCAGGATCAATTATGACCGGCTTTTAGAGATGACTTCGATTAAGTGTAAAGTAATTAAAGAAAAAGATCATCTCCCTGACTTTGATGCCGGTGAAGATATCGTGATCGATGCCTTGTTCGGCAGCGGGCTTACCAGACCTGTTACTGGTTTTTTGGCCGGTGTGATACGGCACATCAATGATCAGCGATCCATTACCATCTCCATTGATGTTCCTTCTGGATTGTTTTGTGATGAAACGGTTGCGGTTTCTCCTGACACTGCAATCATTCATGCCGATCATACCCTGACATTTTCTCCTCCCAAGCTTGCATTCTTCTTTCCTGAAAATGACCAGTATGTCGGTAACTGGCATGTTCTGGACATCGGGATCATGCAGGAATTCATAGATAACACGGAGACCCGTTATAACTATATAACAGGTCCTGATTGTAAGAAGATACTCAAAAAGCGGAACAAGTTTTCACATAAGGGAACTTTCGGACATGCTTATCTCATTTGTGGCAGCAAGGGAAAAATGGGTGCTGCTGTGCTGGCCGCAAAAGCCTGCTTGAGATCCGGGCCGGGGTTGGTGACAGTACATGTGCCGCGAAGCGGAAATACTATCCTCCAGACTGAAGTGCCGGAAGCCATGCTTGATATTGATGCAGATGAGGAGATATTTTCCGGGATCTCTGATCTTTCTGCATATTCTTCCATCGCCATTGGTCCCGGCATTGGCATGGCTGATGCTACACGACGGACATTGAAACTCCTGATACAGAACTCAGATATCCCATTGATCTTAGATGCAGATGCGATCAATATCCTTGGTGAAAATAAGACATGGATCCCATTCGTTCCAAAAGGCAGTATATTCACCCCCCATCCGAAAGAATTTGAACGCCTGGTTGGAAAATCCTCCAATAATTTTGAGCGGAACAAGATACAACGTGAGTTCTCGATAAAACATGGTGTGTATGTCGTGTTAAAAGGCGCCAATACTGCCCTCACGACACCCGACGGCAATTGCTGGTTCAACACTACCGGCAACCCGGGGATGGCTACTGGGGGAAGTGGCGACGTTCTGACAGGGATCCTTGCCGGGATCAAAGCACAAGGATATTCATCATTGGAAACATGCCTGCTTGGTGTTTATATTCATGGACTTGCGGGTGATTTTGCTGCTAAGGAGTTGGGCCAGGAAGCTCTGATTGCCGGGGATATCGTTCAACATATGGGAAACTCATTTTTATCATTATATGGAGAACTCTGAAAAATCAGAACTGGAGAGAATGGTACTTGCTCCGTACATTCAAAAAAGTACTGCCCTTCGCGGGAAATACCGCTTTGTGGGAGGGAACCAGTTCCGGCATGCGCTGGGCACCTTTGCCATCTTGCTTGACTACCATTATATGGACCCTGTGCTTCTTAAGGCTTCGATCATACACGATGTTTTCGAGGATTCAAATGATGTAAGACCAGATGAGATCGTCTATCTTGATTCCGATGGCCCTGAAGTTTATAAACTGGTGATGGAAGTTACACGGACTATCAATGAATCCAAAGACCAATACCTTGAACGGGTGCTGACTAAAGGATCGAAAAAAGCCAAGATATTGAAGTGTGCCGACCGGATTTCAAACCTTACCGATCTCCATCCTGATATATTCGACAGGCAATTCGTTCTCAGGTATATTGAGGAAACAAAAAAATGGGTGATCCCAATGGCGATGGAAGTGAATGAGAATATGTTGATCGAGCTTAAGGACCTCATCAACCGCAGGGAAGCCAACATGGAAACAATGGGTCACGTCTGGCCCCTGCCAAGAAAAGACAGCTGATCAGTTTGCATGAACCTCATCGATGAGGTCTTCTTCGATTTTAAGATTATCGATGATAAAACCCTGGCGGTCAGGTGTGTTCTTCCCCATGTAAAACGATAACAGGTCATTTACGGGTGAATCTTTGGAAAGGATCACGGGGTCCAGCCGCATGGTGGAACCGATAAAATACCTGAATTCATCGGGAGAGATTTCGCCAAGTCCTTTAAAACGGGTTATCTCGGGATTCGGTCCCAATTTTTCAATGGCATCTTTCCTTTCCTCTTCAGAATAACAGTAAATGGTCTTTTGCTTGTTCCGCACCCTGAACAAAGGTGTCTGAAGGATATAAAGATGTCCATTCCTGATCAGATCCGGATAAAACTGTAGAAAGAAAGTCAGCAGGAGAAGCCGTATATGCATTCCATCGACATCGGCATCGGTGGCGATCACTACATAATTGTACCTCAGGTTTTCCAGGCCTTCTTCTATGTTTAGCGCCGAATGCAGGAGGTTAAATTCTTCATTCTCATAAACTACCCTTTTACTCAGTCCATAACAATTAAGGGGTTTCCCTTTCAGGCTGAAAACAGCCTGGGTATTTACATCCCTGGATTTGGTTATCGACCCGCTTGCAGAATCGCCCTCAGTGATAAAGAGCGTTGATTCATAGCGCCGCTCATCATGATTATCATAATGTAGACGGCAATCCCTTAGTTTTTTATTGTGCAGGCTGACCTTCTTGACACTCTCCCTGGCAATCTTTTTAATATTGGCCCATTCCTTCCTTTCCTTTTCCGACTGCATGATCTTGTGAAGCAGCGCTTCAGCCGTATCGGGATTCATGTGAAGAAAGTTGTCCAGGTGTTTCTTCACAATATCCATAATATAGTTGCGGATGGATTGTCCATCGGGTTCGATGTTCTGTGAACCAAGTTTGGTCTTGGTCTGCGATTCAAAGACCGGTTCCTGTACCTTGATGCTTAGCGCTGCAACCATGGAAGCCCGGATATCTCCTGTCTCGAAATCTTTTTTATAAAAATCACGGATGGTCCTGACGATGGCTTCACGGAATGCTGCCTGGTGGGTGCCTCCTTGCGTGGTATGCTGGCCATTCACAAAAGAATAATATTCTTCACCGTACATCTCACAATGGGTAAAGGCAAATTCGAAATCTCCTTCCTGCAGATGTACGACAGGATAAAGTACCGGGGTATCGATATAACTTGTCAACAGGTCGAGAAGTCCGTTCTGGGAATGAAAACGCTCGCCGTTGAAGATGATGGTAAGCCCTGTATTCAGAAATACATAATTCCAGAGCATTTTCTGGACATATTCGGGGATAAAATGATACTTGCCAAAAATTTCCTCATCAGGAACGAAGGTGACAATAGTGCCTGTCCTCAGATCTGATTTTTTCTCCTTCTCCTCATTGATCAGCTCACCCCTCCTGAACTCGACAACCTTTGAGATCCCATCACGCACCCCCTGTACCTTAAAATAAGAAGAAAGCCCGTTGACAGCCTTTGCTCCTACCCCGTTCAGCCCTACCGCTTTTTTAAAGACACTGGAATCATATTTTGCCCCGGTATTGATCTTGGAAACACACTCAACGATCTTTCCAAGAGGCATGCCCCGGCCAAAATCACGCACACATACCTGCTGGTCTTTGATGGTGACCTCGATAGTCTTGCCGAATCCCATCACAAACTCATCAATGGAATTGTCGATGATCTCTTTGATCAGAACATAGATGCCGTCGTCAGGAGAAGAACCATCTCCCAATTTGCCGATATACATCCCTGGCCGGAGACGGATGTGCTCTTTCCAGTCTAATGAACGGATACTGGCTTCGTTATAGACTTCCGGCATATTCATAAGTCAAAATTTAAGTGGTGCAAAGATAGAAGAAAGAAAGTTCGGGTAAATACGCTGACGCGAAGAGTTATGAATTACTTATTCACAATCGAATGACCTGCCATCCAGCATCATGATATGACCTTTCTCATCTCATTAAAGACCAGCTTGAAGTCACTCTTTCTCAACAGGAAATCATAAGGCCTCAGAGTCGTAATCCTAATGAAAACAACAAACTGATATACAGTTGCCGCGATATATGAAAAAGTGGCAGATAATCCTGCCCCGATAAGTCCGAATCGGGGGATTAGGAAAATACAGAGAATAACAGTGATAATCAGTCCGATGGCTGCACTGATGGTATTATGGACAGGTTTACCCAATCCGGAAAAATAAGGGCTCAGGTTGATGGAAATAGAAAATGTCAAAATACCGACTGCCAGTGAATACATTATCAAAGGGACCTGTCTGAATTCAGGCTTGAAGATAAATGCGAAGAACACATGGAGGAGGACAATAATAAGAACCAGTGAAAGTAAAGTCAGTATAAATGAGATCTTTACAAGGTTCAGCGTAAGCTTAGCTGCATAATTTTCATCTTTTTCATTCGATATCCTGGTATACTGGACAAGGTGTATGCTTTTGGCAATAAGCCAGATACTTTCTGAGAGTGACACTCCAACCGAATAAATACCTACCGCAGCCCTGTTCAGAAAGAACTCTATGAAATAGTAACTCAACCGGTAATTAAAAAATTGAAGGATGTTCCCTAATTGCATCACGGAGCCAAGATGAACCAATTCCCTTAAGACCTTGCTTGTTTCGGGAATATCCTTCTTTTTAAATGACGGCAGGATCAGAACGAGGCTTGCAAGGAATGTAAAAATATAAGAAATGTACAATCCATAAACATATGCAATGACTTCCCTGTTCTTCAATCCGAAGAAAAAAAACATCAGGACGGCAAACAGGATCACAACCTGCAGCAAACTGATAATATTATAGATCCGGATCCGCTCTTCTCCCAACAAAACCATGAAGTTAATGGTGAACAACGACAACAACAGGGCAAGGAAAAACACATGGATTGCATAACCCGATGGGATCAGGTGCAGGATTCTCAGAATGAAGGTCCCCAGTGCTGATATCAGGATTGCCCAGCCGCAGGATGGCAAAAAGATCTTTATCAGTTGTGTCCGGGGTAAAAAGTAAACAAGGGCTCCGCCCCCAACCAGGTTACTGACTAATTGTAAAATAGCGATCGCCAGAATGATCAGGTTGATAGTGCCAACTTTCTCAGCGCCCAGGTGATGAGCATTTACAAGCACTATGATCAGTGTAAAAAGAGCCACCAGCATGCGCGTTGTGATCGTACTGAGAATATTCTTTAGCATGACGGCAAGTTTAGCAGGCAAGCCATTGATCAGGTCCTCCCGCTATTATGGTTATTCTTCAATAATGATTTCTGATAGATTTCGAACAGTTTATCTGCAATAGTTTTATTGTCGAATTTATTGAGAACAGAATTTCTGATCACTTGCGGGTCATAGGAACTGCATTGATCCAGCATCCTGTCTATTGCTTTTCCCAGCTCTTTGTCGTCTCCCGGTGGAACCATGATCCCATTGGTTTCATTGATTACTTCGGGAACGATGCCTACATTTGTGGCTACAACCGGGATCCCGCAAGAAAGACATTCAATGACGACAGTTCCAAAGGTCTCATAATTACTCGATAACACCATGAAGTCAGCTGCCTGGATTTCCTTTACAAGTTCCTTTTGTTCTTTCAGCCCGGTAAAGTAGACTATTTTATCCAATAGACCAAGTTCATCTGACTTCTTTTTCCACAAATTGAATTCCGGTCCGTCCCCGATGAGATAACATTCAAAATCAGATCTTTCCCCTGTAAGCTTTTTAACAGCATTAAGAAATCCCGAAATATTCTTTGGCCTGTCTTCGAAACAGGAAATATGAATGAACCTTTTGATATTTTTCCCGGCATGACTCACTCCTATAACAAACAGGTCTGTATCTACCGGGTTAGGGATCACAAAAAAATCCGGGTTCCAAAGACCGGATCTCAACATTGCCGTTTTAAGGGTTTCTGAGACGGTGATCAGGGCAGCCGATGATCTTACCACCTGCCTGGTGATCATTTTCCGTACTACTCCGTGAAAAGAATCACTTGCAGGTAAATACCTTGACCAATGTTCCGTGATCACAAAAGGTATCCCATTCATTATTTTTTTAGCCAGGGTAACGATTCCTTCGCGGGTAAGGACATGAACATGAAGCAGGTCCGGCTTAAAATAGCGTAGCATTTTAAATCCGCGACTATGTGCACGAAAAAACCTGAATATGTTCAGAAAGCCGGAGAACAGGGGTATATGCGACTCCCTGTAATAAACCCTGATGACCTTTACTCCTCTTTCTTCGGTACAATCGATCTCATATTGGTCAGACGCATCTTGATCAGCATGAACATACAATACTGCAATATTGCAATATAAAGAGATCGCTTCGGCTTGCTTTTGGATGAACAATCCAGGCATAGGGTCATAACGATGGGGGTACCAGCGGGGCAGGAAAAGAATATTTAATCGTTCATTCAATGGTCGTTATATTCGATTACTGGAAAACAGAGATTCAAAATTATAAATTATTGACGAGTACCATTTCCACAAGGCCGATTGCATTCATTAACCTTTCCCGCCCTGTCCCCGACACAACTTCAAACGGTAAACCACGCCTGGTAAGTTCGTCATGATAAAGATCAAACAATTTCTCCCTCATATGAGGGCTCTCACGCTGGGGATCAGCTTCCCACGGCAGGTCTATGTCGCATAAAAGAAAAAGATCATACCTGTTCTCTTTAATCTTTTGGAGTATCCAGGGATCGCAATTACCATATTTCACTTCACTCCAGATCTTTGTCACGATCAGCTCGGTGTCGCAAAAAAGCAGGTGTTTTGCATGCTGAAGCCATCGCTCTTCTTCATTGATCTGCCATTTGGCAATCTTCAAAATATCTTCCTGGTTGTAAGGACGATCAAGACGATCAATATATTCCCTTGCAACCTCCGGGACAAAAACCGTATTATAATGCTCCGCCATCTCTTTTGCAAGTCTCGATTTCCCTGTCGACTCTGGTCCCGTAACCGCAATTTTGAGTATTCTCTTCAACATTTACAGTAAATTACCACCACCAAAGGTGGTGGCTTTAAGAAAAACAACCCTCTAAAAGAGGGTAAAATCGGAACGATCATGTTCCATCTTGCGTTCTTCTTCTTCTTGATATTTCACATACCGGTGAATCATTTCTTCGTTGATGCCAACAGTATTTACAAAATAGCCTCTCGCCCAAAAATGATTCCCCCAATAAGGTTTCTTCTTCAAATTGGGATGACTTTTGAAAAGTCGGATAGCTGTCTTTCCTTTCAAGATACCCATGAAGTCTGAAACTGACAATCGGGGTGGAATGGAAACAACCATGTGAACATGATCTATTTGAACACTTATCGCGTCGATCTCAACCTCTTTCCAACTACAAACTTGCCTGATGTCCTGTTCCACAACTGCTGCGATTTCCCCACTCAATATCCGATATCGATACTTGGGTGTGAAAACTATATGATAATCACATTTATAGACTACATGCGTTAATCTACGATATTTGCCCATGGGGCAAATTTAAGAAAATGGTTAAAACCCTAACATACATTACCGCCGTCTTAGACGGCGGGTTATTAAGTTATACTTAACACTTTACACTTTACAACCCAATACCCTCGCATTACGCATCACGATCCTCACTGCTCACAGCTCACTGTTCACTGCCCCCAGTTTCCCCCTCCATTCAAGATACCCCAGCACCGCGATCACAGTAAAAACAAGGAACTGGAAACTGCTGAAATAAAGTTTTTCATAAGCAAAAAGGAAGATAGATATAACGTCTCCTGCGATCCAAAGTATCCAGTTCTCGATCTTTTTTCGGGCAAGGAGCCACATCCCGATGATATAAATGGACGTCGTAATGGCATCCCATGCCGGAACGATGCTGTCAGTGTATTTCTTAAGAAGCATCCATAAAACAACAAAGAAGAACAGGATGGCCGCACTGTTCCCTATCCGTTCTTTTTTTGAACATTCCGTGATCTTTATCTTCTCTTCATTATCGCCTGTCCTGAGCCAGTTGTACCACCCATAGACACTCATCACAAAATAGAAAAAGTTGATCCCCGCATAGGCATATAGTTTAGCCATAAAGCAGATATAAATATAAATCAGGACGTTAATTATGCCAAAGGGAAATGCCAGTATGCTTTCCTTTTTCATTGACCATACGGAAAGCAGGCCGAAGATTACGGCAACGAGTTCGACAGGCGTTGTTTGAATAGGGCCAACCTGGATCAGGTAGTGCAGGAACATCATCTTTTTAACTTATTTCGTTTTTGTTTATCATGACTGCGGCATTACTATCATGCTTCAAGAAAGCGTTTCAGCATTCGGTCAACGTCAGGTTCAACCTGGAAGAACTGGCGAAAGCTGGCTGCTGCCTGTCGCACCACCATTCCACCACCGCCAATTACTCTGCAGCCACGGCGCTTGGCTTCTTTTAAAAGCACAGTCTCTAATGGGAAGTAAACAATATCTGATACCCACATGGACGAATGGATAAGCTTTGTATCAACAGGTATCCCAGGCATTTCTGTCATGCCAACCGGGGTAGCCTGGATAAACCCGTCAGTCCCATGCAAAGCAGATTCCGGATCAGCACTCACAAATACTGATTTGCCCGGGAATTTTTTTTTCAAATGGTCAGCAAGACTTTGAGCCTTGTGTCTGACGATATCAAAAAGTCTGAGTTCTTTTGTACCCATTTTAAGCATGGCATAGGCGATTGCACGACCAGCACCACCGGTACCGATGATTGCAACATGATTGAATGGCGCTCCGGGGAGATTTGCCTGAAAGTCATCTGAAAACGCTGACCAGTCAGTGTTATCTCCATGACGTTTTTCCTCGCGGAATACGATTGTATTTACAGAGCCTATATTTTTTGCATCTTCGCTCAGAGTGTCCATTATCTTTACAGCATCTTCTTTATATGGATGCGTTATATTGAGTCCTGAAAAACCGAGAGATTCGGCAACAAGCAAAACAGATTCCAAGAAAACTTGGTTTCTCTTTGGTTGAGCAAGATCAATTATCCGGTAAGTAAGTTCCAAACCAAGTGCTGCTGCTTCCTGTTCATGAATCTGGGACGATAAGGACCCTTGTATATTTTCGCCAACAAGACCCGCAAGCAATTTTACAGAACCTCTCATTATATTTTTAAGTATTTATAATTAAATGATGCTGATGCATCTCTCGACAGATTGGACATTATTACCACTAAGTCAAAAAAAAATATTATCTCCCAAGAATGAATTTCAGTGGCTTTTTGAGTCCGGTCAGGTCAAGGACCCTGATAACACTCTTCCTGCATTTTCGTATTTTCAGTATATGCCTGATACGCTGGCTGTCTTCCCCTATGTAACAGATCGTCGATTTAACATTATAGAGAAAAAACTTATCACGAATCTTTAAAAAATCTTTTCTTTTCCAATTGTACCGGTGAGTTTCATATGGGTTTCCATAAATATCTTCCTGCTCTGACATGACCCGTGGGACTGCAATAATGATGTTTCTGCCACATCTCCGGCATTCTTCCAATACCTTCAATCCGTCATCATATGTGAAATGTTCCAGAACATCGATCATCAGTATGAGGTCGTACCTGTCTGTCATTCCCGGCAAAATATCCTTTGCATCACCTGTAAATATATGATCGTAGATGAGCCGATGAATCGGACTCACGTAAGCGTCGAATGCCTCGATCCCATCGATCTGCCTTTTGCGTGAATCATAGACTGACCCCTGTTCCCAGAGTTCCAGGTATTCCCTTGCAAGGAAGCCGTACTTGCCATAACCAATTCCTATGTCCAGGAGTTTCTTGGGGTTGGTCTCAATGATCAGCTCAATGATCTCATTCAGCTGGTAATGATGGCTGGAAGGCATGTTCCGTTGATTTTATTCTTTCCGGACAAAAATAAGGCTTTTCAAAGTGGTTTAAGTAAAAAGAATAAATAAAATAAGACTTTCTTTGCCTCGTCATGTTCTTTTTACTGCCTCGCAGACTTAATAAAAAGTTTATCTTTGTTCACTTTTCTCAGGAATTCCACGACAGGATGATGCATCTCATAAATCAACTGATCAATTTTATTCTTCACATTGATACTTTCATGGAAGGATGGATCAATGTTTATCAGAATTGGACCTATCTGATCCTTTTTGTGATCATTTTCTGTGAAACCGGGCTCGTTGTAACGCCTTTTCTTCCGGGAGATTCTTTACTGTTCGCAGCAGGCGCATTTGCTGCAAAGGAATCCCATCCCCTGAACATAGCAATCATTGTCTTTTTGCTTATTGCAGCTGCATTTTCGGGAGATAATACAAATTATTTCATTGGCCGGTTCATCGGGTTGAAAGTTTACGAAAAGGACTATAAACTGATCAAAAAAGAGTACCTCAATAAGACACATGATTTCTATGAGAAACACGGAGGTAAAGCCCTGATCATTGCACGTTTTATGCCGATCATCCGCACCTTTGCACCCTTTGTTGCCGGTGTCGGTACTATGAAATACCTACGATTTTTCTCGTTCAGCATTATTGGGAATATTTCCTGGGTCAATCTGTTTGCATTCGGGGGATTCTACTTTGGTAATATCACCTATGTAAAAAGCCATTTCTCCCTTGTCATACTGGGGATTATTTTTATTTCTCTTCTCCCCGTGATTTCAGCTGTTATTAAAAATTTTGTGGAGCGCAGGAAAACCTGAATACAGGCAGACATGCAATGTAACTTTCTGAAAATTACCTTGTTTGTCGATAAAAAGGCGCCTCAATCAATATGTAAAGGTGAAAGTAATTATAACTGTCATCATTCCAGGCGACGATAATCCGAATAAGATTTATTTATGGCCTTTTCTATTTTTTCCTGGAGATGACTTTCTGAACAGCTTTTACAATGTCGGCTGCTTCAAGTCCAAATTTTTCCATAAGTTCTTCCGGTTTACCGCTTTCTCCGAACTGATCATTTACGGCAACTATTTCAAGAGGCAACGGATTTTCCAGAACAAGCAATTGAGCGATGCTGTCACCCAATCCACCATTCATCAAATGTTCTTCAGCGGTTACTGCACAATGCGTTTTTGCAACGGATGCCAGGATGGCTTCCCGGTCCAGTGGTTTGATCGTATGTATGTTGATTATTTCAGCATGGATTCCGTTAATTTCCAGGATCTTGCATGCCTCCAAGGCCTTCCATACCAGATGCCCGGTGGCAAAGATTGAAACATCCGATCCTTCATTCAAAAGGACAGCTTTCCCTATTACAAATTCCTGGTCAGGAGAGGTAAAGTTCGGGACTTTCGGCCTTCCAAAACGGAGGTAAACAGGACCAACATATTTGGCGATAGCCATGGTGGCTGCTTTTGTCTGGTTAAAGTCGCAGGTGTTGATGACGGTCATCCCCGGGAGCATTTTCATAAGTCCGATATCCTCGAGGATCTGGTGGGTCGCACCATCTTCCCCAAGGGTAATGCCGGCATGAGAGGCACAGATTTTTACATTCTTCAAGGAATATGCAATAGATTGCCTTATCTGATCATAAACTCTGCCCGTTGAAAAGTTGGCAAATGTCCCGGTAAATGGGATCTTCCCTCCTATGGTCATCCCCGCAGCAATGCACATCATATTGGCCTCGGCAATGCCGACCTCGAAAAACCGCTCAGGAAACTGTTTTGCAAAGGCATCCATCTTCAACGAGCCGGTAAGATCAGCGCAAAGAGCTACCACATCCTTATTCTGTTTTCCAAGTTCCAGTAATGCTTCCCCGAATCCTGATCGGGTATCTTTAGACCCTGTATTGGTGTATTCCTTCATCTCTGTCTGTTTCTATATCTGTTCAATATTCTTTATTTGCATTTCATATTTTACATTTTCACGGTAATCGTTTCTCCGCCTTCCACTGTAAAAGACTTTTCTGTTGTAAACTCAGAACGGTTTGAAAATTTTGAACGGAATACCACTCTGTATTTTCCCGGTTGTAAAAAAAGGGTTTCCTGTTGCTGGGGATTATCCTTCAGGTTATAAAGCCAGGTCAGCTGACCATTATTATCCTGATAAACACTTCCATAGCCATTGGTAGTACGCTGGATCACGGCTTGGCCGGGAACCGGGATCTCTACCGTGGTAGTGTGGCTTTGTTCTATGACAACGTTCTTCACCTGAATCCTTGGGAGACAGAGTACTTCCACATCATAGTTTCCTGTCAGGTATTTTTCCACCTGGTCAAACTGCTGGATGTTTAATGTTTCCTTTTCATCTTTTTTACGAATCAAGACAGGGAGATATTTAATGGTCATATTTCCACTTGTTTTGAATGCCAGGTACCCCTGAGGTACTTCAATCGCAATTATATTATGTTTGCCCGGTGTGAGCCTGACTGAATCTTTACGGACCGGTGGGATTGTGTTAACTACGATATCATAAGTCAACATGGGATCAATCTCGAGTGTATCAGGGAGTCCTTTGTTATTAAAGGAATGGATAAAATTATTCTCGATTTTTCCGGATACATGATCGTAAAACGTCATATTGACATTTGTTTCTGTGGGTTTGCCATACTGGTCCAGAAGATTAACCTGTGCAGTGGTAGCATTAAGGGCACGTGAAATAACGATATTCAGGGCAAGTGTAAACTCTTTCTCACTGGTCGCATCAAAATAGGTACCAACGCAATCAAAGGACTCGGCAAAATTTTTGCCTATGCCAATGATAAAAGGTTTCAGGATGATACCTCTTTTCTGCAGATCATGAGAAACCAGACAGGGATCTCCATTACATTCTTCCATTCCGTCAGTGATCAGGATGATGATGTTGCGGCAATTATCGCAAGGTGAAAAATCATTCTCTGCCTGTTGGAGGGAACCTGCGATTGGCGTGGTTCCTTTTGGAACAATGGTTTTTAAGACATGCTTGATCCTTGTGAAGTTATCAGGTGCAAAAGGAACTTCAAGTTTGGTATCGCTGCAATCCTGGGGAGGGAATTGTTTTTGGTGCCCGAATACGCGTAAGGCAACCTGGAGATTCCTGATATTTTTCAGGCTGTCGAGAATGTTGAGAAAGAGGTGGGATGCAATGTTGAATTTGGTATCGCTTTGCCACCTTCCATACATGCTCTGGGAAGCATCAAAGACGAACAGGATCCTGGTCAGTGGCTTTGGCTTTGCATTTTCCACTTGTCCCTGTCCGAATCCTCCGGAAAGAAAGACAAGGAGAAGTATGACTATAAGATCTGTTCTTTTCAACAACTTTCTATTAATGGTAAAATAAACGTTTTCATGTTCTCACCACAAAATGGATTTTATGAGTTATCATTGGTCTAGTAATCTCCCAGGGTCTCTTCCAATTGTGACAGGGCTTTTTCAGTCTGTGCGTCATTTGGGGCTACACCATGCCATTCATGGTTGTCCTGCATGAAATCGACACCAAATCCCATGATGGTTTTCATGAGTACCATGACTGGTTTTTCCTTTCCACTGGCCACCTTGGCAAGTAGCATTTTCTCGCGGATATCCGCCATATCGTTCCCATTCATTCTGATGACAACCCATCCGAAAGCCTCGAACTTCGCCTTAAGATCCCCCAGATCAATCACTTTTTCTACCGGGCCGTCAATTTGCTTTCCATTCTCATCCACAATGGCAATCAGGTTATCCACCTTATGTGCCGCAGCGAACATCGCTGCTTCCCAATTCTGTCCCTCCTCCAGTTCACCATCACCCATGAGGCAAAATACACAATGTTGGTCCTTGTTTAATTTTTTAGACACCGCTGCTCCGATTGACACCGATAAACCCTGTCCCAGGGAACCGGAAGCCATCCTGACTCCGGGTAATTTCTCTTGTACCGATGGGTGCCCCTGTAACCTGGTATTCAGCATGCGAAAAGTTCCCAACTCATGATAATCAAAATAGCCATAGCGGGCAAGCACGCTGTACCAGGATGGAGAAATATGCCCATTGGAAAGGAAGAACAGGTCCTCCCCCGATCCGTCCATGGTAAAGTTCCTTGGATCCGGCTTCATGATTCCGAAATAAAGTGCCGTGAGAAAGTCTGCACAGCCAAGCGATCCTCCCGGGTGACCTGAAGCCGCTCCGTGAGTCATCCGGATAATATCGCGGCGTACCTGTGTGGAAATTCGTTGTAGATCAGTGGTTGAAGGCATTTAATGAGTTATTTGTTTAATAATTAACTGCTTATCTGTGGATGCAGAAAAGTATTAAAATTTCAAAATTATTATAATTCAACAGCACCTCTACTAAATGTTCATAAATATGGAAAAGATTTAACGAACCGATCTGCATTTTTATTTCTTTTGTGGTGTGCAGATCAAGAATTGAAGATGAAAAGAAATCATGTCCTTTCGGTAACTGTTTTTTTCCTGGTTTGGTTCGCCAGTCCATCTTTAATGGCATCCCAGCCTGTCCCGGACATCGATTCCACATGGGTCGACTCTGTATTCAAGTCACTCACCCCTGACCAGCGTATTGCACAACTATTCATTATCCGCGCATTTTCCGACAAGGATTCGGTTTACAATGATAGTCTTCTCAATCTTATAAGAAAATGGAATCCGGGAGGACTTTGTTTTTTTAAAGGAGGTGTCCGGCGGCAGGCATCACTCACCAATACCATTCAGCATGTAGCGCAGACACCTTTATTGATAGCCATCGATGCAGAATATGGATTAGGGATGCGACTTGACAGTGCTTTTTCATTTCCACGGGCTATGACGTTGGGAGCATTGCCTGATGATTCACTGATTGGAGAGTTGGGTGCACAAATTGCAAAGGATTGCAGGAGGATGGGAATTCACCTGGATTTTGCACCTGATGTCGATATCAATAACAATCCAGATAACCCTGTGATAGGGTCAAGGTCCTTTGGTGAAGACCCAAAAATGGTCGCGCACAGAAGTATCATTTTTATGAAAGGTTTGCAATCCGGTGGGATACTGACCACAGCAAAGCATTTTCCCGGTCATGGTGATACCGACAAAGATTCACATCTTACCTTACCAATCATTACTCAATCAAAGGAAAGGCTTGATTCTATTGAGCTCCTTCCATTCAGAGAAGCAATCCGGAACTGGGTCGATGGGATCATGGTCGCTCACCTGTTCATCCCTGCCCTTGATTCAACGAAAAACACCGCTGCCACACTTTCAAAAAACATTGTGACCGGAATACTAAAGGAAAAAATGGGATTTAAAGGATTTGTAATTACGGATGCCCTTGATATGAAAGGTGTCACCAATTATTTCAAACCCGGTCAGATTGAAGTTAAAGCTTTGTTGGCCGGAAATGATATTCTACTCCTGCCGAAGAACCTGGAAACAGCTATGAATGCTATCCGGCAGGCGCGTGACAGCGCCCTGATTCCACAGGCACTTGTTGATCAGAAATGCCGTACTATCCTTAGCCTTAAGTACAAAGCAGGGCTTAATCACGTAAAACCAATCTCACTGACTAACCTGCCGGAAGAATTAAACGAGGTGAGTTCTGAAATACTTTCCCGAAAGATCTTCCGGGAATCGATTAGCCTTGTCAAAAATGAAAATCATCTGGTTCCGGTCAGCTTCCTTGACAGGAGGAAGATCGCAGTGATTTTTATCGGCGATACAAACTTACAACCCTTCCAGGAAATGATTTCACGCTATGCACCGGTAAAGATCATTTCATTACCTGCTTCCTTTCCCATGTTAAAAACGGATTCGCTGATTAACGGGTTGAAAGATAATGACCTTATCATCATTGGACTTCACTGTAACCAGGGAATGATCTCAAAACAATACGGAATACAAGACTGTGCTTTTAAGCTGATCGATACCTTATGTTTGACAAAGAAAGTCATTCTTGATGTTTTTGGAAGTCCTTATGCATTGTCCTTTCTGAAGAATACAAGCAATTTAGAGGCTATCATTGCATCTTACCAGGATTGCAGGGAATCGCAATTGCTTTCTGCCGGACTTATCTTTGGTGCAATTAACGCCCGGGGCCATCTGCCTGTGACAGTATCTTCTGTATTTCCAATTAATACAGGGATTTCTACCACGGCTACGCGGTTGGAATACGTGTTGCCTGAAGAGGCAGGTATTCCGTCAGTTAAATTAAAGATCATCGATTCAATTGCATTATCGGGAATCAATGAAAAAGCATATCCGGGATGCCAGGTCGTATTTGCCCTTGACGATAAGATATTCTACAATAATTCATTTGGCCATCCAAGATATGAAGATACCGTCAAGGTTATCAATACTGACATTTATGACCTTGCCTCGCTGACAAAAGTAGCTGCTACAACGTTAGCTGTTATGAAACTTTATGAAGAGAAGAAGATTTCTCTTGATGAAAAACTGGGAAAATATCTTCCGGAAATGAAGGGATCGAATAAACAGGATCTGACTATCCGGGAGGTGATGACTCACCAGGCCGGGTTGCAGGCATGGATTCCATTTTATCTCAGAACACTTCACAATGGACAACCCGATACTGTAATTTATCATCATCAACAATCTGAGAACTTTCCTCTTCGGGTTGCAGAAAACCTTTATATCCGGAAAGATTATACGGATTCTGTCTACCGTGACATCATCAGTTCACCATTGCGATCAACTCGGGATTATAAGTACAGTGACATGGGGTTTTATTTATTGCGGCGTATAATTGAAAGGGTAACAGGAAAACCATTTGAGGATTATCTTTCCGCTTCTTTCTATCGGCCCCTTGGGTTGCTCACAACAGGATTCCTTCCACGCCGGCGTTTCCCCCTGAGCCGGATCATGCCAACGGAATACGACACTGTTTTCCGAAAACAGCTCATCCGCGGGGACGTTCATGATCCCGGCGCTGCAATGCTTGGCGGGGTTTCAGGTCATGCCGGACTTTTCTCAGATGCAGACGACCTGGCAGTGATCCTTCAGGTATTTTTAAATAACGGGGAATACGGCGGTAAACAATATTTTCTTCCCTCTACAATAAGAGAATTCACACGTGTACAATTTCCTGCAAACAGAAACAGAAGGGCATTGGGATTTGATAAACCTGCATTGAAATATACGTCCGAAGGACCTTGTTGCAAAAGCACTTCACCAGAAAGCTTTGGTCATTCAGGTTTTACAGGAACCTATGTTTGGGCTGATCCAAAATACCGTCTTAGTTATGTATTCCTTTCTAACAGGGTTTATCCGGATGCATCAAATGAGAAAATTATTGAGATGAATATCAGGACAAAAATCCATCAGGCAATGTATGATATATTGGAATCTGCATATATGAAGAAATAATTATCTTTGCAGCCTTTTAAGTTATTACAATCTAAACATGAAGGAAACATCGAAAAACTGGCTTATCTGGACCTTCGCAATCATTTTGACGGTGATGCTTGCCGGGTATCAGCGCAGAACAGGTCCCACCTATCCGATGCAAGTGAAAAAGGAAATCGGGCAAACGTTGATCAAAACTAAATTAATTCGTTCTTATGATGGGCAGGATGATGCTAAAGTTTATCTGAACATTCCTGATGTTTCCATTCAGGGAAAAATTCACTTCAGAAGATTCAGAAGCTATGATAAATGGTCGACAGCTTCACTAGTCCGCAAAGGTGACTCGTTAATAGGCAGCCTTCCACACCAGGATATTTCCGGGGAGGTGATATATTATATCACGCTCGTCAAAGGCAAGGAACTGGTGCTATTGAATGAAGATGCAGCAGTTCTGCGTTACAAAGGGCACATACCAATCCTTCTCCTTCTCCCCCATATCCTGATCATTTTTCTGGCGATGTTGTTTTCAACCATAACAGGACTCGAGGTGATCACCAATGGGAAACATACTTATCTATATACATGGATCACGATCATAACCCTTTTTATCGGAGGGCTGGTACTTGGACCTATTGTTCAGAAATATTCCTTTGGCGTTTATTGGGACGGCTGGCCTTTCGGACACGATCTGACCGATAATAAATCTGTTCTGGCTTTCCTGTTTTGGGTCATTGCACTTATTGCTCAATATAAGAACCGGGGAAAGAAACTATGGACCATTGTTGCCTCGGTCTTGATGATGATTGTTTTTCTGATCCCTCATAGCATGTTCGGATCAGAAATAGATTACACAAAACTTCCGAAAACAGAGCAGGTTGGCAAATAATTACCTACATATTGGTGATGAACCGTTAATTTTATGAACTTTATAAACTTTATGAATTAATCTGAACTATGGAAGTAACCTATGGAATAATAATTTTTACTGTTTTTGCTTCGATCGTTTGCTTCAACTACGAAGATTTATTCAATCAATTAAAATTTAATGCCTTTGATGTTAAGCACAGTAACCAGTGGTACCGTTTTTTTTCTTATGGTTTTTTACATTCAGGATGGGTTCACCTGATTATAAACATGTTAGTTCTTTATTCATTTGGCCGCCTGGTGGAGAATAGTTACAAGGTCCCGTCTTTCTTTGGTAGTAAATATATTCTTTATTATATTCTTTTATACATTGGAGGATTGCTGTTTTCTATCATCCCTGCCTACGGAAAGCACAAAAATGATGTTTTTTATAACGCTGTTGGCGCTTCTGGGGCTATATCTGCAGTTGTCTTCGCAGGCATTATAATATTCCCTAAAAGTCCTATTACTTTTTATTTCCTGCCAGTCGAAATTCCGGCCTGGATCTTCGGGATACTTTATATAATCTATGAATTTTACATGAGCAGAAGGGCCAAGGATAACATCGGCCATGATGCTCATTTCTGGGGAGCAATATATGGGGTGATCTTCACGATTGCATTAAAGCCCTCACTGGCTCTTTTATTTCTTCATCAAATCGGATTTCACTGATTCTTAAGTAACCTTATCCTCGCATCAACAACAGTCACTGAGTTTTCATTACCAAGGACGGGATTAAAATCGAGTTCTATGATTTCAGGTGCCGAATTTAACAAGGAAGAAAGCCTGATAATGACCTCCGCATATAGCTCTTCATTTACCCCTTTTTGTCCACGTACCCCTTTGATGATCTCATAGCTCTTAAGTCTCCGGATCATAGACAGGGCTTCTTCCATACCGACCGGCGATAATCCTGCCGCCACATCTTTCAGCACCTCGATGAAGATTCCACCCAATCCACAAAGAATCATATGTCCGAATTTAGGTTCATACTTGGCTCCCACAAATAATTCTGTCCCCGAAAGCATGGGCTGGATCAGAATTGCTGTAGTATCATTGATGCGAATCATCCGTTTAAATTCCCGTTTGACCTCATTTTCATCTTTGACATTTAATGCGACTCCACCAACATCAGATTTATGAACCGGTCCGACCACTTTCATGACTACCGGGAACCCCAGCAATTTTGCCTGCTTTATGGCATCGTCAGCGTCAGCCACGACTGCCTCACCTGCTCTTTTGATCCCGCTGGCATCCAGCAGCTCCCGGATCTCATCTGGTGGTATATAATCATCTTTTGCCTGGTCGATAACTTTCCTGATCCGGCGATGGTCAACTTTCATCATATGTGAATTCTCCGCAAAAGGATGGTTTGTGTTATGAACCCGTGCTAATGCATTCCCGAATACCACTTCATCCCTGAAAAATATTCGTCCCTTTGAGAGAAAGTCTTCTATCTCAGGGGCTGCGGTAAGAACGGAAGGAAGAATGGGGTAAATAGGCTTTACAGCCGTTTTCATCTTCTCATCCAGTACTGAATATGCATCGAAAACCTTGTTCAACCCAGGTGTTCCGAATATCACAGCCATTCCATCCACCAGATCAAAACGGTTTTCGCAATAATCGATGATCGTTGCAAGTTGTTGTGCAGTTCCGGTAGCAAGAAAATCGATGGGATTTGCCACTGAAGATCCCGGAAAAAGTTGTGAAAGTAATTCTTTCGCTTCTGGTCCTTCAATATGAGGTACATTCATTCCCCCGTTTGACAGGGCATCTGTCAGCATAACTGCCGGGCCGCCTGCATGTGTTATGATTGCAATATTTTTCCCGGCCATCTCAGGATACATAAAGACAGATGCAACTGCAATAAGGTCTTCCCTTCCAAAACAACGTACAATGCCGGCTTTCCTGAAAAGGGCATCTACAGCCACATCCGGACTTGCAAGTGCACCCGTATGGGAGGAGGCCGCCCTGCTTCCTGCCTCAGATGAGCCAGCTTTGACTGCTGCAATCCTGCATCCTTTTCTCACAAGTGATGAAGCATGCTTCAGCAATAATTGCGGCTTTGATACATTCTCTATGTAAATGAGTTTCACTTTTGAACTCTTCTCAGGGTCAAATGTCTCATCCAGGTATTGTAAAATATCTTCCACACCCATCTGTGCGCTGTTACCAACAGAAAATACACTTGAAAAGGTGAGTCCGTTAGAGATTCCAGCCTCCATAATAAAACAGGCCGTAGCTCCGGAACCGGAAATAAAATCACAACCCCTGGGATCCAGTCGTGGAATGGGTTTTGTAAAAACACCATGATAGAAAGGTGTCAGTACGCCAATGCAATTCGGGCCGATCAGCGACCCACCTACCTGGTTTATGCTATCCACTACTTTCTGCTCAAGGGCTTTTCCCTCTGCATTCTCTTCAGAAAAACCGGCAGACAGGATAATAAAAGCACGTGTGTTCTTATGTTTAACCAGGAGCTCAACGGTTTCAGGAACATACCTGGCAGCAATTGCAATGATGGCAAGGTCAACATCCGGCAAAAGAAAAGGATCGTTAAAACTTTTAATACCTTGTGTTTCAGGTTCCTTCAAATTAGTAACATAAAGTTCTCCCTTGAACCCGCCTTCAATGAGATTTCTCAACACGGCGCCTCCAGGTTTCTGGACATCATTCGAACCACCAATTACAACAATGCTTCTCGGATGGATAAGTTGATGGTTAATCATGAGAATGTTTTTGCGAAAATATCAAAAAAGGTTGAATGCAGCTAAAGAAACTTTATGAATGGCACGAAAGCGGCTGTTTTCTTTTTGTAGTCCTCCCAGTCAGGACGACCTTTGTATTTCCTCTCCAGCAGTGGAACCCCTGAAACAAAGCGCAATAACAGGGTCAAAATAACCGGGCTGAGGAGAGTTTTCCATCCTCCCGGATAATCCAGTGCAAAGAATGTAATGCCCCACCAAATCAAAGATTCACCAAAATAATTAGGATGACGCGTGATTTTCCAGAAACCTGTGGTCATAAGTTTACCTTTATTCCCCGGATTTTTTTTGAACAGCTTTAACTGATAATCGCTTGCTGCTTCAAATATAAATCCAATAAGAAAAACCACTATTCCGAGAAAATCCGTAAGTGCAAGGCCAACAGCCGGGGAGGCATTCACGTAATAAACAGGATATGAGATGATCAGCATTAATAAACCCTGCAACATGAATATCTGGAAAAAACTGCGCAGAACAAAATGTTTCCATTTATCACGCCAGATCTTATATCTGAAATCTTCATCTCTCCCCAGATTCCTCAACAGAATATGAATGCTGAGGCGTAAGCTCCAGGCAAGAACAGCAAGATCCATTAAAATCCTATGTAGATCAATGGTTCCACCTTTTACAAGTGAATATCCGGCTATGAGGGTAAAACCAAATCCCCAGAAGATATCAACGATAGAATTGTCTTTCTTTGCCATGGCAATTATAAAAGCAATCAGCATGTATGCAAAGATGAGGAGGGAAATTTCAAGGATAAAAGTCATGAAAGAAAAAATGAAGGGTTATCTGCTATGTTTTACAAAACAGATCTTGTGATCGCTATTCAAGCATGAAGGATACACAGGCTACACCCGGACCTGTGTTTGCACAAAGTGCCGGTGATGCAGGTGCTATGAAGGCCGGTTTCTGACCAGTGATGCGTTCCATCTGCATGGCGAACCACCCGGCAGTCTTAGAGTTGTCGGCATGCGTGATGGCATATCCCCATATTTTATTCTTCCGCGCGATTTTCTGAATACTCCTGATCGCCTTTTTCATGCTTCTCTTTTCGGTAAATGATTTCGAAGACAGGACGGTATGCCCTTCTTCATTCAGAATGATCACAGGTTTAAGGTCAAACAACCTGGCTAAGAAACTTTTAAATGCACTTACCCGGCCTGAGCGTATAATATATTTCAATGTTGTGACTGTCACCCGAATCTGTGTCTGTTTTACCCATTTATGGATTTGGGATAATATTTCTTCATGTGAGGTCCCTTTTTCAATTGCCTCTGCCAGGCGTAATATGATTAAACCCTGAGCTCCTGTAACTGTTCCGGAATCAATTACATCAATCTTTTTCCCTGTTCTTTCCGAAACTTCCTTTGCGGCCTGAAGGCTGCTGTTGAAAGTCCCGCTTAATGTCTTGCTCAGGTTCACTGCGATAACTGAAGAATAATGAGAACAGAGAAATTCATATTTATTCTGAAAATCACGGATCGGGGGTTGTGCTGAAGTAGGGTTCTGTTCTGATTTTTCAAGTAAAGAATAAAATTGCTCGGGCTGAATTGTATAGCGGTCAAGGTAAAAAGTCTCGCCGAAATGGAGGCTCAAAGGTACCATATGGATCTGCAAACGGTCAATTATCTCTTTGGGAAGATCACAACATGAATCTGTGAGGATTGCAATATCGTATTTACGGTTGCTCAGAATCTCATGCTGCATCACCATATCATCCACTTTCTGGTAAGTGATATTGCCAAAACGACGCAGGTAGGAAAAAAGTTCTGCCGGGAAATCTGTATGCATGTGGATCCTCATCTTTTGAGGAGATCCTGCAACGACCAGCGAGTCTCCGCAAACCTTGATGGCCCGGCTGATCTTTGATTTATCAAGATTCTCAGAACTTATAAGGGCCTCTGTGCAATACCTGAAGGAAATCTCGTCATGGGTAACAATATCGTCTTCTATTTTATCAGCTACCTGTTCCTGAATGGAAGCAGGTTTCACGCCACCTTTTGTAAAGAAATCGAGGATCCCTTCCAGAAATACAACAAAGCCTTTTGCTCCTGCATCAACAACATGCGAACGTGCAAGGACAGGCAGTTTTGCAGTAGTCTCGTCCAATGACTTCAGGGCTCTTTCATAAGCCTCGATCAGCAATTTTATGAAATCGTCGATAATATCTTTTAAGGCATACAAATATTCTGCCCAGTCTTTGATTACAGTGAGAATGGTGCCCTCCACCGGATTCGCAATCGCTTCATAAGCATAATTCACGGCATTACGCATGCTTTCGGCAAACGATTTGATGTCTAACGTCTGCTCAGTCTTGATCTCATTACCGAATCCATAAAGGAATTGGGCAAAAATAATACCTGAATTTCCCCTGGCGCCGATAAGTGCGGCATCAGCCAGAGCTACTGCAGTCTCCTTCAGGTTTTCCGTGGGAATAATAGCGTCCATAATTGAACGCATGGTGGATGCCAGGTTAGTTCCGGTATCTGCATCATTAACGGGAAAGACATTGATCCTGTTAAGCAGTTTCTGATTCTCAAAAATACGCTGCGCACCCGACAGGAAGCTATAATACAACTGTTTCCCGTTTAACTCGCTGATTTTTTCAAAAGATACTGACAATATATTCCGGCTATTTTTTTTGCAAAGGTAACAATTATTAAGAATCTACTTTATTTTCTTGCAGGTAGTCAATTTACCTGATGTAATCAGGATATTCAATTCCTTTTCAATATCGGTATATTGGCTTCTCTGCCCGCACTGGTACATCTCAACCAATGGATCCTTGTCAAGCAGCAAATTCATGAGATCCGTCGCCGGTGGCGTGGCCGGCAATTTACTGTATTCTTCATATGTGTATGAAAGGAATGCAACCTGTGGCCCAATCCCCCGGTTATCAAGGAGAAAACCCTCAGCCAGGAGCGTCGGCAAAGACAACTTGCCGTTATAAAAGATGTCTCTTATATCCGGATAGGAAACAATTTTACTTTTATCTGCTGATAATGCTACCGGGACATATCCGGAATAATCCGACCGGGTACGGTAGATGATGCATGGAGGTGAACTCACCCCGGCTGGTTTTATTTTTGAATCAGTCGAAACACCGGTTGGCGCAAGATTATGGGTGCAGGAAATAAACAGCAAACTTGCTGATAAATAGCATAAAAGGAATCTGGTTATCGATTTCTTTCTCATGAAAATAATTTTTGATATAAAAGAATTTCAGATCCAAAAATTAATCTAAACCATTGAGAACCGGTACAAAGTTCAGAACTTTTATCAGAAAACAAAATTTAAACAGAATCGGTCTTTTTCTTTGCCAAAAAAGTTTATTATTACTAATTCACTTTTGAAACACAATTATTTATTAATTTTGCCGATTAATTAAGAATATTAACCTTAACACAAAGAGAATATGCAAAAAGTAATTCTTTCATTCGCTTTCATGATCCTTGCAGCTTTTACATTGCAGGCCCAGGATGCTCAGCCGGCTGCTCCCGCTGATCCTAATGCTCCTGAAATTTCTTTTGAGAAGACCGTTCATGATTATGGCACGGTTGTCCAGGGTAGTGACGCTACCTGCGAATTTAAATTCACTAACACAGGGAAAGAGCCTCTGATACTTCAGAAACCTGTTTCCTCATGCGGTTGCACTGTTCCGACATGGCCCCAGGAACCAGTTCTTCCGGGAAAAGGCGATGTTATAAAAGTCACCTATTCTACTCACAATGTTGGCCCGATCAATAAAACGGTAACCGTTACTTCCAATGCAAAGACTGCCCGCGTAGTTCTTTCTATTAAAGGCAACGTAGTAGCAAAACCCGCTGAGAAAGTGCCGGAAAAAACAAATGATAACGGCGCGACCCCGATCCAAAAATAAAATAACTTATGCCAGTTATTTCACTTAAAGGAAAAACGATGCCAGCTTCCCCAATCAGGAAGCTGGTTCCTTTTTCGGAAAAAGCAAAAAAAAGAGGAACTAAAGTTTATCACTTGAACATTGGACAGCCGGATATCGAAACTCCCGTCAATGTCATGGATAAGATCCGGAATATCGATCTTAAAGTTTTGGAATACAGCCATTCGGCAGGTATAATCTCCTACCGGAGAAAACTGGTGGAGTATTACAAAAAGTTCGGCATTGAAGTTGATCCGGAAGAAATGATTGTCACTGCAGGCGGCTCTGAGGCTATTCTTTTTGCCATGAACAGCTGCCTCGATCCCGGCAACGAGATCATCATCCCCGAGCCGTTCTATGCTAATTACAATGGGTTCTCGGTGACCTCAGGCATCGTGGTAAAGCCGATCAACTCAGTTATTGAAAACGGATTTGCCCTTCCCCACATAAAGGCATTCGAAGATGCAATTACGCCACGTACCAAGGCGATCATGATCTGTAACCCCAATAACCCAACAGGGTACGTTTATTCAAAAAAAGAACTGGAATCGTTACGGGAAATCGTATTGAAACATGATCTTTTCCTTTTTTCCGATGAGGTCTACCGGGAGTTCACATACGATGGCCATCAGCATCATTCTGTTATGAACCTGGAAGGAATTGAAGAGAATGTCATCCTTCTGGATTCCATTTCCAAGCGCTATAGCGCATGTGGCGCCCGTATCGGCGTGCTGATCACTAAGAACAAAGAGGTCATAAGTACAGCATTGAAATTTGCACAGGCACGGTTAAGTCCGCCGACACTTGGACAGATCGCGGCAGAAGAAGCTATTAACACCCCTGACAGCTACTTTAAAAAAGTGCTTGAAGAATATCACGAAAGAAGAAAAATCGTCGTTGAATCAATCAATAAAATGACTGGATGCTTTTGCCCGGAACCCGGTGGGGCCTTTTATGCAATGGCCCGTCTGCCTATTGACGATTCCGACAAATTCTGTCAATGGCTGCTTGAAAAGTTCAGCTGTGAAGGACGAACTGTGATGCTGGCTCCCGGCACCGGATTTTATTCAACGAAAGGCCGCGGACTCGATGAGGTCCGTATCAGTTATGTGCTGAATGTGGATGATCTCAGGAGCGCCATGAGATGCCTTGAAGAGGCACTTAAAGTATATCCGGGAAGGAAATAGTTACCTATTCCGGGTAAATCAGGTATTTTTTCCGTATTTCCTTAAATTTTTCCAATCCTTCCTGCCAGCCCTGACGGATCTCCTGTTCAGTTTTGCCCTCAATGATCTGTTTCCTGAGGTCAGGTGTTCCGGCCAGGCGATCAAAAGACTCATTAAAGAAACGTGGATCGCTTCCCATGGTCTTAAAGGCCATTATGAGCCAGGTAAGGTTTAGCCTCCCGAACAGACGTGGATGGGTTTTATAAAAATCCCTCAAATCAATGCCCCGGCAACGCTGGCCATTATATAATGGATTGATTGAACCATTGCCCGGCCGTGGCGTAAATTCAAAAGAAAACCCCTTGAATTGCGGATGCCCGTATACTTCAAAAGGATACGGTGTGCCCCTTCCGACACTGATGATGGTGCCTTCAAACAGGCAAAGTGAAGGATAGAGGTATATGGCATTCATGTCTGTCAGATTTGGCGATGGACCCGCCGGTAATGTGTACTGTGTCATATGCGTGTAATTCTCCAACGGAATGACCTGCAGATCGCATATCATCCTGTCTTTCAGCCATCCTTCTTCATTTATCATCTTGGCATATTCGCCAATCGTCATGCCATAAACAATCGGAACCGGATGCAAGCCGACAAAAGAAAACAGGGAAGAATCCATGACAGGACCATCAATGTAAAACCCATTTGGGTTAGGTCTGTCAAAGACCATTAGTGGAATATTTGCCTGTGAACAGGCCTCCATCATGTATGATAGTGTGGATAAATAAGTATAACAACGCACACCTGCATCCTGCAAGTCGAAAACCACAATGTCGACATCTTTCAGATCTGCCGGATCAGGTTTCTTTTTCTTGCCATAAAGAGAGATTACCGGAAGTTTTGTTGCTGAATCTATTGAGTTTTTGACCGGTTGTCCGGCATCCGCAAAAGTACGGAAGCCATGTTCCGGGCAGAATATTTTTTCAACCTTAAATCCACTATGTAAGAGTGTATCAACCACATTGATCTTACCGACCAGTGATGCGGCATTGGCGACAACTGCAATGTTCTTATGCCTGAGATGGGAATAATAGAGACTGGTTTGTTCTGCTCCGCATTTTACCTGGCCAAAGGTCGACAGAATGTTGAAAATGAATAAAATAGTGATCAGATATCTTATCATGTCGTTGACGTATTTGATCTATCATCAAAAATACGAAGTAAAAACCAATGGAGCAAATCTTATTTTGATGTTTCAGGGTTTCAGAGTTTCAGAGTTTCAGAGTTTCAGGGTTTCAGGGTTTCAGGGTTTCAGACGAAATCTTGTAAATTTTTTTTAAATATAAAAAATTTTTGGGTGAGTTATTAACAATTTTCAAATGTTAGGGTAAAAGTCCGAACAAAACGACCTTTTTTATAAAATGTTATGTCAATAAATAGATAGAAAATATATTTGCTTTTGGGGATCTATTTTAGTAAATTTGTATTTTATTTCTTAAAATATAAGTTATGGCCTTCGTAGATGATGACGTTTTATTCAGAAACCAACATGGAAGGTTTGATAAGTGGATCTACCGGGTTGTGAGAGGCCATACGATACGATCAAGGTATCCGGATTATTCTCACATTATTAAGAGTGAAAGGCAGCTGGCCAACCAGGTGCGGTTCAGGGATGCTACGGATTATGCAAAGAAGGTTCTGGCAAATCCTGAATTGAAGGCTAAATACCAAAAGAAGGTAAAGGGATTGCAGAATGCCTGGAATCTTGCCATCAGTGATTTTATGTTGCAGTCAAAGAGAGAAAAGATCGATACGAGTGGTTATGAAGCTCTTAAGAGAGACTTATTCAATATTTCTATAAAGAGTAAGAATCTTGTTAAGAACAGAGGTCTTGCTGCGGCACGTGCGGTTTTATTGCCTGAATTAGTTCAGCGGGGAGTACCGGTGATCGATAGCACATAATCTAGTGTTAAGTGTTAAGTACAGAGTGTAAAGTATGAAATTGTCTGTTATATATGTAAAGCAGGTTTGGGAGGGGTATATCCATACCTATTTTTTTTACCTGAAATCAGCCGATAATTTTTCATTTTTTTACTTTAATTGGTCAGAAATTTTGTCTTGGGTCGGGTTTTGAGTGAATATTGATGAATAGAAGTCCGATCGAAGATTAGTCGAGCCTTAATCGAGTACCCGACGAAAGGACGCTTTTAACTAATTGAAATTGAAGCCAGGTACCTTATATGGTAATTCAAGAATTTGGGAATCAGGAGATGTTATAAAGTGAATAATTGAATAATCAAACCATTACTCAAGTACTTTCATATCAAGAGATCTCATGTTCTGTAAATTTCACCTTTCCTTCGAGGTATCTTTTTAACTCGCTGACAGGAATGTTCAATTCTTTAAGTTTTATCCGGAATTCATCATGATCCCATTTGATAATGAGCATGATATGTCTTCTGAAATATTTCTTTAACCTTAGAAAGATCATTATCGGTATAATAACAAGGATTCCAATGATGATGCCAGGACTTCTTCGTGGATAATGAAAATGCCCGCTATGGAGATCAGAGATAAAATAAAAGTGAGCCAGGAACAAATACAAAATGTAAATCAAGAGAATAATTAAGATGATCCCAAGGAGAATAATACCCAGCCATCCGCGTTTCAGTCCGGCTTTCCTGATCCTTACTGAGGAAACTTCCTGGTAAGTGAGGTTGATCTTTCTTTTTTTTATTCTTATTCCATCAATCCTGATGGCAAGCTCCGGGCCGTTGTATAAATAATCTTTCATCAGTGCGAAGTCCGATCTTTAGAAAATACTTATCGTGATTATTAACCCCAGGTAATGTATTAAGCAAATTTAATAATAATATAAATCAGGTACTATGAGTTAAGATAAGAAAGAATGTGCTGACCGTCGCATTCCACTGACAATCTTTTGCATGCTTTCAAAATCAGGGATGTTATTCTTACTTTTGCAATTAAACCACATTAATTGAACACCGAACTCTTTATCGCGCGAAGGATCCTGTCTGATAACAAAGCCAACTTCTCACGGCCTATTGTCCGCATTTCCATCATGAGTATCAGTCTTGGGTTATTGGTCATGTTTGTTGCAGTAGCTATTCTGACCGGCTTCCAGAAAGCGGTCCGTGAAAAAGTAATCGGGTTTGGAGCCCATATACAGATCTCCCATTATGATGAAAATTCATCGCTCGAGACCAAGCCCATTTCCATGCATCAGGATTTCTATCCTTCCCTCGAAAATGCCAAAGGAATAAAGCACATACAAGTCTATGCCACCAAGGCTGGCATTATAAAAACGGCAGATCAGATACAGGGTATTGTACTCAAAGGGATCGGGCCGGATTATGATCTTTCATTTTTTGCAGACAAAATGATTGCCGGTTATCTAATCCATCCCGGTGATACCGGAAAGACCAACGATGTGATGATCTCAAAAAACCTGGCGTCATTGCTAAAACTCAGGCTGAATGACGATATCAGGATGTATTTCATTTCCGGAACAGAAACACTGGGCAGGAAATTTCACATTGCAGGAATTTATGAGACAGGATTGGAAGAGTTCGATAAAGTTTATGTTATTTGTGACATAAAACATATCCAGAAGCTGAATAACTGGCAACCTGATGAAGTCGGGGGCTTCGAGGTAATCCTTGATAATTTCAAGGATCTTGACAAAATGGAAAAATATGTGTACCATAAAATCGGGATGACGCTGGATGCGAAAACGATCCGCGATCTATATCCTCAAATCTTTGACTGGCTTGACCTGCAAGATATAAATGTGCTCATTATTATTATACTTATGGTGCTCGTCTCTGGGATAACAATGATCTCCACTCTTCTGATCCTAATCCTGGAAAGGACCAATATGATCGGGATCCTGAAAGCTTTAGGAATGCCTAATGGCGGTATCCGCAGGGTATTCCTTATCCATGCAGGTTATATTATCGGACAGGGACTTATCTGGGGCAACCTTATAGGATTAACCTTATGCCTTATTCAGCTGAAGTACGGAATTATCACCCTTTCCCAGGAATCATACTATGTCCCGGTTGTCCCGGTAAATCTTGATCTATGGAATATCCTACTTTTAAATGCAGGGACAGCGGCTGTCTGTCTTGTCATGCTTCTCCTGCCTTCTTTTGTCATCAGCAGGATCTCACCGTTGAGGGCCATCCGGTTTTCCTGATCCATTGCAGAAGACCTCAAATTCAACGCAAATGTATGATAACCCGTTCCTGAGGTCTGAGAAAATCGTATTTTTGGATCAAACATTCCTCACATGAATGTCCATTTCATTGCTATTGGGGGAAGCGCTATGCACAATCTTGCCATCGCCCTGCACAAAAAAGGATATACTGTTACAGGGTCTGATGATGAATTCTTTGAACCCTCAAAAAGCCGTCTTGCGCGCTATAATCTTCTTCCTTCTTCTGAAGGCTGGGACGAGGCCAGAATCAATGAGAAGCTGGATGCTGTGATCCTGGGCATGCATGCAAAGACAGATAATCCTGAACTTCTGAAAGCTGAAAAGCTTGGGCTCAGGATTTTTTCTTACCCCGAATATTTATATGAACAATCGAAAGAAAAAACGCGTATTGTCATTGGGGGAAGTCATGGAAAAACGACAATCACCGCAATGATCCTGCATGTGGTCAGGGAGAACGGACTGGACTGCGACTACATGGTAGGAGCCCAGCTTGAAGGTTTTGACGTAATGGTCAAATTATCTGAAGAAGCCCGGTTTATCATACTGGAAGGTGATGAATATCTCACTTCCCCTGTTGACCGTCGTCCGAAATTTCATTTGTACAGGCCGGACATTGCCTTGCTGAGTGGAATTGCCTGGGACCATATCAATGTATTTCCCACTTTTGAAAATTATCTTGAACAGTTCAAAATATTCATCGGACTGATCTCTCCGGGAGGAATGCTGATCTACTGTAATGAAGATGAAGAGTTGCGTAAGATTTGTTCTTCAATCCGGCCGGATATCAGAAAGCTCCCTTATTCTTACCCTGATTACCTGGTGGAATCGGGTATTACAAAGATCCGTTATCATAATAAGGAAATCCCATTGCAGGTCTTCGGCAGGCACAATCTTCTCAATCTTAATGGATCCAGGCTTATTTGTAATACCCTGGGAATCACTGATGAACAATTTTATAATTCAATAAAAAGTTTCAAAGGCGCCTCCAACCGCCTGCAAAGAATTGCCGGAAATGACGAGACTACCATTTTTAAGGATTTCGCACATTCGCCTTCCAAGCTGATGGCAACACTCAAAGCCGTCAAAGAACAATATCCCGGGAAGGAACTGGTAGCCTGTATGGAGTTGCATACCTTCAGCAGTCTCAGCCTTGAATTTTTAAGCCATTATAAAGGTTGTATGGATGCTGCCGACCGCGCAATCGTGTATTTCAATCCTCACGCGATCCAAATGAAAAAGTTAACCCCGATAACGGTCTCCCAGGTAAAAGAAGGATTCGCCAATGAAAGGCTTGAGGTTTTCACTGATTCAGCACAGTTGAAACAGAGCCTGTTGCAGGAAACATGGCAACAGAAGAACCTGTTGATGATGAGTTCGGGAGATTTTGACGGGTTAGACCTGGATGAACTGGCGAAGAAGATTGTGCCCCGCGATTAGTTACACAACCAGGTTCTGAAATAATCCCTTATCCGTTCATAGAGATCAGGAATTCTTCATTCGAATTCGTAAATCTCATTTTATCGCGAAGAAATTCTATGGCTTCGAGTGAATTCATGTCTGCAAGATGGTTCCTGAGGATCCATATCCGCTGCAAGGCTTCTTTTTCGAGCAGAAGATCTTCTCTCCTGGTACTGGAAGCCACAATGTCGATAGCCGGATATATTCTCTTGTTTGACAGTTTACGGTCGAGCTGTAATTCCATGTTGCCGGTACCCTTGAATTCTTCGAAAATAACTTCATCCATCTTGGACCCGGTATCTATCAGTGCGGTTGCAATTATCGTAAGTGAGCCGCCATTCTCGATCTGGCGAGCAGCACCAAAGAACCGTTTGGGCTTCTGGAGTGCATTAGCCTCAACACCACCGGACAGAACTTTGCCTGAAGCAGGTGCAACAGTATTATATGCGCGTGCCAACCTTGTGATGGAGTCGAGCAGGATTACGACATCATGCCCGCACTCAACAAGACGTTTTGCCTTTTCAAGCACAATGTTGGAAATCCGGGCATGACGTTCGGCAGGTTCATCAAAAGTAGACGAAATGACTTCAGCTTTAACACTGCGTTGCATGTCGGTTACTTCTTCCGGCCTCTCATCAATGAGGAGAACAATCATATAAACCTCCGGATGATTGAATGAGATGGCATTGGCGATGTCTTTAAGCAACACAGTCTTACCGGTTTTTGGCTGGGCCACAATCAATCCCCTTTGTCCAAATCCTATGGGAGCAAACATATCGATGATACGTGTTGACAGGGAATCCTGAGGATGACCGGTCAACTTGAATTTTTTCATAGGAAACAATGGAGTAAGGAAATCAAAGGGGATGCGGTCCCTGACTTCCTCTGGAGTCCTGCCATTGATCAATTCGACTTTTATAAGAGGAAAATACTTTTCACCTTCTTTTGGCGGTCTGATCGTTCCCCTTACCGTATCTCCTGTTTTGAGCCCGAATAATTTGATCTGGGACTGGGATACATAGACATCATCCGGAGAATTCAGATAATTATAATCGGAGGACCGTAAGAATCCATACCCGTCAGTCATGATCTCAAGAACCCCTTCAGTCACGGTAATACCTTCAAATTCAAAGGAATATTCCTCACGGTGTTTTTCAGGAAATTTCTTATGGTACTCCCTTGGCTTCCTTTCTTCAGCCTGGCTTAGTTCATCAATTTGCGGAAGAGGGATGGTTCCATTGATTTCAACTGGTCCGACTTTGTCAATGACCGGAATTTCCACGTCATCATTCTTTTCATATGCTGGAACGTCAGGTTCAATTGGCCGTTCTGAAGAATTTTCAAACTCGAAAGGTTCAGGGATGTTCAGCGGAAGGTCATGCTGGTCTTCCGGTTTTTTTTCAGGTTGTGATTCCACTTGCTTATCTGAAACTTTCTCCGGTGGGGTTTCATTAAATTCCTTAAATTTCGGAGTTATATGACCTGACGGTACAGAAGTCTTTTCCGGTGAGTTTGCAGGAAACTCTTCAAATTTTTTAATAATATGGTCTGGCGGCAGGTTTGTCGATGCAGCGAGCCTGGGTTTCATAGGTGTCCGTTGTCTCCGGGGCCGAAATTCCTTCTTTACTATCTTTTTTTCCTTGTCCAGAAGTTCCTGGGAGGGATTTAATGCCTGCTGATCCAGGATTTTATAGATGAGTTCCTGTTTGGTGAACTTGTCAGGTCTGGAAATATCAAGTTGTTTTGCAATTTCTTTAATCTCGTCCAGCTCTTTGCTGTCGAGTGATAAAATATCATACATTTGATTAAGGTTTAATAATAAATTTGTTTGGGATGAAGTGGTAATGAGTCACTTAATAATAATATCTTTGGGAATAATTCCTTTTAAAATAATGATTGGTTGAATTCTTTTCTGACTGAACAATGTCAAATGAAAGATACCGGGAATCAAAAGCGGTACAAAGATATAAAATAAATCCTGAATGTCAATAAATTATTTTTTAATGCTTCTTAAGAGAGAAAATCTTTTCTAATTTCGCAGTACTGTTTCAGACAGATTTAAAGCTATAACGCTTTCCTTATAAAAAAATTATCAAGATTATGATCCAGCGTATCCAGAGCCTCTATTTATTGGTTGTTTCAGTCGCCTGCGTGCTTTTATTTTTCTTCCCGATGATCGATTATATTGATCCGATGAAAGGAACCTATAAATTATTTGCGACCGGAGTGAAGTCTTATTCCGACATGCCCGGTATTCTTTTTTTCTGGCAGACTTTCCCTTTACTTTTCCTGACCATTGCCTCGTTTATCCTGGCCATCATCGCCATTTTTCTTTACAAAAATCGCACATTGCAGCTTCAGCTTGTCAGCATCAACGTCCTTGTAAATGTTTTGCTGATAGCACTGGTATTTCTTCTTTACAGCAGGATCTTTGAACGCCGTCTTGGCATCTTATCTATTTACCAGTTTGGGATGTACGTCCCTTTAATTTCATTGATCTTCCTGGTACTTGCCAGCAGGGCAATCCGCAAAGATGAAGCCATTGTTAAGTCATCGGACAGGCTGAGATAAGATCATTATTCATTGCACAGATTCTACGGGTAAACTCCCGGCATCTTTCCAAATAGATTCAGTATCTAAATACCCCTTAATAAGATGGTACTTTGCTAACCGGATATAGAGGCTGGTAAGAGAAAATTTCCCGTTTTCCGTTATCAGGGAGAAAATCTCCGGGTTGAGTACCTGTATGCCACTGAAGGCGAGCATCCCGGGATCTCCTGAAGGTTCAAATGACAGGATCCTCTCCCCGGTCCTCAGATTTGTCCAGCCGCAAAGGCGGTGGTCATGATCAAAAAGAAAATAACGTGAGGTTTCTCTTTTTCTGACTACAACTGTCGCGATTGCCTGTGACTGAATATGATATTCCATTAAGTGACGAAGATTGAGATCTGAAATGATATCGACATTCCGGACAAAAAATGGCCTTCCATCTGTAAAGAATCCGGAAACTTTCTTCAGGCCTCCCCCTGTATCGAGCAAATGGTCGCTCTCGTCTGATATGGAAATATCCAGGCCAAAGTTTTTATTCTGATCAAGATAAGATATGATCTTGTCCGCGAAATGATGGACATTAATAATGATTTCCTTAACTCCATAATCCGCAAGATGTCTGATCGCGCCTTCAAGTAAAGTCCGGCCATTGGTTTTAACAAGGGCTTTAGGGATGGTGTAAGTGATGGGCCGTAGTCTCGTTCCCAGGCCGGCAGCAAGGATCATAGCTCTATAGGGAACATTCTGTTTAGTATTCACGACTTTTACGTTTTATTTTCCAACCCTGTATGCTGAAGATCGATCATTACGTTGAACTTTGAACGTACATGTTTGGCAAGTTCATCAGCACAATAAACCGACCGGTGCCGGCCTCCTGTACATCCGAAGCTTACCGCCAGGCTCGTAAATCCCCTTTCAATATATTTTCTGATACTTTGATCAACCAATGAACTTGAATGGTTCATAAATTCTCCGACCTCCGGTTCCTTTTCCAGAAATGCGATGACTTGTGGATCATTGCCTGTGAGTGAAAGATATTTATCATACTTTCCCGGGTTAGGCAAAGACCTGCAATCAAATACGAATCCACCTCCATTTCCGCTTTTATCATCAGGAATTCCTGTTTTATATGAAAAGCTCGATATTTTGACTGTCAGCTGGCTGCCGGTTGTCTTATATGAATGAAATACGGGGTTGCTGATAATCTTCTTAAGAATATCCCGGAGCATAGGGACAGGCAAAGGAATAGTATTCTTTTCCAGTAAATACTGAAGATTTGCTATGGCAAATGGAATGCTTCTGAGAAAATGAGGTTTGTTTTCATAATAACCCCTGAAACCATAAGTTCCTAAGGCCTGAAGGATGCGGATCAGGACGAAACCATAATAAAACTGATAAAACGAGGTACGGTTGACAGGGATACAGGCTTCCAGGGAATCCAGGTAATATACCAATAAAAGTTCACGCACCGGTTCAGGGATAGCGGCTTTTGCATCATACAACAGGGATGCTATATCATACTGAAGAGGTCCTTTCCTGCCACCCTGGTAATCAATGAACCAGGGCTCTCCCTGCACCAGCATGATGTTCCTTGATTGAAAATCGCGGTACATAAAATGGTCAGCCCCTGCCGAGTTAAGAAATGTCGCCAACTCCTGAAAATCATCTTCAAGTTTTTGTTCATCAAACGGGACTTTCACCAACTTCAGAAAATAGTACTTAAAATAGTTCAGATCCCACATCATCGATTGGATATCAAATACCTTGCGGGGATAACATTGTGAGTAATCCAGGTCTTTTCCTGCAGCCACCTGGAAAACCGGTAAAAATCCGATGACTTTTTTATAAATACTTATAAAATCTTCAGGGAAATCATGGTCATCCTTCCGAATTCCGGAAAGATAATTAAATAATGTCTGGTCCCCCAGGTCACTCAGAAGGTAGAATTGTCTGGATGTATCTATTGCATGCACTTGTGGAACTGGAAGATGGTACCGGTAAAACAGCTGTGAAAAGGAAAAAAAGGCCTCATTTTCTTTCCAATCCTCATTATATGCACCGATCACAGAGTTTTGCCCACCTTTCAGGCGGTAATACTTACGATATGATCCTGATGCGGGAAGAAAGGTCACATTCTCAGGTTCAGTGCCTGCCCATTCCGAATATAACTGCCTGATAGCTTTCTCTTCATCCATCATTTTACTTTTTCATTTTTCATTCTCATAAGATCTCTGAAACCATGACATCTGGTTCAATAAATACAAGATATTTTTTCACTTCCTTGTAGCCCAGTTCACCCAGTAATCTGCCATAAAGTCCAATCTGTTTTTCCTGTTCTTTCTTTGGCTTCCCCGTTTTAAAATCAAGCACTACCGTCTCATTCTCCCTTATAATGACCCGGTCTGGCCTGTATATATGTCCGTCTTCACACAGGATCTCGGCTTCAATCCTGATATTATTGTCTGGTAAGAAGAAGGGTTGGATCAATGGATTTGCGAGCACCTCGCAGATTTTCACCCGTAATTGTTCCATTTGCTTTTGATCGATCATTCCTTCATCACGCATCTTCAGGAGGACATTTTCCTCATCTCCGGTTTTTAGTATTCTTGAAAAAGCACTATGTACAAGGTTTCCCCACCGGTAGTTCTCCAATGGATCTTCAATATTCCAGGATTCCGGGGCGCTGGTACGGATCAGTACCTTTTCGCGCCAGTCGCTGTTTATCATATGTGTCAATGACCTTTTTGAGACTGCTTTGCCATATTCTTTAATTTTATGAGGAACGGCATACCCAAATTCATATATCTTTTTTCCTTCCGACCAAAGTCCTGATTGTTGCAGGTAATAGAGAAAGAAAGCAGGTACAGTTTCTGGATTTCCTGGTTTGGCCGGCGGAGCAGGAGAGAATATGAACAATTTTTCTTCCGGGCGCGTCATCGTTACATAAAGAAGATTGATGGCATCCAGTAGTGTTTTATCTTTTTCCTCCGCAGCCCTTTCACTGAATTCTGTTTTCGTTATGGAACCTGAAGATTCAAGCATGGCAGCCGGAAGTCCATGGAAATTTTTCCCATGAAGGTCAACCCATATGAATTTTCTTGTCAATATTTTCTTTTCCGTAAAGAACGGTAGAATTACGACAGGAAATTGCAAACCTTTGGCCTTGTGCATCGTCATGATGCGCACTGCATTCATGCCATCGGGCATTATGATCGACAAAGAATCTTTTTGTTCATCCCACCATTCAAGAAAATCTATCGCGTTAGTAGAATGTTTACGTGAATACTTCATCACAACATCCAGGAAGAACTGCAGGTAAGGATCGGCATGAGCATCCCCATAAATCACCCGTATTATTTCCTCGATGGCATCATAAACAGGCCGTGTCCTTAACCTTTCAGGAAATATCGATAGTTTGTTTTCCTCTAACATCCGGAAGATGAAGTTTTTATCCGGTTTATCAGGGATCCTGGACAGTAATTCATGAAGGCCCGGGGCAATTAGTTTACCCTTGGCGAATAAATATGTAACCAATTCTGCGATCAGAATGATATTGTTTGATCCATACAACAGTCGTATGAACCCGATCAGGAAGTTGACTTCAGGCGAGTTCACAAGCATCAGCGATTCAGCAGAGATCACATCGACGTCATGGCTTAACAGATACCGGGCGATCTCGCTTCCTTCTTTATTTCTCCGGCAGAGGATAGCGATATCGTGTTTCATGAAACCCGCCAATTCAATTTCATGAATGGTCTCCAGGATTCGTGATAATATAAATTCCCGGAATTTGGAGCCTTTAAGCCCAGCATCGGCGAATTCTATTTTGATTGTTCCGCCCTCTTCACCGGCTTTTGCTTTTTGAATAAGATTGTCGTATACCAGCTGATTGTATGGGGTTAACAGCGTCTTTAACTGTGAAAAGAAGGCATTGTTAAATTCAACGATTTCTCTTTTTGACCTGAAATTCGTTTCAAGGGATTCATTGTGAAAATGATCCCTTAAGATCTTTTCGCTTTCTCTGAGTGAAAAGCTGAACTCACTTCCGGGAATCCCGGGAAGTTCAGCAAACTGCCTGACATTCCCGTTTCTCCAGCGATAAATGGCTTGCTTGCCGTCTCCAACAACAAGATTGAAAGACCCGGTGGAAAGTGCATTTGTCAATAATGGAAGAAGATTGTTCCATTGAAGGACAGAGGTATCCTGGAATTCATCAATCATGATATTGGTGAATTTCTCTCCTAACCGCTCATATATAAAAGGAACCGGTTCCTTCAGCAGGAACCGTGAGATGCGCTGGTTGAATTCAGATATGTGGATGATGTTATTTTGTTTTTTGAATCCTTCAATCAAACGACCTATCTCGTTCAGGACTGCCATTGGGTAAAGAGTTTTCAGGACAGACAGGGAAATATAATAAAGGTCCTTTCCTTTATTATATTTATCCAGTATTTCATGATAAATAACAGTCAGGTCAGGTTTGAGGCCAAGGATAGCTGATTTCTCGCCGGCATTTGCGCTTCCGCTGATCCATTTGTCCTCTTCTACCGTTTTCCTCACGTAAGAGTTTGGTTCAATGGAACTCATATCACCTTTCGACAACTTCTCAAAGTATCTGGATATTCCTGACCTTCCCTGGTAAAAAGCAGTTGCCGGAACATTTGAGGAACCGATCAACTTAAAAGCTTTTTCTGCAAGACTGCTGATACTCTGCTCAAAGATGGTTGTCTGTTTTTTCAGGGCACCTGCGATCCTTGAAAAATCATCCATCGTCAGATCTTTTAATTTCTCAAGCTGATCAATCCCCTCTTCATCCAATAATATCCTCGCAAAATCAAAAAGTGTTTTTTCGATATTCCAGTCCTGCTCATCGTCCATTCTGCTCTCAATAAACCTGACCAGCAGATTCGTCAATCCCGGATCATCTCCTACTTTATCGATCAGCAGATCAACAGCAATACTAAGTAATTCATCACTGTCAATCTCAACGTTAAAATTAACAGGTAACCCGAAATCGTGGGCAAAGGTTCTTATGATCCTGTGAGAAAAGCTGTCTATTGTACCAATGTTAAAGTCAGAATAATCATGAAGGATAAGCCTCAATGCTTCATCGGCTTTTTTTTGAATCTCTTCTTCATTGAATTTTGTTTCTGTAATCAATGCAGGCAGCAAATTATTTCTTACTGTATCGCTTCTTTCTTCAGGTGATCCTGCAAGTTCTTTGAGACTCTCAAGTATGCGGTCCTTCATCTCATTCGCCGCCTTATTTGTGAATGTGATAGCCAGGATATGCCTGAAATGATCAGGTTCAGGTATGATCAGTTGAAGGTATTCTTTGACGAGGGAAAAAGTCTTCCCGGAACCTGCAGATGATTTATAAACTGTGAATGACAAATCAATATCGATTTTTAACTCTTTCCTTGTCTCTTCGTCAGCAAAGGTTCAGAGGTAAGGCATGTTTATTTTTTAATGGATTCCCGCTAATTTCATTTTGAAATTTCATGGACCGGGTTTTTATTTTTAACCTTATCGCTTTTAAAAAAGTCTCCCCAGTGATTGAAATCCCTCAGATAAGAAAGTCCCACTCCCTGCGTATAAGGAGCATTGTTATCAAGCAGATCTACCGTATTTGTACGATTGAACGCCCTGATCCTCCACCGCCTGTTATTTGAAAGTATATATTGAATTTTGATGTCGCCGACAATAGTACTTGCCTTTTGGACTGTCGGGTTGGGATTCATCGAATTCACGCCAAAAAGTCCGTCAAGCAAAAGCCTTTCATTGAAAAGTTGTGTGGATAATGCAAGATCGATCTCCTGTCCAGGGGTGTTTAATGACCGGCGGTAATCGACCCCGATATTTACATCTTTCGAGACCCTCGAAAGCAGGGAATTGACCTGGTTCATAAAAATCGACAAAGAGGTTGACCCGACATCAATGTTACTCGGCAAAGTTCCTTTATTAGATTGAAACTGGTTGAAGACCAGTATATTGAACATCTGCTGGTTCATTTCCACTTTATTGGTAGTATCAATGACTCCATAAACTATAGTATTGATATTATTTGTCGCATTCGGCAGGTTAAGTCCGAAAGAAATATCCGGATTCGCTAATTGTCCAGAAAGCCTGATAATGCATTCCACCGGGATCCGGGTTGTCTTATCTTCCTCTTTGCTGGCCAGGTCTCCAAGCGGAACTCTTGTACTGTATATAGCGCTCATATTTATGTTTGCATTCGCGGGATCACCCGACCAGGAGATTTTGCTTTGATCCTCAATGGAAAAAACCAGCCGCATTAAATTCTTCATTTGAAAATGAAAAGTTCCTTTCTGGATAATATATGAACCCGTTAGCGTAAATGCACTCGAGGGCGTCATTTCCATGGTCAGATTTCCGGATCCTGTAGCTTTAATATTTCCCATCTGTTCGGGAAATGTAACTTCCACGTCTGCCGAAGGGTTGATCAGGATTGCAAGCGCAAGGGAAAGTCCTGTAGGAGTGGCTCCGGTGAAAAGTTCTGTTTTTCGTGTAGAATCATTCAGGGGCTTTGAAAAAACGATATAATCGTTTTGCCCGATATCAGCAGCAGTACTGATCGGGATATGTACATGAGTTCCTCCGCCAGTTTGAGCTTTTGCACTGATCGAAATGTTATCTGTAGTCCCTGTGATTCTTACATTCCCCGTGCCCCTGGCAGTACCGTAAAAGATGTTATTCTGGGCATAAGTGTTCCGGAATATGGAAAAATCCTCAGCATCAATGGATAAATCAATCTTAAGGTCATGAAAATAATTATGGTAGATTTTTCCGCTCAGATAAGCCCTGTTTCCAAGGGAATCAGAGACGGAAACATGGTTAAAATTAAAAGCAGTGCTGTCAACCGTCACCACATCGTTGACAAAATAAGGTATATTCAGATAATTGATCTTGAATTCTGATTTGACCAGCTCAAGTTTCCCGGCCAGCCTGGGTACATCAAGGGATCCTGTGATCCTGACATCCCCTGATACCGAACCATTAAGTCTCGACATAAAACTGGCAACGAAAGGTGAAACCATTTTTAAATTTAGTTTTTTCAATGTCAGGTAAAAATCCATATGGGGTTCCGGCTTTCCAAGATAATAACTTCCTTTCAGTGCAAGAGGAATGTTTGTCTCCTCATTCGCTGAGTAAATACGTGAATCCACATCGAACCGTGCTTCCTTATCGTCATAGAAAATTTTAAATTGTGCATCACCCAGGGGCTCCTTATTGAATGCGAATTTATCGATATCCAGATCCGATAATACTCTCAGCGAATGCGGCACATTCATCAGCTTCAGGCTTCCACTGAGGATACCATCTATATCAACATCCGGATTTCCTAATAAATAATCAGCATCAGAAATATCCACTTTATTGAACTTAAATCGTAAAGTATCTTCAGGGTGATTGCCAATCTTTCCGTCAACCTGCAGTTTTTGTTCACCCGATTCAAATGCAAGATCATGGAAAAAGACTGCGGAAGTGTCAATGGTAATCTCATTATCACTGGCAATTGACCAATAATGGTGGTCTATAAATGCATGGAATCGCGTGAGTCTTATAAAGGTAAGGGTGGTGTCCTGGAAATTGATAAATCCGCCAAGATCACTTTTTATTTTCCCCATGCTCCAGAATACGTCATAGAAGATGCTGTCATGGTGCAGGTTTGAAACCAGGTGCAAAGAATCCATCATTATTAATGCAGAATCCTTTTCCGCTCCCTTTTGCACAAAGAATTTACTGCATCCTGTCTGGATGTTAAGATTCTCTTCCCGGCTTGTAGCCCTTATAAACCAACCAGTGAAATGTTTCCCAAAAAGAGAAAGATCAGGAGAATTTCCATTCAGGGAGATCATCCCTTCATTCTCATTGTACGATCCTTCAAAGTTGGTACCGGGAGCAACTCTGATGAAAGGGATAAAAACCTCCATTACCGGGTCTGTTTTTTTCAGCTTAGCGACATAGTTTATCTGCTGGTTGGTGGAAGGATGTTTGTTTATGAGGGATTTTTTGAGTTCAAAAGAGGCAAGATAATTTGAAATAAAGTCTGAAAGTGAAGGGATCATGTCTTTGAAGTTGAAGTTCCCTGATACATCAGCATCAACAAAATCAGAAAGAAGATGGTATGACTTGTTGTTCTTTGTATCCCGTCTTGTCAGAAGTGACAGATGATTCATACTGATGTTATGAACTCCTTCCTGATACCTTGTGCTGTCAACATTTATGGCTCCTTCGATGTTATCAAGATTATTTCCTGTAAAATCAACATTGACATGGGCCGAAAGCTCTTCCACAGAATCCCTTTTTAACAGGTTCATCTTATAAAGCTGGGCATGATTCAATTTCATGTCAAAATTGAATGCCGGAAGAGAATCGCCCAGATCAACAAGACCGTTGAAATCAAGACTGAGATTTCGGTCATCGACATTCATTTTGCCTGTAAATTTCTTATTTTCCAGGCCCCCCTGTAAAGTTATGTGGCGATAAGTGTAGTTATTCAGACTGACAGAATCAATCCAGACATTCATCTTAACAATTGCGTCCTTTAGTATGAAACTTCTGCCATTCAGATCAGCCCGCAGGGTTATTGGCCCCAGCAAAGTCTTCGATTTGAAAAGCTGGCCAAGCTGAAGACCGGTAATATCCGCTTCACCGTTATATAACAGTCCCTTTATTCCCTTTTGTTTCCTGAGGGTAAGATCAGTCTTTAATTCGCCAATATCCGTATTAAGCTCTGCATTGGCCACAAAATCGTTATAGAACCCCGTAAAATTTCCTTTAAGATTGTACACCCCGGCATTCTTCAGGAAATCCGGAACTTCCAGGTTTTTGCCTTCTATTGGAAGATTCAGCGAATGGATATCCTTCTGGTTGGTCTTAAAATCTCTGATGTTCACATCTGCGAAAGTTTCTTCCACATTGGGCAGACCATATGAATGGATATTTCCAAAAAACCTTGTCCCGGTCCCATAAGCGATCTTGAAATCCCTGGCAGTGAAATTGCTTACCGTTCCCTTTATAGTTCCTTCAATTTTAAACCGGTCTTTCATTACATAGAGCACTGGTGCAAAAGCCCCGATATCCTGGAGGTCCAAAAAAGAAGAATTGATGGAGGCATGGATTTGAATCTTATTCAGGAAATCATTGTAGGCATTCCAGTGGTCATATAAGAAATCGAATGTCAGGTCGAGATCGCTGTGATTGGTGACCAACTTCAGGTGGTGGGCCTTCAGGAATGCAGAACTGACTTGAAAATCACCACTCATGGAATGAATTGAGAACCCCGAGCGTTCGGTCGCCGAGAGCCGGTCAATCCTTCCGTTTAAGGTATCGCCATCAGGATGGAAAGCCCTGATCAGGAGATTAATATCGCTGACGTCAATATTGGTGTAATCCATTCCAATTTTCGTGAGCGGTTTATTTTCATCCTGGAAATGAAACCGGGTCGAAGCAAGCTCCACTTTGGCCACGAAAATATGCCATTTGGGCCCCCTGGCAGTATCGTATGGCTTGAATGACGCTTTAGGAGTAAAATAATCAATGATAAATTGCAGGTTCAGAACGCTGTCGCCTCTATGAGTTACAAGTTGGATCAGACCTTTATCTATGAATACACTTTTTACATTGAGGATCTTTTTTGAGAGGCTGTATTTCCCAGGGATTATACTAAGTTTATGGGCAGAGAAGATATCGAGCCGGTGCTGGTCCTTTATGAAAATATCCTTGATTGTCAGGCCGCGATGTAATGATATGTCGAACCCCCCGATCCTGATATCTGTATGTAACTGGACCGAGAGGTAATGTGAAGCGATCCTGGCTGACAGTGTCTGTACCCAGGGGTCCCCTAAAACAAGATAACTGGTTGTAATAAAGGAGATCAGCACCACCAGTATATAAAGCAATATTTTTATGACTCTTTTTATGGTAATTTTGTATTTTAATTTAATGAACTTCTTCTTCAGTTTACAACCATGATTTACATTCTGGGCATCGAATCTTCCTGTGATGATACAGCTGCTGCAATAACGATGGATGATTGTCTCCTTTCTAATGTTACAGCAAACCAGGAAGTACACCGGAACTTTGGTGGTGTGGTCCCTGAGCTGGCTTCAAGAGCACATCAGCAGAATATCATCCCTGTGGTCCAAGCCGCCATACAGAAAGCAAATATAAGGAAAAATCAACTTTCAGCAGTCGCTTTTACGAGAGGACCCGGATTGATGGGCTCATTGCTTGTCGGGGTATCCTTTGCAAAATCGTTTGCCTTTGCACTGGGCATTCCTATAATTGAAGTGGATCATTTACAAGCTCATATCCTGGCACATTTCCTGAGAGATAAGACCAGTACAAAACCTGTCCCGGTTTTTCCTTTCCTCTGTCTGACGGTCTCAGGAGGACACACACAAATTACGGTTGTGAAAAGCCCTTTTGAATTCCACGTCATTGGACGTACGATTGATGATGCTGCAGGTGAAACCTTTGACAAAGCTGCCAAGATCATGGGGCTTCCTTATCCTGGTGGACCAATCATCGATACTTATGCAGAGAGGGGTAATCCGGACGCCTTTCATTTTTCAAAACCCAGTATTGCCGGTCTCGATTTCAGTTTCAGCGGACTGAAGACCTCCATCCTTTATTTTCTCCGGGATCATTTAAGACAGTATCCTGGATTTATTGAAACCAACAAATACGATCTATGTGCATCCATCCAGTCAGCCATCATTGATATTCTCCTTCAAAAATTAAAAGCAGCTGCCGATCAGACCGGCATCCGCGAGATCGCAATTGCAGGTGGTGTTTCCGCTAATTCCTTATTGCGTAAAGTCTTGCGAAAAGCTCAGGAAGACTATAACTGGAATGTATTTATCCCACGCATGGAATATTCGACAGATAATGCTGCCATGATTGCCATCACAGGATATTTCAAGTTCCGTAATAATAATTTTGCAGATTTCTCGGTAGCGCCTTATGCCCGCAGTTCAACATGACTCAAAAGTCATCCGGTCTGATTATTTGTTGGGTAACACCTGAAGCTCGTCCTCATCTGTAAAAACAAAGGACTTGGCGGCAGGGTCATAATGAAGGTAACCCAGTACATCAATGCCTCTGGGCATATTATAAACGATATACTGGTTCATAAAATAATCAAAGAGGTAATTGGCATTGTGACGGCCAGCATAAGCAGCCAGTTCATAAATGTCTGGCATCCTGAGCGAATCGATTTTATACCGGTATTTAAGGCTCCCTGTAATTCTATTCGAGACAAAGCCACCGGAAAAGGCATCTGAAGCGGTAAAACTGGAATAAAGCACCGTTTTCCCCGGCTTATAGGCATTGTATTTGCTCAACTCAAACCAGGAGGAAGCATCAACAGCATTTAACTGGAAGGTCTTGTAATAGACAGTATCCTCTACTTCCTGGGAATCTTCAAAGGGATCCAGGTATTCATCCAACTGGATCTGCGACATATTAACGACATAAGCTTGTGGCTCTTTTCGCAGGATCGTATCTGCACCCCCATCCACAAATACCCGGAATCCTATTTCCCTGAGCTCATCAATAAACGAATTTACATAGTGATCAAGGAAGGTCGAATCATCAACATACCGGATAAATTGACTGCTGGCATATAAGGCTGAATCCTGCTGCGCATTGGTAAGCGAATCAAATCCGGGAATTTCTTCTCCTTTATGGTTGAATTTATATATGTATGGCGGCGGCAATAACTGGATACAGAATTGTGGCACCTCGGCCAGGAAATCCTTTCCCAGCTTTTTCTCTATCGTGCATGACGGGAAAGCCATCAGTAAGATTAATCCCGCTATTAATATGTGAAATGGTTTTTTATACAATTTCAGGGCTTTAACATTGTAAATATATCAAATTACTTTTTATTCTTCCTTCTCTAGGAGTTTATGACCGAAGGCCTTCCCATATTCCAGACATCTTTCAATGTTTTCTTTGTGTGGGGTGAATTTCACCATCAGACCCTGATCAAACAGTCTGAACTTAAGGTTCTCCAGATTTGAGTTAATAATTTTTGTGGCCTCGCCGCTCCATCCATAGGAGCCAAATGAAGCTGCTAGTTTTCCTTTATCGCGTATCGGGTTTGCCAGGGCAAAAATCTGGTAAACTGGTAAAAGGATATTCTGGTTAAAAGTCGGACAACCTATTATAATCGCTGAAGAATGGATCAATTTATTCTCGATATCAGAGGGTCCCATTTTTTCTATATCACAAAGGTCAACCTCGATGGGGCCGGCCTGGCGGATTCCATAGGCAATGGCCGAAGCAATCTTCGCGGTATTCCTGTATGCCGAAACATAAGCCAGAAAAACCGTGAAAGGAACTGGCTTTTTTAATGCTTCCCGGGCATATTGCTCAGCAAGATCGACATATTCTTTCCAATTCTTTCGCAGGATCATCCCATGACCGGTACAGATGGTCCTGATCGGAAGAGGACGGATCTTTTCGATTGCCTGGATCATGAACTTACTGAAAGGTCTCATGATTACATCAAAATAATACCGGAATGCATCATGAAAATCTCCGGAAAGATCATCAAATAGTACCTCATTGCAATAATGTTCTCCAAAGACATCACAGGTAAAAAGAATCTGGTCATCCACAAGGTATGTAAATATTGAATCCGGCCAATGGAGGTTTACTGCATTTATAAACTGCAATTTTTTGTTTCCAAGATCCAGTATTTCCCCGTCTTTGACAACCATGTTTTTAAAATCAAAACCGACAAGATCTTTCAGGAACCTGATCCCGTTGCCCGAAGCCACTACTGTTGCATCAGGAGCCAGCTTCAATAAGTTCCCCAGACAACCTGAATGATCCGGTTCAGTATGATCCAGGATGATGTAGTCAATCGTTGCAGGATCTGTAACTTGTCTCAGTTTGTTCAGGTAGGTATCCCAGAAGGGCTCCTTAACCGTCTCTATGACTGCTTTCTTTTCAGCATTAATGAAATAAGAATTATAGCTTGTCCCAGACTGTGTCTCCATAACGATATCGAAAGTCACAATATCCGGATCCAGCACACCGATCCATGTCACATCATCAGAAACCTTTGCAACTTTATTATCCTGCATTCTTAATTCGTTATTCGATTATTCTATTGTTCAATTATTCAGTCCGTATATATTACACTTCACTGTTCACTCCTCACTGCTCACTATTCACTGCTCGCCAGCTAAAGTGGCAGTTCCATCTGAATGGCATCACCAGTATCTTCTTTTTTCTGTTCTTCCTTTGTCTCTTCCGTATTTTTTTCTTTACCCTTTGCGTCTTTCCCCGCTATTTTTTTCTTCATTCCTACTATCTCTTCTTTAATTGTTTGATTGTTCGATTGTTCGATTGTTCGATTACCCGATTTTTTCTCCTTCACCTCCGCCTTTTCTTTACCTGTTCTATTATTCCCTTGTTCGCTTGCTTGATTATCCGATTGTTCAATTTTTAATTCTTTCTTCGGAATTTCCTGCTCAGGTACTTTCACCTCAACTTCCACGGATGATGTTTCAGGATGTAAAGATTCTATTAATTCAACCTTCTTTACTGCATGTGTGGAAATCCTTTTCCCTTTGGCCTTAATCCCTTTGACACTAATGAACTCATTTACGTTGATCTCTTCCTTCTCATTGCCCCTGGTCTTCAGTTTCATATCAAAAGTGACATTCAACCGTGGGTATTTATTACCTGTCATCAGAACAAGGCTGTTTTTTTCTTCTTCCCCTGTGAAATCCATTTTCCGTTCAGTCAGTTCTATCATGAATCGTTTAACGTAAAACAATCTGGTTTTCGTATTCTCATATACGGCAGTAAATACTTTTTCAGGATCATATTTTTCAATGAGAATCATGTCATCATCAAAATGAGTGCTGAGATCAAAAGATGTGAGCCGGTAATGGCCAGATTGCATGATGGTGACTATCCGGTCAGCGCCTGAGAATTCGCCTAAAAGGACACCCCTCTCCTCGGAATTAAGCCTCTTCACGGTGTCATCATACCAGATCAGCCGTGAACCCAGTGTCGAAACCCCTTCCTGTCGTTTTTCTATCTTCTTCACACCATACCTGGTAAGAATATTGCCCATAGAGCCTCTTCCTTTTATCGCAATGGTAGAGAAGTCGAAATCGAAATTCAGTTTTTTCAACCTGGGCTTCGGACGCAGTTCAACCCTTACGATCTCTGCCTCGCCGTTCGGATTTGCCGTAAAATAAAGGACTTTTGAGTCGGCCGTTCCTTTTGTCAGATTATAATCTTTGTCGCGGGTCACTCCAATCACATTGAATCTTTTCACCATGGTCTTGCCATTCTTTCCATCACGGTAGATCATGTTATATACGGTCCGTTCATCATTCTTGTTAAAGATGGCGATATGGATAATATCCTGGCCGACAAAAACCTTGTCGCTTACTTTTGTGACCATGAACGTGCCGGTCGCCCTGAAGACAATGATGTCATCAATATCTGAACATTCGCTGATAAACTCATCCTTGCGGAGCGAGGTGCCTGCAAAGCCTTCTTCCCTGTTCACGTAAAGCCGCTGTGTGGCAGCGGCAACTTTCACAGCTTCAATGGTATCGAAATTCCTGATCTCTGACTTCCGGTCGCGCCCTTTACCATATTTCTTTTTTATCTGCCGGAAATATTCAATTGCAAAATCAACAAGATGGGCAAGATGATTTTCAACTTCTTCAATATTTATACGGATATCCCGGATACTTTCATCAGCTTTATCCGAGTTGAATTTCGATATCCTTTCAATGGGTATCTTCCTCAAACGATGAAGGTCATCATCATTGACCGGCCGGACCAGGAGGTTGAGAAAAGGCCTGAACCCTTTTACGATTGCTTTATCTATCTCTTCCCCTGTCTTGCATTTCTTGATGCCTTCATAGATCTCTTTTTCGATGAATATCTTCTCTAATGATGCGAAATGCAGCTGTTCTCTTAATTCTTCAAGCCTGATCTCCAGCTCTTTTCGCAACAGTCCAAGTGTTGAGGCTGTAGAAATCCTCAGGATCTCGCTTACGCCCATGAAACTGGGTTTGCCGTCAGAGATCACACAGGTATTGGGAGAGATTGAAACTTCGCAATCGGTGAAGGCATACAGGGCATCCATGGTAGTATCCGGCGAAACACCCGGGACAAGCTGGATCAATATCTCGACATTCTGGGAAGTATTGTCATCGATCTTCTTGATCTTGATCTTCCCCTTGTCATTGGCAGCTAATATGGAATCGATGATGGTGTTGGTAGTGGTTCCATATGGTATCTCAGTGATGACCAGTGTTTTTTTATCGACCTGGCTGATCTTTGCACGTGAACGGATCTTTCCTCCCCGGGTCCCATCGCTGTATTTGGATACATCTACATATCCACCGGTGGGGAAATCGGGGAACAATTCAAATTCCTTATTCTGTAAGATCTTTATGGAAGCGTCGATCAGCTCATTGAAATTATGAGGCAGGATCTTTGAGGCCAGACCGACAGCGATACCTTCTCCGCCCTGTGCCAGTAACAAAGGAAATTTGGCTGGCAATGCCAGGGGTTCCTTGTTTCGCCCGTCATAGGAAGCCTTCCAGACCGTGGTTTTCGCGTTGAACAGGACATCGAGTGCAAATTTTGATAGCCGTGCTTCTATATATCGCGGGGCAGCTGCACTGTCGCCGGTAAGGACATTTCCCCAGTTACCCTGGGTATCGATCAGGAGATCCTTCTGCCCAAGCTGAACCAGGGCATCCCCTATGGATGCATCACCATGGGGGTGATATTTCATGGTATGACCAATGATGTTTGCAACCTTATTATAACGGCCATCATCCAGTTCCTTCATGGCATGCAGGATACGGCGCTGCACGGGCTTTAATCCATCCATTACCTCAGGGACAGCACGCTCAAGGATCACATAAGATGCATAATCCAGGAACCAGTCTTTATACATGGATGATAAATGGATGGCTCCCCTTAATTCACCCGATTCGAGTTCCGGGTTATCATTCTCAATCCCGTTTGTATTGTCTATTCCATCAATGACCATAACGTATCAATTATCGAAATTCCTCAGACATCCCAACACCTTACAAACTTTACAACTTTACAAACTTTATGAACTTTATAAACTCATTTTACCAGCTTTGATATCCCCTTGAACTGCTCTGTGCCTGAATATCGCAATAGCTCAAACAGGATCGATTCGACTGTCGTGATAACAGCTCCTTCCTGCCGCATCCGCGCTATTGCCATCTGTTTGTCATTTACATTTCGTGATGAAACACAATCTTCCACTACAACGGGATGGTATCCATTTCTGATGAGGTCAATCACAGTTTGCAGGATGCAGACATGGCTTTCAATCCCCGCTATGATGATATTCTCCCTTCCTGAAACTGCAATGCCCTCCATAACGCGCGATTCATCGCAGCAGCTGAACGACATTTTCTCAATCCTGGGAAGGTTCCCTAAGGTGGTTGCAACCGGCTCAATTGTCGGGCCCAGCCCCTTGGTATACTGTTCTGTGACAAATATCGGTATTCCTATGATTTTCAGTCCTCCGATCAGTTTTGATACATTCTTTGTAAGATTTTCATTTTCAAAGATGAACGGAAACAGTCGTTCCTGTATATCAATGATCAATGCTGCGGTTCTGTCTTTTAATATTCTCATGAATATGTTTTCTTAAAAATGATACCCGGTTACAAAATTAGAATATTTGGCGGATTGGGTGTCCTTGTTAGTAACTTAAATTTATCTAATTTTGCTGCCGGTACAAGGTCTCATTTTACATCTGAAACCGGGCCCCGTAGCTCAGCTGGATACCTGCCTGCCGGTAGGCAGGGAGCAACAGCCTTCTAATAAAATATTTATGTACATAGTATATGTCTTGGAAAGTGAAAGTTTGAAGAAAGGATATAAAAAACTGGCCCCGTAGCTCAGCTGGATACCTGCCTGCCGGTAGGCAGGGAGCAACAGCCTTCTAATAAAATATTTATGTACATAGTATATGTCTTGGAAAGTGAAAGTTTGAAGAAAGGATATAAAAAACTGGCCCCGTAGCTCAGCTGGATACCTGCCTGTCGGCAGGCAGGGAGCAACAGCCTTCTAATAAAATATTTATGTACATAGTATATGTCTTGGAAAGTGAAAATTATAAGAGGACATATATAGGTATGACAGATGATCTTGAACGTCGTTTAAAAGAACATAATAATGGAAAAACAAAATCTACCAGATTCTATAAACCTTGGAAATTATTATTTACAGAAGCTTTCTCAACCAGAATGGATGCAAGAATAAGAGAAAAGCAACTAAAAAGTGGATTTGGAAGAGAGTATATAAAAAACTGGCCCCGTAGCTCAGCTGGATAGAGCAACAGCCTTCTAAGCTGTGGGTCGTGGGTTCGAATCCCGCCGGGGTCACCTAATAATAACCTATAATCAGTTAGTTACAGTTAATGTGGCTAACTGATTTTATTTAGTTGATCCTTAATAATTATTAACAATCAGATTGTTAATAAATTATGTTCTTTGAAATTGTGTATTGTGTTCGGATTTTGATTAAATTTGATCAAAACCCTGCAAATCATGATGAAAAAATTATCCAAGCAACCTCAACTGGAAATGTTCAAAACTGTATTGACCAGTTTTATAAATCCAGAGCATGAACTTTGCTTATTGGCAAAAAAGATCGATTGGGATAAACTGGAAAAGGAATTCGCTTCCCTTTATGGAACCGTTGGCAGGCCTTCGATTCCAATCAGGACCATCGTTGGGCTACTGTTATTGAAACAGATGTACAGTCTGGGAGATGAAACTGTTGTCGAGCGTTATCTTGAAAACCCTTATTGGCAGTACTTTTGCGGTGAGGTTTATTTTCAATACAGGCTTCCATTTGATCCAAGCGATTTTGTTCATTTTCGTCATCGTATCGGGAGAGAAGGAATGGAGCTAATCTTCAAACAAAGCATTGATTTGTTTAATAAAGACCTGCTGCGTAAAGAGATAAAGGAAGTCAGGGTCGATACCACCGTCCAAGAGAAAAACATCACTTACCCAACAGACCGTAAACTTTACGAAAAGACCATTGCTCATTGCAAAAAGATTGCAAACGCCGAAGGAATTAAATTGAAACGGACATACACCCGGGAAATCAAAAAACTGCGTTACCAACTTCGTTTTGCAAAGAGGCCTAAGAATTTTAAAAAGCTGATGAAGGCTCAGGGAAAGCTTCATCGTATCGCAATAAAGATTTACAATGACTTGGTTACACAAATGAACCCGATACCGAAACAGGAATATTATGAGAAGTTCGCCATTTTTTACAGGGTATTGATACAGCAAAGAGATGACACGAACAAAATTTACAGCATCCATGAGCCGGAGGTTTTGTGTATTGCCAAAGGCAAGGAACATAAGCCCTTTGAGTTTGGGAACAAGAGCTCGTTTGCCTACACACGCAAAAGCGGAATAATCGTGGGGGCCATGGCCATCGAGGGCAAACAATTCGATGGGCATACATTGCAGCCACAACTTGACCAGGTTAAAGAATTTACCGGCGGAAAAGTCAAAAAAGCCATTGTTGATAGAGGTTATAGGGGAAAGGATAAAATCGGAGCAACAGAAGTTATAATGCCAAATGCAAGAAAGAAGGAGAGCTATTACAAGAAGAAGCAGCGAGAAGCGCTCTGCAGATCCAGGGCAGGGATCGAAGGTCTGATCTCACATCTAAAACACGATCACAGAATGCTAAGAAATTACCTGAAAGGCACGGCTGGAGACCAAATCAACACATTACTGGCAGCAACCGCATACAATATGATGAAATGGATGAGACTGAAACGACAAGAAATTTTTATTTTCATTTTTCGCTGGTATTACCAGACACTCAATTTTGTCCCGGTAAATATCTAACGCTAATGAATTAAGAAAAAAAGTGAATTAATAAGGATCAACTATTTATATCCCCTTTGTTTTTACGATTTTCTTGCGCGCATGTAAACCGGGATGTAAACTGGACAAAACGGATCATTTGACCACCATCTGCCGATTTTTGCTGACACCTTAACCTTTTAACAATCAATGTAACAATCAATGTACAATGGTAATCAGTTTACTCCGGCTATAGTTGGTCAATGTGGGCGTTTTTTTCAATGACCGATATATAATCGAAATTGAAGGAAGGGTGCTCAGGAATTTATTACATTCGTAGCAATTGTGTCTGGAGTTATGGAACATCTTGTTATAGGTATTTGTGTAGTTATTATCTGTTGTGCTGGATTTTATTTTGCTTGGAGACAGTTCCGTGAAGAACGGTTTAAAATCTCATTATTTCTTATCCTGTTCTGTGGACTAATCATGAGGGTTTACATGGCTTCTGACCATTATATTCATGATTGGGATGAAAGATATCACGCATTGGTCGCCAAAAATTTGACGAAACACCCATTGAAACCGACATTGTATGACAATACGATCAATTCATATGATTATAAGGCATGGGTTGGAAATAATGTCTGGCTGCATAAACCAACTGTTCCACTTTGGTTTATGTCTGCGTCAATATATGCGTTTGGTACAAGCGAAATTGCAGTGCGTATTCCATCAATATTGTTGTCATTATTGGCAATCTTCCTCACATTCCTGATAGGGCGTACTTTATTTAATAATAGAATTGGACTACTAGCAGCTTTTTTACATTCAATAAATGGAATTGTTCTTGAGGTGGCTGGCGGAAAGTTAGCATCAGATCATGTTGAAACTTGCTTCGATGTATTTATAGAAGTTGCTATTCTCTTTTGCATTATCTCGATAGTGAAGAAAAACAACTACTATTATTCTCTGATTAGCGGAATATTTATTGGACTGGCAATAATTTCAAAATGGTTCCCTGCCATGGTGGTATTTCCAGTGTGGCTAACTGGTGCTATTTTTTCCAGAAAGTTCACCATAAAGGAGATTGCCATCCATTTGATGGTAATGGCTTCTGGATGTTTGATGATTTCTTTGCCGTGGTTTATCTATTTCTTACATCAGTTTCCACAGGAGGCACGGTGGGAAATTTACAGGTCAGTTGTGGCGTATTCTGAGAGCATTGAAGGATGGGGAGCCGAGTGGTGGTATTACATCAACTATGTTGAGATTATCTTCGGCGAAATCGTCTATATCCTGTTGATTTTTGCGATTTACCGCCTGATAAAGGATCGACAGGAGTGGGCTCTGAAATTACTCACCTTCTGGTGGATCATCCCTGTAATAATATTTTCCTTTGGTGTGACCAAACGACATCCATATTTATTGATATCCGCACCAGCATATTTTGTGCTCACAGCATGGTATTGGTGCTATCTGAAGGAAACGGTAGTGAATAAAAAATATAATTGGATAAAGGTTGCTATCTTGTTTCTTCTACTGGCACTACCGATCAGGGTTAACATCGAGAGGATGAAGCCTTTCAACAAGTCAGAAATGAATCCGAAATGGGCACAGGATATACGGGCATTAAATAAGCATATTAAAGAAAGACAGGTGGTAATCTTTAACTCTGAGAGGCCCATTGAAACAATGTATTATACGAATTTCACAGCCTATTCAGGCTTACCAGATTCTACGATAATCCAAAAATTCATCTTGAATGGTTATACTCCTTATGTTTATAAAAATGGGATAGTACAACGACTCCAGAAAGAGGTCAGGCATTAGGTGAGCAGTATTAGTTTTTCTGATGAAGGATTAATATGATAAAAATGGTTTTAATGGTAGAAGGAAATACATCTTTGTAATATAATTATTAAATTGCAGACTTAAGTTTACCGATGAATTTATTGTTGTATAACCTCAGATTTCATCTGAAACAATAATCAAAATAACATCAACAGTTGAGTTTACCCAGTCGTTAGCCACAATATAATTATATCATTTGTTAATAAACTTATGATGGATTTAGAAAAAGAATTTTTTGCTAATCTTGGATTGTTATCAGTTAAATATGCTTTAATGGAAAACAATCTATCGCTAATATTAGCAAAACTAATCGGAACAAATGATGAGATAATTGGAACAACTATATTAGAGAATAATTCAATAAGTCAATATATTGAATTAATAAAAAAGATTAACAGACATAGATGGTTCAGAGAAGAAATGATTACAGATTTAATATCCAATATCAATAGCGTCTACTTAACTTTATAATTCGTTCTTTGAAATACTTGGTATTATTGGTTTGCAGAAGAAAATTACTCCGTGACGATTTGAATTGATTTCATAGTTTGGCCCAAAATCCAAACTATGAATCAAGGTAAGTATGTTTTCTCACAAGTGACTGATTTCCTGCCACAAAGAATTTTCGACAAGTATGTTGAATATTATCAGGGCAACTCACGAGTTCGTCACTTTACCTGTTGGAATCAGATGATGTGTATGATGTTTGGTCAGTTAAGCGGGAGAGAAAGCTTGAGTGATCTTATCATAGGATTAAAGGCTCATAGAAAAAAGTCCTATCATTTGGGACTTGGTAGCAGTATTACAAAAGCAAACTTGGCAAAAGCTAATCAGCGTAGGGATTGGCAAATATTTGCATCATTTGCTTACGAGTTGATAGATGAAGCCAGGAAAATATGCATACCAGATGAAGACTTTACGGTAGCTTTTGATGGGCCTGTATTTGCGTTTGACAGTACAACGATTGATTTATGTTTGAGCATTTTCTGGTGGGCACCATTCAGAAAAACGAAGGCTGGTATTAAGCTTCACACGCTCTATGATGTCAGAACTTCAATTCCAACCGTGATTTTAATGTCGGATGCTCTTACTCATGATGTGAACGCGTTGGACTACTTAGATTATGAAAAGGGAGGGTTTTACATCTTTGATCGGGGTTATGTTGACTTTGCCAGAATGTATAAGATCCATCAGGAAAAGGCTTTATTTATTGTCAGAGCAAAGAATAACCTAAAATTCGAAAGGATGTATTCCAAACCTTACGGCAAGGAATCCAACATCTGCTCAGATCAAATCGGTGTCCTCTCCAACCCTGCATCCTATAATGACTATCCCGAGAAAATACGCAGAGTCAGGTTCTTCGATGAGGAAAATAAAAGGTATGTAATAGTTCTCACGAACAACTTCGAATTGAGTGCTGAAGATGTAGCTCTACTGTATCGTTATCGTTGGAAAATAGAATTATTCTTCCGTTGGATCAAACAGCATCTGAAGATCAAGGCATTCTGGGGAACATCAATTAATGCAGTTAAAATCCAAGTTTACGTTGCAATCATTACTTACACGCTTGTTTCGATCATTAAAAGCAAATTAAAACTCGAAAGATCAACCTACGAAATATTACAGATTTTGAATTTCTCATTAATTGATAAAGCACCTATAAATGAGCTTCTTACAAATCAAGATTACCAAGATGTCAAAGAACTATATTCTAACCAATTGAGTATCTTCTAGTTTAAAGTAGACGCTATTGATCCAATATAAATAAAATAAAAGGTGATAGAAACCTATTTATTCATGGAACATGGGGTGAGGCATATATGGATAAAAATGAACTAAAAATTAATTGTGGTGAAAGAAAACTTCGATATTCAGATAAAAAGGATTACAAAGGAAGAGTTTATGAAAGAAGTTGGATAAAGAATGATATTCACGTTATTAGTCTTGGTAAAATCAAAAATATGATAGATAAAATTGAAGAGATTTTACATTATCAAGATCAAATACTTACAGAATTAAAAAACACACTTTTTGATTAATAATACTGTGGCTAACGAGCCAACTGCCAGCAATGCAGAATAGTTATCATCAAATTTTAATAGCAAGAAATCAATAACCTGTTCTGGTGATATGCTGTTAACCAAATCGTAAACCGATAAAAGGGAAAAAACAAACTAACTGAATAGAATTTAAGCTAAAGCTCAGGTAATCAGGCTGAATTCCGCTTTCCGGGAGTTTAGCTTAGCTGGATACTTGCCTGCCGTCTCAGGCAGGGAGCAACAGCCTTTTAAGCTGTGGGTCGTGGGTTCGAATCCCGCCGGGGTCACCTTATCTTCATTTAATCCGTTGTAAATTAATAAACTACAACGGATTTTTTTTATCTTAGTACAATGTAGGTACAACAAACCCTAAGACCTTGATTTTACTGGAAAATATATTGTAGAAAATTAACAACCAAGTCGTATTAATTTGTTATCCATTTATTAATCAGACTGATGTATTTATCCAGGTTCTGTATTTTCTCAGTTTTCAGTACATTCTTTTCTTTTATAAAGCTTTGTGTTTCTTTGGATGATTTTGCTTCCGGGATTGAAATATTATCGTCGATTGCGGACCTGCGGTAAAACTCTTCCACAAACAATGAATCATTAAATATATTGGGGATCCCCACCGCTAATTCAAAAGATTCAATGGGCTTATAAAAGATAAATCCGTCAAACAGATCTTCAAAACTGACTGATTTGTAATCTCTTCCCCCGAAATTGTACATATCAAATGTTGTTTCGCCGAATGGAGTACCCTGTAAATCAAAACCAACGTCCTTATTGCCTGCAACCTTAAATGCAGCATCCCATTTTCCACTGGCAACTAATTTAATAGTACTTGATGTGGGATAGAAGTTTATCAGAATTCCTTTTGTGATCTTTGGAAATGTCTTGTAAATATACTCTGCCGTACTGTATGTAAAGGGTTCTGTCGTATCTGGCAGATAGGTGGGTATCCGCGTATAACCATGATACGAGTTCATGATCACCAAAGCTTTTTTATTGTTTGGATGCTGGTACTTTGCGTCAAGATAGGCGCTGACAAAATGTTTTCCCATAATGGCATTGCGGTCAATTACGGGAGACTGATTGTTTTGTGGCTCCAACATGTCCATAAACATGCTATATTGCTCATTACATTTTATAGAACCCCAATCAAAGATTAGATCCAAAGGGTAAAGAAAAATCTTATCATCCCCGCTCCGCTGTTGATTGATCTCGTAAATGGATTTGATCAGGTAATAATAATTGTAATTTGGCCATAAGGGGAAGTAATCAAGATCCTTAAATATTTTTAGTATTTCTTCTTCCACATTTTCTTTTGATAATCCTTCTTTCCCCAGGAACTCATTTATTTTCTTAACGGAATTAAAAGTGCCAACTTCTGTATATACATTTCCTTTGAATTTATGATCCCTGATGATGTCAACAATCATTTCATACTGAGTAAATTCAGGATGAAGTCTTTCACTGATAACAATAATATCCTTTTCTTCAAAAGATTTCAGGACATATTCTTTTGGTGTTAAAGAAGGTACGTGGATCAAATAATCCACAAAAGATTTAATGCTGTCATTGGGTTGTAAAGTTTGGCTAAATACCGCAGAGCTTATGCTTAATGCAATTATCAGTACTATTATTATTTTCATGTTAATTACGATTAAGATTGTCATTCACCTGAAATAACCCCTGACGACGGGCTAAGCGATTACCCTTATTTTTTATCTTCCCCGGTCAAAAGTCTAAGTTATCTGTCAGCACATGTTATTTAATTATAATGATACCGGCAACTGTAGATCAGGATCTCATTTCCGCTGACCTGGTAAACCAATCTGTGCTCTCGGTCGATACGGCGTGACCAATAACCAGCTAAATCATATTTAAGTGGTTCAGGTTTTCCTGACCCCTTGTACGGTGTTCTCTGAATATCTTTTATAAGCTCATTGATCTTTTTAAGAACGTTTTTGTCCTCCGACTGCCACGAGATGTAATCCTCCCATGCATTTTGTGAAAAGATAATTCGCATCATTCTTCAATTAAATCTTTTTGAAAAGATTTTCCCGTCTTCATCTGGTGAATAGATTCATATAACCTGTCAGCGTTTGCCTTTGAACTAAGCAGATGCATCGTTTCAAGTATAGAATTATATTCATCCAATGAAATCAGGACAGCTCCATTCCCCGGCCTCCGTTTAATAATTAATGTTTCATTATTCTTTTCAACATCGTCAAGAAACTGTTTCAGTTTGGTTCTGAACTCAGTGAAATTTGCTGCTTTCATATTTGATGACTTTTAAAATAGAGTACAAATATAAGTACTTAATAAGTAACTTATACAAGTTCGTAATAATATTTTTAACATGTATCCTAACGATTGTCTCAAAGATTATGTTTATTATTTGATATAAACAGTTAAAAGTTGAATGTATCTGGTAAAATATGCTGAATAAACGATATCGCAGATTACCTTATACTAAAATCAATTCATTGGTTAATAAAATTAAACTATTTCTTGACACGGCCTGAAAAAATATGTATATTTGTTTGTCAAAATCAGGAAAAGTCGATCCACCAGCTCCTGATTTTTATCATGACATCTTGACAGTTCGTCATAAAGTTTTACTCCCTTATTAGACTCTGTTATCCTTCAGTATTAATTCAGTTAAGATTCGATTAAGATTCGATCAAGTCTGAAAAATTATATATAATGAATTTAAGCATCAGTTAGTTAATACTTTACACGACATTTTCTGGTTATGTCATTTTGTCAGGTTGAGATCAAAAATCATCATTTTTATCCCTGAAGTCATAAAATGTTGAATATCACCGAAGATCAACTATATATTATTGAATAACAATTAGTTAAATGCTACTTCAATAAATGAAGCTCCTCGCCCAGGCAGCGAGGTATCTTCTGAAATTATTTCTTATTCACCCTAAGTGTCGGGGAATTTAACCCTTGAGAAATTAACAACAAATCTTTAATATTGACTTTCTTTGTAAGAGCAATATGCTGGTAGGCGTAAATGGTAATTTGATTTTATCCGCCCCATAGAAGCGGCATTCAAAACTTAATCACCTGGTCAAAACTAAATCCCGTAAACACAAGTATAAATGCAACGCTATTATAGATTCCATGTGTCAGTATGCTTGGCCAGAGATTCCGTTTATTTGTAAGATAGATTAACCCAAAGCAAAAAGCAATGATTCCCGTAAGGATCATCCCGGTAATTCCCTGGTAGGCATGGCCAAAGCCAACCAGTACAGAGGTGACTACCAATGCCCCTCCCCATTTTATAAGATCATTAAAATGAGAGTCCGGGAGGAGCCTGTAGAACGCATTTATCAGGAAACCGCGGAAAAACATCTCTTCCCCGAAAGCCCCAAAAGTCCACGCCACGGCCAACCCCATCAATAATCCCTTAATGTTGCCTTTTACAGGTTTGAATGCCTCCAGGTTTGGACCCTCATGGGTCATGAAAGTCACAAGATGCCGGAGTGTAAATGTCAATATGATCAATGCAAATGTCCAACCAAAAGCAGTCAGTAACACCCTTCTGATACTTGCAAGCCTTTTTAATCCTGTATCATGCCAGGTCTGGCTCCGTAATCTCAGCCCGATCGTTGATAAGATCAGACTTATGAAAAGCCCTGCCAGAAGCAGGCTTCCCGATTTCAGTAATAAGGCCGATGGAATGAGTACAATTATTATCTGGAGTAAAATACCCTTCCGTGTCATCCAAAAAGATAAGGATTGCTTATCATTTTCCTGGTTTGACATCATATTGATCTATGCTGTATCCTTATTCACTATTCACCTCTCACTCCTCACTCCTCACTCCTCACTGTTCACTGCTCACTGCTCACTATTCCTCTAATCCTTCACACATCTTACAGAAAACCCTATATTCTTGGGATAGTCGATACTATATACACCACCGCTGGTATTTGTTATAATGCGGTCTATTCCATATCCGCCTGACTGCGAAGAAGTCCACCAGAAACCATAAATCCCCAACTGATGGAATACACTTACATTACTGCGGTCCCCTGCTCCAAGAGCACTAAATCCCGTTGAATTCGTCGCACTGGTATTGGGATAATTCCAATAACGCGTGCCGGTTATTTTAAGTTGTCCGCCTGAATTGTTTCCCAGGTAGGTGGTCAGCACTGTCCACTCTGAATCTGAAGCCACATGCCAGCCGGTTGGCGCTAAATTATTGGCACTTGCTGCTGCGTACCAGTTGTAAAGGCGTCCGTAAATATTTGCAGAATCGGTACTGTTATAACTATTGCAATATGCAGCAGTCGTATCATTTGCCCATTGCGTGCTGTCGCTAACATTAGGTATCGCAACGCCATTACGGTAGTGCGTGGTTTTCAAATTCGAGGACATCCAGGTCTGTTTTCCGATTACAACGGAATGATAAACATTCCCGTCGATATCCGTCACGTCGGGTCCTCCATTTGAATTTGATGTTGTGGAAGAAGATGAGCTTTCCTTTTTGCAGCCATACTGCAGGAAAAAAAACAGTCCGATAAGAACTAAGGATAAGATCCAGAGGTTTTGTTTTCGTTTCATTGTAGTTAAATTTAAGGGTTAGAACATATTAAATTTCTGACTGGTTATCTAAAAAAACTTTTTTATTTTGTTGGCAGAAAGGCAGGCTGTCAACAAATTTATACGTCATTTATACCAGCAGTAAAGGTTACAAAAGTCCTATCCATAAAACAACATTGAGACTAAAACAATTGCTACCGTCCCATAGAACATCCCCTAGATAAAAAACAAATGCTGTAAATAGTTGACTTACAGCGTGATGATTTAATTTGTTTGTGCCCGGAACAGGACTCGAACCTGCACATCCGTGAGAATACTAGTCCCTGAAACTAGCGCGTCTACCAATTCCGCCATCCGGGCGATCAGGTTTTGTGCCTGCATGCTGCAGGAAACCTGGGTGTAATGGAGGTGTGATCATGCCTTCTGAATAAGGGCGAGCAAAAGTAGAGACTTTTTTTTTAGCAACAAAATAAATACAATGACCATCCCATGGAAAAGTGTTGCGGCAACCAAAAAACCATGGCTGCCGCAACGTAGTAAAGGAAGAATGATGAATCAATAAATCCTAAGGATCATAACTCCAAAAACGATTAGGATCTACTGCTTCACTATCTTTTGTAAGATCTTTATCCCATCCGGTGAGGTGATCCTTAAGATATATAGGCCGGAACTAAGGGTGCTCATATCCAATTTGACCACATTCTCACCTTTGGCCAGTGAATAGTTTTGGCTAAGCACTTTTTGTCCGGTGAAACTATAGATCTCAGCAGTAACATTTGCATTAGCTACAAGTTTGACATTCAGGCTAAGCACATTATTGACCGGAACAGGGTAGGCAGTGAAGCTTTCTACTGAAGAAAGTTCAGTTACACCTGTTATGCTGGTCCCGTTAAATGTCATTGTGACATTGGCAATTTGATTAGTGGCGCTCAGCACAATTTTGACCTGGTCGCTTGGAACGTTGGCAAGCTCGGGTTTCAGGTAATAAGTGCCGTATGCCATATCGCTGAAATTAAATCCTCCTGATGAATTGACTCTCCTGAACCCTATAGCAATACCCTGTTCGTCGGTAAGCAACATTGAAATCTCGTTTACAGTAGTTATCTTCAGTCCTGTTGTATTCACATGGCCGTTGATGCCACCCGGGCCTGGCATCATGTTGCCTGCGTGGAGCAGATGGATGTTATAAGGGTTGACAGGTTGGCCCAGAGAGATCTTTGTGGCCAGTTCCCAGTATAGTGCTTGCTGATAAAATGTAGGCAGATAGCCTCCCAAGGAATCAACAGGAACTGCCCAGATCACAAACTCTCCATTGGGAACATATGGAAACATATAAATTCCTATAGAATCAAGCGGTGACATTGAAAAATAAGGCATTCCTCCGGGTATTGTATCATCTGAAAAGATCATCGCCAGCCCGCGAGGCATAGGTAAACTCCCTGCAAAAACCTGTCCGTATACCTGGTGTATATCCAAGCTGTCAGCGACAAAGATCTGTTGTGTGCTGGTATATGTACAATTTATCGAGTCCTGGCGCATCGTAGTCAGGGACACTGAATACATTCCAGGTGCTGCATAAGTATGATCGACATTTTTCCCGGCGCCAGTGGCTCCGTCACCAAAGGTCCATGTATAGGTTGCAGGCGCGTTCATTGGCATATTGCCTTGAAAACTTATATGCAGCCAGTCAGGCATGTGGTAAAACCAGCTTTGGCAACCGGGGGGTGGTGGTGGGCCTGCAATAAGCTCATGACACCTTGTATCCGTGCAATTGGGGTTGGTTGTTGTAATCGTCAGACAAACATTGAAGACCCCGTCATTCGCATAAGTATGTATGGGGTTCTTATCAGTCGAAAAGGTGTTGTCGCCGAAACTCCAGTACCAGGTAGCGCCTGTCCCTGCACTCTGGTTAATGAAGTTTACAGTTCTCATTGCACCTGAATCACAGTACCATGTAAACTCGGCATGACATCCTTCTCCCACAGAGTCATCTACATGGATTGAATGGGTTGCAGTGCCATAACATCCGCCCAGGGCGCTGTCTCCCATCTTCAATGTGACCTCATATACGCCGGCTGCTGAGTAAATATGAACAGGGGCAAATAATGTTGATGTCGATCCGTCACCGAAAATCCAGTTCCATGGACCATTGACGCCTGTAGAGGTATTAATGAACTGAACGGCCAGTGGATTTGGCGGTGGAGGCGGAATAGCCGGATAGAAATCAGCATGGCAGGGAGGTGGCGCCTGCCCAACGCAAATATGAAAATTCTGTGTAAAGGTTTGGTTTCCTGGTCCGAAATTAAAGTTTACATAATGCATGTGTTGCATGCAATCCCAGACCGATACCATCACGGTTCCCGTAGGTACAGCTCCTGGAAAAGCTATTGAATCAAAATAGTTTCCGTTCTGCATGGTAAACACAACGTGGTGATAATAGAACCCACCACTGGCTGAATCAATATCTATATGTACCGGGTAATTAGGAACCGGACTCCCTGAAGAGCTATCAATAACACTGCCTGACACGGTGAGTGCATTATTCTGTGCCATCAGCAAAATGCCTGAAAAGCACATCATGAGGAGAAAGAGAAGTTTTTTCATAGAAAACGAATTTTTAGTTGTTAATTTTCCATCTTATGGATCTGTTTACCTGATAAACCCAAAATATGCCAAACGTTGCTTAATTTTTTAAGAAATTTTTATAGAACAACTACAAATGCCGTCCTCACTCCCACTGACCAAGGCTTTTTGATAACAGCCGATGATTCATATATCGAATTGAAATAATATTTTATATCCGGTTCTATCTCAATGCTTAACCATCGGGACAACCTGAAGGCAGCATCAATCCCTCCTGTTTCCTGCCAGTTCATTTGTATCCGGCCGGGAGTAACATCATTTATGGTCACGATCCTGTTCTGCCCGGATTCATAAGTGGAAGAAATATTCTCGGTTTTCAACAGGATCGACATCACAGCCCCCGCCCTGACGCCCAGGGACAACCATTTATTCTGCCAGAAATCATATCCCAGGATCAACGGGACCTCCAGATAGGTATAACGTTTTTTATTATAGGAATAATTGTTCCGGACAGAGGTGTCATAGGCATTTGTGACAGTCGTATAGATTACCGGTACGAGTTTATCATGCTTTGCATCCCAGGTAAAAACGATTGAATCCAGTGCTTTATAAGTTCCCAGGAAATGATTCGTTTCGACATTTGTCTCGTTTGAACCGTCTGTGATACTCAGTCCCACGCCTGTTCTTAAAGAATATGGACCGAAATGAATAGTCCCTTCGAGTCCCATATTATTCACGAATTTATCATTATTGAAAGTATTGAACATCCATTCGGGTGTGTAGGATGCACCGACGCTCACATTCCACCTGTTTGCCAAGCTTTGTTTCTCAGGGTAAACAGGTATTTTCTCTTCTATCCGGGCTTCCGGTTTGGTATTTTGCTCCTGAACTGATCGTGGAATAAAGGAAGTATCTGCTACTACTTTTTGAGATGTGGATGGAATATTTTCCTTGGCCTGGGGTTGAGACGGTTCCACAATAGGTGGAATATTTGTTTTGGCCTGAGGTTGGGCGAGTGGCACCGCAATGGGCGTCACTTTATTATTAACCAGGGCATTATTGTTAATCAGGACAGTATTATTAACCCGGACATTATTGTTTATCGGGGTATTTGATGATTTTGACAAGGTTACTACCTTATTTGCCTGCGTTTGGACATTCGGTTTTTTAACGATTTCTTTTTGAATAGCAGGTTTTTCATTGACTTCATTTAATCTCTTTACAGATGCATTGCTTTTTCCTTGTTTTTCAGATTTGATATTTACAGCTACCTTATTTTCAGTTAATTTCACATGCTGAACGCCAGGTTTTTCAATACGCCCGTACTCATAAAACAACAATCCGACTCCCGCCATGATCAACAATCCTGCTCCAGATCCCACAATCCACCATCGCGCTGCAGATCGACTCGCGATCTCCTTCCCGGCATCCCGGATGAACACATCCCGGAGTTCAGCTGAGGGCGTGACTTTATAATCCGCCAGCTTACGGCGGAAAAGGTCATCTACCGGATCCTGCTTTTGCATAACTCATTTCCTTTTGATATTCATTCAGACGTTCCCGCAAAAAACGCCTTGCTTTCGATAATTGTGATTTTGAAGTATTCTCAGATATTCCCAACTGCTCACCGATTTCTTTATGGCTGTAATTCTCCATCACATAAAGATTAAATACTGTCCGGTATCCTGTAGGGAGTTTACAAATGAATTCCATCAATTGATCTTCAGAGAAATCACATCCTTCAAAATCATTTTGATTATCAGGTTCTTCCGGAATTTCCATGCCCGGGTAAAGATCAGAAGTCATTCTTTCCTTTTTATGATCCCTGAGGTACTTCAAAGCCGTATTCACCATGATCTTCCGCATCCATGCTTCAAGACTGCCTGGTTGTCGTTTCTCAAATTTATCAATGTTCCGGATGATCTTGATAAATCCGTCATGCAAGACATCTTCTGCATTCTCAAGGTTCCCGGTGTAATGCAAGCACACACCCAGCAGCCATGGGGCATGATTATCGTACAACTCCTCAATGCATGTCTTATCAAGGACTTTCGCTTTTGATGTTCTTCCCTGGAATATCATCCTGCTAATATAACCCAATCATTTGAAATGGTTGCCTGGGAAACAGAGTAATCTTGATCTTTAACTTTCACAGGGTGTCAAGTGACCAGTGACCAGGACACAAAGTGTATAATTCAATACTCAAATAAAAAAGCCTCATCCCGGATCACCAGAATGAGGCTTTTTGCTGTGCCCAGGACAGGACTTGAACCTGCACAGCCATGGGCCACTACCCCCTCAAAGTAGCGTGTCTACCAATTTCACCACCTGGGCTTATAAACATGAGCAAAGTCGAGGGCTTTGGGAGCGCAAAATTAAATATTTTATCTTACACATCAAGAGTTTTTTTCTCTAGATCAGACTTAACCCGAAGGCAACGAGGATTCCCAGACAGACGGTTACGAATTTCTGAAGGTTATACTGGTGGTTTTCTTCTGTTTCAAACAGGATTGAAGTGGATACATGAAGGAAGATCCCTATGACAACAGCCATGATGTAATTAAAATAAATCCCCATAGAGGCTGAAGATAAGTAATGGATGATATTGCTCAGGATTGATCCCATCGGTGTCATGAGCGAGAACACCAAAAGGAAAAACAGAGCTTTTCGTTTTGAAAGTCCATAATGAAGGAACAGGCTCATCAGGGTAAGCGAAATCGGGATGTTGTGGATCACGATCCCAATTACCAGTGTACGCTGAATTCCTGTTGAGAAAGCCCCTACGATTGGCATTCCCTCCAGGAATGAATGAATACATAATCCTGTCAATAGTAAAAACGGTGAAACCTTTTCCCCTTCCGAATGCTTGTGGCTGTGGCCATGTTCTGCTCCTTCAGTGATGAGCTCCAGCACAAGCTGGATAAGGAATCCCAGCATCACAAACAAACCTGCAAATATTGCCGAAGAGCTGAACACCTCGGGCACCAGCTTCAAAAAAGTGATCCCTATGAGAAATGCCCCGCTGAATGCAAGCAGGATCTTAAGTATCCGCTGATCATCCTGCCGGATAAGGAAGATGAATGATCCGCTGGCCAGGACAGTCAGGATCAGCACGGCATATAAGATCAAAAAAGTCGGCATGAGGGTGTAAAATTATACCAGGATCTGAGATAAAAACGATAATCAAAGAAAATGAATATTTTTGTTCCTGCAAAAAAAATCTCTTATGGAAGATAAAATAACTCAGCTGAAACCTGAAAGACTC